>Ga0209310_1000143_pt1 | contig 110035 bp, 106 predicted proteins | sample AD_UKC030_MetaG_FD_184415 | JGI IMG/M metagenome (GOLD analysis project Ga0209310, IMG submission 184415) | Active sludge microbial communities of municipal wastewater-treating anaerobic digesters from USA - AD_UKC030_MetaG (SPAdes) (version 2) | ecosystem: Engineered > Bioreactor > Anaerobic... | reverse complement strand
CCCCTCCACCCCTCCACCCCTCCGCCCGATCCCGCATTGCCAAAAAACCCTCGTTGACACCGTTCCTGGCCGCGACTAAAGTTTCGGGTCTAAGTGGTTTTAACCACTCAATGGAAGGGCCTCGAGGGGTCGAAGGGCCTCCTCAATCCCGGTCCTGGAGAGGAGTGACGAGCTTGACTGAAATTAGATTGAAGAAGGGCGAATCGTTAGAAAAGGCACTGCGCCGCTTGAAGAAGAAGATCGACCGCGAAGGGACGCTTCGCGAGGTCCGGAACCACCGGTATTTCGAGAAGCCGAGCGAAAAGAAACGGCGCAAGATGAAACTGGCCCGCTTCTCGGCCATGCTCAGCGCGCGTTACGCGGAAATGTAACTGGCTGTTTTCCGAAACGCCGAGTGCGGTGGCTGTCTTCCACACTGCGCTCGGCTTTTTTTATGTATTCGCTGTCCACCTGCTGGAATTCCGGGCGCCATACGGATGGACGCGCCATGCTGCAAGAGATTCGGGACCTGGGATTCGCCTATGCGGAGCTGAGCCACGGCATCCGGATCAGCCTGCTCCCCGGCGTGTTCGAGGCGGTCCAAGCCGGCGAGATCCGCATCAGCTCGCTCCACAATTTCTGCCCTCTCCCCATCGGGGTCACCCACGCCTCGCCCAACGTGTTCAAGTTCTCGTCGCCCGACCGCCGCGAGCGAGAGAACGCGATGCGCCACACGCTCAAGACGTTCGACACTGCCCAGCGGGTCGATGCGCCCTTTGTCGTGCTGCATCTGGGAGAGATCGAGATGCGGTCGATTTTCCGGCGCCGCTCGAGCACATCGCGCCTGACGGAAATGATCGAGAATGGCCAGCGCGAATCCCCCGCCTATGAGCGTCTGATCCGCGACGTGTCGGAACGGCGGGAGCGACGGAAAGGGCCGCATCTCGAGTGGGTATACGAGGCTCTCCATCGCTTGGCCGACGAAGCCCAGAAAGCCGGCATCCGCCTCGGAATCGAGAACCGCGAGGCTGTCGAGGAGATCCCGCTCGAATCCGATTTCCCATTGCTGTTCAAGGAATTCCGCCACCCCGCCCTCGGCTACTGGCATGACACCGGCCATGCCCAGATCAAGCAAAACCTCGGGTTCATCGACCATGCGATGCACCTCGAATCGCTCGCGGATTCCCTCCTGGGCCTTCATGTCCATGACGTCCAGTTCCCCGGGGGCGACCATTGCCCGCCCGGGGCGGGGACGATCGACTTCCGAGCGCTGCAGCCCTCGGTGAAGCCGAGCCACCCCAAGATCCTCGAGCTCAGCCCCCAGGTGCCAGTCGAGGATCTCCAGGCCGGCCTGGCCCATATCCAATCGATCTGGGGCAAGGAGTAAGGCAATGCGCAGCCTGATCCAGACCGCAATCCGCCTGGCGATCGGCGCCGTTTTGCTGGCTTGGATCTTCCATTCCATCTTTCTCCAGGAAGGCCAGCAGGCCTGGGCCGCCCAGGGACACGACTGGTCCGACCTGACCCGGGCCGAGCAATGGCACCTGGCATGGACGCACGGGCCCGGGCAGCTCTGGGACACCCTCAGGCTGGTCCGGCCCGATGCGCTGGTCCTGTCGCTGGTGTTCATGGGCCTCACGGTCCTCCTTGGAGCATTGCGCTGGGACCGCGTCATGGGTGGCCTGGGGCTGGCGCTGCCTGTCGGGCGCTGCCTCGAGATCAGCCTCGTCGCCCAGTTCTTCAATGCATTCCTGCTCGGATCGACGGGAGGCGACTTCCTCAAAGCCTACTACGCCGCTCGAGAGACGCATCACCGGAAGACCGAGGCGGTCGTGACGGTCTTTGTGGACCGGCTGATGGGCCTGCTGGCGATGCTGATGTTCGCCGGCCTGATGATGCTGCCGAACATCGAGCTGCTGCGGGGGCATCGGCGCGCGGCCTTGTTGTCGTTTCTCATCCTGGGGATGCTGGGATGCTGCCTGATCCTGGCCGGTCTTTCCTTCTGGGGCGGCGTCTCCCGCGGCCTGCCCCGGGCGCGCGAATGGCTGCGCCGGCTTCCGAAGGGCGACCTGCTCGAGCGCTGCCTGGACGCCTGCCGCCAGTTCGGCAAGAGCCCCGGCCTGCTGTCGCGCATCCTGGGCCTCTCGATGCTGCTCAACATCGCCTGCGTCCTCCAGATCCAGACCCTCGCCTGGGGATTGAAGCTCGATATCCCGATCGTCCACATGCTCCTGATCGTGCCCATGATCATCTGCGTCGCCGCCCTGCCCATCACGCCGAGCGGCCTGGGCGTCCGCGAAAACCTCTACGTGCTCACCCTGTCGGCGCCCCAGATCGGGGTCGAGCCGACCCATGCCCTTTCGCTCTCCCTCCTCGCCTATGCCGGGTTCTTGTTCTGGAGCCTGATCGGCGGGCTGTTCTATCTGGGCATGCGCCGCACCCAGCACCTGGACCAGGTCGCCCATCCGCCCCCGCTCGGAGCTGAATCGGAGAACGAGGCATCGCCGCCCTGACCCGCCCCTTTCCACCGCCCAACGCCCTGGCCGCCATGGACCGACTCCTGCTGATCGACGATGAGGCTGACGTCCGCTACTCGTTCGGCCGCATTCTCGATTCGCCCGACATCGAGCTGGCCGCCGCCGAGAGCGGCGAGGAGGGCCTGCGCCTGCTCCCCCAGTTCAAGCCGGACGTGGTCATCATGGACATCCGAATGGGCGGGATGAGCGGGCTCGAAACGCTGCGCCAGATTCGGCAGGCCGATCCCAAGCTGCCCGTGATCATGATGACGGCGTATGGCACGACGCAGACGGCGATCGAGGCCATGAAGCTGGGCGCCTACGATTACCTGCTGAAACCGTTTGACGTGCCCCGCCTCCAGGAAATCGTCCGAGCCGCCCTCAAGGCGGCGCGCGACATGCGGCAGATGGTCGCGGTCCAGCCGGCGCTCGATGCCGAGGACGTCGCCCTGGGAATCGTGGGGCGCTCGGAGGCCATGCAGGCGGTCTTCAAGCTCATCGGCCAGCTGGCCCGATCCGATCCCACCGTCCTCGTCACGGGCGAGAGCGGCACCGGCAAGGAGCTCGTGGCCCGCGCCATCTACCACCACAGCCAGCGCAGCCGCCAGCCTTACCTCGCCATCAATTGCGCCGCCATCCCCGAACACCTTCTCGAGAGCGAGCTCTTTGGCCACGAGAAAGGCGCTTTCACCGGCGCAGCCGCCCAGCGGATCGGCAAGTTCGAGCAGTGCCACCGAGGCACCCTCTTCCTGGACGAGATCGGCGACATGAGCCTCGCCACCCAGACCAAGATCCTCCGCGTCCTCCAGACGGGCGCCTTCGATCGGGTCGGCGGCAACCAGCCCGTCCAGGTCGACGTGCGCATCATCGCCGCCACCCACCAGCCGCTCGAACAGGCCATCGCAGCCCGGCGGTTCCGCGAAGACCTGTTCTATCGGCTCAATGTCGTGCGCATCCACCTGCCTCCGCTGCGCGATCGCCTCGACGATCTGCCCCTCCTGGCCGAGTATTTCCTCCGAAAGCTCGCCTCCGGCCGCCGCCAGCCGCCGCTCGCCCTCGCCGCCTCGAGCCTCGATCTCCTCCAGAAATATTCCTGGCCCGGTAATATCCGCGAACTCGAAAATGCGATCCGGCGCGCCCTCGTCGTCGCCCGCGGCGACACCATCCTGCCGGCCGATCTCCCCCCCGAGATCCTCGAGGCCGCCCGGGCAACACCCGCCGGCTCGATGGGCCCTCCCAGCCGATCGCCGGCCACCCCCCCGCCCTCCGGAGCCGAGCCCGACTGGGACGCCGTGGCGGAACGCTTGTTCGACTGGGCCCAGAACAATCCGCAGGCCCGGATCCTTCCGACGGTTGAACGCGCGCTCATCCGGGCCGCCCTGCGCCATACCCGCTGGAATCAGGTCCAGGCGGCCCGGCTCCTCGGCATCACCCGCGCGACCCTCCGCAAACGCATCCAGAAATTCCAGATCGTGCGCGGCCCGCCTTCCGATTGAACGCCATTGTAATTCTGCTCCCGATCCGTAACCTATCCACCGGCGATCCGCGTTCGAAGGGCGCCAATCGATGAAGGCCAGGTTCCCATTGACTGCAGTCCGAAAAGCCGGATGCCGGCAGGCCGCGACTGCGGCAGGCGCCGCCCCGGCTCGAGGCCCGTGGCGATGGGGGCTCATCGCGACGATCTGCCTCGCAGCCGGATGCGCCACCCCGCCCAAGCCGTCTGTCGCGCCCTCCCAGGCATCGATCGAGTCGCTGGCTACCTTCGATGCCGCCTGGGAACGCGTCCAGGAAAGCTTTTTCGATCCCGGCTTCCGCGGGAACGACTGGGCTGCCCTGCGCGAGAAATACCGGCCCCGGGCCGCCCGAGCTCGCAACCCCGACGAGCTGCGTGCCGTGATCCAGTCCATGCTCGATCGCCTGGGCCAATCCCACATGCGGATTCTGCCCGGATCCGCCCTCGCGCCGGAATCGATCCGCCCGATCGATACGCCTGCGGCCGGCGTCGCCACCGAGCCCGGCCGGACCGCCCGCCTGTCGCCTCGGCGGCCGGCAGGCTCGCAATCTCCGCCCGCCCCGCTCGGCGGCAGCGCCGACTTCGGATTCGACGTGCGGCGCCTGGGCAGGGATTACGTGGTGGTCTCCGTCGCGGCGGACAGCCCCGCCTCGGCGGCCGGCATCCAGCGCGGTTGGATCCTCGATCGGATCGATGGCGTGAAGACCGGCGATTACGTCGCCGGCTGCGATCGCGCCGGCTCGCGCTCGCATGGCGAGCTGCTGGCGTGGAGCCGGCTGATCCAGCAGCTCCGCGGCCCGGCGGGCTCGACCGCCGCGCTCGAATTCCGAGACGGCGCCAATCGCCGGCGCAGCCTCGATCTCGAGCGGGCCAGGCTCCCCGGTCAGGTCGTCAAGCTCGGCTACCTGCCCGCGATGTTCGCCTCCTCCTCCCACGATCGGATCCAGGCAGACCCGGCGCGCGCGATCGGCGTGATCCGGTTCAACCTCTGGATGCTCCCCCTGGCCGAGGCCATCGACACAGCGGTGGACGATCTCCGCGACTGCAGCGGCCTGATCGTCGATCTGCGCGGCAATATCGGCGGCGTGGCGGGAATGATCATGGGCATCGCGGGCCACTTCCTCGACCAGCCCGTGCTGCTCGGCACGCTCCAGACCCGCGACAGCCGCCTCCAGTTCCATGCCAATCCGCGCCGCGCCACCCGGGACGGCCGCCGCGTCGCGCCCTGCGCCAGCCCGCTGGCGATCCTGGTGGATCGGCACACGGTCAGCGCCTCGGAGATCTTTGCCGGCAGCATGCAGGGCATCGGCCGGGCCCGCATTTTCGGCGAGACCACGGCCGGCGAGGCCCTCCCCGCCCATTTCCGCCGGCTCCCCAATGGCGATCTCCTGCTCCACGCCTTCGCCGATTTTCAAACCGCCGCCGGCCTCTCCCTCGAAGGCCGCGGCGTCGCACCCGACACGCGGGCGCCCTGGAAGCGCAGGGACCTGCTCGCCGGCCGCGATGCCGCGCTCGAGGCTGCGTGCCGATGGATCCTCGGCCAGCCACCCCACCCTGGCATCTAGCCCCATCCAATATGAAATCCAACCTTCGCACCTTTCTCCGCAGCGCCGCGTTCTGCCTTGCTGTCCTATGGACCGCCCGAACGGTTCTGCCCGCGGCTGAGCCCGGCCCGGCGCGCCCCCCGGAAAAACTGCCCTCGGCGCGCGAGGTGATCGACGGCCACCTGGCGGCCATCGGCGGCCGCGAGGCCCTCCTCCAGCACCAATCCCAGCACGCCGTCGGCCAGTTCGAGATGGCCGCCCAGAGCATCTCCGGCAAGCTCGACATCCAGTCCGCTCAGCCCAACAAGATCCGGATCCAGATCGAGCTGCCCGCCGTTGGCCAGATCCTCACCGGATTCAACGGCGAGGTCGGCTGGTCCGTCGACCCGGCCATGGGCCCCCGGCTCATGACCGGCAAACAGCTCGATCAGCTCCGAGCAGAAGCCGATTTCCGCGCCCCGCTGCACGAAGACAGCAAATACCACTCGATGGAAACCGTCCGCACCACCCCTTTCGCCGGCGAGGAATGCTACGAGGTCAAGCTGGCCCGCAAATCGGGCGAGACGGTCATCGAATACTACAGCCGGACCTCCCGCCTGCTGGTCGGCTCTGTCCTCGAGGTCGAGACCCCCCTCGGCGCCCTCAAGTCCACCAACACTTTCGGCGATTACAAGAAGTTCGGCGGGATCCTCGTCCCCACCCGCACTGCCCAGAAAATCATGGGCCTCGAGCAGGTCATGAAGATCGACTCCGTCGAATTCGACACCGTGCCCTCCTCGGCCTTCGACCTCCCCGCCCCGATCCAGGCCCTCCTGGAAAAAGACAAATAGCCAGCCGCGTGCGGATTGCTGGAAAATCGCAACCCCTGCATCCATGAAACCACGATCCTTGCATCTGGCTCGATGGGCCTGTGCGCTGACCCTTGCCACAATCACCTTGGACTTGCTGCATCCGTCGGTTTCCGGTCAAACGCCGGTCATCCAATCGTTCGGCCAGAATGGAGAATTGACTGGCACCAACCTGATGCCTGGCAGCGTGGCGGCGGTCGAGTGGGCGCCAACGGTCAACGGGCCGTGGACCAACACCTGGGCGGGCCTGAAGGCCATCACCGTCGATTCCAACGGGACAATCCGCGTTCAAGTCCCGATGTTTTACCGGGTCCGAGGCGAACGCGCTGACATGGCCCTGATCCCCGCCGGAGAGTTTCAGATGGGGGACACCTTCGGCGAGGGCTATTCGGATGTGCTCCCGGTTCACACGGTGCACGTAAGCGCATTCTATATGGACCGGACGGAGGTGACGAAAGCCCAATGGGACGCGGTGTATCAGTGGGCGATTGGGCACGGATACAGCTTTGACAATCCAGGATCCTGGCATGGAGGAGTGAACTATGGCAAAGGCGACAATCATCCGGTCCACACGATCAGCTGGTATGACGCGGTAAAGTGGTGCAATGCGCGGAGCGAGCGCGAGGGACGGCCGTGGGCATATTACACCGACCAAGGACTGAGCCAGCCTTACCGAACAGGGCGGGTCTCGCCCTCCATCAGGTGGGATAGAGGCTACCGGCTGCCGACGGAGGCGGAGTGGGAGAAGGCTGCGCGGGGCGGTTCGAGCGGGAATCGGTTTCCGTGGGGGGGCACAATTTCGCACAGCCAGGCCAATTATTACAGCTATTGGGAAAGCGGCCACCATCTTTACGTCTACGACTTGGCTGCGACTGAAGGCTATCATCCCAACTACGCGACGGGCGTCGAGCCCTACACGAGCCCGGTGGGGCCGTTTGCGGCCAACGGGTATGGGCTGTATGACATGGCAGGGAACGTGTGGGAATGGTGTTGGGACTGGTATTCGAGCAGCTATTACTCATCATCATCTGGAAGCGATCCACGGGGGCCGGGCTCAGGCTCGTACCGCGCGATACGCGGCGGCGGCTGGAACAGCCTCGCGTGGCACTGCCGCGCAGCGAACCGCAACGACAGCTTCTACCCGGACTACAGGTTCTACTACCTGGGCTTTCGGACGGTCCTGCCCCCAGGTCAGCCTTGAGCGGCGCCGACTAGAATGCCCAATGTTTCCCGGGACACCAGAGCAATGTCTCGCTCCCGCTCCAGGAAGGGTCGCACGTCCGCTCGCGCACGTTCCCAGTCCAGTGTCTCCAGCCGTTGACGGAGTTCGTCCCGCCAGTTGGCAATCGTCAAGGCCGGGCCTTGCCACCCGGTCTGCGTCAAGGCGGCGTTGAGCAGCGCCAGGTTGGGGGGCGGCCAGGAACGGTCGGACAGATACCAGACGAGGTCGTAGAGGTCGCGGCCTTTGGTCCATTTGCGGTGCAGAACGGCGTGGAGTTTCCCCGCCAATAGCGACGCCTTGTCGTGATGGCAGAGGTTCAGGGTTACATGGCGCCGAACGATGGATGTCGCGATGCCCGCTCCCGGCGGGGGACAGGTGTCCACCTCCACTTCCTTCACAGGGGCTCTCCTTTCTCTGCGGCGAGCACGGGACCGACGATCCCGACCGCCCGGATCAGTTTCGGTTTGCCGCTGCGCTGAGCAAGTTCATTGAGGACGGTCATTCGGATCGCGGACGGATTCTGCAGACGAAGTTCCCGCAGGTAATCCCCCGAGTCGGCGCCGGGTGTGAGGTGGACGAGATCAAGCAGGGCCTTTTCCGGCGAAGCCACGAAAGCGAACTGGCGGGAGGCGACTTCCTCCCGCAAGTAACCGAAGCGCAACCCCTCGGCGAGGTGGTTGAATTGGAAAACTCCCAAGGGATTGCGGATCGTCTCCGGCCGACTGGGCCCGACGCTCGTCACCACCGGGACATGCTCGGGGATCATGCCGTGCCAGGCCAAAGCAGCCTGCAAACTGACATAGGATCCACGCTGGAGCCGGTTGGCAACCAGGAACGGATGAGGCTCCACTTTGCGCCAAGTCGGTGCCAATGCGTAGATTCCGCGACGAAGTTGGAGCAGCCGTCCAGCCTTTGTCCATCGCGACAACTGCAGACGGACCTGGCTGACAGACTGGTCGCCCGCCAGCAAGATCGCCGATGAAAAGACCGCTTCGCCAGCAACCAATTCCAGTAATGACTCCCATTTCATAGCGGTTAATTATCATCTAAGATGATTTGACGCAACTATATTCCTCGTAGTTTGCTCAGAGGACGACATCACGATCCAGCCCGCTTCGGACCGAGGTCGTAGGATTCCTTGCCCGGCACGGCCACCAGCAACCGGTCGAGCTTCAAGTCCGCCATCGCCACGCGCATGGATTTAGTGACGGCCGGCGCGTCGGCGAGCTTGAATTCAAACCCGATCCGCCGACCCTGCCACAGCACCATCAAATCCAGCTCCGCCGCGACGGGCGTCGCCCAGAAATAGGCGTCGCGGTCGCCGGTGTGATTTGCAGCACCTGCTCCAGCGCGAAGCCCTCCCACGATGCGCCCAGCTTGGGGTGTTCCTCGAGCCGCGACGGGCTGGCCATGTGCAGCAGCCCGTGCAGCATCCCCGAATCGCGGATGGAGACCTTCGGCGCTTTGACCTGGCGCTTGCCCAGATTTTCGAACCATGGGGGCGTTTCTTCGACTGGGGTGAGAGACGGTTGTTCCCCTGATCCCGCCTTTCGACACCGGCCAAACCATCCAATCGACCTCCGGCAGCGGCCGGCAAGTTGTGTTTTCCGAGCCGGGCGACGCCGGTCATGTCGGTGTCGCCACCGAGATTCACGGCCTTGAGCACGGTTTCGGTGTAGCCCCTCGACGTGAGCAAGCACCACAGACTCACGGTCAGCGTGTCAACGACATGGCCGCCGGAAGCGATGTCGCTCTCCGGCCGCGGTAGGGTCTGTGCAAAAATGAATTCCGATTTTGCTGGAGGGGATTGGGCGGGCTGGCAAGGCGCGACGAGCGAGCATACCCGCGCGGTCTGTGAGCGAGGAGCAACACAGCCAGCGCGCCCAAGGCCCCCAGCCCGCAGGGGCGGGGCGGCGCCGGGCCATCTGCTTCGTTGCTCGGTCGGTCGAGTATCGCAGGGGATACACTCCCTCCCTTGCGCCTCGCATCGGGCCCGGCGGCGCTCCCGCCAAAATCGGAAGTAATTTTTGCACAGACCCTTAGGGGCGCCAGCTTGAGCCGGACGATCCGCCTCCCCTCCTTCGCGCCGTCCTCGCCGGTGCCTTCGAATGGCTGAAAGTGCTGCGCGAGGAGGGTGGAATTCCCCCCCAACGCAGGCTTCGTTATCCATACCCGGGATCCAGAAGGACGCCAACGCCGGATCGACGCCGAGACCGGCGAGGACACGCACTGAGAGAACCGGGCAGCCGCGGCAATTGGAACACTTGCATCCCTTTGCTGGCGTAGTCCTGATCCTGGACGGGCGCCATTCAGGTCTGAGGGAGGTCCCGTGTATCACAGGGGGCAGCCGGTTCGGGCGGGCGGCTGGCCAGGCCGGCGTTCTTCCACCAACAGATCCATGCCGGCTCCCGCGGGCTGGCTCGGCGTCTCCGCCGCCACGGATGCGTATCGGTCTGCAACCGCCCGCCCGGTTTCGCGCACGCGGTTCACCAGCTCGATGGGGCGCACCACGGTCGCATGCGCCCCCCAGCTCAGCACCCAGCCCACCATCTCCTCGATGCTGCTCAGACGCAGCCGCATCCGGGAGCAGCCCTGGGGGAGCAGCGTGATCTCCTGGCTCGCATGCCATTGCCGGCCGCGGATCAGATCCGTCGCCCAGATGTCGAAGTCGATCACAATCTCGTAGTCGGCCTTCCCCTTGAACGCCGAGAACGCGCCTTTGAGATAATGGTTCGGATCGAACGATTCCGGGATCACAAACCGGTCGTCCGTGATTTCGGGATCCGACAGGCGCGTCAGGACGAACGTGCGCATGTCCTGGCGGTCGACATCGAACGCGAGCAGGTACCAGTGGTTCTCGATGCAGGCCAGGTGGTAGGGGCGAACCCGCCGCTTGCGGGCGGCCTTCGCCCCGAGATTGCGGTAGGTGAAGCTCAGCCCCCGCTTCTCCCGGAGCGCGCGCGTGAGAATCTGGAAGCTTTCCAGGTCGGTCTCCTCGGGCGCCAGAGGGCGGAAGGAGAGCATCTCGTCCGGATTGCCGAACGCATACGGCGCGTTGCGGTCAAGCTGCCAGGCCAGTTTCCGGAACGCTGTCCGAAGCGGATGCTCGAAGGGCGTGCCGCGGTATTGGGCGATCGCCTTGTGCGCCACCAGCAAAGCGAAGACCTCGGATTCCGTCATCGGCACCAGCGGGAAGTGCTCGACGGGTTTCGAGTAGAAGAAGCCGCGCCGCTGCGGGTCGTATTCCAAGGGGAGCCTCAGCCGGTCCCGCATGAAATCCAGGTCGCGGTTGACGGTCCGGAGGTGGATCTCGAACATGCGGGCCAGGAGGCTGCAGTTCGGGTATCTGCCTTCCTGGATCAGCTTGTGGAACGTGAAGATACGTTCCAGGGGCGGCCGGCTGAGCTGCTGTTTTCGGGCCATAAGTTTTCGCCAGGTGGCAGGTTGTGTTGTGCCATCCGAACCGCGCCCCTGTCAATGCTGCTCCGGACTCTGCTGCCCCAGGACGAACATCAGCTGGTTGCCGAAGCCGATCAGCCTGCCCCCGGTGGCGACGGTGATGTTCTGATCCACGTGGTAGATCGCCAGCAGCCGGAGCGTAGGCCCCAGCACTTCGATCCGGTTTCTGCTCTCCCGCAGGAAACCCCGAAGCTTTGCCCCAGGTCCAAAGATTGGTTTCATAAATGCATCCTGTCTCCAATGGCCGGCTCAAGACCCAACCGGCTTTCATTCCGAGCTCTCATCGTCATTTTCCACGATGCCAAAGTCACCTATGACATTTTCGGTCATACCCGATTTAAAATTCAGAATCTGAGGCAGGGCGCGCGCGCCGCCGCCCGCGGCGCTGTGAGCCTGCAGCCCTGTAAGGGGACGCGACGCTGTCGCGTCCGCTTGTCGGCCAACACTTGTCAGCGGGCCATCTTCTCCCTCGCCACCATGGCAATGGAGGGCTCGGGGAGAGGAGGACGACCATTTCTTGTATCCCCGGCCTCTCCCCGCTGGCGCGGGGCGAGGAGGACGGTGCGTCGGTAGGCCGAAAGGTGGGTGTGGCGCTCGGCCTCACCGAAGACTCGAATGTGGCGAGGAGGACGGTGCGTCGGTAGGCCGAAAGGTGGGGACGCCACGCTGTCAGGTCCGGCGGAAGGCCTGCAACCGATCACAGCTTTCAAGCTGCGGTTGTACCTCACCACGAACGACGAAGCACTCGAAGAGGGTGCCCACGAATCACACCAATCACACGAAATAACTTTTTTTGCGTTTCTTGTGGCAATCAAAGGTCGGCTTTTCAACCGATAGCCGCAAAACCTCTCAAAGAAGAATCGCGGCTCCGGATTTTTGCCTGCGGAAAGTTAGGGCGAGGGGAAGGATGTCGGCGCGCAAGTTGCGACCAAAGGTAGGGACGCGATGCTGTCGGGTCCGGCTGAGGGCCGAGCGCCACGACATCCGTCGCCTGGAACGGGATCTGCTCGTATCAAAGATGCGAGACCGCAAACGGATCACAGGGATAGCATGGGGGAGGATGAAGCATGAAGAGGAACCGGGGGGGGCGTGGGTGGTGGATGGTGGCGGCGGCGGTGTTGGGATTGTCGGCGGTTGGGAATGGGCAGTGGGCGGATCGGCGGGGGCAGTCACCCCAGCTGACAGGGGGCTTGTCCGAACGTGGATATTCAGGGCTGGTGATTGGCCCGGGATCGATAGGGTTGATGGGGAGCGGGCGTGTCGAGCGACCGGGGCGCGATGAGGATTTGTGGCCGGAGGCAGGCGCGGACGGTCGGTATCGGGTGATCGACGCCAGCCGGTATGACGCGGAACTGCAGCGCGAGCATGAGCTGATCCTGTGCGAGGGGCATCGGGTTCTGTGGCGGTTGGGGGAGCAGCTGCGTCAGGAGGCCCTCGAGTCGGTCCGGTGGGGCGCGGTGGGCGGGGCTCTCGGCAAGACGGTCCGAGCCGCCGTCAAAAGTGCTCGCCAGGTTGTCCGTCATGGGCATAGTGTCGCAAAGAGTGCACCGATTCGTTGGAGTCCATTGAATGGGCCTGGACCGCTTGGAGAGAAGGTTGCCAGCACGTTCCGCGGCGGGTCATACACAGAATTGGTCACGTCTGAGCCGACAATGCTTTATCGGGTTTACGGAGGCAACTCTCCGAATATAGGGCCTTACTGGACGCGGACGCCGCCTGCCGGTGCGCTTCAATCCCGAATCGATAGCGCGCTTTTGCCGCAATGGGGCAACACGGCTGAGAATATCGTGAAAATTCAAGTTCCCGCCGGGACTCGAATCTTCGAGGGCTTCGCGGCACCGCAAGGAGAATTGGTTGGCGGCGGCAACCAAGTTTTTATCCCGAATGTCAACCGGGCTTGGATTGTATTATGAAGTCTTGCCCATGGGAGAAAATCACGGGCTTTCAGAGCCTCAGCGAGTTCAACCGATTTGTTGACTGGATAAGCCGGCAAGTGAGCGCGGGACACGCCGAAGAACTGCCAGTTCTGAAGCCCTACGTCGGGGCAACAACCTTTCATGAGAATTGGTTTCGACACGTTGCCAGCGGACAAACATGGAGATTGGTCTGGCCTGACGCACCCTTCAGCGGGGTCTTCGAGCCCGTCGAATAACCGGCGGCTGTCCCGCGACCGCCGACTTCATTCCAAAGCGGCAGGGGACTGCCGCGGTCCATGATGCGGACGCGGGTTCGAAATCGGGCCCGCCTGCGCGAGTCGTTCCGATCGGCATCCTGGCCCGCAGCGCGGTCGGCTGACGGGCTGCAAGCCGCGGATTTGTGCCTGGATGCGGGGATGCGCAGGCTGGCCCGCGTGATCCAAGGCGGCAGGGGGCTGCCGCACTCCAAGACGCTTCGCGCGCAGCGAGGGCGTGTCCGAATGGGCGCCAGCCTCGTGGAGTGCGGCAGTCCTCTGCCGCTTTCCGCAGACCACGCGGAATGACGCGGAACCATTGATGCCCTTGCCTCGGAAAGGCAGGGCGCGGAGGGATCCATGCGTTCTATTGCGGCAGAAAAAGATGTGCCGCGATGAACTTGGCAATTCATTCACTCCTCGGCGGCTACGGCTTCAGCCCAACGCGACTTGAAAAGGCATAATGCTATTCTGCCTGGTAATGCATTTTCATTTGGTAATGCAATCGATACATGGTAAAGTGAAGCCATGCCGCATTCAACATTGACCGATAAAGGACAGACAACGGTGCCGATCGAAGTGCGCACCGCACTGCGGGTGAAAGCGCGCCAGCGGCTCGAATGGGTTGTGCAGCCCAACGGCAGCGCTCTCGTGCGGCCGCAGCCAAGCGCCCTGCAGCTTTTCGGGAGCTTGAAACCGCAAAGGCCGTTTCCCGGCCATCGGAAGGAGAAAGAAGCCGTGCGGCGCGCGGTGGCCGCCCAAGCCGCCCGGGAAGGGCTCCGGTAACATGGCGCCTCGATACTGGGTGGACACGAACGTCATCGTTCGCTTCCTCACCGGCCAACCGCCCGCCCTGGCGGCGGCCGCCAGGTCCCTGGTGGCCATGGCGGACACCGGCGCCGCGATTCTCGAAGTGTTGCCTGTCATTGTGGCCGAAACGGTGTACACCCTGGAATCGTTCTACGGGATGGACCGGAAAGACGTGGCCGCGAACCTCCTGCTGTTCCTGCAAAGCCGCGGGATCCAGGTCCACGAGCGAGAACGAGTGCTCGATGCCCTGGCGCGCCACCGGGATCGCAACATCCACTTCGCCGATGCCTATCTGGCGGCGGCGGGCGCCGACAGCGGCCTTCCTGTGGTCTCATTCGACCGCGATTTGGACAAATGCAAAGACGTTCAGCGCATTGAGCCGACGGCGTGATTCTATCGGTGGCCCACACCTGCGGACCACGGGAAACGACGCGGAAATGTTGTTCTTGGAAACGATAGGGACGCCACGCTGTCGGGTCCGGCGGAAGGCCTGCAGCGCTGTCGGCTGACAAGCGGACGAGCCAGCGGCTCGTCCCTCTCCCTTGCATGCCGACGCCTGCACAAACGGCAGTTGTCAGCTTGACCGGGCGATGCTAAACTAGTCAACAACTGGTTAATTTGATGCGACCTTATGGCAAGCGTGACTGCATTTCAGGCGAAAACCCGGTTCGGCGAGCTGCTCGACCGTGTTGTGCGTGGCGAGGAAATCGTCATTACCCGGCACGACAAGGCCGTGGCCCGGATCATTCCGGAGGGAGGTGCGAACCTGCAGCACGTCCAGGCAGCCGTGGCTGACCTTCGGGCTGTCCGATCCCTGATGGCCAGGCGCAGAGGATTCAAGCCGCTGACCGACGCAGAGATCAAGGACTCCATCGAGCAAGGCCGTCCATGAGCGAGGGCTTCATCGCGGACTCCTCGGTGGGCGTGGCCTGGGCTGTGCCTTCGCAAGCCAGCGACGCCACGGACGCCCTGCTCGACAAGGTGGCGGCGGGCACGCCGTTGGTGGCCCCGATCTTGTGGCCCTTTGAAGTCGCCAACTCCCTGCTCGTCCTGCTGCGCCGAAAGAAAATTCTCGCGCCAGAACGCGAGCGGGCGCTGGAGGCGTTGGCCCGGCTGCCACTCACCGTGGATGACGAGGGACCGCGGCTTGCCTGGGGAAAGATCTCCGAACTGGCGACGGAACATGGCCTATCGGTCTACGACGCCGCGTATCTGGAACTGGCGGTGCGCCGGAAACTCCCGCTCGCGTCTCGCGACGAAGCTCTCTGCAAAGCGGCCCAAAGCTGTCGGATCAAGATGCTGCTGTAGCGTCCCTTCCGGATGGCGCGGTGCATAGGGTCTGGAGAGGAGGCCCAGGGGGTTGCCAAGGCCGACAAGAATGTCGGCGCTCTCGTTGGGGACGCTGTCGGGTCCGGCTGAAGGCCTGAAATCGACTGCAGCCGCATGAGCTGCGGCGTCTCTGGGGGCACCAGCGCATTCAGCCAGGTTGTCTTGCCCGTCTTCCGGGCCCCGGAAGCCGAACGCTCACGGGTGATTCGCGTTGCCACGGCTGCGGTGAATTTGAGATAGTGCACATCATGCCCGCCAGTCCGGCAGAGCCACCGCGGACTTCGCGCCATGCCGCCGCCTGCCTGGAGGCGCTCCGCGGCTGCGAGGCGGCGGCCTGCCTTTCGCTCGGCGGCGCCTTCGGGCTGGCACACTACCACCAATATCGGACGACGAACGATGTCGATGCCTGGTGGACGGAGTCCGCGATCGCGGCGGACAAGAGCTGCGTTCTGGACCGGGTTCAGGCTGCGTTGCAGCCCTTCGGGACGGTATCGAGGCGGGAGCATGGCGAGGTGGTCAGTATTGAACTCCGGGAAGCAGGCCAGACACTGTTCAGTTTCCAGGTGGCGCGACGGAGCGTCCAAATCGGAACGACCCGGCCGAGCCCATGGCCGCCGGTGGGGCTGGATTCGCTCGAGGATCTGATCGCGGCGAAAATGGCCGCCCTGATCGCCCGCGGCGCTCCGCGGGACTTCCTCGATATCCGGGAGCTGTGCCGCGTGGGTCTGGCCAGCGTTGCTGAGTGCTGGCGGCTGTGGAGGTGCCGGGAGGAGAAGCGCGGGGTGTCGGCGCCGGACACGGCGATCGCGCGCGAGGCCGTGCTTCTGCACCTCAGCAGGATCGAAAAGATGCGCCCGCTGTCGGACATCGCGGACAATGCCGATCGCGAGCGCGCGGCAGCCACCCGGGTCTGGTTCAAGCATGAATTCATCGGAGAGCGACACCCATTGGATTGACGGCAGCCTGTACCCGGATGCCCCCGTGCCTGCGGAACTGACGACGCCCGCAGATCGAGTGGATTTCGTTGTGCGGGTCTGCGGCGCGTGGGATTTCGGGCTCATGCCGCGCCGGGAGACGCTCACGGAATTGCTCCAGGCCGCGTGGCGTCCGGCGATTGAGGATGCGAATCTGCTGACCTCATGCGCCTGGCACCTGTTGTGCGATCTGCATGGCCTGCCCCCCAGGCGCTATCTCGGCCCCCGTTTTCCTGAGATCGAGCGCGATCCGTGGCTGGCGTGGGTGTGACGGATCCAGCCCAAGGATCAGAGGCGATCCGGTCAGATCCTTGGAAACGATAGGGACGCGGCACTGTCGGGTCCGGCGGAAGGCCTGCAACCAACCGATCGCCGACATTCTTGTCGGCCATTTAGGGTCTGTGCAAAAATTACTTCCGATTTTGGCGGGAGCGCCGCCGGGCCAGATCCGAGGCGCAAGGGAGGGAGTGTATCCCCCTGCGATACTCGACCGACCGAGCCACGAAGCCGATGGCCCGGCGCCGCCCCGCCCCGCAGGGCTGGGTGCCTTGGGCGCGCTGGCTGTGTTGCTCCTCGCTCACAGACCGCGCGGGTATGCTCGCTCGTCGCGCCTTGCCAGCCCGCCCAATCCCACCCAGCAAAATCGGAATTAATTTTTGCACAGACCCTTAATATCTCCGGCCCTTGAGCTTGATCCGGGTGTTGGCCAGCCAGCGGTCGGCCAACTCGCGGAAAGTGATCCGGCTGGATCCATCATATTGGGCCAGCCGGCTGGTCTTTTCCTGGAGCCCATGCAGCCGTCGCTGGGCGAGGGCGCGGTTCGCGGTGCGCACGTCGTATTTGCTTGCCTCCGCGCTTGGGTAGGGCATAGTAAGTCCATGATGGTTCGGACCGGCACGGTCTGGAGCGGCAATGTCCGTTCCGAGGTCCGGAGATCTGCCGGGAGCATCAGGTGGCAACACCGGGTGCGGGAGATCGTTGTGGTGGCGGATGGCCGCGGGGACGGCTGGATCATCAACGGGTGCGCGAGTAGCTCAATTGGATAGAGTGACGGCCTCCGGAGCCGCAGGTTGTGGGTTCAACTCCCGCCTCGCGCACCATCTTCGTTTCGAGTCCGCTATGATTCAACAAACGCTGGTGCTGCTGAAGCCGGACGCGATCGAGCGGGCACTGGTGGGTCGGATCATCGAGCGCTTCGAGCAGGCCGGCCTCGCGATCGAAGCCATCCGCCTCACCCGTCCCGACCGCGAGCTGCTGCGCCGTCACTACGCCGATCTGGAGCCGCGCAACCCGGCGGCGTTCGTCAAGAACACGAACTACCTGGCCGGCAAGCCGATCATCGCCATGGTGCTGAGCGGCGTCCAGGCCATCCAGAAAGTGCGCGCATTGATCGGCCCCACCGAGCCCGCCTCAGCTCCGCCCGGCACGATCCGCGGCGATTTCAGCTGCGACACGATCCGGCATGCCGACTCCCTCGATCGCGGGCTGTTCAACCTGGCGCACGCCTCGGATTCGGACGAGGCCGTTCGGCGCGAGATCGAGGTTTGGTTTCCGAAATAGGACGGCGCCGCGAACCGGCCGATCGAGCCTGTTGCGCGGCGCCGTTGAGAACCGGGATGGGGACGGCTCAGCGGGGCAGAGCCGGAATCGCGTTGGTGATCGCGCCGGCGGCTGCTCCGGCAGCGGATGTGCCCTTGGCGAGCGCGGCGTTGATCTGCTGCTTGAGGGCGTCCACAGTTTTTTGCTGCTCAGGAGTGAGCTTCACAGTGGCCAGGCTGCCCAGGCTCTGGAGGGCTTCCTGATATTTGCCCTGGGTGACCAACTGGGTGGCGGCGCCGATCGCGGATTGGACCTGCGCAGCTTGCGGGACTGCGTTCGTGACGGCCTGAAGGGCAGCGGCGGCGCCCTGCTGGACGGCGCCCACGGCCTGGGTGGCCGCCCGGCCAGCCTGCTGGGCCGCCTGATCGGCCGCGGACCGGATGGCGGCGCCCGTCTGGGCCGCCGCGTTGCTGATCACGCCGCTCGGCGTGGTGGGGGGAGGCGGAGGCGCGGGTTCCCGTTTGCAGGCTGCTGCTAAAGAAACGACTGCGACCGCCAATATCAATCGGATACCAGATTTCATATTCATAATTTCCTCAAACAGAAGACCCGTTACAACTTTTTGGATGCGATGGCAAGCCGGAAAGAGATCGCCCTGCACTGCAGGGCGGTGCGATGGGCGGCCCGGGGCGAGGGCGAAAAACCGGGCCAGCGACCCAGGCCCAATGCGTCTTGGACTGGCGGGCCTAGTCGAACGCGTGTCCGGCGCAGCAAAGGACGTTGCGGACCTTGTGCCGCACGAGCTCCTGGACGCGGGTGCGGGCAGGGCCGAGGTATTTGCGAGGATCGAAATCCTTGGGGGATTCGGCAAAGACCTTGCGGATCCCGGCGGTCAGGGCCAGGCGCAAGTCGGTGTCGATGTTGACCTTGGCGCAGCCGATTCGGCGGGCGACCTCGATGTCGGCCTCGGGGACGCCGGCGGTGTCCTCGCCGAGCTTCCCGCCATACTTGTTGATCTCGGCGGTGAGCTCCTTGGGCACGCTCGAGGCCCCATGCAGAACCAGCGGGTAATCGCCGAGCCCGGCCTCGAGGAGCGCCTTCTTGATGGCTTTGAGCCGCTCGAGGTCGAGGTGCTGGGCGCCCTTGAACTTGTAGGCGCCGTGCGAGTTGCCGATCGCAACCGCAAGCGAGTCGCACCCGGTGGCTTTGACGAAGGCAACCGCCTCGTCCGGATGCGTGTAGACTCCGCCTTTGGAGTAACCTCCGCCTTCCTCGCCATCGTCGTGCTGGGCGCCAACCAGCTTGCCCAGCTCGCCTTCCACCACGGCGTTCCGCTTGTGAGCGTAATCGACCACCTTCTTGGTCAGCTCGACGTTCTTCTCGAAAGGCAGGTGGCTGCCGTCAATCATCACGCTGGTGAATCCCTCGTCGATGCAATCCTTGCAGAGCTCGAATGTGTCGCCGTGGTCGAGGTGAACGGCGATGGGGATGGTGGTGAGGCTGACGGCCGCATCGATCAACCGGCGCAGGTAGACCGGGTTGGCGTACTGCCGGGCGCCCTTCGATATCTGGAGGATCAGCGGGGCTTTCTCGGCCTCGCAGGCCTCGACGATGGCCTGGAGCAGCTCCATGTTGTTCACATTGAAAGCGCCCAATGCGTACTTGCCCTTGAGGGCCTTGGCGAACAAATCGCGTGTGTGAGTCAGTGGCATAAAGGTTCCTATTTCAAGTTTCGATACCTCGCCGCGTTCGGCGATTAGCCAGCCATTCTAATTTCGCGCCCGGCAAATGGGAACGAAAAAAAAGATCCACAATACCCATTGCGGCGCAACGGATTGGCAACATTATGATCCCATCCAGTCCCACGCCAGCCGCCGGCGCAACGCCTCGCGGTTGGGCGCGTCCAACACCTCGACCGGATTGAAATCGTCGGTCAGGATGCGGCCGCTTTCGGGCCGGGTGGTTCGCAGGTTGGTGAGCGCGGCTTCAAAATCGCGGCGGACCCAGGGATCGACCTGGCCCGGGTCGGGGGGATGGATGATCTGGAGATCGGCCTGGTCCGAGGCTACGTAGAACACGTTGCCGGTCGTGGCATCGTGAATCCTGACCTGCTGGAAGACCGAGCGCAGGGTCCGTTCGAGTGAGGCCGCCATGAAATCCAGGCCGGGCTCGAAATCGACGAAGCTGTTGACGACGAGCGTGCCTCCGGGCTTGAGCGCGGCGCGCATGGCGGCGAACGCCTCGCGGGTCATGAGGTGGGATGGCGATGAATCTCCCAGGAACGCATCCAGGATGATGGTGTCGTATTGATGGGGGGGGGAGCGATTGATGAAGAAGCGGCCGTCGCCGGCGGTGATATTGAGCCGGGCCGGCTCGAGACCGAAGAAGCGCTCGGCGACCGGCACGATGGATGGATTGATCTCGACGACGTCGACTCGGACGCCCTGGCGGGCGAGGTCCATCGGGACGCAGCCCACGCCCAGGCCGATGCACAAGGCGGCATCGATCCGCGGTGTATATGCATGGGCCAATCCGTGCAGCAGGTAGGTGAACAGCGATGCGCTTCGCTTGTCGACCGTATCGTAGCTGTTCTGCATGAGCCAGTCGTTGAGGTAATAGCGGCGGCGGCCGTCGGCGGTTTCGAGCACCTGGATCAGGCCGAAGTTCGAGCTGGCGCGGTACCGTTCGATCAGGTGGGCGGGCCAGCGTGCCGGCGATCCCTGGGCGCCCATCCAGACGCAGCCCAGCGATGCCCAGACGAGGATGATCAAGGGCAGGCCCCGGACCTGGCGCCTGCCCCAGGCGGCAAAGTAGATCGCAGCCAGCACCGCCAGCGAGCCGGCGGTGCTGTACATGGCCATCGAATGCGAGAGGCGCGGCAGCATGATGTAGCCGATGAGGAGCGTCCCTGCGACGCTGCCCAGGGTGCTGAGGGCCGAGATTCGGCCGACTTGTCCGCCAACGCTCGCCACCGACCGGGTCAGCACCCGCACCAGAAACGGCCCCGTCGTGGCCAGCAGCGTCAAGGGCACGAAGAACAGGACCATCGACGAGAGAAGCGCGCCCCACGCGAGCTGGAATCGCAGGCAGCTCTGGACCACCGGCTCGCGAACGACGACGGTCAGGCAGAGCCCCATCGCGGCCACCAGGAGGATGGCATACAGGCGGCTCAGCTCCGGCCGCCGATCCACCCACCACCCCCCCAGCGAATACCCCGCCGCCAGCGCGATCAGAGTCACGGTGATCTGGGCCGTCCAGACGAAATGCGACGTCCCCAGGTAGGGCGTCAGCATCTTGGCGCCCAGGATCTCCACCACCAGGATCGCCGCCCCGGTCACCAGGGCGGTCAGATACAGGAAACGGCGGAGTCCGTCGCTGAGCGACGCCTCGGGCCGAGGGACCGATTGGCTCTTCACGCGGCTGTTTGTAGCGGCGTGCCCGGGCTTAATCGACAGTTTTTTTCTGGTCTTGGCGTCCGGCCGGAGCGCTGGTAACCATGGCATGTGCATCGGATCGCCTTCGAGCTGGGGCCAGTGACGGTCACATGGTACGGGCTGCTGGTGACCGCCGGATTCCTGGCGGGCCTGCTCAACGCCCGCCGGCGTGCGCCCCGGGCCGGGCTCAGCGGCGACACCGTCATGGACCTGGGGTTCTGGCTGATGATCGGCGCGATGTTGGGCGGCCGGCTGTATTACGTCGCCGCCAACTGGTCGGATTACTATGCGCACCAGCCGATGCGCGAGATTCTCATGATCCATCATGGGGGCCTGGTCTTTCACGGGGGATTGATCGGGGCCGTGCTGGCCGGATACCTCTATGTGCGCCGGCGGGGCCTTCCGTTCTGGAATCTGGCGGACGTGCTGGCGCCGGGGATCGCGCTCGGGCACGCCATCGGCCGGGTCGGATGCTGGATCAACGGCTGCTGCTATGGGATTCCGACCCAGATGCCTTGGGCGATCCACTACCCGCCCGACTATGGTGTTCCCGGCGAGGGCGTGCACCCCGTGCAGCTCTACGAGGCCTTTTTGGATTTCGCCCTGTTCGTTCTGCTGGCGCGATGGTTCGGATCCCGGCGGCAGACGGGCCGGATCTTCGCATGGTATCTGGCGCTGTACGGCCTGGTCCGCTTTGGGATCGAGTTCCTGCGGGGCGACAGCCCGGTCCGCTGGCTGCCGGCCGGGCTCACGGCGGCCCAGGGGGTGAGCCTGCTGCTGGTTGCGGCAGGCTTGATCCTGCTGGCGATCCGGCGGACCGGCGGGCCGCCGGCGCTGCCCGAGGAGCCCCGGCAAGCGGGCGCGCCCGAAGCCCATTCTCGAAATGCCCAACCCTGAGTTCCCCGAATCGGATGGCGGGCCGGATCGCTCCGCCGTCGAGCGCGTCCCCGTGGCGTTCTGCTGGGTCCGGAGCGCCCCGCGCGACCGTCTGGACCAGCATCTTCACGAGCAGTTGCCGTTCCTGACGCGCAGCGCGATCCAGCGGATGATCGCGGAGGGCGAGGTCACCGTCGATGGGCGGCCGGTCAAGCCGGCCCACCCGCCCCGGCGCGGCGAAAGGGTCGAGGTCCGGTTCGCGCCGCCGCGTCCGGCCGAGGTCCGCCCCGAGGCGATGCCCTTGGCGGTGCTGTATGAAGATGCCGACCTTCTGGTGATCAACAAGCCGCCCGGGCTGGTGGTGCATCCGGCGGCGGGCCACGAGGACGGCACTCTGGTGAACGCCTTGCTGCATCACTGCCAGGGCCAGTTGAGCGGCATCGGGGGGGTGGCGCGGCCGGGGATTGTGCACCGGCTGGACCAGGACACCAGCGGCTGTCTCGTGGTCGCCAAGAACGACCCTGCGCACCTGGCCCTCGCCCAGCAGTTTCATGAGCGCCAGGTCGAGAAGATCTATCATGCGCTCTTGTGCGGCCTGCTCGAGCCGGCTGCCGGCGAGATCCAGGCCGCCATCGCGCGCCATCCATCCCACCGCAAACGGATGGCAGCCAACAACGGCCAGGGCCGGCCCGCCTGGACCAGCTATCGCGTCCTCGATTACCTGCGGCAAACCACGCTGGTCGAAGCCCGCCTTCGCACCGGGCGCACCCACCAGATTCGCGTCCATTTCCAGTTCCTCGGCCACCCGGTCGTTGGCGATCTCCTGTATGGCCAGCGCCCCAACGAGCGAATGGCCCAGGCCACGGGCTATCGGGCGCCCCGCCAGATGCTCCATGCCTACCGGCTGGCATTCCACCACCCGCGCACGGGCCAGATCATCTCCCTGGCTGCGCCCTGGCCGGCCGATTTCCACGGAGCCGTCCAGGCCCTGCAGGCGCCGCGGCTGAAGGATGCGGCGCGGCATTGAAACACGCCTTTCCGCCTTGTGATCCTGCCGCGCGGATCCTACGTTAGGATGCATCATGAAACGCATCCTGCTTTTCCTTTCTGCGGCGGTGATGCTGGCGGCGCTGGCAGCGGGGGCGCAGCCCTCCGTCCGGATCGCCACATTCGACGTCGATGCCACGCCTCCGCTCGGCTCGGCCATGGCCTACGATCCGGTCCGGCGCCTGGACGAGCTCACCCTGCGCTGCCGCGGCATCGTGCTTCTGGGATCGGAACAGCCGATCGTGCTGTGCGCGGTGGACTGGATCGGCATTGCGAACGAGGGGCACGAGGCGTTTCGAGCCGAGCTGGCGCAAGCGGCCGGCACGGTCCCGGGCCGGGTGGCACTCCATGCGGTGCACCAACACGATGCGCCCGGCTGCGATTTCACGGCGGAGTCGATCATCAACGATCTCGGCGTGAAAGGCTACTCGCGCTTCGATGGAACGTTCCACCGGCAGGTCATCCGGCGCGCGGCCGATGCCATCGGCGCCGCGCTGCCCAACGCCCGGGCGATCACGCATTACGGTTATGGCGAGGCGGTGGTGAAGGAGGTGGCCAGCCAGCGCCGGATCAAGGGACCCGACGGCCAGATCCGGGCCTCGCGCACCAGCTCGACCAAGAGCGCGGCCATCCGCGCCGAGCCGGAGGGCGTGATCGATCCCGTCGTGTCGGTGCTCAGCTTCTGGGACGGCGCGTCGCCGGTGGCGGTGCTGAGCTTTTACGCCTGCCATCCGCAGAGCTACTATCGCCTGGGGATCCCCACGCCCGATTTCCCCGGCATCGCGCGGTTCATGCGCGCCCAGGATGTGAACGGCGCGCTGCACGTTCATTTCAATGGCGCGGGCGGGAATGTCACTGCAGGCAAATACAACGACGGCGCCCAGGAGAACCGGATGCTCCTTGCGCACCGCCTTGCCGTGGGCATGAAGGAAGCCTATGAGATTGCGGCCAAGACGCCGCTGGCGGCGGCGGACATTGGCTGGAGCAGCGTGCTGGTCAATCTCCCGCTGGCGCCGCATCTGGACGAGGCGAAGCTGGTGGCCGAGCTCAAGGCGACGCCGCCGAAGGGCTACATCTCGTGCGCCGACCAGCTGGCCTGGCTGCGCCGCGTCCAGGCGGGGCACCGGATCGACATCGCCTGCCTGCGCGTGGGCGACACCCGCGTGCTGCAGTTGCCCGGCGAGCTGTTCGTGGAATACCAGCTGGCCGCCAAGGCCATGCGGCCCGACCTCCATGTCATGATGGCCGCCTACGGCGACTACGGTCCGGGCTACATCGGCACCGCCGCCGCCTACGCCGAGGGCGGCTACGAGACCCAGCCATCCTCGAGCAACACCACCCCGGAGGCAGAGCCCGTCCTCATGCTTGCCATGAAACAGCTGCTGGGTTTGGCGAGCCCGGATGGCGAGTGATCCCTGGGCGGGCTTCATCCCCGAGAGGGCCGGGATCGACATAGCGCCGATCGAGCCTCTGGAGCCATGATGCGCGAATCTCTTCGAGAACGGGCTGCCCGGTTTGGCCTTTTGTTCCCGGACGCGATCTGGTAGATCAGTGCCGAGTGAATCGCAGCGTGTGCTATCGTCTCGGGGTGCTGGGTTCGGGCAAAGGCTCGAACATGGCGGCTATTGCGGACGCATGCGCAGCGGGGAAGGTTCCGGCGGAGGTGGCGATAGTCCTCAGCGACCAGCCCGAAGCCGGGATCCTGGATCAGGCGCGGGCCCGAGGGCTGCCGGCAGCTTACCTGCCGCCGGGCGCCTATCGGACCCGGCTGGACGACCCGGCCGAGGCGGCCTATGTCGAGGTGTTGAGGAAGGAGGCGGTGGATCTGGTGGTCCTGGCCGGCTTCATGAGGGTGCTGAAAGGAACGCTGCTCGGTGCCTTTCCGCGGCGGATCGTCAACATTCATCCGTCGCTGCTGCCGGCCTTTCCCGGCCTGGCTGCGTGGAGGCAGGCCCTCGAGTACGGGGTGAAGTACACGGGATGCACGGTGCATCTGGTGGATGCCGGGGTGGACACGGGGCCGATCGTCGGCCAGCGCGTTGTCCCGGTGCGGAGCGACGACACCCCGGAGTCGCTGCATGCCCGGATCCAGGAAGCGGAGCGGGTTTTGTATCCGGCTGCGATCGGCGCGCTGGCGCGGGGGCAGGTCCGCGTCGAGGGAAGGCGCGTCCTGGGATGGGAGCCGGAGGAAACGAGGCAATCATGATCAAGAAGCGGTCCGTGGTGCGGCTGGGACTGCCCAAGGGCAGCCTTCAGGAAGCCACGCTGTCGAAGATGGCCAAGGCCGGATTCAACGTCCAGGTCAACAGCCGTTCCTATATTCCTTACGTGGACGATCCGGAGCTCGAGGTCCGGCTGATCCGGGCGCAGGAGATCAGCCGGTATGTCGATCACGGCTATCTGGACAGCGGGATCACGGGGCTGGATTGGATTCTCGAGAACGGGTCGGACGTGCAGGAGGTTGGCGAGTTCCAGTTCAGCAAGGTCACGCGCCAGCCCACCCGCTGGGTGCTGGCCGTGCCCGAGAACTCGCCCATCCGCTCCCCTCGCGATCTCGAAGGCAAACGCATCGCGACGGAGGTGGTGCGGCTGACCCGGCAGTACCTCGAACGCCATCGGATCCGGGCCGAGGTCGAGTTTTCGTGGGGGGCGACCGAGGTCAAGGCCCACGAGCTGGTGGACGCGATCGTGGAGCTGACGGAGACGGGATCCTCATTGTCGGCCAACAACTTGCGGATTGTGGACACGCTCCTGGTGTCGACGCCGCGACTGATCGCCAACCGGCAATCGTGGCGCGATCCGTGGAAGCGCGCGAAGATCGAGAACCTGGCGATGCTGCTGCGCGGCGCGCTCGAGGCCGAGTCCAAAGTGGGGCTCAAGATGAACATTGCGCGGAAAAACTTGAGAAAGTTGTTGAAAAGCCTGCCCGCCTTGCGTAATCCAACCATCTCGAGTCTCAGCCAGCCGGGATGGGTGGCGGTCGAAACCGTGGTCGACGAGCAAGTGGTCCGCGAGTTCATTCCCCTGCTGAAATCCGCCGGCGCGGAAGGCATTATTGAATATCCGCTGAACAAAGTGGTATACTGAGGTCCGGAATATATATGGGTTCACTGAAAAAACGTCGGAAATCGAAGATCAACAAACACAAACGCCGCAAGAAGATGCGCGCGAATCGCCACAAGAAGCGCACTTGGCAGCAGTAATTGGTTGGCTGAACTCTTCTCGTTCCGTGCCCGGCGCCGTCGCTCAACACGGCGGCGCCGGGCGTTATGTCGTCTGCTGCAGGAGGGCTTGGATGGGGCGCCTTGGCTGGGGGATGTGTGGATGGCTGTTTTGGGGGCCGATTCTGTGCGGCCTCATGGCGGGCGCGCCCGAGACGCCTGGGGCGGCCGCTGTGCATTCGAGGGCCGATCGCTCGATGCCGCCGCCGGAGCCATCGGTCCGCGCCCAGGCCCACTTCGCAACCGGCCTGCTCCTGGCCCTCAACAACGAAACCGACACGGCCTTCGAGCACCTGCGGCTGGCGGCCGAGGCGGATCCGGCTTTTGAGCCGCTGGTCCTCGAGGTCGCCCGCCAGCATCTCGCCCGGAACCAGGCCGATGCGGCGCACGATCTGCTGGCGCGCTCCGCCTCGCGCCCGGAAGCCTCCGGCCAGGTCTTCCTCCTGCTCGGCGCCGCCCACGTCCAGCGGGATCGCGTCGAGGAGGCCGCCAGCGCCTTTCGCGAGGCCATCCGGCGCAAGCCCGATCTGATCGAGGCGCGCCGCCGGCTGATCGCGCTCCTGCTCGACCAGGGACGAATCCCGGAGGCGCGAGCCGCCCTGGCCGACGCGCGCCAGCCCCATCGCACGGATCCGGAGCACCTGGTCGAGCTGGCGGGGATGTACGCCGGGTTTGCCGCGGTGCTCGAGACCGGCCCGGCCGAGACGCGCCAGCATGTGGTCGCCCTGCTCGACCAGGCATCCCAAGGCTCGCCGGACTCGCCGCTGCTGCTCCAGAACATGGCCGATGTCTATGCTCGAGTGGGCGCCGACGATCCCGCCGTGGCGATCTACCGTCGGCTGCAGCGCGACTTCCCGCGATGGCCCGGCATCGAGGAGCGGCTGGCGGGCATCTATCTGCGCCGGGGCGAGGTGTCGCAGGCGCAGGCTCAGCTCGAAGCCCTGGCGCGCGAGAACCCCACCCACCCCGAAGCCCATTTTCTGTTGGGCGCTCTGGCCATGGCCGTCCGGGATTTTCCCCGCGCGGTCGACCATTTCCGGCGCGCGCTCGTCGTCAACCCCGAGCTCGAAGCGGCCTATTTCGAGCTGGCAGCCGCCCAGCTCTCCCTGGGACAGCCCCGCGAGGCACTGGCCACGATCCAGCGCGCCCGGGACAAATTCCCGCGCACGTTCGCTCTCGAGTATTACAGCGCGCTGGCCTGGCGCGAGCTCGAGGATTACGACCAGGCACTGGCCCATTTCACCGCAGCCGAGCTGGAGGCGCGCGCCGGCGACACCAACCAGCTCGGCGCGCTATTCTATTTCCAGGTCGGCGCCACGTGCGAGCGCCGGGGAGACCTGGCCGCCGCCGAAGTCCATTTCCGTCGCTGCCTCGAGCGGGCGCCGGATTTCGCCCAGGCCCTCAACTACCTTGGATACATGTGGGCCGAAAAAGGGATCCGGCTCGACGAAGCCCGCGAGCTGATCGAGCGCGCCGTCCGGCTCGAGCCGGAGAGCCCGGCCTTTCTCGACAGCCTGGGCTGGGTGCTGCACCAGCAGGGGCATCATGCGCAAGCGCTGCCTTACCTGCTGGCGGCAGTCGATCGGAACCCGGAGCCGGATCCGATCCTGCTCGACCATTTGGGCGATGTCCTGGCGGCCCTGGGCCGGCTCGGCGACGCCCGCGACACCTGGCGCCGCGCCCTCGAGATCAAGCCCGATCCGCAGATCGAGCGCAAACTCGAACCCGCAAGCCCTTAGTCTGTGCACAGACCCTTAGTTTGCTTGGATTCCCCGCGCCCATTTGGTTGAATCGGCCCGCGATATGAAGATCCTGGTGATCGGGTCGGGGGGGCGCGAGCACGCCCTGGTCTGGAAAGCGGCGCAGTCGCCTCGGGCGACAGCGGTGTGGTGCGCGCCGGGCAACGCGGGCATCGCGCTCGAGCGGCTGGCTCGGGATGGGCGGCCTGTGGAATGCGCGCCGATCGGCGCCGAGGATCTTCCGCGGCTGCTCGAGTTCGCCCGCCAGCGGCATCCGGACCTGACCCTCGTCGGCCCCGACAATCCGCTGGCGATGGGCATCGTCGATCTCTTCCAGTCCGCCGGCCTTCGCGCCTGGGGCCCGAACCGCAAGGCGGCCCGGTTCGAGTCTTCGAAGGTGTTTGCGCAGCAGTTCATGGAGCGGCACCGGATCCCCACCGCCCGCGCCGCGGCGTTCTCCGAGCCCGGGCCGGCGCGCGCGTTCGCCGAATCGCTCGAAGGCCGCTGCGCGGTCAAGGCGGACGGGCTCGCGCTCGGCAAAGGAGTGCGCGTCTGCTCCTCGATGGCGGAAGCGGCGGAGGCGATCGACGACTTCCTGATCCGGCGCGTCCACGGGGCTGCGGGAGGCTCGGTGGTGATCCAGGAGTATCTCGAAGGCATCGAGGTCTCGCTTCACGCGATGGTGGATGGGAGGACGGCGCTTCTGTTTCCCACGTCCCAGGATCACAAGCAGGCGCTCGACGGGGATCAGGGCCCCAACACCGGCGGCATGGGCGCCTACTGCCCGACCCCGTTCCTGGACGAGGCGGGGATCGATCGGATCCAGCGCGAGATCATCCGGCCCTGGCTCGACGGCTGCCGATCCGAGGGCATCGACTACCGCGGCATCCTCTACCCGGGGCTGATGCTCACCCGCCAAGGGCCCAAGGTCCTCGAGTTCAACGCCCGCTTCGGGGACCCGGAAACCCAGGTGTATCTGGCTCGCCTGGACAACGACCTGATCGACCTGTGCGAGGCGTGCCTCGAGGGGGCTCTGGACCGGCAGGGGCTTCGCTGGAGGCCGGAAACGGCCATCTGCGTGGTCATGGCATCGGCCGGCTACCCGGGCTCCTATGTCAAGGGGCGGCCGATCCGAGGCTTGACGGACGCCGCCTCCTGGCCAAATGTGAAGGTCTTTCACGCCGGAACCGCGCGGGCTGGAGACGAGATGGTCACCGCGGGGGGGCGGGTGCTGGGAGTCACCGCTTGGGCAGCCGGCCTCGAAGCTGCACGCGAAATCGCCTATCAGGCGGTCGAGCGGATTCGGTTCGACGGCGCCCATTACCGGCGCGACATCGGGGCGCGGCCCCGGACGCAGGGACAGGAACGGATGGATCCGACATGAATGTTGTGCTCAAGAACACGGCGGCAGCCGCGCTGGCGGCCGCGGCGGCCCTGGCGGCTTCGGCTGCCGGGAGCCCGCCCGAAAGCTGGCCGCCCTTTGACGAGTTGTTCAACCTGGTCCGCACCAACCTGGCGCGGCCGGCCGATCTGGATCTGAACGCAGCGGCCGCCCGCGGGTTCTTGCGCGAGCTGCATCCGCTGGTCCGGCTCGAGTCCCCGGCGACCGATCCCGGGACATCCGCCGCCGGGCAATCGCCCGTGACGCGCCTGCACCGCTTCGACCCCGCGATCGCCTACCTCCGTCTCGAGCGCCTGGGGGCCGAATCCGCCGCCGAGCTGGACGCGAGCCTCCAGCGGCTCGACGGCGAGGCGCCCATCCAGGGCATCGTGCTCGATCTCCGATACGCCAACGGGCGCGATTTCGCCGCGGCGGCATCGATCGCGGACCTGTTTTGCGACCGGCCGGTTGCGCTGCTGGCCTGGGGGGATCGGCAGGTTCGCTCGACAGGCAGAACCAATGCATGGCGCCAATCGCTGGTGGTCCTGGTGAACCGCCGGACCACCGGGGCCGCCGAGGCGCTGGCGGCCGTCCTCCGCCAGACGGACGCCGCCCTGCTCATCGGCTCTCCCACGGCCGGCCAGGCCGCCGTATACCGCGAGCGCGCCCTGCCCACAGGCCAAAAAATCTGGATCGCCGCCGAGGCGCTCCGCCTGGGCGAAGGCCGGAGCATCCCGCTGGCCAGCCTCGATCCCGACATCATCGTCCAGGTCGATCCCAAGCTCGAATCTGCGCTCTACGAGGAATCCTACGCGGCGCCGGCAGCCTTGAGCGGACGCACCACCGTCCTCTCCTCGACCAACCGCCCCGCGCGCGCGCGCCTCAACGAGGCCGAGCTGGACCGCCAGAGGCAGATCGTCGCCGACGATCCCGGCGCCGAAGCCGAATCGGATGCGCCCCCGCCGCCCGCCATCATCCGCGACCCGGTTCTGGCTCGGGCGATCGACCTGCTCAAAGCGCTCGAGATCGTTCGATCGCCCCGCAAGAATCCTTGAAAAGCCATCCCACAGCGGCCAACGTGTTGGCGGTCGGATTCGCATGAAGACAATCCTGTTTGTTTGCACGGGGAACGTATGCCGCAGTCCGATGGCGGAGGCTCTTTTTCGGCACGCCGCCCGCGGCCGCGGCGAATACCGCGTCCTCTCCGCCGGCCTGGGCGCCGTCAACGGCCTTCCCGCCAGCACCCTGGCCATCCGGGCGATGCGCGGGGCGGGCCTGGACCTCTCGACCCACTCCAGCCGCCAGCTCACCCACGAGATGGTCGAGTCCGCCGATTACATCTTTGGGATGACCCACGCCCACGTCGATGCCATCAACCTCATGTTCCCGCAGGCTGTCGAAAAGACCTTTCTGGCCTGCGAGTTCGCCGATCCGGCCGAACCGCGTGAAATCCCGGATCCCATCGGTGGATCCTACGATGTCTATGTCGCTTGCCGCGACCAACTCGTCAAAGCCATACCCTCCATGCTCCAATTCATCGAACAGAACCGTTCCGCTCTCACCCCCGAGAACACCCCTTCGGCGATCGCCATCGGTTCCGATCACCGCGGGTTTTCGCTCAAGGAAGAGCTCAAGGCCCACCTCCAGCAGCGCGGGTTCGCCGTCCATGATCTGGGGGCGTTCTCGGGCGAGGCAGTCGACTACCCCGATTTTGCCCAGGCGGTTGTCCGGGACATCCTCGATCGCAAGGCCCAGCTCGGCCTGCTGGTCTGCATGACGGGCCTGGGCATGAGCATGAGCGCCAACAAATTCCCCGGCATCCGCGCCGCCCTGGTCACGGACGCGGCCGGCGCAGCGCTCGCCCGCCAGCACAATGACGCCAACATCCTTTGCCTGGGCGCTTCGCGGCTGACGGCCGACGGTGCCCGCCCCATCGTGGATGCCTTCTTGAGCACCCAGTTCGAAGGCGGCCGCCACCAGCGGCGGGTGTTGAAGATGGAGGCCTCGGCCGCCGCCCTGGGGCTGGCGGATCCGGAGATCGAGGACGCCATCGGCCGCGAGCGGCAGCGGCAGTGCGACAATATCGAGCTGATCGCCAGCGAGAACTTCACCAGCCCGGCCGTCATGCGGGCCCAGGGATCGGTCCTGACCAACAAGTATGCCGAGGGCTATCCCGGCAAGCGCTGGTATGGCGGCTGCGAGAACATGGATACGATCGAGCAGCTCGCCATCGACCGCGCCCGCCGGCTGTTCGGGGTCGAGCACGCCAACGTCCAGCCCCACTCGGGAAGCGCCGCCAACATGGTCGTCTATTTCGCCTTCCTGAAGCCCGGCGACCAGATCCTCACGATGAACCTCAGCCATGGCGGCCATCTCACCCACGGGAACCAGGCGAACTTCTCCGGCCGGTTCTTCCGCGTGGTCCACTACGGCGTCAGCCAGGCCGACGAGCGGATCGATTACGACGAAGTCGCCCGGCTGGCCCGCGAGCACCGCCCCCGGATGATCACCGTGGGCGCCAGCGCCTACCCCCGCATCATCGATTTTGCCCGGCTGGGCGAGATCGCCCGGGAGACGGGCGCCTATCTCCTGGCGGACATCGCCCACATCGCCGGCCTGGTCGTCGCCGGCCTCCACCCCACGCCGGTCGGCCATGCCGACTTCATCACCACCACCACCCACAAAACCCTCCGCGGCCCCCGAGGCGGGCTCGTCCTCTGCTCTGCCAAATATGCCAAGGAGATTGATTCGCAGACGTTCCCCGGCGTCCAGGGCGGGCCGCTCATGCACGTGATCGCCGCCAAAGCGGTCTGTTTCCAGGAAGCGCTCCAGCCCGATTTCAAAGCCTACCAGCAACAGATTGTCCGCAACGCCCAAGCCCTTGCCCATGGGCTGCAGCATAACGGCCACCGCCTCGTCAGCGGCGGGACGGACAATCATCTGATGCTGGTCGACGTGGGCGCCCGGGGATTCACGGGCAAAGAGTGCCAGATCGCCCTGGACGAAGCCGGTATCACCGTCAACAAGAACACCATCCCCTTCGAGACCCGTTCCCCCTTCCAGGCAAGCGGGATCCGCCTCGGCACGCCCGCCACTACCACCCGGGGCATGAAAGAATCCGAAATGGCCGCTGTCGCCGACATGATCAGCGAGGTCCTCCTCGATCCTAAAAACCTTGACGTCGCCCGGAACGTGCGGCAACGTGTCCTCGAGTTAACCGCGAAATTCCCCTTACCATATTAGGAATTTCCTCCCGTCCGGCGCCGGAGCGGAATGCTCGAGGCGCTGTTTCGATGGGCCGTCTGGCACGCAGGGAGGGTGACCCTGGGGTCCCCGGAAGCGACCGCCATCGGCCATGGGAACCGGATGGATCGGGGGTCTGTTTATTTGTCGGATTGTCAAAGATCACTGAGTTGTTGTTATGCCACGGATCGTCAAGAAAGCCGCGAAGCCTCGCGGTCGTGTCAAGAGCCAGCCCGAGAGGCCGGCCGATTCCACCCCAGCACCGTCTCCGGCCAACCCGGTTGCCGCCGCCGCCGCCGCGCCTCCGCCTGTCGAGGTCGAGCCAGCCGGTTCGCCAGCCCCCGCCGTCCATGACGCCGCCGCGGCTCCGCCCAAGGCAAGCCCCGCTGCCCCTCCGCCCGCCAAGGGGAAAGCCTATATGCATCACCCCCATCGCCGCCCCCGCCATCTCGGGGGGCACGGGCACGGGATGCCATCGAGGCGCGGTGGCGGGAGCCCCTTCCCGCAAGCCAACCGATCCGGCATGATGGAAATGCCATCGACCGAGGCCGGCCGCGCGGTGGCCCCGCCCGAGATGCCCGAGGAGGAGGAAGAGCCCATCGCGCCTCCCAGCCCTGAAGCCCGCGCCCACGCCCTCAATATCAGCCAGCTCCAGGCAATGCCCATGCCCGAGCTGAATCAGATGGCGCGCGAGTTCGGCATCGAGAATTTCGGCACGCTCAAGAAGCACGAGCTGATCTTCCAAATCCTGCAGCACAACGCCGAGCGCAGCGGGATCATGTTCTCCGAGGGCGTTCTCGAGATCCTGCCCGACGGCTTCGGATTTCTGCGGTCGCAGAGCTTCAACTACCTGCCTTGTCCGGAGGACATCTATGTCTCGCCGTCGCAGATCCGGCGGTTCAACCTGCAGACGGGCAACCAGATCGCGGGCCAGATCCGGCCGCCCAAGGAAAAGGAGCGGTTTTTCGCCCTCCTGAAGATCGAGGCCATCGACAAGGAAGATCCCGAACGGGCCAAGGACCGCACCCATTTCGACAATCTCACGCCGCTTTTTCCGAACAAGCGGTTTCTGCTCGAAACGGTCCCCGACGAGCTATCCACACGGGTCATGGACCTGGTCTGCCCCTTGGGCAAAGGGACCCGCGGCCTGATCGTTGCGCCGCCTCGCACGGGCAAGACCATCCTCATGCAGAAGCTGGCCAACGCCATCCTCAAGAACAACCCCGAGGCCTACCTGTTCATCCTACTGATCGACGAGCGGCCCGAAGAGGTGACCGACATGGAGCGGACCTGCAAGCCGGCCGAGGTCGTCAGCTCGACGTTCGACGAACCGCCCGAGCGCCACATCCAGGTCGCCGAGATGGTCATCGAAAAGGCCAAACGCATGGTCGAACGTAAGCGGGACGTGGTGATCCTCCTGGACTCGATCACCCGCCTGGCTCGCGCCTACAACACCGTCCAGCCCCACTCGGGCAAGATCCTCTCCGGCGGTGTCGATGCCAACGCGCTGCACAAGCCCAAACGATTCTTCGGCGCCGCCCGCAACATCGAGGAAGGCGGCTCGCTCACCATCATCGCCACCGCCCTCATCGACACCGGTTCCCGCATGGACGAGGTCATCTTCGAGGAGTTCAAGGGGACCGGCAACATGGAGGTCAACCTCGACCGCCACCTGGTCGAGCGCCGCATCTTCCCTTCGATCAACATCGAGCTCTCCGGAACCCGCAAGGAGGAGCTCCTGTATCATCCCGACGAATTCACCCGCGTGGTCGTCCTCCGCCGCGCCCTCACCGGCGTCCCGCCCGTCGAGGCCATGGAGCTGATCCTGAAGAAGCTCAAGCAAACCCAATCGAACATCGAGTTCCTCCTCAGCGTCGGCGCCACGATCACCTGAACGGGGAGAGATTTCAAGTGTGGGGACGATCCGACACTCCATGCGGCGCGGTTTCACGCTGATCGAACTGCTGGTGGTGATCGCGATCATCGCCATTCTTGCGGGCATGTTGATGCCGGCGATCAGCCAGGCCAAAGGCCGGGCGCGCCAGGTCCAGTGCCTCAACCAGCTCAAACAGATCGGTCTGGCCATGCTCCTGTATGCCCAGGACCACAATGGCCGAATCGTGCTCGACGCTCCGCTCCAGCCCGGATCCACCTGGGCCAGCATCCTCTCCAGCAACCAGAACCTCCGGAACCCCGATCTGTTCGTCTGCCCCGCCTACGCCCCGTTCCGCTTCACGAACTGGTTCCGGACCTACGGCATCCGGCTGGATCCCCCCACGAACTATGTCGAGGGCAGCTTCAGCCAGTACCTCCAGCTCGAGGGCATCCCGCGCCCGATCGACTACCTCCACGCCGCCGACACCACCAGCCGCGGCCGCCAGGGGATCGGCGCCCAGCAGTTCTATTATTTCCGGGCTGCCAGCGAAAAAGAGGTCCACGCCCGCCACGACCGCAAAGCCAATGGCTTGTTCCTCGATGGCCACATCGAGGGATGCCTTCGACCCCGGCTCGAGAACCTCGGGATCAGTGCGCTGTACGAACGCGACACGATTCCCGGCTATTTTTAGCGTCGCGGGCGGGCTTGACCGGATGTATTCTACCGCATGAAAGGCCTTCGCGCAGGATGGATCGCGGCGGGTCTCCTGGTGGCGCTGGCCATCGGAGCCGGGGCCTGGATCGCAGCCCGTCGCTCAGCCCCAACCAACGCGGCTCTGGATCTGCGCGAGGCCGCGGCACGCCGGATCGGCCAATGGCTCGCCGAACATGCCCGTGGCCAGAATGTCCTCGTCCTCTCCAATCCGTTCACCCGGGACCCGGGACGGCCAGGGCCGGTCTATGCCTTCGAAGCCGCCGGCATCCGCGGGCTCGATCGCGGGTGGAGAGGCCAGCTGCATCTCGAAGCGATCGTGTTCCCCCCCATCGAGTCCGCATGGGCTCGCCAGCCCGAAGCCGCTCCCATCGACCCCGCCAGCCCGACGCCTCTGAGCTACTTGCTGGCCGCGGATGCCTGGGACCAGCTCCTCCGGCAGCACCCCAAGGCGGATATCTGGGTGAGCCTCATCGGCGTGCCGTTAAACCTGTCCGCGACAAAGGCATGGCGCCAGCCCGATCGGCCTGGAATCGCCCTCCTGCTGCCCGATATGCGGATGCTGGGCGCCGGCCGCGCTATCGAATCGGCTTTTCGTTCCGGCAAATTGCTGGCCGTCGTGCTGAACCGCCCGAGGCCAATCCCGCCCGACACCGGCGGCTCGACGAGCGGAGCGGACGAATTCGACCGCCATTTCCTCCTGGTCACCGCTGATAATGTCGCCGAGGTTCACCGGCGTTATCCGGATCTCTGGCCATGAGAACGCCGGATGGTCGAGACAAACGGCATGGAGCGTGGGGCTGCCAGAACCTGGGTCCAATGGGGCTCATGCTATGGGGGATCGTCTGGCTCGGGGCTTCGATCCAGGGGGCCGAGCCCAAGCCATCGCCCCCCTCGATGGTGGCGGTTCGCGGCAGCAGCCAGCAGTTTGTCATCCACGGCGTCCCCCTCGCCCAGCGGGCCAATGTGGCCGGTCCCACGGCGGGCAAGGTGCTGCTCGATCCCGCCGTGCTGGCCGTGACCTGCGAGCGGATCAAACAGGCCCTCCTCCAGGAACTCCGGGCTCCCGATCGCTGGCGAGGAGCGATCCATGTCATGATCGGCGCGCCGGCGGCTGCAGCGCCGCCCATGACGATCGGATCGCGATTCACAGGCGCCCGCTGGCAATACCAGGTCTGGCTGCCATCGGAGGTCACCGCAGAAGGCCTGGTACGGACGATCGTCCAGGCGCTCCTGCTCGAGATGGCCAACCGGCAGGCGGGTCCGCGGCCCGTTGAAGCCCCCTTCTGGCTCGTCGAGGGGCTCGCCCAGCACCTTCTCCAGGTCGCTGGACCGGAGCTGGTGCTCGAGCCGGGAAGCCGCGTGGTCCGGATCAACCTGAAGGCGCACCCGCTCCAGCAAGTTCAGGCGCAAGTGACCACCGTGGACCTCTTGAGCTTCAGCCAGCTTAGCCTGCCCACCTCGGACACGTTTGCCGGCGAACCATGGGCGGCCTTTCGGATCTGCTCGCATCTGCTGGTGGCCGAGCTGCTGCGGCTGCCCGACGGCCCCCAATGCCTGGCCGGCATGCTGGCCATCCTGGCCCGGCATTACAACTGGCAAACCGCGTTTCTCCGCGCGTTTGCCGGCCATTTCCAGCGCCTGCTGGATGTCGAGAAATGGTGGTCGCTCGTCCTGGCCAACGCCGGCGGCCGGAACCGGCTTCACGGATGGGACTCGGCGGCCGCTCTGGCCAAGCTCGACGAGATCCTCCGATTCCCCGCCCAGGTCCGATACGCGGCCGGCGATCTTCCCGTCTCCGCCCTGCTCACCCTCCAGCAGGTCATCCAGCACTGGCCCTTCGCGGATCAGCCTGATTTGATCGGCCTCAAACGATCTCAGATCAACGCCCTCCGCGTCTATGCTCCCCCGGAATTGGTCCCTCTCCTCGACGATTATATCGCCGTGCTCGATTTCTACGTGCGCGAGCGCCGCCAGGCAGGCTACGAACCCAACGGACGCGGCCCTCGATCCGTCCGCATCGCGCCCCTCATCCGCGATACCGTGGCCCAGCTCGACGCGCTCGATGCCCGCCGCCAATCCCCCGGCTCTTCAACCGCTCCGCCTCCGCCCTTCGTCCCGCCAAAACCGCCCCCCGGCCTTTGACAATCGTCACTCGATCGAGCGGCCGGCATCCGACTCGGGACCAAGCACTTCCCGTTCCGCACGGACCATCGCATCGAACATTGCATCGGCACAGGAAGCTAGCCTCAGCTCGGCCAGGATCTCCGTCTTGTGCGCCATTATGCACAGGCGCGCGAGAACGTGCAGGTGCATTCGATCGTCGGGGCAGGCGATAAGGAAAAACAGATCCGTGGCTTCGCCGTCCGGCGCGCCAAAAGGGATTTGCTGAACCGTTCTGCCAAGCACGATGAACGGGGCGTCGAACATGTAGGATTCCGGACGGCGGGGATGGAGCAGTGCCACCCCCCCGGGCAAGCCGGTCGAGCAGAGATTCTCCCTGAACCTCAATTCCTCCAGAAGCGCTTCCGGATCATTCACCCGGCCCGTTCGACCCGCCAGCAACGCCATCTCTCGCAGGACCGACCCCTTGGTCTTGGCCGGCAACGCGGGATCGATGAAGCCGGGCTGCAGCTGATCCGGCAGCAGGGCTTGGTCCTTGAAAACCTCCCGCACCGCCCGGGAGCTCTTCTGGTGGTAATCGGCCAACTGCTTGCCTTCCAAGCCTAAAATCCGCCTCGATGCCCAGCTGTCGATGGCCACCTTCTGGAACACGAGGCGGTTGCCGTGCTTTTCGAAGGGTATCTCCTGGTTCTTCACCAAATGCTCGACGTCCCCGCGGCTCAAGTGCAGATACCGCGCGATCTCGTCCAAACCATAGGTCCGATAAGGCATACGCTACCGAGAGGAGCTTGGGACCAAACCGGGGGGTGAAACAAGCCCGAAACGAGCGGGATCGGTCCGGCGGGGACGACAAATCTGGCTTTTCAAGCGCTCGAGTCCACGGCACACTGACCGGCAAATGCGGGATCTGACCAGAGTCCGAGGGGCCGTCGGGAACCGAACCGGTGAGATTTCGTCCAGGCGTTTTCGAAAGACGACGGGAGCAAGACCGGCCGGCGGCATGGGAACCGAAGTGTGAACATCGTGATCGCAGGGCTGGGTGAGGTCGGCCGCCACTTGGCCGGGAGCCTGGTCAGCCAGGGGCACGCCTTGAGTCTGATCGAGTCCTCGGAGACCCTGGCGCACGATCTCGGGCAGCGAGTCGATGCCCGGGTCATCTGCGGGGACGCTTCATCGATCATGACCCTGGCGGAGGCGGAGGTGGCCGATGCGGAGCTGTTCCTGGCGCTGTCGGGAGACAGCGACGCGAACATGCTGGCCGCATCGCTGGCCAAGGCGTTGGGGGTCAAGCGGACGATCTCTCGAGTGCATCCTCGGGTGCAGCAGGAGGAATGGCTGTTCGATTACCGGAAGCATTTCGGGATCGATTATTTGTTCAGCACCCAGCGGCTGGCGGCGGTCGAGCTGGCCAAGCATGTGCGCAATCCGGAGGGTCTGGTGGTCGAGGAGATCGCCCGCGGCCGAATCGAGATGCAGCAGGTATCGGTTCCGGCGGAGCTTTCCCTGCTCGGGAAACCGCTGCGCGAGCTCCAGTGGCCGCCTCGAGTGCGGATCGGGTCGATCCAGCGCGGCGATCGCCTCTTCGTCCCCACCGCAACGGACACCATCGAGGCGGGGGATCTGATCACCTTGTTCGGCGAGCCGCTGGTGCTGGCCGAGCTGGCCTCTCGCCTTCGAATCGGCGGCGAGGCCGAGGGCCAGGCCAACGTGGTGATTTTCGGGGGGGGCGATTACGGATTCTCCTTGGCGCAGATGCTCGAGGGCGGCCGCCAACGGGTCCGGGTGTTCGAGCGGGATCCGAAGCTCTGCCGCCGTCTTTCCGAGACTCTCAAGCACACCGTGGTCATCGAGGGAGACGCGACGTCGGTCAGCCAGCTGAAGGAGGAACAGGTCGGGGGCGCGGATTTCTTCATCGCGGCGACGGAGGACGACGAGGACAACGTGATGACCTGCCTGCAGGCGAAGAACCTGGGGACCCGGTATTGTCTGACCCTGGTGCATCGGGCGGACTACGCGGATGTGATTTCACGGGACAGCCAGCAGCTGCGGATTCACGCGGCGGTGAGCCCGCGCGAGGCGGCCCTCCGGGACCTGCAGCGCTACATCAGCCGGGAGCGATCGAACACGGTGCTGACCCTGAGCGGGGGCGCGGAGGTCGTCGAGGCGACGATCCCCCTGTCGGGGAAGGTCACCGGGCGTAAGGTGTCGGAGGTTCGATGGCCGGAAGGCATCGTGCTGGTGGCTCAGCTGCACGGGTCGGCCGCGCTGGTGCCCGGCGCCGACGACGTGCTGGCCGCCGGCGACACGATCTACGCCCTGGTGTCGGCCAATGCCCGGCGCGCCTTTGCCCGGCTGCTCCAGGATTGAGCCAGGCGGCATGAATTACCGGCTGTTGAGCAAGTTGATCGGACTGCAGCTCTGGTTGCTGGGCTTGACGCAGCTGGTTTGCCTGGCCTTTGCGTGGTGGGACGCCAAGGGGCACCCGGCGAGCGGGGCGGTCGATGCCCTGTCGATCTCGGTGGGCATAGCTGCCGGAATTGGGACCCTCCTGCTGATCCTGGGCCGCGGATCCGGTGCGGAGATCCTTCGAAAGGAAGCGATCGCCGTGGTGGGATTGAGCTGGCTGATTTGCTCCGCATTCGGGGCCTTGCCCTATCTGCTTTGCCCGCCAAGGCTGGGCCCGGTCGAGGCATGGTTCGAGTCGATGTCGGGATTCACCACCACGGGGGCCACCGCGATCGCAGATTTGAACCAATGGCCCCGGGCGATCCTGCTCTGGCGGGCGCTGACGCAGTGGCTGGGCGGGCTCGGCATCCTCGTCCTGTTCGTGGCGCTGCTGAGCTCGCTTGGCGTCGGCAGCAAGGCATTGTTCCAGCATGAATCGACGGCGCGGACCGGCGCCGGCAGCGTGCAGGAGCGGATTCAGGACCTGGCGCTGAGGCTGTGGCAGATTTATTTTGGTCTATCCATTATTTGTATTCTCGGATTGATCCTGCTGGGGATGAGCCCATTCGAATCCGCTTGCCATGCCATGGCGGCCGTTTCCACGGGGGGGTTTAGCCCGCGCAACGAGAGCATCGCCGCCTACCACAGCCTGCCGATCGAGCTCTGGATTTCGCTGTTCATGCTGCTCGGCGGGGGCAGCTTCCTGCTGTATGCGTGGCTGATCGAGGGCCGGTGGGAGCGATGGAGGATGGAGGAGGAAACGAAGGTGTACCTGGCGATCGTGGCGATCGCGGCCGCGGTGATTGCGGTGGATCTGTGGATCGTCGAAGGCCATCATACCGTGGGGTCCGCAGCACGGGAGGCTTTCTTCCAGGTCGCGAGCATCCTGACGACAACCGGTTTCACAACGGCGGACTTCGACCGGTGGCCGACCCTGTCGCGGCTGCTGCTCCTGCTGGTGATGGCCGTGGGCGGTTGCGCCGGATCGACCGCCGGAGGGATCAAAGTGAGCCGGCTGATCTTCTTTTTCCGGACCATCGGGCAGGAAATCGTGCACGCCTACCGGCCGAATCGAGTGTTTGTCCTGCGGCTCAATGGCCAGGTGGTGGACGAACCCGTGAAGCTGCAGACCCTCTTGCTGGTGGCTCTGGCCGGGCTGACGGTCGTGCTGGGGACCCTTTGCGTGGCCTTGTTCGAGCCGGAGCTGGGCATGGACAGCTGTCTTTCGGCAACGATCGCCTCCCTCTTCAACGTCGGGCCGGGTTTGGGCGCCGTGGGACCCACGCAGAACTTCGGGCATTTGGGGGCGGGCACCCTGGCCATACTCAGCCTGCTGATGCTGCTGGGCCGCCTCGAGTTCTTCGCGGTGCTGGTATTGGCGGCCCCGGCGCTGTGGAGAAAATACTGAGCCCCCGGGATCTTCGACCGTTTTCTGAGCCGGCTCGGAGCCGGCCCTGCGCGGTCGAATGACTCCGCGGCAGCTCGAAAGGCGGCTTCCGTTCCGTCACCGGGCAGCCATGCCGAGCTGAGGCGGGTAGAAATAGCCCATGGTCTGCATGGCGACGTCGTTGCGATAGAGCCGGTCCTCCATCAGGCAGACCCTTCGGGTGCGGGCCGGCACGGTGGTCGTGTAAATGCGCAGCTCGCCGTCCAGAGCGGTGACAACCTCCTCGCGCCAGTCGCCGAGGCAATCGGCAATCGCGACGATGCGCCCCTCGATCCGGCCGATCTCCTGGCTGGGATAGCGATAGATCGTATTGCCGATGATGGCAACCTTGGTCGGGCCGTCCAGCCAGAAAATGGCTTTGGGCGACAGCTCGCCCAGGCTTCGGTCCGATAGCCGCTGGCCATCCGAGGTGAACAGCCAGTAATTGGTGCCGCCCTTGGCCTCCCCGGCATAGCATTCCATCCCGGGATGCGCGGGATCGATATCCCCAACCATGGCTTGGCCGTGCACGTGAACCGTCCGCTCGCGGCATCCCCACAGGATCCGGCCGGTCTTGGCTTCGACAAGGCATACCTTGTTGCTCGGCCCGCCCGGCTCGATCCCATAAAAAATCTCGAGCCCGGGCCGTCGCGGATCGACATCGGCCACATAACAGGCGTCCGGGTGGCCCAACCGCGTGTTCCACAGGGGTTTCCCGTCGTCATCGAGCACCGCCGACCCGAGGACGACTTCGTCCCGGCCGTCCTCGTCCACATCGGCGGCGTGCATGCCGTGCATGCCCTGGCCGCGGAAACTGTCATACGGGCCGGAAGCCTCCCACTCCCATTTCAGCTCGAGGGAAGGATCGTAGGCTCGGACCTTGATGATCTTGTAGGTGCCGCGCTCGACGATGAGGTGCGGACGGGCGCCATCGAGATAGGCGATGCCGAGGAGATTCCTCGAGAAATAGTTGTAATCGTCAAATCCGTCTCGGCTGGGCCAGTCGATTTTGCGGCGCACCTGGCCGGTGAGCCCATCGAGCATGACCAGGTATTCAGGCCCGGTCCGGACATGGCCGGCGGGCTCGCGAGGATCGCCTTCGCCCGCCTTGCAGAACACCTCCGCTCGCCCGTCCCCGTCCAGGTCATACACCACAATGGGCGAGTACCAGATGCCTTCCTCGATGGCCCAGCCCATGTCATAACGCCACAAAAACGTGCCGTCATGCAGATAGGCCTCGAGCTTGTAGGTGTCCTCGCTCCGTTTCCAATAGCCCGGACGCTGGTAAGGATCGGTGTTGAAGTCCGGCTGCTTCACCAGGTAGTCCAGACGGCCGTCGCCGTTCCAGTCGGCCAGGCCGACCTTCTGCGCCCGGTAGCGCCCCTCGAGGCGAATGGGCACATAGCCCTCGGCTTTGCCTCGCACGGGAACCGCCGCCGTCCGCTCGGGCGTTTGATCCGCGGCCGCGGCTTGCACGGCGTACAAGGACGTCGCTCCATCCGCGGCGGTGTCCACGAAGTTGCATGAGGATCGGATGGGCTCGGCGTTGAGCTTGCGTCCGGGCATGCCGGGAGAGTCCGATCGATACACATCGAACGCGACATCCGGCGGATCGCTGGCCAGAAGGCGCCAGCCGACATACACTCCGCCCTCCGGCCGAGGCGCCGCCACCACGCCCCGGTCGAGCTTCTCGGCCGCCGGCGCCTGTGCAAGCCCCAGGAAGAGGAGAATGGTTGGCCAGGATCCGCGAATCGATTGGAGGCATCGGACGGCGTTCATGGCCTCCATGATCCACAAGCCGCGACGACCGGCAATCCTTTTCGCGCTGCCCGCTTGCCATCGGATCGGACGATTGTTAGGCTGGCGAAAAATCAGCGCCAACCACTATGAATTATCACCAGTTCATCGAGGATCAAATCGCGGCCATCCGCAAGGAAGTGGGCTCGGCCATCGCCATCAACGCCCTCAGCGGCGGGGTGGACAGTTCGGTGGTCACGGTTCTGGCCCACCGGGCCCTCGGCGCCCAATTGAAGACCGTCTTCGTGGACAACGCCCTGATGCGCGAAGGGGAGCCCCAACGGATCGTTAAAATTTTCGCCGAGCTCGGGATCCCGATCGACCTGTGGGACGCCCGCCAGGCATTCCTCGGCGCGCTGCGGGGCCTGACGGATCCCGAGCAGAAGCGCCAGGCTATCACCGACACTTTTTACCGGGATGTCTTCGGCGCCGCGGTCCGAAAATCCGGGGCCAAGTTCCTCTTTCATGGCACGATTTTGACGGACATCGAGGAGACGGTCGCCGGCATCAAGCGCCAGCACAACATTCTTTCCCAGCTCGGCATCGACACCGAGGATGCATACGGCTATCGGGTGATTGAACCGCTGCAGACGCTTCGCAAGGACGGCGTGCGGGAGGTGGCGCGGCTGCTTGGATTGCCGGACGAGATCGCCCGCCGGATCCCGTTCCCGGGCCCGGCCCTGGCCACCCGGATTGTCGGCGAGGTCACCGAGGCCCGGCTGGCCACGGTCCGGGCAGCGACCGCCATCGTCGAGGAGGAGCTCGCCGGCACCGGCGCCTTCCAGTATCTGGCCGTCCTCCTCAACGATTGCGCCACCGGGATCCGCAATGGCCGGCGCGAGTTCGGCCAGATCATCGTGGTCCGCTGCATCGACAGCCAGGATGCCCGCCAGGCCACGGTCCGCGAGCTGCCCTGGGAAACCCTCCACCGCGTCACGCGGCGGATCACCGAGATTCCCGGCGTCAACCGCTGCCTTTACGATCTGACCCCCAAACCTCCCGCCACCGTCGAATACATCTGACCCCCGCCGCTGTCTCCTCGCGCCCGCGCGCGGGCCGATCCATAGCCCGGCTGTTGGCCGACCGTGTCGGTCGAGGCCGCCAGTCCGGGGCCGCCCGCAGCCACGTAGCCGCGGCTTGCGCCCGAGGCATCCGAAGCCACCCAAAACGCGTAGAGAGATCCGTCTTCATAACACCCCCGGGATGAACCGGTATCGGACCTTCTGGCAATATGCGACGTAATCGGGGTCTTTCGAGAGAAAGGTCTCCTCGGTCAGCGAGCGGAGATAATAGATGGCCCCCCAGCCCAGCAAGCCCCACAAGGTCACCCCGCAAAAGATCAGGTGGTTCATCCAGGTGTAGTTCGGGTGGCTTGTGTTGGGGACGAGCACGGGAATGAGGGTCATCAGCCAGAACATGTTCTTCGCCAGATACCCCGGATGGCGAATGTACCGGTAAGGGCCGGACTGCACGATGCCGCGGTTGGTCAGGTTGCTGGCTTTGGTGAACAGCGCCGCCGAAGCGGACAGCAGGAGCAGCAGAAATAACACCGCCGCCCCCCGCAAAATCCAGGTGATCGGATTCGTGAGGTCGCCGGGGAACTGCCCCGCAAACTGGATCGCTACATGGTGGTTCGACGGCCCCAGCAGCGCGCATGTCACCATGTTGAAGGGCGGGTAGCAGGCGATGCACACCAGGATGTGCCACACGTTCGTCTCGGCATAACGCAGCCGGTTCTTTAAAAAGCCGGACTCGGTGTGGTAGCCGACGATGAACAGCAGCGAGTCGAGAAAGAACACGCCCGACACCAGCAGAAGATAGCCTCTGTCGCAGATGCCAAGCCATGAGCCGCTGGCGCGGAGCTGATGAATCAGGCTGGGCAACGCGTTGTACTCGATCAACGCCGAATGGATCATCAGCGGCCCGTAGAAGACCTTGATCAGCAAGAACATCATCGCGTGCTTTTCGGCGTACGCGGGCCAGCGCGAACCGGCCGGTGCGCTGCCCGAACCCGAAAGCAACGAGGTCAGCAACCGCCTCGCGTAGCCGGCAATCAACACGTTCTTGGACAACCACAGCGACCGCGGCCGGCTCACCAGCAGAATGACCGGCGTCACCGCCAGGTAGAGCAGGTAGCCGTAGAGATACAGCTGCCGCGCCGGAACACCGCGGAACGGAACGCTCAGCAGGTCGCGGAAGTAGGGATTGAACGTGATGAACACCAGCAGCACGCCGTAAATCAGCGCGGAGGCCAGACAGTGCTTCCCGATCTGCCGCGTCGTGACCGGCGGCAGATCCGGCGCGAGGTAGCTGACGTTGTGGCGGTGGTTGACGGTCTCACCATTCACGCACCGACCTTATCGAGGGCTGGTTGGAGATTCAATAGCCGCGCCGAGCGCAGCGGCGACCCGCCGGCGATCTCGAGGGCCAAGGGCGGCGTCGCGGGGCTTGCCGATCGAGCGCGCTGCACGCCGGATCGCGCCCTTCCATCCGCTCATCCACCGCCTGCCGACTCCATGGCGAGGATGACGTTTCGGACCTCCATGACCTGGCTGCCCGGGATCTCGAGCGCCCGCAGGGTGAGTAAGCCCCGGCCTTTTTCGAGACGGATCGCGCCGAGCCGAAGCGGGCGAAACTCTTTCATGTAGGATTCGCCTCTCCGCGGCACGCGGTCCTGGTTGTCGATCAAAGGCGGATCCCAGGCGGCGCTCACCTTCCCCTCGAGGCGGCCGCCGTTGAAGCTCAACTCGATCGTCGAACCGATATCGGCGGCCGGACACGCATAATCGATCGTCACTTGGTATCTCCCGGCGGTGTGGACCTCGACGTCCCAGGTCAGGCGATCTTCGGCGCTTGTCCAGTGAACAAAATACGAGCAGTTGGGCGCGCTGGCGCTCCGGCGGACGCCGCCGGCAGGCACGCCATCCCGGGCGGGCAACAGTGTGCGCGGGAACCCGCCGTACCCCACCGGATAAGGACGATCGTCGCGCGGCTCGGCCGGCAGGGCATCCTTGCGCCAGGCCGCCACCGCCTTTTCCAGCCGCTCCGCTGCCTCCGGCCGCTCGCGAGCGAGGTCCCGCCCCTGCCCCGGATCGGCGATCATGTCGAACAGCGCTCCGCGATCGTCCAGACGATACTGCTGCGTCCGCACGCTGACGCGGCCGTTCTGATGCGAGAAGATCATCCGGTCCGGCCACGAGACCTTCTCTCCGCGCAGCAACGGGCTCAAGTCCCGGCCATCGAGGGGCAGCGTGCTGGCCACGGGAATGCCCGCCAGGCTGGCCAGCGTCGGCAGCAGATCGATCGCCCCGGCGATCGACTGGACCTGCGAGCCGGCGGCGATGCGGCCCGGCCACCGGATCAGAAACGGCACGCGCACGCCTCCTTCGTCCGTCGATCCTTTCCGGCCTTTCATCCCGCCGTTCCACCGGACGCTGTTGGGCCCATTGTCCGAGAAATAAATCACGATGGTATCCTGATCCAACCCGAGCTCGTCGAGCCGGCGCAGCACCCGGCCGACGTTCCAGTCGATGTTCTCGCACATGGCCAGGACGCAGCGGGTCACATCGAGATCCTCCTTTTGGCCGGCAGCGGCCCGCATCTCGATCGGCCGGTCCCGGAACCGGCCATAAAACCGCTCCGGGACGCAAAAGGGCGAGTGCGGCGAGTTGTAGGGTATATAGCAGAAAAAGGGGCGCTCCCGGTTCTTCTCGATGAAAGCGATCGCATGATCGGTGAGATCATCGATGATGAAACCGCGTCCGCGAACCGGCTGGCCGTTGTGCTCGAGCGGCGGATCGAAATACTCGCCCCAATGTCCCGAGGTGAACCCGTAATACTCGGCGAATCCGCGCGCGTTGGGGTGATAGGGATGCTGGCTGCCGTTGTGCCATTTGCCGAACGCGCCGGTGACATAGCCAGCCGCTTGAAACGTGTCGCCTGCGGTCCGCTCGTCAATGTCCAACCGTTCAAGACCGGTCGAGACGCCCCGCACGCCCCCGCGCGGATGATACCGGCCCGTGAGGAATTCGGCCCGTGTAGGCGCGCAGACCGAGCAGACATAGAACCGGTCGAACATCGCCCCATCCCGCGCCAGCGAATCGATGTTCGGGGTCCGGAGGTTCGTGTTGCCGTGAACGCTCAAGTCGCCCCAGCCCTGGTCGTCGGCCAGGATCACCACCACGTTCGGGCGCCGGGCCGACGGCTCGGCGGCGGGACCGGATGCAGCGGTGAACAAGCATAGGAATAATGCCAGAGATCGGATCGGATTTTGCATGGCGATCGCTTTCGTGTGGAGCGGATCATCGCAAATCGTCCGCTCGCTGGGTAGCAGAAAGCGGCCATCGAAAGAGCGCGCCGCGCCGGGTTCCACCGTGATTCGCATGCTGCGTCAGCGGAGAGCGAAAGGGGACTGGCGCAGTCGTCATCCGGGCAGATCAGAGAGAAACCCTCGCCCGGTAGATCGCATCGCTAATCCGAAGCGTTGTCTGCATGACCAGAAAATGTGGTGATCACGCATACATGTCAAATGATAGACTTCTTTCTATCGGAGCGCGGGCCTTCTGCGCTGCAGCGCCGTCGGCTGGCCAGCGGACGAGCCAGCGGCTCGTCCCTGCCACCCGAAAGGCTGGAGGCTTGGAGACTGGCTGGTGCGGACGAGGGCGTCCGCGGTCCGTAACATTCGGAGTGCGGCGGCTCCCGTGGCCATGCATCGCCGCTTGCATTCGCGGCCGCATCGCTCAGGATAGCGGCCATGCCGGCACCGACATCTGAGGGCCCGCCGTCGCGGGCATCGGGAGTGCACTATGCATGGGTGGTGCTGGGGCTGATCGTGCTGTCCGTGTTCGGGTCGCTGGGCCTGGCGCGGTTCGGCTACACGAGCATCCTGCCCTCGATGCAGGCCGGGCTTGGCCTCACCAACACACAGACCGGCGAGCTCCAATCCTGGAATCTCCTGGGATACCTGCTCACCGTGGTCCCCGCGGGCGTGCTGGCGGCGCGGTTCGGACCGCGGTTCGTCATTGCGGCGGCCCTGCTGGTGACGGGCTTGGCCATGATTCTTACGGGCTGGGCGCCGACCCTGGCGGGCGCCCGATGGGGACGGTTCCTGGCCGGAGTGGGCGGCGCGGGCGCGAACGTGCCTGCGATGGGGCTGGTGTCGGCTTGGTTCGGCGCCCGGCGCCGGGGGATGGCAACGGGGATTGGGGTGGCTGGATCGAGCATTGGCCTGATGCTGACGGGCCCGCTGGTGCCCGCGATCCTGGGCTGGCAAGGGGAGCAGGGCTGGCGGGTTTGCTGGTATGTCCTCGGATCGCTCGCGCTGGCGATCGCAGCGGCCGCCGGCCTGGGCTTGCGCAATCGGCCCGCAGACCAGGGGCTCACCCCGTGGGGGGAGAGCGATCTCGAGCGCAGCCAGGGCGGACCGCGCGCCTCGGCGCTCAACTGGTCTCTGGTCTACCGATCCGGCGCCCTCTGGCACCTGTCGGCCATCTATTTTGCGTTCGGATTCTCCTACATCATCTACTCGACGTTCTTCATCCGCCATCTCGTCCACGACGGCGGGTTGACAGCGGAGCAAGCCGGCTGGCTCTGGCTGATGGTCGGCCTGGTGTCCACGGTCAGCGGGTTCATCTGGGGCGGCGTATCGGATCGCTGGGGCCGCCGGACCGCCCTGATCGCCGTGTTTTCCTTGCAGGGATTGGGGTTTCTCGTGTTCGGGCTGAGCCTGAAAACGGCCGCCATCGCTTTGTCAGCGGGGCTGTTTGCGCTGACGGCGTGGAGCATCCCGGCCTTGATGGCCGCATTGGCGGGAGACATCTTTGGCGGCCGCCTTGCGCCGGCCGCCCTGGGCCTGATGACGGTCGTGTTTGGAATCGGCCAGGTGCTGGGGCCCTACGTCGCCGGCTGGATTGCCGATGGCACGCGCTCCTTCACGCCCGCTTTTCTCCTGGGAGGGGTGGCCGCCTGGCTGCTGGGCGTGGGCGGATCGTTCCTGCTCCACCCGAATATTCAGCGGAGGTAACGGGTCAAGATCCACGAGCCGCAGGACAGAACCTGCGGCTTGTCCATCCGCTTTTCATTCCCTCGCCCCGCGGGGCATGAGCGGGGAGAGGGCCAGGGGAAGGTTCATGGATCAAGGGAGAAGTCCATCGAGGGCTTGCCGCGCCTTCTGTCGGGCGTCCTCGATTTCCGGATTCGATGCCGCGGGCTCGCCGGCGGCCCGCTGCCAGGCGGCGCGCGCCTCGGCAGGGCGCCCGAGGGCCTGCAACGCATTGCCTCGAAGATAGTGGATGTGCGCTTCCCGGGCATTCTCGAGCCGGCCGGTGGCGAGGTTCTCGGGGTATTCGAGCGCGCGATCGAATTCGGCCAGCGCCTCGGCCGGACGGCCGGCCTCCAGATGCGCCCGCCCCAGCGCCAGATGCGCGTCCTCGAACAGATCGTGGACCTCGCGCGCCCCTTCCCACACCGTCACCCGCACTGCATCCAGCATCCGGGCGGTTTCATCAAACCGGCCCAAGCGATTCTGCGCGCGTGCGAGCAGAACGACGAAATCGGACCGGCTCTGGCCGGCCGCATACGCCGCTTCCAGAACCGCGCGCACCTGGGCCCACGCCTTCCGCTTTTCGCCCTCGGTCTGCGCCTTGTCCGCGCGCGCAAACCAGACTCGGGCCAGGTCGCGAGCGGCGATGGGATCGGCGGGGGCGATCTGGCGGGCCTGCTCGAGCTCGCGAGCCGCCGCATCCATGTCGCCATCGACGTTCAAGCTCGCCATGCCCAGGGCGCGCCAGGCGATCGCAGAGGCGCCGTCGAGCTGCGCGGCGAGCCGCCAGTGCGAGCGGCCATCCCCCAGCCGCCCCAGGTGAAAGCAGAGATGCCCAAGATAAAGCGCCGCCCGCCCATCCTTGGGATTCTCCTTCAAGGCCCACTGGAGAACTGGGATCGTCTCGAACCGGTGCGGGAACACTCCTTCGGGAGGCTGCGCGCGGGCCTGGACCAGCCACCTGGACACGGCTGCGCGATCCCCCTGCAGATGGGCAAGATTCGCCGCCCAGTAGAGAACGATCGGATCCCGGGGCTGCCCATCGAGGGGACGCAGGTAGAACTCGCCGACCACACGGCTGGCGAGAGCAGGCTGATTCAGCCGCATGAAACCGGCAGCCAGATCCAAGACCGGCTGGGCCTTGCCCTGAATGAGCTCGCCCAAGGTCATCTCTCCTCCCTCGCCATCCGCCAGCCATCGCACCGATCGCGCAAATGCGTCCAGCGGGTCGACTTCGAGGTTGGCCCCTGCCAGCCGAACCGCCCTCCCTGGATCGCCCATCTGGAGATGCGCCAAGGCCAGCAGGTTCCGGCACTCCGGATCGCTCCTCCACGGACCGGGATCGGAAAGGGCTTGGACAACCGCCGGCCAGTCGCATCGGCGGCCCTGCATCCGCGCTGCCAATGCGCGCGCCGGAATCGCCACCGCCGGATCGAGGGATGCGCGCCAGGCCGCGTCCAGGGCGGCCCGATCATGTCCAAGCCGCGCTTCGGCCGCTGCCAACAGAAATCGCGCCAGCCCATGATCGGCATCGATCGCCAGGGCCTTTTGGGCCTCGAGGACGGCTTGGGCGGGATCGCGCTCGAGGCTGAGCTGGGCCAGGCCCGTCTGCGCGGAAACGGATTTGGCATCGCGCTCGATGGCTTTGCGAAACTGCGCTTCAGCCTCAGAGTAGCGTCCAAACAGAAAATCCTGCCATCCAGCGCGGACAAGCTCGCTGGCAGTCTCGGGCCGCGGCATCTCTCCGGGCGGCTGGCGCGCCGGCAAATCGAGAGGGACGCGGAATCGAGCCAGCGTGAGCGGCCCGGCCGCCAGCTCGACTTCGACCGGCTCTTCCCCGCCATCTGCCAGCGCCCATCCGATCACCGCCGGCTCGCGCGGCGTCAGTCGGCAGGCCGCCTGCGCGACCATCTCGCTCGATCGGCGCACGCGGACCTGGACAGGATCCCAGCTGCCGGTGCCCATGAGCCGAAGCTCCAGCTTGCCGCCAGCCAGGCTTGCCTGCGCCGCCACGTCGCGGTTGGCAAAATGGAAGCCGCCGAGCCCGTGGACCGGGTACCACCATTCCTGCCACGCCACCGATTCGCCTGGCTCGAGCCGGCCGACATCGGCCTGGGTCAGCAGCGGACCGGTTTGGACCTCGTTGTAGGGGCCGTCCTCGTCGGTGAGGTCCATCTGGTGCATCCGGCCAAAACCGCCCTGCCCCCACGTCCAGGCCTTTTTCCCGGGGAGCTGGCGGTGGTTGGCGCAGGCCACCACGCCGCGGTCCGCCCGATCGTCATACGAGCCGAAGAAATCCTGGTCGCAATGCCATGCGAAGATCGACGATGCGTCCTGGTAATTCGTGCCGCGCGACAAGTCCTTGCCATGGTCGATCGGCCACGAAAAGAACTTCGTCGCGCCGTGATCGCACCCCAGCGTCATCGGATAGATGAAACGGAAACCCGGGGTGTTGGGGACGGCGGTGCAGTTCCAGAAATAGTAGGGCCGGACGCTTTCCGTGGGATTGTGAATCCGGATTCGCTCATCGAGGTACGACCGGCCGGGCCGCAGGGTGACCTGAACGGTCCAGCGGGTCCGGTAAATCCGTTCGACCTCGCCGATGGCAACCGTTCGGGAGCCATCGGCCGCCGGCGGGAGGATCTGGACATCCACCGGCTGCATCGCGCTCACGGTGTGGCCCTGAGGACCCGTGTTCCACTCGATCCCGCCCGATGCCCACGCGCCGCACTGGCCGATCAGGCCCGGCTTGATGACGTGGTTGACATAGAACATCGGCTGGCCGGTTGTTTTGTCGACCACTTCATGCACCTTGCCGCCCAGCTCCGGAAGAAACGTCACCCGCAGATACTCGTTCTCGAGCACCACCGTTTCATACACGCGCCGCTCCCGGGTCCGGCTCAATTGATCGAGCATCGGATAGGGGTAGATATTGACCTTATCCGTGCCTCGGAAATAGGGATGCTGGACCGCCGGCCACCACGGGTAGGTCGGGATCTCGAGACGTCCCCGATACGCCTCCACCCCGCCGGCCGCCCCCAGGGCCATCGCCGCGCTCAGCCACCCGAACAACAACGCCGCCGCCCGTTGGTTCATGCTCTTCATAGTCGTCAAGTTCATAAGCCCACACCCCCGGGTCGGGGGGACATTATTCTTCGGCGCTTGGTGCGTCCAGTCGCAGTTGGGCGATCGTCCGCAGTTTGTCTTCTCCCTCTCCTCCATGGCCAATGGAGGGTTGGGGGGAGGAGGTCAATCGGGTTGGATCCCCTCGTAGACGAGCCGGCCGTCGAGATAGGTGCGCAGGACGCGGGCGTCCCTGAGATCGTCCACTGCACAGGTCAGGAGATCGCGGTCCACCACGATGAGATCGGCCCGCTTGCCGGCCTCGAGCGTTCCCACCTCGTTTTCGAGCCGGACGATCCGCGCGTTGTTGGCGGTGTAGAACCGGATCGCCTGCTCGCGCGTGAGCGCCTCCTCGAGATGCAGCGGGGCGTTGTGCCATTTGGATTGGCGGGTGATCGCCACCCACATGCCCAGGAACGGATGATACAGGTTGATCGCCCGCATCGCGCCGATCTTTTGCATGTGATCGGACCCGCCCCCTGCGATGCCACCGGCGGCGAAGATGCTCGCCAGCGGCTGGAAATACCGGAGCCGTTCCTCGCCGAAATGCCGCACGAGTGTGTGCGCGTCCAGATAGAGCCAGGCGGGCTGTATGTCCAGGCAAACCCCCAGCAACGCGCTCTGCTCGACCGCCTCGCGGCTCATGAAGTTCGAGTGCGATATGCAGGGCTGAGTGGCGCGGATGGGGATCTCCTTGTCGACCTCGGCATAGGCGTCCAGCAGCGCGTGAACCGCGCCGTCCCCCACGGTGTGCGCCGTAAACTGCAGGTTGCACTCGACCGCCGCCCGCACCATGGGGATCAGCCGGTCCCTGGGTATGAACAGCACGCCGCGATACTCCGGATCGGTGATCGAGTAGATCTTGCTCACGCCCCATGGCTCGCGCATGTAGGCGCTGCCGGTCAGCATGCCGCCATCCAAATACACCTTGATCCCGATGATCCGGAGCATCGGATCGCCCTGGAAGAGCGGATGCCGCGCGACGGCACGGATCTTCTCCTGGATGTCGTCCAGGGGCCCGAGGGTGGCGATCGAGTGCGAGATGGCCACCCGGACCGGCAACGCCCGCTGATCGTGCATCCGCTGGTAGCGCCGGATCGCGTCCGGCGATGCGTCGCGGTCGGCAACCGTGGTCAATCCGTTGGCGCTGTAGTCGCGGAACAGATCGAGGGTCCGCTCGTATTGGTCGGCTTCGGTGGGCTGGCGGCCGGCCGGCTTCATCTTCACATACCGCGTGCAGCTCCGGAGGATCCCGGTGGGCTCGCCCGTCTGCGGATCCTTCTCGATATGCCCCGGCCCTCCATCGGTCACTTTGAAATCCCGGTCGATCGCGCTCAGCTCGAGCGCCAGCGTGCTCAGCGATGCATCCGGACCGGTCGAGAAGACCACCGGATGCCGCGGCGCCGCAGCGTCGAGCTCGGCCCGCGTCGGGTATCGCTGCTCGCGCAAACGCGTGATGAACACCTGCCGGATCAGGATCCACTGGCCCGGCTCGAGCGCTTGCGCCCGGGCCCGCACATAAGCCAGCACATCGGCAATGGATTCCATGGTCGGGATCGGGTGATCGAACTCGGTCAACGCCCCGCGCGGATGGACATGCGAATCGATCAGGCCCGGCAAAACCATCCGGCCCTCGAGATCCACCACCGCGGTTCGCGGGCCGCGAGTGGCAAGGACACCCGCGTCGCTGCCCACCTTCGCGATCCGCTCCCCCCGGATGGCGATCGCCGAGGCGATCGAGAACTGGCGGTCCACGGTGACAATCCTGCCGTTGTGCAGGATGATGTCCGCCGGCACCTCCGCTGCTTCCCCCGCGAGGCTCGATGCCAGCCCTGCCGATACCATGCCAGCGACGCAAGCCAGGATGCAGATGCGGGCCAACACGGCGGATCCCCAATGGATGCGGTTCATGGCGCCAACTCAAAGCAGCCGCCCGCCGAAGTCAAGCTTGCATTCGGCGATCGGGTGGCTGGGTGGCCGCTGCAGGTCATCGAAACCAATCAAGGTCACTATGGGTCTGTGCAAATTTGCACAGACCCTATGCAGCGCGCTGGACCTCTGGTCCTCCTGGGGCGAGGCGCGCGGGCTGGCGGCCTTGCCGCGGGTAGAACACTCTCCACAGAGTCAGCCCGTGGGCAGGGGCGGTCATGCCGGCCACCCGCCGGTCCCGGCTCTCGAGGATCTCATCGATCCGCTCGGGCGGGATCTTCCCCTTCCCCACCTGCACCAGCGTTCCGACGATGCTCCGGCACATCCGGTACAAAAAGCCGTCCCCCTCGATCACAAAGGTCACCCGCGGCCCCTGGCGAAGGATGTCGCATCGGCGCAAGGTCCTGACCGTGCACGGAGTCGGATAATTGCGGTTGACGGCAAACGCGCGGAAATCGCGCCTGCCGACGAGGCGGCGCGCGGCTTGGCGCATCGCGCCGAAATCCAGCGGCTGCGGCACATGCCAGGCCATGTGCCGGATCAAGGGGTTCAGGGCCGGGTGGTTCCAGAGAGAATACCGATACTGCTTGCCCGCGGCGTCGAACCGGGCGTGAAAAGCCGCCGCGGCGCGGGAGGCCGACACGACCCGGATGTCCTCCGGCAGATGAGCGTTCATGGCCAGGACGAGCCTGGCGGGCTTCATGCGCCACTGGGCCCGCGGGATCTCGACATGCGCCACCATGCCCAGCGCGTGCACCCCGGTGTCGGTCCGGCTCGAGCTGTGGACCGGTCCCGCCCCGGGAAACAGCGCCCGCAACGCCTCCTCGACCTTTTGCTGGACGCCAGTTCCCGTCGCTTGGGTCTGCCACCCGGCATAATGGGTGCCGTCGTAAGCGATCGTGAGCTTGATCTTGATCGACTCCATGCCGGGCGGGCTAGCCGGGGGTGAGGTTATCGAGGTAGCTCTGGAGCAGCAACGCGGCGGCGGTCTGGTCGACCTTGGCCTTGCGCTTGTCCCTCCGGGCGCCCGCAGCCGCCAGGAACCGGTTGGCCTGGACCGATGTCAGGCGCTCGTCCCATGTCCGGATCGGGACCGCCACGGCCTGGCGGAGGACCTCGACAAACTCCCGGACCTTGAGCGCAGCCGGCCCGTAGCTGCCATCCATGTTGCGCGGCATCCCCACCAGGATGAGCTCGACTTCCTTGGCTCGAAGGATCTCCCGCAGCCGCTCGAGGAAGCGGTCGAACGGCTCCGCGGGGATGAACTCCAGCGGCTGCGCAATCATCTTGAGCTCGTCGCTGACCGCCACCCCAATCCTTACCGTCCCATGATCCAGTGCCAGTATGCGCATGATTTGTCTCGCAGTGTGCCGATCTGTCTTCCGGGTTGATTACGACTATGCTCCATCCCCATCCTACAGCCCTGCCAGCGCCTTCGCTGCCGCGCGAATGGTGGCGTCGATGTCCGCTTCCGTGTGGGCAGCCGACAGAAAGCCGGCCTCGAACTGGGACGGCGCCACATAGATGCCTTCCTCGAGCATTCCGTGAAAATATTTCGCGAACCGCGCCCGGTCGCTCTTCAGCGCGTCCGACAGCCGATCGACAGGCTGGTCGGTGAAATAGGCGCAGAACATGGAGCCCATCCGCTGGAATCTCACCGGCACGCTCGCCCGCCGGGCGGCCGCGCGCATGCCTTCTTCGAGCTGCTGGCCTCGCGTCTCGAGCTGCCTGTAGGCGTCGGCCGCCCGAAGCTCCTCGAGCGCCGCGATCCCGGCGGCCATGGCCAGCGGGTTGCCGCTCAGGGTGCCCGCCTGGTACACCGGCCCCAGCGGCGCCAGGCAATCCATGATCTCGCGGCGCCCCCCGAAGGCCCCCACCGGCAGCCCGCCCCCGATCACCTTGCCCAAGCATGTCAGGTCAGGCTCGATCCCGAAAATCGATTGCGCACCGCCCCACGCCAGACGAAATCCCGTCATCACCTCGTCGAATATGAGCAGCGCGCCATCGGCGGATGCTATCTTCTGCAATCCCTCGAGATACCCCGGCTGGGGAAGATAGAGCCCCGAGTTGCCGGGGACCGGCTCGAGGATGATGCCGGCGACCTCGCCCGGATGGGCCGCCAGGGCAGCCTGCGCTGCCTCGAGATCGTTGAACGGCAGCACCAAGGTGTGCTCCACAAACGACGCCGGCACCCCCGCGCTGTCCGGATGCCCCAGCGTCAGCGCGCCCGACCCCGCCTTCACCAGCAGCGAATCCACATGGCCATGGTAGCAGCCCTCGAACTTGATGATCTTGTCCCTTCTCGTGAACCCGCGCGCCAGGCGGATGGCGGACATTGTGGCTTCGGTTCCCGAGTTGCAGAGGCGGACCTTCTCGATGCTCGGCATCGCCTCGCAGATCAGCCGCGCGAGCTTGACCTCGAGCGGATTCGGGATGCCAAAGCTGGTCCCGTGCTCGGCCGCCTGCTGGATCGCCCGGATGATGCCCGGATGCGCATGCCCGAGGATCGCCGGCCCCCATGTGCAGACATAATCGATGTACTCCCGGCCGTCGACGTCCCACACCCGCGCCCCTCGAGCGCGATCCACAAAGAACGGCTGGCCGCCCACAGCCCGAAAGGCGCGCACGGGCGAGTTCACTCCGCCCGGGATGCGCTCGAGCGCCTCGGCAAACAGCGCCTCCGATCGTGCCCGCGAAATCATGGCGCACTGTAGACCAGCGCCACTCCGGGCTCACGCACTATTTTCGGGCGCAGATCCTGCCTTCGCCTTCAGGCTGGCCGGCCGGCCATCAACCTGCCAGACTCGCGCCATGAAAATCGGATCCAGATTCTATGCCATCGTGCGGCTCGCATGCTGCGCGGCTGTTTTCCTCCAAGCCGCCCCCACCGCCCTTCCGGACTCGATCGCGGCCAGCCGCGTTCCACCCCGCATTCAGCCCGTGGCGCCGCCGCGGGCCGCCCCGTTCAACCTGCACGATGTCCGACTCCTCGATGGCCCGTTCCAGCAAGGCGAGACGATCGCCGTCCGGTATCTCTTGAGTCTGGAGCCGGACCGGTTCCTGGCGCGGTTCCGCCAGGAGGCAGGCCTCGAGCCCAAGGCTGAGCATTACCCTGGCTGGGAGCGCCAGGGTGTGTCCGGCCATTCCGCCGGCCACTACCTCAGCGCCTGCGCCATCGCCTGGGCATCGACCGGAGATCGGCGGTTCCTCGAGCGCGTCCATTACATGGTCGCCGAGCTGGACGCGTGCCAGAAGGCGCAGAAGGACGGCTACGTGGCCGCCATCCCGAATGGCCGGCGCGTCTACAGCGAGGTCGCCGCCGGCAACATCCGGTCCGCCGGGTTCGACCTGAACGGCTGCTGGGTTCCGAACTACACAATGCACAAGCTCTTTGCGGGCCTGCGCGACGCCTATCGCCTCGCCGGCAACTCGACCGCGCTGGATATCGCCCGGAAGCTCGCCGACTGGTTCGATCGGACGCTCGCCAACCTGACTGAGGAGCAGATGCAAAAGGTCCTCGTCGCCGAGCACGGCGGCCTCAACGAGACTTTCGCCGACCTCTACGCCGACACCGCCGACGAGCGCTACCTCAAGCTCTCCCGCCGGTTCCACCATAAGGCGATCCTCGATCCCCTGGCCCAGGGGGAGGACATCCTGCCCGGCAAACACGCCAACACTCAGATCCCCAAGCTCATCGGCCTGGCCACCCGCTACGAGCTGACCGGCGACGCCCAGGACCGCACCGCCGCCCAGTTCTTCTGGGACCGCGTCGTCCATCATCACTCCTATGTCACCGGCGGCCATTGCGACCATGAATCCTTCGGCCAGCCCGACCGCCTCAACGACCGCCTCAGCCCCGCCACCACCGAGACCTGCAACGTCTACAACATGCTCAAGCTCACCCGGCACGTGTTCGGATGGGATCCGGACGCTTGCGTTGCCGACTTTTACGAACGGGCCCTGCTGAACCATATCCGGTCCACCCAGCACCCCGATGGACGGGTGATCTATAACCTTTCGCTCAAGCCTGGCCATTTCAAGGAATACCAGCCGCACCGCGACGCATTCACCTGCTGCATGGGCACCGGCATGGAAAACCATGTCAAGTACGGCGAGTGCATCTATTTCCACGATGCCTCCGCCCTTTGGGTCAATCTCTACATCGCCTCCGAACTGCGCTGGAAAGCCCGAGGGATCACTCTTCGCCAGGAGACCGCCTGGCCCGACAGCGACACCGCAACCTTCACGATCACCGCCAATGCGCCGCAGGAGTTCGCCCTTCGCCTCCGCCATCCTCACTGGGCGGCATCCGGCCTGCGCATCGAGGTCAACGGCGCCGCCCAGCCTGCCGCCAGCAAACCCTCGAGCTACGCCGAAATCCGCCGGACCTGGAGCTCCGGGGACCGCATCCGCGTGACCTTCCCGATGTCGCTTCGGAGCGAGCCGATGCCGGACAATCCGAACCGGATCGCGCTGTTCTACGGCCCCACTCTGCTCGCCGCCCCGCTCGGCCCCATCAGCGACCCCGCCGCCTCCCAACCCGGCTATGTTCCCGTGCTCCTGACCGAAGGCCGCCCTGTCAGCCAATGGGTTGGGCCCGTCTCGCTCGAGGCCCAGACCTTCCGAACCCAGAATGCGGGCCGGCCGCAGGATATCGATCTGGTGCCGTTCCATCGCCTCCACGACCGCCGCTACACGGTTTACCTCGATCGCTTCACCGCCGCCGACTGGACCCGGCGCGAAGCCGAGATCCGCGCCGAACAGGAGCGCGAGCTCCAACTGGCCGCCCGCACAGTCGATGTCCTGCGCGTGGGCGAGATGCAGCCCGAGCGGGATCACCGGCTCCAAGGCGAGAAGACCAGCACCGGCCAGTTCATGGACCGGACCTGGCGGCACGCCACCGACGGCGGATGGTTCTCGTTCGTCATGAAGGTGGACCCGGCCCGGCCCAATGAACTGCTCTGCACGTATTGGGGCGAGGACGCCGGCAACCGCACGTTCGATCTTCTCGTCGATGGCAAGACCGTCGCCACACAAACGCTCGATCGCCAGCGCCCCGGCCAGTTCTTCGACGCCGCCTACCCCATCCCCCTCGACCTGACCCGCGGCCGCCAATCCGTCACCGTCCGTCTCCAGGCCAAACCCAATCAATGGGCGGGCGGCCTGTTCGGGGCGCGCATCCTGCGTTCGGAGCCCCCCGCCGCATCGCCGAGCAGCTCATCCGCCGCCGCGGCCGACCTCGGCCGCAACCGCGCCCCGAACCCGTCTTTCGAAGATGCCGACAACAACCGCCCGCAGGGCTGGCGCGTCGAACGCTGGGGCGGCCAGGGCACGGGACAACATGCCGCTGAAGGCCGGACCGGCGCGCGCAGCATCCTGCTCTCCTCGACGTCGGGCGCCGATATCTCCTGGAGCGCAACCGTCCCAGTCGAACCGTTCGGTCGCTACCGGCTCGCCGGCTGGATCAGGACGGATCAGGTCAAAGCCGCCGATGGCCGCGGCGCACTGCTCAACATCCACGGCCTGTCGCCCGCCACCACGCGCGCCATCACTGGCACCGCCGACTGGACGCGCGTCGATATCGAGTTCGACATCGAGGACCAGGACAGCATCCAGGTCAACTGCCTCCTGGGCGGCTGGGGCCTTGCCTCGGGGCGCGCCTGGTTTGACGACATCGAGCTGGTCCAGCTCAGCCAGCGCCCGCAGGCCGCGCCCCGGATCACGATCGATGCCGCCCAGGTCGGCCAGCCGCTCTCGCCCAACATCTACAGCCAGTTCATCGAGCATCTCGGCCGCTGCATCTATGGCGGCATCTGGGCGGAGATGCTCGAAGACCGCAAGTTCTACTTCCCCATCACCGCCCGGTTCGCCCCCTATCGATCCCTCCAGAACAGCGCGTTCCCGGTCGTCGGCGCGTCTCCCTGGCAGATCGTCGGGCCCGCCGAATCGGTCGCCATGCGCACCAACCAGCCCTTCGTCGGGCAGCACTCGCCCCAGGTCCGATCCGGCGCCGGCCTCCGCCAGGGCGGCCTCGGCGTCACCCGCGACCAGTCCTATGCCGGCTACATCTGGCTCAAATCCGACGGAGCCGGCCAAGCCGCCGTCGAGCTGACGCTTCGGTGGGGCGAGACAGGCTCCGACCGCCAGACCCTCCGGCTGGCCGGTCTCGGCCCCGATTACGGCCGCCTGCCGTTCGAGTTCCAGGCGGGCGCCACCACCGACCGGGCATCGCTCGAAATCGCCGTGAAGGAAGGCGTCGTCCGGATCGGCGCCGTGTCGATCATGCCCGCCAACCATGTCGACGGCATGCGCGCCGACACGCTCGCCCTGCTCCGCGAGCTCCAGGCGCCCATCTATCGCTGGCCCGGCGGCAACTTCGTCAGCGGCTATGACTGGCGCGATGGCGTCGGCGACCGCGACCGCCGCCCCCCCCGCACGAACCCAGCCTGGACCGGCGTCGAGCACAACGACTTCGGCATCCACGAGTTCATCCGATTCTGCCGCCATCTCGGGACCGAGCCATGGATCACCGTCAACACCGGGTTCGGCGACGCCTATTCGGCGGCCGCCCAGCTCGAATACTGCAACGGCTCGGCCGACACTTACTGGGGCCAGAAGCGTGCCAGCCATGGCGCCGTCGAGCCGTTCCGAGTCAAGTACTGGGGCGTCGGCAACGAGATGTTCGGCTCGTGGCAGCTCGGCTACATGCAGCTCCCCCATTACGTCATCAAGCAAAATTGGGTGGTCGACAAGATGCGCGAGGTGGATCCCAACATCCTCTGCATCGCCTCCGGCAACATCGGCGACTGGAGCGCCGGGCTGCTCAAGAGCTGCTCCACGCACATGGACTTCATTGCCGAGCATTTCTACTGCCAGGAACGGCCTTCCCTCGCCGCCCACGTCCGCCAGATCCCCGACCAGATCCGGCGCAAGGCCGATTGGCATCGCCAGGCCCGGCGCGATATCCCCGAGCTCAAAGGCCGCGACATCCGCATCGCCATGACCGAATGGAACTACTGGTACGGCCCCCACGTCTTCGGCGAGCTCGGCACTCGCTACTTCCTCAAGGACGCCCTCGGCATCGCCGCCGGCATCCACGAGTTCGCCCGCCAAAGCGATATCGTCGCCTCCGCCTTCTACGCGCAGACGGTGAATGTCATCGGCTGCATCAAGACCAGCCGCCGCAATGCGGCCTTTGAAACCACCGGCCTGGTGCTGAAGCTCTATCGCCAGCATTTCGGGCAGCTCCCAGCCGCCACCCAGGTCGAAGGCGGGGTCGACGCGCAGGCTGCCTGGAGCCCCGACCGCAAGACCCTCACGATCAGCGTGGTCAACCCCTCGCTCGCTAGCGCCCGCATCCCGCTGGCCATCCAGGGCGCGCGGCTCACCGGCCGCGGCAGGCGCTGGCAGATCGCCGGCGCCGATCCCATGGCGTTCAACGACCCCGATCAGCCCCCCCGCGTGGTCATCGAGGAGCAAGCCGTCTCCGGCATCGCCGACTCCTTGCCCGTCGGCCCGTGCAGCATCACGCTCTTCGCTCTCGAAACGAGGTGATGTTATGAACACGATCATAGATCAAAACGCCCGGTCAGGGGACCGGGCCTACACGGCGGCCAACGCTGTCGATGCAGGCCGCGTGCCCTCACGCGGCGAGGTTGGAGGCATGGCTCCAAACGCCCGGTCAGGGGACCGGGCCTACACGGCGGCCAACGCTGTCGATGCAGACCGCGTGCCCTCATGCGGCGATCGTGGCGTCGTTGCGCTGGTGTCCGGATGGCTGCTCCGGACGGCATGTGCGGCGGCGCTGTGGGCTCTCCACGCAGGCGCCGCCGATCCGGCCCGCCCGAATGTCCTCGTCATCGTCTCCGATGACCATGGATGGAGCGACTACGGGTTCATGGGCCATCCCCACGTCCGCACGCCGCACCTGGACCGGCTGGCCGGCCAATCGCTCGTGTTCCAGCGCGGCTACTCGCCGGTCCCTCTCTGCCGCCCCTCGCTCTCGAGCATCGTCACCGGTCTCTACCCGCATCAGCATGGCGTCACCGGCAACGATCCCGATCTTCCGGACCCGGGCGTCAACGCCATGGCATCCCGCAGCAATCCGAAATACGCGCGTTATTACGACGCGATCATCGGCCATTTCCGCCGGCACCCCAACATCGTCCGCGACCTGGCCAGCCGCGGCTACGTCGCGCTCGAGACCGGCAAGTGGTGGGAAGGCGATCCCGTCAAGACGGCCGGCTTCACTCACGCCATGACCCAGGGTGAATCGAAGGGCAGCCGGCATGGGGATGCCGGCCTGGCGATCGGGCGCGAGGGCCTCGAACCGATCGTCCGGTTCCTCGATCAGGCCGGCGATCGCCCGTTCTTCGTCTGGTATGCGCCGATGCTGCCGCATGCGCCTCACACGCCTCCAGCCGGCCTGCTCGATCATTACCTTCCCCTGGCGCCCAGCGAGCCTGTGGCGCGTTACTGGGCATGCATCGAGTGGTTCGATCGGACTTGCGGCGAGCTGCTGGCCGAGCTTGATCGCCGCGACCTCCGCACCAATACCGTTGTTGTCTACACGGCCGATAACGGCTGGATCCAGGATCCCAGCCAGGCCAACCGGGCCGCGCCGCGATCGAAGCTCACCCCCTACGAAGGCGGCGTGCGCACGCCGATCATGATCTCCTGGCCCGGCCGCGTGGCAGCGCGGATAGACCAAGAGCATCTGGCCTGCAACCTCGATCTCTGGCCCACGGTCGCCGCCCTTCTCGCGGTCCCTGCCCCCGCGGGGCTCCCCGGCATCAATCTCGCCGATCCTCAGGCTGTCGCCCAACGCCGCCGCCTCTTCGGCGAGCAATACGCCCATAACATCGCCGACGTCGATCATCCGACCCGCAGCCTGCACCACCGCTGGGTGATCGATGGCCCCTGGAAGCTCATCGTCCCCGATCGCCGCAACCGCCCGAACGCTCAGCCCGAGCTCTACCACCTCCTCCGCGATCCGTGGGAGAAAACCGATCTCGCCGCCCGCGAGACCGCCCGCGTCCAGAGGCTCGCCGCCCGCCTCGATGCATGGTGGGCCCCGCCTCAACCGAGCTCCTTCTGAATAGCGGCCGAGCCTTCACCACCAGTAGACCGGGATCCCGTTCGCGCCCGAGGGGTCCGTCCGGGGCTGCATTTGATCGAACTTGCGCCAGATCACATGGCCATCGAGCATGCCGACATTTCCGCCTGCGGGGAACTGGCCGTTGAGGTGCGACGTGCGGTGGAACTTGGTGCCAGCCCGGTAGCCGCCGTCGATTCCCGTGTAGGAATAGGTGGAGCGCTTGGTCGGATCGGCCTGCCGGGGCTGGGAGATGGTGGCATCAGGGATGAGGGGGCGTTCGGACGGCGAGGGGGGCGGATAGGTGATGGGCCCGAAGGTGATGGCTTTGGGCACAAGGGAGTCGACGATGTTGGTCGCGCACCAATTGGCGCCGCTCGATGTGTTCATGCCTCCTTCGCCCTTGAACGGGAGGGCATAGCCAATGACGCGGTAGAGCGGCCGGGCGTAGGTGTCCCAGAGCACGTCGTTGTTCTGCTCGGGGAATCCCGGGCAGTACATGACGTTGCGCGACGTGCCGCTCCGGACCATTTGATCGGCGGCCGCCCAGGGCATGTCCCAACACCAATAGCTGCTGAGCCCGGTCGCGTCCGGCAACCGGTCGCGGTTGTCTCCGGCGTAGACCATGCACGCCAGAACCACCTGTTTGACGTTGCTCAGGCACCGGATCCGCTTGGCCTTTTCCTTGGCTTTGCTCAAGGCGGGCAGGAGCATCCCAGCCAGGATGGCGATGATGGCAATCACGACCAGCAACTCAATGAGCGTAAACCCTCTGGGCCGCGCCCGGCGGCGCACCGCTCCGCCGAGCGGCCTCTGGATCTCGATGGTTGTTCTCATTTGTCTCTACGTCTGCGCCCGTGCCGGCAGAGAAAGGGCCCGATCTCGCTCGAGCCCTTCCTTGGACATTTCACCATATTGTTATCGTCCGCAAGTCATTGGATGAGCCGGAAGAAGGAGGCTGCGTTGGTGGGCGACAGCGTGACCGCGCCGACTCGTGTGCCGGCCAGTCACGGGAGGCGCCGCATGAGCCCTGCCTGCCGGGAGGCCCAGGCAGATCGGACCGCCTGCATCGCCAACGTCCACCTCCTGGATTCCCACTGAATTCCTTCGTGATCTTCCCGATCTTCGTGGTGGAAATTTCTTCGCCCTCCGCTCCGCGGGAAAAATTCCTTTCTCTTCTCCGTGTTCTCAGTGCTCCGTGGTGAAAGTTCTTCTCTGCGCCTCTGCGTCTCTGCGGGAGGTTCTTCTCCGCGGTGAACCAGAGACTTGATCGCGCCCGGCCCCCCGGGCACAATCCGCGCGATGAGAACCGCCGCTCCAATCGCAGCCGATCTTCCGGTCTTGCCTTCCCGCCTTGTTCGGAGCGCTCCCTTGCTCTTGCTCCTTGTTTTGCCGTTGGCGGCCGCCGAACCGGGGGATTTCTCGCCCCGGCCCGACGAGCGGCAGCTCCCGCGCGCCATGCACTCGAAGATGGCCGAACGCCCAGCGATCACGGTTGGCTTCAACAACGCCGACATCGTGGGTGCCGATCACCGGGCGCTCCAGGCCGCCGTGGATTACGTCGCCGGCCTGGGCGGCGGCGCCGTCCGGATCGGCCCCGGCGAGTTCCTCATGCGCGATTCATTGCACCTGCGCTCCGGTGTGGCCGTCCGCGGCACCCCCGGCCAAACCGTCCTCCGCAAGGCCAAGGCCGCCGTCTCTCCCCTCGCTCTGGACGGCGATTTCGGCGAGGAACAGTTCACCGTCGTCCATCCGGACGGATTCCAGGTCGGCGACGGCGTGGCGATCTGGGACGACAGCGCCGGCGGTTTTCACACCACGATCGCCCGCATCACCGGACGCTCGGGAAACACGTTTTCGATCGATGCGCCGCTCAACGCCGATTGCCTCGTGACCCGCCATGCGCAGGCCGCAACCGTCTTCCCCGTCGTCAGCGGCTCCCAGATCGACGACGCCCGCATCGCGGATGTCATCGTCGACGGCAACCGGCCCGAAAACGTCAGCCTCAACGGCTGCCGAGGAGCGGGCATCTACCTCTACCGCGGATTCGGCGCCGTCATCGAGCGATGCACGGTCCGGAACTATCACGGGGACGGCATCAGCTTCCAGCAATCGAACGATGTCCTCGTCCAGGACTGCGTCAGCGAGGACAACGCCGCCCTCGGTATCCATCCGGGCAGCGGATCGCAGCGGCCGGTCGTGCTCCGCTGCATCGCCCGGCGCAATGCGCAGGATGGCCTGTTCCTCTGCTGGCGCGTGCGCCATGGCCGCTTCGAAAACAACATCCTCGAAAACAACGGCCGCTTCGGCATCTCCATCGGCCACAAGGACAGCGACAATCTGCTCCGGGAAAACCAGGTGCGCGGCAACGAGCAGGAGGGCGTCTATTTCCGGAGCGAATCTCTCGGCATGGCCCCCCACCGCAACCGGCTCGAGCAGAATCTCATCGAGAACAATGGCGCCAAGACCAACACCGCCGGCATCCGAATCCGGGGCGAACCCCGCGACCTCCTCTTCCGCAACAACATCATCCGCGACACCCGCCCGCCCGGTTCCCGCACCCAGACGGTCGGCATCCGCATCGAGGAGTCCGCAGGCCCAGTCGTTCTCGAAAGCAACCGGATCGACGCCCAGATCCCCCTGGACGACCAGCGCTCCTCCAAACCGTAAACAATCCAAGGGCTCTCTGTAATCAGCGCCTCCATATTCCATGCAAACTACCACCCTTTGGACTACCGCCATCATCCTCGGCATGTGGCTAACCTCGATCGCGCCTGCCTGCGCCGAGCCGCTGGGCATCTTTCAAAACCACGGAAATCTCGGCGCCGCCGAACCCGCCGGCGAAGCGCAGTTCGATCCCCACCGCTGGACCTACCACGTGACCGGCGGCGGATCCAACCTCTGGTTTGCCGCCGATGCCGGCTACTTCGCTTGGAAAGAGATCGCCGGCGATCTCGTCCTGGCCGCGGACGTTGCGTTCGACGAACCCGGCGGCAACCCGCATCGGAAAGCCGGCCTCATGCTCCGTCAGAACCTCGAGCCGGGATCGCCTTACGTGGACGCCGTGGTCCACGGGAACGGCTTGATCTCCCTGCAGTTTCGGGAGACGGCCGGCGGTCCCACCCGGGAGATCCAGGCCGGCGACCGCGGGGCGCGCCAACTGCGGCTCGAGCGCTGGGGCTCGTTCTTCTCTCTCTCGATCGTGGGAACCAACGGCGCCTGGAGACCCTCCGGTTGCGCGATCCAGCTCGCGATGCCCGATTCGCTTCTGGCGGGCCTGGTGGTCTGCTCGCACGACGCCGCCCGGCTCGAGCCTGTCACGTTCCGCCGCGTCCAGCTCTCGCCGCATCCTTACCATGCCGCCGATCCCGCACGGCTCCGCAGCGTGCTCGAAGTTGTCCCCATCGCATCCATGGATCGGCGCGTCATTTACCATGCCACCAACCATATGGAGGCGCCCAACTGGTCGCCCGACGGCCGGTTCTTCGTCTGGAACAGCGGCGGCCGGATCTACCGGCTCGATCGGGACGCCCTCCAGCCCGAGATCATCGACACCGGCTTCGCCACCCGCTGCAACAACGACCATGGGATCTCTCCCGACGGAAAGCTCCTGGCCATCAGCGACCAATCCCAGACCGGCCAATCGCTCATCTACACGCTGCCGATCGCCGGCGGCCTGCCCCGCCTCATCACATTCCAGGGGCCCTCGTACTGGCACGGCTGGTCCCCTGACGGGAAATCCATCGCCTATTGCGCCGAGCGAAACGGCGAGTTCGACGTCTACACCATCGCGATCGACGGCGGCATCGAGCGACGGCTCACCGACGCCCCCGGCCTCGACGATGGACCCGAATACTCGCCCGAAGGACGCACGATCTATTTCAACTCGGAGCGCGACGGCCCCATGCGGATCTGGCGGATGAACGCCGATGGCGCCAGTCCACGAGCGCTGACCTCGAGCCACGATAACGATTGGTTCCCCCACCCTTCGCCCGACGGCCGGCGGCTCGCATTCCTTTCCTATGAGCCCGGCGTCAAGGGCCACCCTGCCAACCAGCCGGTCCGCATCCGCCTAATGCCCGCTGCAGGCGGCGAGCCCGCCGTCCTTGCCCGGCTCCACGGCGGGCAAGGCACCATCAACGTCCCCTCCTGGTCGCCGGACAGCCGGGAGGTCGCCTTCATGAGCTATCATCCCGACACCGCCCGCGCCCTCGCCCAGCGGAACCAGTGGGAGCCCGTCATCCGGCAATACGAGAACGAGGATCACGCCCGCGGCTGCCCCAAAGGCGGCATCCTGTTCGTCGGCAGCTCCACCATCCGCCTCTGGAAAACCATCGAGCAGGACTTTGCCGGCTATCCGGTCGTCGCGCGCGGATTCGGCGGATCCATTATTGCCGACAACACCTATTTCGTGGATCGGATCGTGTTCCCGTTCGAGCCGCGCCAGATCGTCTTTTACGCGGGCGACAATGACCTGGCTCAACACCGGGATCCCGCGCGCGTGCTGGCCGATTTCGAGGCGTTTGTGGGGCGCGTCCACGCGCGGCTTCCGCGCACCCGGATCGCCTTCCTGCCTGTCAAGCCCAGCGTGTCGCGCTGGGCATGGATCGACAAGATCCGCCAGGCCAACGACCTCGTCCAGGCCCGATGCGCCCGCGATCCGCGCCTCCTCTACATCGACACCTTCAATCCATCGCTCGGCCCCGACGGCAAGCCCCGGCGCGACTGGCTCCTCGCGGACGGCCTGCACCTCAACCGCGACGGCTACGCTGCCTGGGCCCAAATCATCCGGCCGCATCTTGCTCGCTGAGAAGAAAGCGGGCTATGGCAGCAGCGGCCAGAGAAGCCAGGGCGCCGGCGGATTCAAGGCTGCGCACCTGCCCTCTTGAACCGCAGCCGCCCGCCGGAAAGGAGCCCGCAAGTCGTTGTTGTCGAAAATCGGCATGCGCCGGGCGGAGTTCGGCAGCCTCGAGTGCGATTCGCACCATAAAAGGCTTGTTCCGGTTCCGGCAATCGAATATGAAAGGCACGGCGAATAGCCAGACCGAACGCAGAACCGGCTTCCGGCCGGTCCTTGAGTGATCGATCGACCGGCGGGGGCAGCCTCCGGGCGCCTCCGAAGGTTGTGGAAGAGCTTGGTTTGGCTTGGAAGCATGATGGCGCAGGACCCAGTGTGCGAGTGGAATCAGGCCCCGGCCGATCCAGGTGGACGGCGCCGGTGGGCCCCGGGTCTTTCCTGCCGCGAGATTCGCTCCCGCCCTCTCCCAGGCCTTGGTCGCGATTGGCCCGCTCGATGGGCGCTGCGGGCCATTCTGCGCCTGTTCCGCGGCTTCCTGGCGGATGTCGAAGGCGCCGAGCACATCGCTCCGGGACGCGATCCTTTCATCCTGGCGCTCAACCACAACCAGCGTCTCGAGGCCGTCCTGGTCCCGGTATACATGATCTATGTCCGCCAGGGCCGGAAGATCCATTTTCTATCCGACTGGAACTTTCAGCTGATCCCGGGGCTGGCGTTCGTGCTGCGGCATGCGGAGGTGATCACGCTGGTGCAAAAGCCAGCCCGGCCGCAGTTCCTCAATGTTCTGAAAGCGCGGTTTCATGATCCCGTGCCGGCCTTCAAGCGGGCGCAGATCAAGCTGGCTCAAGGCGCTTCTGTGGGCGTGTTCCCCGAGGGCACGGTCAACCGCGACCCGCAGCGCCTGCTGCGGGGGCATCTGGGCACTGCCCGGCTTTCAGTGACCACCGGCATCCCCGTGGTTCCGGCGGGTATCCGGTTCCCTGACCATCCGCCGGATCGTCCCATACCGGATTGGACCCGGATGACCGTGCGCATTGGCCCGCCGATATCGCCTCGCGCAGCCGACCCCCGGCCTCCGATGACCGAGGTCCGGGACTGGCATGCGCGCATCATGGGCGAGCTGGCCCGCCTGTCCGGAAAATCCTGGTCCCCTTCATCGCCCCACCAACATGACGACTCTTAAAGACCGCGTTCGGGTCATTCCGGTCCGGACCGAGGCCGAGCGGGCTGATGCCATGCAGGTCCTGCGCGACACCTACCTCGCGGAAAAGCACTGGGTCAACGACGAGGCGAAGCTGTTTCCGCTGGAGGACCTTGCCAGCCCCGCCGTTTCGTGGTTCGCCGTCTATGATTCCCGAAAGCCGGTGGGCGTGCTGCGTGTGCTCTATGATCCGCCCCTGGAGCTCTATCGTGAATACGGCTTCAAACAGCTGGTCAACGGCCTCGATGTCGAGGCGTTCATTCGGAACCACCGCATTGCGGAGATTGGCCGGTTCGCCGTGCTGCCGCCGTACCGGAAGTTCATTCTGGTCGTCGCCGGTCTCATGCGCGCCGCCAGCAAGGAGACTGTCGGCCGGGGCTACACGCATTACATCACCGACATCTTCGAGGGCGAGACCCACAGCCCCTACCAATTCCATACGCGGGTGATGGGATTCCAGCCGGTTGCGACCCACGACGTGGGCGAGCTCAACTGCCCCAATCGCCGGATCACCATGGTGCTCGACCTGCCCGAGGCTTATCGGAACCTCCGCCTCCACCAGAACTGGATCTACCGCTTCCTCACCGAGGATTGGGACGAATCGCTCCATCAGAAGCTGCTGGAGACGGACTCCCGGAACAGGCGTCCGGCCTCGGGCAATCCGCTGGCCCATCCCTCCCCGCTGCCTCCGGGCTGAAATCGCCAGCGCCGCGCAGATCAGGAGGCGGCCGGGCCCGGCTTGGTCTGCTCGGTTGACGGCGTGGCGCTGGGCGCCTCGGCGGCTGCGGATTTACCCGGGGCTGGCTTCCCGGAGGCAGCCGTGCGCACGGTGGAATCGACCCATTCGAGGATGGCCATCGAGGAGGCGTCGCCCCGTCGCGCGGCGAGCTTCACGATGCGCGTGTAGCCCCCGCCCCGCTCTTTGAAGGCCGGGGCGATCTCTTCGAACAGAATGCGGACCACGTCGTGCTGCTTGCGCCAGGCCGTGCGCTCCTTGGATCGGCCGAAAAACGAGCGGGGCTGCTGCCGCAGCCGGGCGGCCGCCAGCCGGCGATCATGGAGCGTGCCCCGCTTGCCCAAAGTCACCAGCTTCTCGGCGACGGGGCGGACTGCCTTGGCCTTGGCGAGGGTGGTCCTGATGCGGCGGTGCTTGATCAGACTGCACACCAGATTCGCCAGCATGGCGTTGCGATGGGACGTTGTCCGCCCCAGCTTGGCTGTGTGTTTTAAATGGCGCATGTCAAAGTCGGTTTAGCGAAGCGTTTTGGACTCTTCCTTGGGCAGATCCAGCAGTTCCGGTTCGAACTTCATGCCCAAGGACAGCCCCAGCGTCGTCAATTTGTCCTTGATCTCGTTCAGCGATTTCTTGCCGAAATTCCTGTATTTCAACATCTCCGCCTCGCTCTTCATGGCCAGCTGCCCCACGGTCGTGATGTTGGCATTGTTCAGACAGTTGGCGGCCCGGACGCTGAGCTCGATCTCGTTCACGCTCATGTTGAGAAGCTTCTTCATCTTGACCTTCTCGTCGTCCTGCTTCTCCTTGACCTCCTCGAACTCGACCAGGTTCTTGTCGTAGCCGACAAAGACGTCCAGGTGATGCTGCAGAATGGCCGAAGCCTGCACGAGCGCCTCGTCGGGAGTGATCCGCTTGTCGGTCCAAACCTCGAGAATGAGCCGGTCATAGTCCGTCCGCTGCCCCACCCGCGCCGCCTCCACGGCGTAGCGCACCCGGATCACCGGCGAAAACAGCGAGTCGATCGGGATCACGCCGATCGGCTGATCCGGTTTCTTGTTCTCGTCGCCGGGGCAAAACCCGCGCCCGACCTTCACCTCGAGCTCCATCTCGAGCTTGCGCTTGCGGTCGAGCGTGCAGATGAGCTGCTTGGGATTGACCAGCTCGGCGTTCTGGTTCAGCTGAATGTCTTCGGCCAGAACGGCGCCTTCCTTGTGGGCCGACAGCATCAGCCGTTGGGGATCGCGCGTGTTGTGGATGCGGAAGAGCACCTTCTTGAGATTGAGCACGATCTCGGTGGCGTCCTCCACGACGCCATCGATCGTGGCGAACTCGTGCATCGCCCCCTCGATCCGGACAGAGGTGATGGCGGCGCCTTCGAGCGAGGACAAGAGCACCCGGCGCAGCGAGTTGCCGATCGTGTGCCCGTAGCCCGTCTCGAACGGCTCCGCGATGTACTTGGCATAAGTCGGCGATGCCGTGGCATCCTCGCGGATCAAGCGCTTCGGCATTTCAAAACGGCCCAATCGAATTGGCATATGTGACCTTCTGGTTCAGCAATTTTAACCTGATGCCTGGACTGGATTCCCGCCCGCCTGGCATCCATATAATTGCTACCGGACGCCCCGGCGGGGGCGCCGGGGGGATTAGCGGGAATAAAACTCGACCACGGCCTGCTCGTTGGCGACCGGCTGGATTTCGTCTCTGGACGGCACCCGGACCAGAGTCCCTCGAAAGGCATCCTTCTGGATCGCGACCCAATCCGGCGTGGGCCGGCTGGTGGACAGCTCGAGGTTCCGCGTTGCCAGCTGCCGCGACACCGCCGAGTTGCGAACCTCGACCACATCATTGACCTTCAGCGAGTAGGATGGGATCGAGACTTTGCGCCCGTTGACGCGGATATGGCCATGGGCGACCATCTGCCGGGCGCCGGCCCGGGTTACGGCGAAACCGCAGTGGTAGACCATGCTGTCCAGGCGGGTCTCGAGGATCTGCAGCATCGTCTCCCCGGTCACCCCGCGCTTGCGGAGCGCGCGCTCGAACACGTTTCGAAACTGGCGCTCCATCAGGCCGTAATAATAGCGGAGCTTCTGCTTCTCGATCAGGCCCAGAGCGTAGTCGCTGGACTTGCGCCGGGACTTCGGCCCATGCACCCCCGGCCCATAATTCCTCCGGTCCAGGTACTTTGAAGGTCCAAATAGCGCGAGCCCAAATCGCCGGCTGATCCGGGTGCGAGGTCCTGTATAGCGAGCCATAACTTTCTAATCCATTCTGTCCACTGATTACACGCGCCGTTTCTTGCGCGGACGGCACCCGTTGTGCGGCACCGGCGTTACATCCTTGATGGCGGAGAGCTCGAGGCCGATCGCCTGCAAGGCGCGAATGGCAGCCTCGCGTCCCGATCCGGGCCCTTTGACGCGCACCTCCACCTCCCGCATGCCGTGCGACATCGCCTGGCGCGCGGCATCCTGCGCCACCTGCTGCGCGGCAAAAGCCGTGCTTTTGCGCGATCCCTTGAACCCCACCCGGCCCGCGCTCGACCACGCCAGCACGTGTCCCTGCATATCGGTGATCGTGACGGTCGTGTTGTTGAAGGTGGCCAGCACGTTGGCGATGCCCACCGGGATGTTCTTGGCCCCCTTCGCCTTGACGATCTTCTTGGTGGCGTTCTCGTCGGCGAGCAGCTCCGCTGCCGTCAGCGGACCCGCCGGGGCCGCCGGGGCTGCCGGGGCCGCCGCAGCAGCGGCCTTGCCGCCCGCCGCCTTGCCTCCACCCGCCGCGCCGCCTTCCCCGCCTTCAGGCGGAGCCGCCTTCTTGGCGGGCTTCGGAGGACGCCCTTCGGCAGATGCCTTCGCCCCTTCCGCAGGAGCGCCCGCGGCCTTGGATTCGGCCTTCGGTTCCGCCTTGGCCGCTTCCGCGGGCTTCTTGGATTTGGATTCCTCAGACATAATGTTGATTAATGGATGCCGGTCTTGGCGTTGGGATTGCGCTGGACGCCGACTGTCTTGCGCGGCCCCTTGCGCGTCCGCGCATTGGTCGATGTTCGCTGGCCGCGCACGGGCAGCCCGCGCATGTGGCGGATTCCGCGGTAGCACTTGATCGACTGCAGCCGCTTGAGGTTCATGCCGATCTCGCGGCGCAGGTCGCCCTCGATCACATATTTCCCCTCCTGGATCGAGTGCACAATCTGCGAGAGCTGCTGCTCGCTCAGGTCCTTGGCCCGAACGGACGGGTCGATGTTGGCCCGCTGCAGAATGACCTTGGCATTGGACGGCCCAATCCCATACACGTACCGAAGGGAAACGTCGATGCGTTTCTCCCCGGGAATATCCACGCCTAGAATTCGAGGCATAATCGTTTCTCCAGCTTCATCCTTGACGCTGCTTGTGCCGCGCGTTGGTGCAGATCACCCGGATCACACCCTTGCGCTTGATCACTTTGCAATGCTCGCACAATCTTCGAACTGACGCTCGCACTTTCATAGTTCCCGTTCCTCTGCTGCCGTCTCTATTCGTCCCCGCGACAGGTCGCTGGGCGACAGCCGGACCACGACCTGGCTGCCCGGCATCCAGCCGGCCTGCGCGGCCGCCCGCGCCCCGCGCGCGACGAGCCGGTGCCCGTTGGCTAGTTCCACCCGGAACCGGCCTCGCGGCATCGCCTCGATCACCGTTGCGGATGCCCGGAAAGCATCTTCGCGCTGCATGTCAATATCTCCGGCTCCCCGTCGGTGACCAGCACCGTGTGCTCGAAATGGGCGGACACCTGCCCGTCCTGAGTCACCACGGTCCATCGATCGCTCAAAACCTTCACAGCCGGCCCGCCCGCGTTGACCATCGGCTCGATGGCGATGGTCATGCCCGCCCGCAGCCGGGGCGATGGCTTGCCATCGACATAGTTGGGCACCTGAGGCGCCTCGTGCATCGACCGCCCAACCCCGTGCCCGACGAACTCGCGCACGACGCTGAACCCGTTCTTTTCGACAAAGGTCTGGACGGCGCGCGAGATATCCGCCACCCGGTTCCCGGCCACGGCCTGGGCGATGCCCTCGTGCAGCGCCTGCTCGGTCACGTCCATCAGGCGCTGGGCCCGCAGATCGCACCCGCCCACCGGGACCGTGCAGGCCGTATCGCCGATGAAGTCGTGATAGACCACGCCGACATCCAGGCTCGCGATATCTCCATACTCCAGCCGGCGGTCTCCGGCGATCCCGTGCACCACCTCTTCGTTCACGGATATGCACATGTGGCACGGATAGCCCTGGTAATTCAAAAACGCGCTCCGCGCCCCGTAGTTCTTGATCCGCGCCGCCGCGAACTCGTCCAGCGCGCGGGTGGTGATCCCCGGAACGACGGCGGCCGCCACGTCATGCAAGACCGCGGACGCCACCGCGCCTGCGGCGCGCATGGCATCGATCTCACGACCGTTTTTGAGAATGATCATGGCCTCTTGACCAGCCCCGCCACCGATCCCGGACCGCTTGCCGGTAAAAGGAATCCTACCACACTTCGATCTGCTCCACAACTCCGATGCATGCGCTCCATCCGCGATCAGAACCGGCCCCGGAGCCGGCCTTTCTTCAAAAACCCGTCGTAGTGCCGCATGAGCAGGAACGTCTCGACCTGTCGCATCGTGTCCAGCAGCACGCCCACCAGAATCAGGATGCTCGTGCCGCCGAAGAACGATGCCACGTAATACGGAACCTGCATCGAGGAATTCATCAGGATCGGGATGACCGCAATCACGGTCAGGAAGATGGCGCCGGCCAGCGTGATCCGGCTCATGGCGTGGTGCAGGAATGCGCTGGTCGCCTGCCCCGGGCGCACCCCCGGGATGTAACCGCCATGCTTCTTCAAATCGTCCGAGATCTGCAGCTCGTTGAACTGCGTCGCCACCCAGAAATAGGAGAAGAACAGGATCATGGCCCCGTAGAGGATCAGATAGAACGGATCCCCCTCGCGAAACCGCTGCGCGATGCCGAGAAAAAGGGGCAGATCGTATTTCTGGCCGAGCACGGTCAGGATCTTGTCCGGGAACATGAGGATCGCCTGGGCGAAAATGATGGGCATGACGCCCGAGTAATTCACCCGGAGGGGCATGTAGGAGCTCATGCCGGGGTAGGATCTACGGCCGACGGTCCGCGCGGCGTACTGGACCGGGATCTTGCGCTGGGCCTGCGTCACCGCGATCACCCCGGCGACCACCACGACCAGGAGGATGATCAGGGTGATGCCGTGAAAGACGTTGAACTTGCTCTCCTGGAGGAACATGTCGCGCAGGGCCTGAAAGGCCGCGGGCAGCCGCGCCAGAATGCCGATGGTGATCACCAGCGAGACCCCGTTTCCGATCCCCCGCTCCGTAATCTGCTCGCCCAGCCACATCAGCAGCATGGTCCCCGTGGTCAGGATCAAGGTGGTCTGCAGGCGATACCACCAGATGGGCTCGATCAGCACCAGCTTGCGCTCGAAGCTACCACCAAACAGTTTCTCGGGATTCTCCCAGCCGATGGCCATCACCAGCCCCTGCCCCAGGCAGAGGATGACCGTCAGATACCGGCCGTACTGGATGATCTTCGGCCGCCCGCCCTCCTCCCGCGCCATCTTGCTGAGCGACGGCACCACGGCCGTCAGCAGCTGGAGGATGATCGTCGCGCTGATATATGGCATGATCCCCAGGGCCGCGATCGCGCACCGCTCCATCGCCCCGCCTGTGAAGAGGCTGTACATGCCCAGCAGCGAGGATCCCGACTTGCTGGCCTGCTGCTCGAAAAACTCGCGCAGCGCGCCCCCGTCCAGGCCCGGAATGGGCACAATGGCCGCCAGCCGGCAGATGGCCAGCAGCAGCAGGGTGAACAGGATGCGCGATTTGAGCTCCGGGATCTTGAAGCAGTTCGCAAAGGTGTTGGCTATGCTCGCAAGCATGGAATTCTATCCGTTGTTGTCAAATCGCCGCGGGCATGCCGCGCCGCCTCGGTCGCTGGCGCCGTTGGATTCATGAATCATGACGGAGAGCCTCCGGCGGAGGCGGCCTTTCCCGCCAGCTCGCACGTGCCGCCTGCTTTCTCGATGGCGGCGCGCGCCGAAGCGCTGAATGCCTGCGCCTTCACGGTCAATCTCTTGCTCAGCTCGCCCCCGCCCAGGATCTTGATCCCGTCGGCCCGGCCGTTGGCCAGCCCCCGCTCCCGCAGCAGGGCCTCGTCGACCACGGACCCGTCCTCGAACCCGTTGAGCGCCTCGACGTTGACCGGCACATAGACGGTCTTGAAGCGGGCATGGTTGAAACCCCGCTTCGGGATCCGCCGGATCAGCGGCATCTGGCCGCCCTCGAATCCGATTCGGATCGAGGAGCCGGACCGCGCAGTCTGGCCCTTGCCTCCCCGGCCGCTGGTCTTGCCGTGTCCGCTGGACTCGCCCTGTCCCAGCCGTTTCGTCGGATGCTTCGCTCCCGGCCTCGGTTTCAGATCGTGAAGGCGCATAATGTCAAATGGCTTTCTCGGGTGTTGTGGTTTCGGGGCTCGCGCTTGCGCCCGCCCCTGGCCCTGGCACAGGCAAACCGCGGGCTCGGAAGATGTCCGCCCGCAGCCGCAGGCGGCCCAGCGCCGTCAGCGTCGCCTTGGCGACGTTTGCCGCGTTGTTGGATCCCAGCGACTTGCTCAAAAGATCCTTGATCCCCGCCGATTCGGCCACGGCCCGGACGGTCTTGCCGGCGATGATGCCGGTGCCCGGCGACGCGGGCCGCAGGAGGACGCGCGCCCCCCCGTAAGTGCAGCAGATCTCGTGCGGGATGGTCTTGTCCTGCAGCGCCACGCGGGACATGCGGTGCTTGGCGATCTCGCCGCCCTTGCGGATCGCGTCGGCGACCTCGCCGGCCTTGCCCAGACCCAATCCGACCCGCCCGTTGCGGTCTCCCGCGACCACCAGGGCGCTGAAGCTGAACCGCCGGCCGCCTTTGACCACCTTGGCGGAGCGATTGATGAAGATCACTTTCTCGGCCAGCTCGATGTCCCCCTTGCCGTTCGCGCCGGCATCCCCGCCCTCCGACGCCCCCCGCCCGCGGCGCGGCCCGCGTCCGCCGCCTCGGAAACGCCCCCCGCCCGTGTTGGTTTTGATATCCGTCGCCACAATGTTTCTCCTGGTGGATAGATTAGAACTTCAATCCCGCTTCGCGCGCCGCCTCTGCCAGGGCGCGGACCTTGCCGTGGTAGGGCGCCCCGCTCCGGTCGAAGACGACCTCGCTGATCCCTTGGCTCTTGGCCGCCTCGGCCGCCAGCGCGCCCAGCGCCTTGGCTCCCTTGACGTTGGCCGTCCAGCGCTGGGTCTCGGCAGCCGCTTTGCCTCTCCGGGTCGAGGCCGACGCCAGGGTCACCCCCGCGGCGTCGTCGATGAACTGCACGTAGATGTTCTGGTTCGTGAACCGCACGGCCATCCGCGGCCGCTGCGCGGTCCCCTGGACCTTGCGTCGAATCCGGTGTCGCCGCAGTTTCAACAGCCGGCGTTTGTCTTCGATTCTCATGGTTCTGGTTGCTGGCGGGGCGCGCTCGAGGTCGGCCCGGTTATTGCTGAACGGTCTTGCCTTCCTTCCGCACGATCCGCTCGCCCACATAGCGGATGCCCTTGCCCTTGTATGGCTCCGGCGGATAGAACCTGCGCAGATCCGCAGCCACCTGCCCCACCACACGCTTGTCGGGCCCTTCGATCGTGATCTTCGTGTTCTCCTCCACCACCACCTTGATCTGGTCGGGAATGGGATAGCGAATCGGATGCGAGAAGCCCAGGGTCAGCTGCACCTGCTTGCCATCCACAGCCGCCTTGAAGCCCACGCCGTGGATTTCGAGCTTCTTGGAAAAGCCCTGGGCCACTCCATCGACCATGTTGCGCAGGAGAGCCCGGCTCAGGCCGTGCATCGCCTTCGCCTGGGATGACTCGCCCTTGCGCGTCACGGTCAAGCTGGCGCCTTCGAGCTCGACGGCGGTGTCGGGAGGCAGCTCCCAGCTCAGATGGCCCTTCGGGCCTTCGATCTGCACCTGGCGGCCGTCAATGGCGACCTTGACCTTCGGCGGAACCGGAATGGGTAATCGGCCAATGCGTGACATGATTCGTTCCTCTACCAGACAAAACAGAGCACTTCCCCACCCACGTTGTTCCGGGCGGCCTCGGTCCCGGTCATGATCCCTCGCGGGGTCGAGAGGATGGCGACGCCCATCCCCCCGAGGACCCGGGGTATCTCCCGGGCGCCCACGTATCGCCGCAAGCCCGGCGTGCTGATCCGGCGAAGCCCCTCGATCACGCCCTTGCGCCCCTGGTATTTGAGCTTGAGCTTGAGCTTTTTCGCCTTGGCCCCCTCCACCGCGCAATCGGCGATGTAGCCCTCCTGCTTCAGGATCCGGGCCACGCTCTCCTTCAGCCGCGAGTGGGGGCACTCGACTTCCGGCAACAGCGCCTTGCTGGCGTTGCGGATCCGCGTCAATAGATCGGCAATGGGATCGGTCATAAGCTCACCAACTCGCTTTGGTCACCCCCGGCAGCATCCCCGCCATCGCCAGCTCGCGAAACATGATCCGCGATATGTTGAACTTGCGCAGATACGCGTGCCGGCGGCCGCTGATTCGGCACCGGTTGACCAGCCGCACCGGGCTGGAATTCCGCGGCAGCTTCGCCAGCGCGGCATAGTCGTGCTTGGCTTTGAGCTCCGCCCTGAGCGCCGCGTATTTTTTCACCAGCGTGCGCTTCTTCTTCTCTCGCTCCGTCCAGGATTTATTGGCCATAATCAACGTCCTTCGGCGATTGGCATGCCCAGCAGCTTCAGGAGATCGTGGGCCTCCTGATTCGTCCGGGCGGTCGTGGCGATCGTGATATCCATGCCCTGCACCCGCTTGATCTTGTCCATGTCGATTTCGGGGAAGATGGTCTGCTCGGCCACCCCCAGCGTGTAGTTCCCCCGCCCGTCGAACGAGCGCGGCGACACCCCGCGAAAATCGCGGATCCGCGGCAGCGCGGCGGAGACCAATCGATCCAGAAACTCGTACATCACGTCCCGCCGCAAGGTGACGTGGCAGCCGATCACCTGGCCTCGCCGCAGCTTGAAGTTCGCGATGCTTTTTCGCGAGCGGTTCAACACCGGCTTCCGCCCCGTGATGGTCCCGAGATCCCGCACCGCATCGTCGATCGCGGTCTTCTCCAGCGAGGCGCTGACTCCCATGTTGATCACGATCTTCTCGAGCCGCGGCACCTGGTGGGGATTTTCATACTTCCACTTCTCCATCAGCGCCGGGCGCACCGATTCGACATACTTGCGATAAAGTCGCGCTTTCATATTGAGAACGGTCAGGACTGGGCGGGCGCTGCCGGGGCCGGCCGGCGCGCGGCGCGCGCCTCGTGCCGGCTGGCCAGCATGACGTTGGACAGGTGGATCGTCCCCTCCCGCGTGGCGATCTTCCCCTGCGGATGCTCCTGGCTCTTGCGGAGGTGCTTCTTGATCATCTTGACCCCTTCGACGATGACCCGCTGCTTGTCGCGGAGGACATGCAGCACCTTGCCGCGCTTGCCTCGCTCGGTGCCGCTGATCACCACCACCTCGTCGCCGCGCTTGACATGGAACTTGGGCATAAGCCTATAACACCTCCGGAGCCAGAGAGACGATCTTGATGAACTTCAAATCCCGGAGCTCCCGCGCCACCGGCCCGAAGATGCGGGTCCCGACCGGGTTGTTCTCCTTGTCGATGATCACGATCGCGTTCGAGTCGAACCGAAGGATCGATCCGTCCCGGCGATGGATGGGCTGCCGGGTTCGGACCACCACGGCGTTGACGACCTCGCCCTTCTTCACAGTCCCGTCGGGCGAGGCCTCCTTGATATGCGCCTTGATCACGTCCCCAATCCGGGCATACCGCTGGTTCCGGCCGAGCACGCCGATGGCCGCCGCGCGGCGCGCCCCGGTGTTGTCGGCCACTTCCAAGATGGATCGTACTTGCAGCATATCGTTCTCCCCTGGTTAAGCGGCCGCCGGCTCGGCGCGCCGGCCGATGACCTCGACCAGCCGCCAGCGCTTGGTCTTGGACACAGGCCGCGTCTCTTGAATGCGGACCCGGTCGCCCACGCGGGCCGCCCCTTTCTCGTCGTGCACGTAGAGCTTCGCGTAGGCGGTCACCACCTTGCGGAACCTCGGGTGCGAATACCGCCGCTCCACCCGGACCACGATGGTCTTGGCCATCCGGCTGGCAATCACTTCGCCCTCGCGCTGCTTGCGCTGGGCCCGCTGAATCGTCGCGCTGGTCGTCATAGCTAGGCAATTGCGGCCTGGCGCCGCCGCTGGCTGATTAAAGTCTCCACCCGCGCGATGTCGCGCCGCAGGGTGCGCAGCTTGGCCGGCTTCTCCAGCTGGCTGCTCGCCTGCTGCAAACGCAGGTTGAACAGCTCCTGCCGCAAATCGCGGCTCCGCGCCAGCAGCTCCGTCAATGTCAGATCCTTCAGTTCCGTGATTTTCATGAGCCCCTACGATTAGACCATCGCCCGATGCCGCGAGATGAACCGGGTCCGGATCGGCAGCTTGCTCGCCGCCAGGCGCAACGCCTCCCGCGCCACCGTCTCCGTCACGCCGTCCACCTCGAACAGCACGTTGGCGGGACGGATCACCGCCACCCAGGACTCGACCGGCCCCTTGCCCTTGCCCATGCGGGTTTCCAGCGGCTTTTTCGTGAACGACTTGTCGGGGAAGATCCGGATCCAAAGCTTGCCCCGGCGCTGCATGAACCGGCTCAGCGCCGTCCGGGCCGCCTCGATCTGCTTGGTGTCCATCCAGCACCGCTCCAGGGCCTGCAGACCATACTCGCCAAAGGCGACGGTCTGCCCTCGCGAGGCGATCCCCGATCGGTTGCCCCGCTGCTGTTTCCGATACTTGACTCGTTCTGGCATCAACGGCATATCCGGTCCTCCATCCCGCGGCTACTTGGCCATGACCACACCGCCCGCGCCCGGCGCCGCCGCCGGTTTCTTCTCCTGGGTGCTCTCTCCCCGGCAGATCCAGCACTTGACCCCGATCTTGCCATAGACCGTTCGCGCCTCGGCAAAGCCGTAGTCGATCTGCGCCCGCAGCGTGTGCAGCGGCACCCGCCCCTGATGGTACATCTCGGACCGGGCCAGCTCCGCGCCGCCCAGCCGGCCCGCGCATCGGATCTTGATCCCCTGCGCCCCCATGTCCATGGCCATCTGCACCGCCTTCTTCATCGCGCGGCGGAAGGAGATCCGCCGCTCCAGCTGCATCGCGACGTTCTCCGCCACCAGCTGCGCATCCGTCTCCGGGGACTTCACCTCCTGAATGTCCACATAGATCTCCTTGCCGGTCATCCGACCCAGATCTTCCTTCAGCCGGTCGATCTCCGCGCCTTTGCGCCCGATCACCACGCCGGGACGCGCGGTGAAGATGGTGATCCGGCACCGGTTGGCCGCCCGCTCAATCTGGATCTTCGGGACCGAGGCCGATTCGAGCTTCTTCTTCAGGATCTCCCGGATCTGCCAGTCCTCGACGACCAGCGGCCCGAAGTCCTTCTTCTCGGAGAACCAGCGCGAGCGCCAGTCCTTGTTGACGACGATCCGAAACCCGATTGGATTGGTTTTTTGTCCCATGGCTATGCCTGGTCTGAAAGCACGATCTTGATGTGACAGGTCCGCTTCCGGATCGGCCCGGCCGATCCGCGCGCCTTTGGAATGAACCGCTTCAGGGTCGCCCCCGTCCCCGCCACCGCCTCTTTCACCCGCAGACTCTCGGGCTTCAAATCCCGGTTGTTCTCCGCGTTGGCCAGGGCGGACTTGAGCGTCTTGGCCACCCAAAAGGCCGACTTGCGCGGCACCGCCTGGAGGGCCGCCTGGGCCGCCAGCGCCGGCAACCCCTGGATCTGCCGCGTGACCTCCCGCATCTTCTGGGCGGACATCCGCACGTTCCGCGTGATCGCTTGCACTTCCATAAAGATCCTATTTGGCTTCCGCCTTCGCCGTGTGGGCGCCGTGCTTCTTGAACGTCCGCGTCAGCGCAAACTCGCCCAACCGGTGGCCCACCATGTTTTCAGTAATGAAAACCGGCAGAAAGTTCTTGCCGTTGTGCACGTTGAACGTGTGGCCCACGAACGCCGGCGTGATCATCGATCGCCGAGACCATGTCTTGATGGGCTTCTTCGTGTTCGACGCATTCAGCTTCTGGATCTTCTCCATCAGGCTGGGGTCCACGAACGGACCCTTTTTAATCGATCGTCCCATAGGCTTACTTCAGTTTCATCGGACGCCCGTTCCGCCGCGTGACGATGAAGCGGTTCGAGTATTTTTTGCGCTTCCGGGTCTTCAACCCCTTGGTGATGATTCCCCAAGGCGTCACCGGGTGGCCTCCGCCGGAGGTCTTGCCCGCTCCGCCCCCCATCGGGTGGTCCACGGGGTTCTTCGCCACGCCGCGCGACAGCGGCCGCATCGCGCGATGCCGCCCCCGGCCCGCCTTGCCCAACAGGACTTTCTCGTGCTCCGTGTTGCCCACCTGGCCGATGGTCGCGTAGCACTCCTCGCTCAGCTTCCGAATCTCGCCGGAGGGCAGCCGAACCACGGCATACCCCTGGTCGCGCGACATCAGGCTGGCCGATCCGCCGGCCGCTCGAACCATCTGGCCCCCGCGCCCCGGCTTCAGCTCGAGGTTGTGAATGGGCATCCCTACCGGGATCGACCGCAGCGGCAGGCAGTTCCCCACCTCGGCGGCCGCCTTCGGCCCGCTCATCACCGTCATCCCCGGCTTCAGCCCCTCGGGCGCCAGTATGTACCGCTTCTCCCCGTCCCCGTACTGCACCAGCGCCAGGCGGGAGGTCCGGATGGGATCGTATTCGACCGCCACGACCTTGGCCGGGATCCCGCGGCGCTCGCGCCGGAAATCCACCAGCCGGATCTTCTGCTTGTGCCCGCCCCCGATGCCCCGCGCCGTCACCCGGCCATAGCAGTTCCGGCCGCCCGTCCGCTTCCGGGTCACGACCAGCCGCTTCTCCGGGCGTGTCTTGGTGATCTCATCGAACGACGCCACTGTCATGTAGCGCGTCGAGGGAGTTAATGGACGAAACGTCTTGACTGGCATAGCTCAATCCCTTTTCACGTCAAGCTGATCTTGTCCCCGGCCTTCAAGGTCACAATGGCCTTTTTCCAGTCCGAGGTGAACCCGGCGTGCTTGGTGTTCTTTCGCCGGGCCTTGCCGCCGACATGCATGGTGTTGACCCGCAGGACCTTGACCTTGAACAGCTCCTGCACCGCGCGGCGGATTTGCAGCTTGGTGGCCCGGCGGTCGGCTACGACCGTGTAGGCGTTGCCCTTCTCGGCCTGAATCGTCCCCTTCTCCGTCAGCCGCACTGTTTTGATGATATCGAACGAGTTCATGGCCCCTATTCCTTCGTCAGCCGCTGTTCCACTTGATCCCAGGCGCTCTGGGTGAAGATCAGCTTGTCGTAACGCAGCACCTGATACGTGTTCAAATCGTCTCCGGTCGTCACCTCCACCTCGGAGAGATTGCGTGCCGCCAGGCGCAGGTTCGGATCGATCGCCGCCACCACGACCAGCGCCTTCCTCGCCGCCTCGATCGACTTCAGAAATCCCGCGAGCCCCTTGGTCTTCGGCGACTCCAGCTTGAGATCATCCACGAGAACGACGGCCGACTCGTTCAAGCGGGCGCTCAGGGCCTTGCGCAATGCGAGCTGCCGGGTCGATCGCGAGAGCCGCTGGCGATAGTCGCGCGGCTTCGGCCCGAAAACGACGCCGCCTCCCCTCCAGAGCGGCGAGGCGAAGGAGCCCGCCCGCGCGCGGCCGGTGCCCTTCTGGCGCCACGGCTTCTTGCCCGTGCCTGCCACCTCGCCCATGGTCTTGGTAGAGGCCGTGCCGCTCCGCTGCGCCGCCATGTAGGCGACCACCGCCTGGTGCACCGCCTGGGTGCCGCGCCCGTCCTCGATCACCGCAAAACGAACCTCCCGTTCGCCCTGCGGCTGGCCCTGCCCGTTTCGAATGGTCAGCTTCATGATGATCCAAATTATTTCGTCTCCGGAGCGGCAGCCCGGGTCCTCTTCTTGGCTCCGCGGATGATGACGTAGTCGCCCTTGGCGCCCGGAATGGCCCCCTTGATCAGGAGCACCTGATCGGCCTCCCGCACCTGGACGACCTGAAGGTTCTGAACCGTGCGCCGCACCTGGCCCATGTGCCCGGGCATCTTCATGCCGCGCATGACCGTGCCCGGGAACAGGCGGTTGCCGATCGCGCCCGAGCGGCGGTGCCAGCCCTTGGACCCGTGCGTGATGTCGCCTCCGCGGAAATGATGCCGCTTGACCACCCCCTCGAACCCCCGCCCCTTGGTGATCCCGATCGCGTCCACGAAATCCCCGGGGCTAAAAACCGTCACCCCCACCACGTCGCCCGGCTTGACCTCGATCGAGAAATCGCGGAACTCGCGCACCCGCTTGACCGGAGTGGCGCGGTGCTTGGCCAGATGGCCGCGCACGGCCCGGGTGAGCCGATGCTCCTTCTGGTCCTCGAACCCGAGCTGCACCGCGCGGTAGCCGTCCCGCTCGACCGTCTTGCACTGGATGACGCGGTTCGGGCCGGCGTGCACCACGGTCACCGGCACCACGTTGCCCGCCGCGTCAAACACGCGGGTTTGGCCCATTTTTTTGCCCAGCAAACCGATCATAGGTTCAAATCTTAATGGTGATGTCAACCCCCGCCGGCAGGTTGAGCTTCTTCAGTTCGTCGACCGTCTTGGCCGTGGGATCGAGGATGTCGATCAGCCGCTTGTGCGTCCGCTGCTCGAATGTCTCCTGCGACTTCTTGTCCGCATGAGGCGAACGCTGAACGGTAAACCGCTCGAGGCGGGTAGGCAACGGTATCGGGCCCGCCACCTGGGCGCCCGTCCGCTTCACGGTCTCCACAATCTCGTGCGCCGACTGGTCAATGACCCGATGGTCGAAAGCCTTTAATCGAATCCTTATGCGTTGTCCAGCCATAATCTCATCGGTGATGTTTTTGTTTCCCCATCAATCGCGTTGGGCCTGGCCTCCGGATTGGTCCAGGACCTTCGCCAGGACGCTCGCCGGCACCGGCTCGAAATACGCGGGCTCCATCGAGTAGGCGGCCCGCCCCTTGGACAAGGATCGGATCGCCGTGGCGTACCCGAACAGCTCCGAGAGCGGCACGTCGGCGTTGAGCACGACCGCCTGGCCGCGCGCCTCGATCCCGTGCACCCGGGCCCGCCGCCGGCTCAGGTCGCCCAGCAGATCCCCCTGGTACTCGCCGGGCGTCGAGACCTCGACCTTCATGATCGGCTCCAGCAGGACCGGCTGCGCCCGCCGCACCGCGTCCTTGAACGCGAAGATCCCGGCCATCTTGAACGCCAGCTCGCTCGAGTCCACTTCATGGAAGGATCCGTCGACAATTTGAACCTTGACATCCACCATTGGATATCCTGCCAGCACACCGCCCGCCAGCGCCTCGTTCACGCCGTCGATCGCCGCCGGCATGTACTCCTTCGGGATCGCCCCTCCGACGACCTTGTTCTCGATCGCCAGCCCCTGCCCGCGCCCGTTGGGCTCGATCTGGAGGCAGACGTGGCCGTACTGCCCGCGCCCCCCGGTCTGCCGGATGAACTTGCCCTCCCCCTCCGCCGGCTGCGTCACGGTCTCCCGATAGGCGATCTGCGGCGCCCCCGCGTGGGCCTCGACCTTGAACTCCCGAAACAGCCGGTCCCGGATGATCTCGAGGTGCAGCTCGCCCATCCCCGCGATGATCATCTGGCCGGTCTCTTCGTGCGTGAAGCAGCGGAAGGTGGGATCCTCCTCCGCCAGGCGCTGCAGGCCCACGCTGAGCCGCTGCTGGTCCAGATGCGTCTTGGGCTCGACCGCCATCGAGATCACCGGCTCCGGGAACGTCGGCGGCTCGAGGAGGACCGGGTTGTCCTCGTCGCAGAGGGTGTCCCCGGTGGTGATGTTCCGCAGCCCCACCAGCGCGGCGATGTCCCCCGCCTGGACGGTGTCCACGTCGATCCTCTTGTCCGCGTGGATCATCAGCACCCGGCTGACCCTCTCCCGCCGCTGCGTCCGGGGGTTGTAGATGAAATCGCCCTTGTTGAGCCGGCCTCGGTACACCCGGAAGAACACCAGCTTGCCCACGAACGGATCGCTCCAGAGCTTGAACGCCAGCGAGCAGAACGGCGCGTCCTCGACGGCCGGCACCTCGACGGGGCGGCCCGGATCGGCCGGATCCATGCCCGGGGCCGGCGGAACGTCCAGCGGCGACGGCAGGTAATCCACAATGGCGTCGACCAGCGGCTGCACGCCCCGCTTGCGAAACGCGGAGCCGCACAGCACGGGCACCAGCTCGATCCGGCAGGTCAGGCGGCGGATCGCCCGCTTGAGCACCCCTGCCTCGACCGGCTGGTCCTCGATCACCAGGTTGGCCACCTCGTCGTCCTTGTCCGCCACCGCGTGCACCAGCTCCTCGCGCGCGTGCCGGGCCTCCGCCGCCAGCTCGGCCGGCACCTCCGCCACCTCGTAGCGCAGCCCCATCTCGTCGCTCGGGTCGTACCGGATCGCCCGCATGTTGACCAGGTCGATGATCCCCGCAAACCGGTCCTCCGCCCCGATCGGCAGCACCACCGGATACGCATACGCGCCCAGCTTGCGCCGCATCTCGGCCACGGCGTTGGCGAAATTGGCCCCCACCCGGTCCATCTTGTTGACAAAGGCAATGCGCGGCACGTTGTACTTGGTGGCCTGCCGCCAGACGGTCTCCGACTGGGGCTGCACCCCCGCCACGCCGCAAAAAACCGCCACCGCGCCGTCCAGCACCCGCATCGAGCGCTCGACCTCGGCCGTGAAATCCACGTGGCCCGGCGTGTCGATGATGTTGATCCGGTGGGGCACGCCGACGAACAGCTTTGCCAGCGGCTCCTCGCGCTGGGTCCAATGGCACGTGATGGCCGCCGACGTGATCGTGATCCCCCGCTCCCGCTCCTGCTCCATCCAGTCCGTCACCGTGTTTCCATCATCCACATCCCCCATCCGATGGATCAGGCCCGTGTAGTAGAGGATCCGCTCGGTGGTGGTGGTCTTGCCCGCGTCGATGTGCGCGGCAATGCCGATGTTGCGCACGCACTCCATCGGGTAGGAGCCGCAGTCTCCGTTCGCGTTTTCTCTCTGGTCAGCCACGATTTCCATGCAGCGGGACAAAAACGCGCCCCGCTCGACTTCGGCCGCGGGGCGCTGCTTGGTTGAAATTCTACCAGCGGAAATGGGCGAATGCCTTGTTCGCCTGCGCCATTTTGTGCACCTCGTCCCTCTTGCGGATGGCATTGCCGTGCCCCTGCGAGGCCTCCAGGATCTCCGCCGCCAGCGCCTCGCGCATGGGCATGCCTTTGCGCGCGTCCGCCAATTTCACCAGCCACCGGATCGCCAGCGAGAGCTGGCGCTCGGAGCTGACTTCGAGCGGCACCTGATACGTGGCGCCGCCGACCCGCCGGGCCTTGACCTCGAGCCGCGGCTTCGCGTTGTCGACCGCCCGCTGAAACACCTCCAGCGGATCCGCCCCCGGCGTCTTGGCGGCGATCGAGTCCAGGGCGCCATAGACGATCCGCTGCGCCAGGCTCTTCTGGCCCCACTGCATCACCGTGTTCACCAGCCGGGTGACCAGCGCGTTATGATACTTGGCATCCTCCGGCAGAGGACGCTTGACTGCTCGACGACGACGCGACATAGGAAAAATTAGCTGGCGGCGGGCTTGGTGGTTTTCGGCCGCTTCACGCCATATTTCGAGCGGCTGACGCGGCGCTTCTCGACCCCGGTGGCATCGAGCGTGCCGCGAACGATGTGGTAGCGAACGCCGGGCAGGTCTTTGACGCGCCCCCCGCGCACCATGACGATCGAGTGCTCCTGCAGGCTGTGCCCCTCGTCCGGAATGTAGGCGATCACTTCGTGGCCGTTCGACAGCCGCACCTTCGCCACCTTCCGCATCGCGGAGTTCGGCTTCTTGGGCGTGCGCGTCATCACCTGCAGACAGACTCCCCGGCGAAACGGCGACCCTTCCAGGGCCGGCGCCTTGGACTTGAACCGCAGCTTGCGGCGTCCCTTTCGGACAAGTTGATTGATCGTTGGCATTCCGTTGCTTTTCTTCGTGCGCACCCATCTCCCGTTTCCACGGGAAATGGAGTGCGGATCATACCAAAGGCAGTTTTCGGTGCAACTACTATTTCGGATTTTTTAGCTTGGCGGCGCGGTCTCCGGCTCCTCGTCCTGCGCGAGCCGGCTCAGATCCATCGCCTCCGCCACCTCGTTCTCCGGCGGCAGCTCCACCAGCGGCTTGAGCCGCAGGCGCCGATGCAGATGGAATCCCGTGCCCGCCGGGATGATGTGGCCCATGATGACGTTTTCCTTGAACCCGCGCAGCCGGTCGACTCGGCCCATGGTGGCCGCATCGGTCAGCACCCGCGTGGTGTCCTGGAACGACGCCGCGCTCAGGAAGCTCTCCGTCTCCAGCGACGCCTTCGTGATCCCCAGCAGCACCGGCTGCGCCTCCGCCGGCTTGCCCCCCATCTGCTCCACCCGCTGGTTCTCGTTCTCGAAAACGATCTTGTCCACCTGCTCGCCCCAGAGGAAGCTCGTGTCCCCGGGCTCGGTGATCCGCACCTTGCGCAGCATCTGCCGCACGATGATCTCGATGTGCTTGTCGTTGATCGTGACCCCCTGCAGCCGGTAGACCTCCTGCACCTCGTTGACCAGATGCTCCTGCAGCTCCTGCGGGCCGCACACGTCCAGAATCTCGTGCGGCACCACCGGCCCCTCGGTCAGCTGCTGCCCTTTCTTGACAAAATCGCCCTTGAAAACAATGACGTGCTTGCCTATCGGCACCAGGTGCTCCTCCTCCACGCCCGTCTTTGGATCCTTGATCAGGATGCAGCGCCGGCCGCGCACGGTCGGCCCGAAATCCACGATCCCGTCGATCTTCGATATCTCGGCGGCGTCCTTGGGCCGCCGGGCCTCGAAGAGCTCCGCCACCCGCGGCAGACCGCCGGTGATGTCCTTCGTCTTCGAGGTCTTCCGCGGCGTCTTCGCCATCAGCGTCCCCGCCACGATCCGCTGCCCCTCCTCGACCACGATGTGCGCCCCGGACGGGATCGCATAGCTGGCCTGGACTTCCTTCCGGTCGCTGAGCAGGAGGATCTGCGGATGCAGGTCCTCCTTGTGTTCGATGACGACCATCGCCTCCTGGCCGGTCGTCTCGTCCACCTCCTGCTTCATCGTGACCCCCTCGATGATGTCCTGGAACTGCACCACGCCCGCCTTCTCGGAGAGGATCGGCACGTTGTACGGATCCCACTGCACGAAGGTGTCGCCGCGCTTGACCCGGCTTCCATTGGGCGCCGAGATCACCGCTCCGATCACCACGCCGTGGGTCTCCAGCTCTCGCCCGTCGTCGCCCACCAGGGAGACGGATCCGTTCTTGTTGAGGACGATGTGGTTGCCGTCCTCGAGCTGGACCAGGCGCAGGTCGTTGTACTGGACGATGCCATCCTGCTTGGCCTTGATCTGCGGCTGCTTGAACACCTGCGACGCCGTGCCGCCGATGTGGAAGGTCCGCATGGTCAGCTGCGTGCCCGGCTCGCCGATCGATTGCGCGGCGATGATCCCCACGGCCTCCCCGAGCTTGACCAGCTCGCCGGTCGCCAGGTTGCGCCCGTAGCAGTTGATGCAGACGCCGTGCTTGCACTCGCACGTCAGCACGGACCGGATCTTGACGCGCTCGACGCCCGCATCCTCGACGATCCGGGCCTTGGTCTCGTCGATGAACTCGTTGGCCTTGACCAGCACCGTGCCGGCCTCCCGCGGATGCATGACGTCATCGCACGAGAAGCGCCCGACAATCCGCTCGCCCAGCTTGACCACTTCGTCCTCGCCTTCGAAGATCGCCTGCACCCAGACGCCGTTGGACGTGCCGCAATCCAGCTCCTGCACAATCACGTCCTGGGCCACATCCACCAGCTTGCGCGTCATGTAGCCCGAATCGGCCGTCTTGAGCGCGGTGTCCGCCAGCCCCTTCCGCGCCCCGTGCGTCGAGATGAAATACTCGAGCACGGTCAGGCCCTCGCGGAAATTGGAGAGGATCGGCTTCTCGATGATGTCTCCGGAGGGCTTGGCCATGAGGCCGCGGACGCCGGCGAGCTGCCGCACCTGCTGCCGGTTGCCCCGGGCCCCGGAATCGACCATCAGCCACAGCGGGTTGTATTCGGCTTTGCCCTGGTTCTGCTCGAGGGTGCGCAGCATCACGTTGGAGATCTGGTCGGTGCAATTGGTCCAGATGTCGACCACCTTGTTGTAGCGCTCGCCGGGGGTGATGATGCCCTTGCGGTATTGCTTTTCGACCTCGTTGATGAGCTTCTGGGCGGCCTCGATCTCGGAGACCTTCTCGCGCGGGATGATCATGTCATCGATCCCGATCGACACCCCGGCCCGGGTCGCCTCGTTGAACCCCATCTCCTTGAGCTTGTCCAGCGCCTGCACCGTCCGCTCGTGGCCGCAGAGCTTGTAGCAGTTCCAGATCAGATCCCCCAGCTGGCCCTTGCCCATCTGCTTGTTCGGGAATCCCAACTCCGGCGGCCAGATCTCGCTGAAGATCACCCGGCCCACCGTCGTCTCGATCGTCCGGCTCCGCATGTCCCCGTAGACCGTCTTGGAGCCGAGATCGGGGTTGGCCAGCAGGACGCGCTCATGCGTCCGCACCGCGCCGTCCATGTGGGCGAAAATGACCTCGCTCTTGGAGCCGAAAAGCTTGAGCCGCCGCTTGCCCCCGCCGGCCTGCTCGCGCGGGTTCGCCGTCAGGTAGTAGCAGCCCAGGGTGATGTCCTGCGTCGGCGTCATGATCGGCCGCCCGCTCGATGGGCTGAAGATGTTCAGTGCCGCCATCATCAGCAGCCGCGCCTCCATTTGCGCCTCGACCGACAGCGGCACGTGCACCGCCATCTGGTCCCCGTCGAAATCCGCGTTGTAGGCGGTGCAGACGAGGGGATGGATCCGGATGGCCTCGCCCTCGATCAGCACCGGCTCAAAGGCCTGGATCGACAGCCGATGCAGGGTCGGCGCCCGGTTCAGCAGGACCGGGTGCCCCTTGGTCACCTCCTCGAGCACGTCCCAGACCTCGGTCGACTGCCGCTCGATCATCTTCTTGGCCGACCGCACGGTGTGGACATAGCCCAGCTCCTTGAGGCGCCGGATGATGAACGGCTCGAACAGCACCAGCGCCATTTTCTTGGGCAGGCCGCACTGATGCAGCTTGAGCTCGGGGCCGATCACGATCACGGAGCGTCCCGAGTAATCGACGCGCTTGCCCAGGAGGTTCTGGCGGAACCGGCCGCTCTTGCCCTTGAGCATGTCGCTGAGCGACTTGAGCGGGCGGTTGCCGGCGCCGGTGACCGCCCGGCCATGCCGGCCGTTGTCGAGCAGGGCGTCGACCGCCTCCTGGAGCATCCGCTTCTCGTTGCGGATGATCACCTCGGGGGTCTTGAGCTGGAGCAGGTTCTTGAGCCGGTTGTTGCGGTTGATGACCCGCCGATACAGGTCGTTCAGGTCCGAGGTGGCAAACCGCCCGCCCTCCAGCGGGACCAGCGGGCGCAGGTCCGGCGGGATCACCGGGAGCACCACCTGGATCATCCACTCGGGCCGGCTCTTGGACAGGAGGAACCCCTGCAGGATCTTGATTCGCTTGGCGAGCTTCTTGCGGATCTGCTTGCTCTTGGTCTCCGTCATCGCCACCTGCAGCTGCGTGATCTGCTCCTGCAGATCGACCCGGCTCAGGGCGTCCCGCACCGCCTCCGCCCCCATCTTGGCCACGAATCCGTCCGCCCCATAGGTCTCGCGCGCCGACCGAAAGTCGTGCTCGCTCAGCAGCTGATGCGGCTTGAGCGGGGTCGATCCCGGATCGATGACCATGTAGTCCTCGTAGTAGATCACCCGCTCCAGGTCCCGCGCCGTCATGTCCAGGATCAGCCCGATCCTCGAGGGCATGCACTTGAAGAACCAGATGTGCGACACCGGCACCGCCAGCTCGATGTGGCCCATCCTCTCCCGGCGCACCCGCGACAGAGTCACCTCCACGCCGCATCGGTCGCAGACCACCCCCCGGTGCTTGATCCGCTTGTATTTCCCGCACGAGCACTCCCAGTCCTTGACGGGGCCGAAGATGCGCTCGCAGAACAGCCCGCCCTTCTCCGGCTTGAAGGTCCGGTAATTGATCGTTTCGGGGTTCTTGACCTCCCCTTTGGACCAGGAGCGGATCGCCTCGGGCGAAGCCACGGAAATCCCGACAAAATCGACCTGGTTGACCTTCTCCAGGCCGAGCATCTCGCGCGCGTTTTCTTTGGTGCTGATCATAACGGCAAGCGGTTCTTCCCCATCGTGCGGCCAGTCTTCACAGGGCGGCCAGAGCCGACGGCGTCGGCGGCTGGTCGAAGGGGCTCGTGTAGCTCACTTTGACGTCCAATCCCAGAGATTGCATCTCCTTGACCAGCACGTTGAACGACTCCGGCACTCCGGCCTCCAACGCGTTGTCTCCTTTCACGATGCTCTCGTAAATCCGGGTGCGCCCCTGCACGTCGTCGGACTTGACCGTGAGCAGCTCCTGCAGGGTGTAGGCCGCCCCGTAGGCCTCCATCGCCCACACCTCCATCTCCCCGAAACGCTGGCCGCCATACTGCGCCTTGCCGCCCAGCGGCTGCTGCGTCACCAGCGAGTACGGGCCCACGGCCCGGGCGTGGATCTTGTCCGCCACCAGGTGCCCGAGCTTCATCATGTAGATGTATCCCACCACCACTTCCTGATCGAATGGGTCTCCCGTCCGGCCGTCATAGAGGCGCGTCTTCCCGTGCTCGGCCACCAGCGGCTGCTCGCTCCGCTTCTTCTGCGCCTCCATCGCCTCCTTCAGATACTGCCGGATGTCCTTCTCCTTGATGCCGTCGAACACCGGGGTGGATATGCGCAGCCCCAGCATCCGCGCCGCCCATCCCAGATGCGTCTCGAGCACCTGCCCCACGTTCATGCGCGAGGGCACGCCCAGCGGGTTCAAAACGATGTCCACCGGAGTCCCGTCCGCCAGGAACGGCATGTCCTGCTCGGGCACGATCTTCGCCACGACACCTTTGTTGCCATGGCGGCCCGCCATCTTGTCGCCCACCGAGAGCTTCCGCTTGGACGCGATGAACACCTTCACCGACTTGATGATCCCGGGATCCACGTCATCGCCGGCCTCGATCCGGTCCAGCTCCTCGTCATGCTGCATCTGCAGATCGTCGAACTTCTTCTTGTAGGATCCGATGATCTCGTTGATCTTGTTGCGGATGGGCGAGGGATCGATCTCGATCCGGTCGTAGACCCCCGCCAGCTTGCGCAGCAGCGTCTTGGTGATCTTCCGGTTGGCCGGAATGATGATCTCGCCCGTCTCCGAGTTGACCACGTCCAGCGGGATCTTCTCGCCCAGCAGGATGTTGCTCAGCGCCTCGGTCAGCTGCTCGCGCAGCTCCTCGGTCTTCGCCTTGAACTCGTCGAGCACCTGCTTGGCCGGCTTCTTCGCGTCCTCGGCCTCTTTCTCCCTGCGCTCGCTCTCGCGCTTGGCGGAGACCTTGACGTCCATGACGATTCCGTAGGTCCCCGAAGGCACCTTCAGCGAGGTGTCCTTCACGTCGGCGGCTTTCTCGCCGAAGATCGCCCGGAGCAGCCGCTCCTCGGGCGCCAGCTCGGTCTCGCTCTTGGGCGTGATCTTGCCGACGAGGATGTCGCCGGGCTTGACCTCGGCCCCGACCCGGATGACCCCGTCCGGGCCCAGATTCGCGAGCGCCTCCTCCCCCACGTTCGGGATGTCCCGGGTGATCTCCTCCGGCCCCAGCTTGGTGTCCCGCGCCCCCACCTCGAACTCGTCCACGTGAATCGAGGTGAAGACGTCCTCCTTGACGATGCGCTCGCTGATCAGGATCGCGTCCTCGAAGTTGTAGCCGTTCCACGGCATGAAGGCCACCAGCACGTTGCGCCCCAGAGCCAGCTCGCCCCCGCTCGTGCAGGGCCCGTCAGCGATGACCTGCCCCTTCTTCACGGCGTCCCCGCGCCCGACCAGCACCTTCTGGTTGATGCAGGTGGCCGCGTTGGACCGCATGAACTTCCGGACCGGATAGATGTAGAGCCCGTGGTCCGGATCGGTCTTGAGCTTGCGGCGGGACTCGGGCATCTTGCCGTCGGGGGTGATGATGATGCGGTCGGCGGAGACGGAGGCGACCTTGCCCGCTTCCTCCGCGGCGATGACTGCGCACGAATCCCGCGCCACGCGATCCTCGAGCCCCGTGGCGACCAGCGGCGGCTCTGTCACCAGCAGCGGCACGGCCTGGCGCTGCATGTTCGAGCCCATCAGCGCCCGGTTCGCGTCGTCATGCTCGAGGAACGGGATCAGCCCCGCGGCCACGGACACCAACTGCTTGGGCGACACATCCATGTAATCCACGCGGCCGGGCTCCACGTCCACGAAGTCGCCCTTGAACCGGCAGGGGACGCGCTCGGTCAAAAACCGCCCCTTGTCGTCGATCGGCGCGTTGGCCTGCGCGATGACAAACGGCTCCTCGCGATCGGCCGTCAGATACTCGATCTGCTGCGTGACCTTGCCCTTCTCCACTTTCCGGTAAGGGGTCTCGATGAACCCGAAATCGTTCACCCGCGCAAACGTCGCCAGGGACGCGATCAGCCCGATGTTCGGACCTTCGGGGGTCTCGATCGGGCAGATCCGCCCGTAGTGCGACGGGTGGACGTCCCGCACCTCGAATCCGGCCCGGTCGCGCGACAGCCCGCCCGGCCCGAGCGCGGAGAGCCGCCGCTTGTGCGTCAGCTCGGCCAGGGGATTGATCTGGTCCATGAACTGCGAAAGCTGGCTCCGGCCGAAGAAGTCCCGGATGACCGCCGAGAGCGCCTTCGGGTTGATGAGCTTCTGGGGTGTCATCGAATCGAGCCCCTGGTCGAAGAGAGTCATCCGTTCCTTGACCAGCCGCTCGGTGCGGGCCAGGCCCACTCGGCACTGGTTGGCCAGCAACTCGCCTACGGTTCGCACCCGGCGGCTTCCCAGGTGGTCGATGTCGTCGAGGCTTCCCTCCCCCTTCTTCAGCCGCAGCAGGTACTTGGTCGCCGCCACCAGGTCGTCCTTGGTCAGCACGCGGGTCGTCTCGTGGATCTTCAGCCCGAGCTTCTGGTTGATCTTGTATCGCCCGACCCGCCCCAGATCATACCGCTTCGGGTCGAAGAAGAGCCGCTTGATCAGCGCCCGCGCGTTGGCCGCTGTCGGCGGATCCCCCGGCCGGAGGCGGCGGTAGATGTCCTTGAGCGCCTCCTCCTCGTTCTTCGTCGGATCTTTCTTCAGGCACTTGATGATGATCCCGTCGTCGGATGCCGTGTCGACCAGGCGGATGCGGGTGATGCCCAGCTCGGCGATCTGCCGCAACGCCACCTTCGACAGCGGCTCGAACGCCCGCGCCACCGGCGCGTTCTTGCTCGGGTCGACCGCATCCTCGATCAGCACCTTGTTCTGCAGGTTCTCGAGCGCCTCCGCCTGCTTGATCGTCATCTCCTCGATCTCGTAAAAGAGCTTGAGGATGTCCGCGTCCGAGCTGGAGCCGAGCGCGCGGAAGAAGGTCGTCGTCAGAAACTTCCGGCGCCGCTTCTTGCGGTCGAGGTAGACGTAGAGCAGATCGCTGGTGTCGAACTGGGCCTCGTACCACGAGCCCCGGTCGGGGATGATCCGGAAGGAGTGCAGGATCTTGCCGTTGGGATGCTGCGCGGCCTCGAAGGCCAGGCCGGGCGATCGATGGAGCTGGCTGACGATCACCCGCTCGGCCCCGTTGATCACAAAGGTCCCCTGGGGCGTCATGAGCGGCAGCTCACCCATGAACACCTTCTCCTCTTTGGTCCCTGTCTCGTCCTTGAGCTGGAACGTCACGTGGAGCGGCGCGCCGTAGGTCAATCCCTCCCGCAAACACTCGAGCCAATCGCTCTTGGGCTCCCCAATCTCGTAGCTGTGAAAGTCCAGCACCACCTTCCCGTCGTAGCTCTCGATCGGAAACACCTCGGTGAACACGGCCTGCAGACCGGCGTTCTTTCGCCGCGAGGGCGCCGCATCCGACTGCAGAAACTCCCGGTAGGAATTGATCTGCAGCTCGATCAGGTTCGGCGGGGCCAGAACTTCTTTGATCTTACCAAAATTGATCCGTTCCGATGCGCGTGCTGGCATGTTCTTGTCCGCGGTTGCTGCCGGAGATTCACTGCCCGGCGACGATTGACGACTCCCCAAATACGCTGCCCGCCCGGAATCCCGCTCTGCGCCTGGACTCCGCCCGGGCTTGCCATGGCCACCCCCCGCTTCGCCCCCCGACCCTCATGCCCGGCCGGCGGAGGCTGCCTTCGGAAAAACCGGGCGCGGGGGATCCGCCCCCGCGCCCGATGCGATATCTACTTGAGCTCGACCTTCGCTCCGGCATCCTCGAGCTTCTTCTTGGCTGCCTCGGCATCGGCCTTGTTGGCGCCTTCCAGGATCGGCTTGGGCGCCTCCTCGACCAGCTTCTTGGCCTCGGCCAGCCCCAGGCCGGCCTTGATCTCCCGCACCGCCTTGATCACGGCGATCTTCTTGTCCGAGGGTGCGGACGCCAGGATCACGTCAAAAGTGGTTTTCGCCTCCGCCTCGGGCGCTGCCGCAGCCGGGCCGGCCGCCGCCGCCACCGCTATGGGCGCCGCCGCCGAAACCCCCCATGCCGCCTCAAGCTTCTTCACCAGCTCTGCAGCCTCGATCACTGTCAGTTTGCTCAGTTGCTCAACAATCGTTTCTAGCTCAGCCATATGCACCTTCGTTGTCGTCGCCACCCGCTTTCGCGGATGAATTAAGCCGGCGCCCGGCCAGCCGACGGTTCAGTCATTGTGTTGTTTCCAGCTCGCGGGGCGATGCCCGGAACCGAAATCGTTCTTCATTCGGCCTTGTCCGCTCGGGCCTGCAGCACCCGGGCGACCTGTTGCCCCGGCGCCCGCAAGACTTGGACCAGCCGCGTCGCGGGCGTGTTCAACAGCCCCAGCAGCTGCGCCCGCAGGATCTCCAGCGGCGGCAGGTCGGCCAGCTGAACCAGCTCGGCCGCCTCCAGCCGCTGCGCATCCAGGTAGCCGAACTGGATGGCCGGACGCTCGAACTCGGCCCGGAAGGTCTTCAGGACCTTGGCCGCCGCGGCGATGTCCTGCCGCCCGGTGACCGCGGCCAGCTGGCCCGTCAGGGCATCTCCCAGGCCGGGCAATCCCGCCTCGCGAACCGCCCGGTCGAACATCGCATTCTTGATGACATGGATCTCCGCCCCTGTCTTCGCCAGCCTCCGGCGCAGCTCGTTGAAATGGGGCACCTTCATCCCGCGATAGTCCGCCAGAATGAAGAAAGGCGAGTTCTTCAGCCGGTTTAAATACTCGCTGGTTATCAGTTGTTTTTCGGCGCGCATATCCTCTCCATTCGCTCGGGGCCGTCAGGCCGCAGCCATAAACTCCCGCACATCCACCCGAACCGGCGGGCTCATGGTGGCCGACACGGTGCAGCTCCGGATGAAGACACCCCGCACGCTGGCCGGCCGGGCCTTGACGACGGCTCGAATCACCGACTGGGCATTCTCCAGAATCTGGTCGGGGGAGAAGCCCACCTTGCCGACCGGGACCTGCACGTTGGCGCCCTTGTCCACCTTGAACTCGACGCGGCCGGCCTTGAGCTCCTTGATCGCCTTGGCGGTATCCTCGGTCACCGTGCCGGTCTTGGGATTGGGCATCAGGCCGCGTGGGCCCAGGACCTTCCCCAGCTTGCGGACCTCGCTCATCGCCTCCGGCGTAGCGATAGCCACGTCAAAGTCGGTCCATCCCTCGGTGCATTTCTTGATCAGCTCGTCGAAACCGACATGCTCGGCGCCGGCCTGGCGGGCCGCCTCGGCGGCCGGCCCCTCCTTCGCGAACACCAGGACGCGGACCGTCCTGCCCGTGCCGTGCGGCAGGGCCACCGTCCCGCGCACCATCTGGTCCGACTGCCGGGGGTCCACCCCGAGATGAAACGCCAGATCCACCGTCTCGTTGAACTTGGCCCGCGGGAACTTGGCCAGGATCTCGACCGCGGTCTTCAGGGGATACTGCTTGCTCGGATCCACGAGCGTGAGGGCTTTCCGATAACGTTTGCTGGGCATGGTAGGGATGCGGTGCGAACGAGCCGAGGCTCTCCCGCGTTGGGGTTAATCGACGACGTCAAGGCCCATGCTCCGGGCCGTGCCGGCCACGATCCGAACCGCCATCTCGTCGTTCGTGGCGTTCAGATCCTTGGACTTGAGCTTGACGATGTCGAGAATCTGCTTGCGCGTCACCTTGCCGACCTTCTCCTTGTTGGGGGATTTGGAGCCGGTGGCGATGCCCGCCGCCTTCTTGAGCAGGACCGCCGCCGGGGGTGACTTGGTGATGTAGGTGAAGGACTTGTCCTGGTAGACCGTGATCACGACCGGGATGATCATGCCGGCCTGGTCGCGCGTCGCCGCGTTGAAATCCTTGCAGAAGGCCATGATGTTCACACCATGCTGGCCCAGGGCGGGCCCCACCGGCGGCGCCGGATTGGCCTGCCCCGCCGGGATCTGCAGTTTGATCTGTCCAACAACCTTCTTCGCCATAAAACCTGTGCTATGCCTTTTCGACCTGCCAGTACTCGAGCTCCACCGGCGTGTTCCGGCCGAATATGTTCACTGTCACTTTCAGCTTGCCGCGCTCCGGCTCGATCTCCTCGATCACACCGCTGAAATTCAAGAACGGGCCGTCGTTGATCTTGACGGTCTCGCCCACCTCGAAATTGACCTTCGGCTTCTCGTGCTCTTCCGATTCAGAGACCTGGACCTTGATGAGCTCGATCTCCTCCGTCGCCGCCGGCGCAGGGCGCTCCCCCCCGACGAAGCCGATGATCCCTTGCGTGTCCCGGATGAAATACCACGGCTTCTCGATCACCCGCTGGTTCTCGTCCAGCAGCTGCATCTGGATGAAGACGTAGCCCGGATAGAGCTTCCGGGTGGTGACGGTCTTCTTGCCGTTGCGCACCTCGGCCACCCGCTCCATCGGGACCAGCACCTCCTGGATATAATCCTCCATCTCCTCGGCTCGGAGGCGCTTCTCGATGCTCTCTTTGACCTTCTGCTCCTGCCCGGCCAAAGTGTGCAGGACAAACCACTGGCTTTTCATCTATCGATCGCCCGGCCTTGTTCTACATTACCGATCGCACCGCCACCGTGATGACAAAATCCACCCCCATGGTGAACAGACCCAGGAGCGCGATCGTCACCACGATCACGACGGTCGAGCCCTTGAGCTCCTCCCGGGTTGGCCACGTGCACTTGCGCAGCTCCTCCCGGGTCTCCGCCACGAAGGCCGCGAGACGCTTCAGATGCCCCGCATACCATGCGTAGCCGAAAGCCGCGCCCAGCACCACGATCCATACCAACAGCGAAACGATTTCTTTGTTCACTTGTCGCCTTCTGGCGGAGGGGGGGGGATTCGAACCCCCGAAGGGTGATCCCCTTAGCGGTTTTCAAGACCGCCGCAATCAACCACTCTGCCACCCCTCCGATCCCACGATTCTGCCTGGCAGGGCGGGAGGGACTCGAACCCCCAACCGACGGTTTTGGAGACCGCTACTCTACCAATTGAGCTACCGCCCTGACCGGCCGGCCCGCCGCGGGCCAGCCTGGCCGCCTTTCGACTATTCCACGATGTCGGATATGCGCCCCGCCCCGATGGTCCTGCCCCCCTCGCGAATCGCGAACCGCTGCGTCCGCTCCATCGCCACCGGTGCGATCAGGTCCACATCCACCGACACGTTGTCGCCCGGCATGACCATCTCCACCCCCTCCGGCAGGGTGATGTTCCCCGTCACGTCTGTCGTCCGGAAATAAAACTGCGGACGATACTTGTTGAAGAACGGGGTGTGCCGGCCGCCTTCTTCCTTCGAGAGCACATAGACCTCGGCCTTGAACCGGGTATGCGGAGTGATCGTGCCGGGCTTGGCCAGCACCATGCCCCGCTCGACCTCCTCCTTCTTCGTCCCCCGCAGCAGCACGCCCACGTTGTCGCCGGCGGTCGCCTTGTCCAGGATCTTGCGGAACATCTCGATGTCCGTCGCCACGGTCTTGCGGGTCTCCTTGAGGCCGACGATCTCGACTTCCTGCATGCGGTTGAGCTCGCCCCGCTCGACGCGGCCCGTGACCACCGTGCCCCGGCCCTCGATGTTGAACACGTCCTCGATGCTCATCAGGAACGGCTTGTCCATCTCCCGCATCGGCAGCGGCACATTCGCGTCCACCGCCTTGAGCAGCTCGTCGATCGACTTGATCCCCTCGGGCGTCCCCGCCAGCGCCTCCTTCGCGCTGCCCCTCACGATCGGAGTTTTCTCGCCCGGAAAATTATACTTGGTCAGCAGGTCCCTCAGCTCCATGTCCACCAGCTCCAGCAAGTCCGGATCGTCCACCAGGTCCACCTTGTTCAGATAGACCACGATGGCCGGCACCCCCACTTGGCGCGCCAGCAGAATGTGCTCCCGGGTCTGCGGCATCGGCCCCTCCGCCGCATCCACCACCAGGATGGCGCCATCCATCTGCGCCGCGCCGGTGATCATGTTCTTGATGTAGTCGGCGTGGCCGGGGCAGTCGATGTGCGCGTAGTGCCGCTGCTCGCTCTCGTACTCGACGTGGGACACGGCGATGGTCACCGTCTTGGTCTCGTCCCGCACGGTGCCGCCCTTGGTGATGTCGCTGTAGGAAATGGCCTTGGCCATGTTCCTCACCGACTGCACCTTCACGATCGCCGCCGTCAGCGTCGATTTCCCATGGTCAATGTGACCGATCGTCCCCACATTTACATGCGGCTTCGTCCTTTGAAACGCTTCTTTTGCCATTGCGATTCCTGCTCGTTGTTTTTTTAGATTGTTCCGTCTAAAAACCTGGAGCCCATGATCAGGATCGAACTGATGACCTCGTCCTTACCAAGGACGCGCTCTACCGACTGAGCTACATGGGCGTCGCCGTATTCTTCGCCTCGATCATCTCTCTCAAACAACAGACAACCGCTCGCCCTTGGCTCCATTCTTAAAAACCAAGAGTGTCGGCTTCAATCCTACCCCGATCAAGTAATGCAAACCGGACTTTCACACTACGGATTCCTCCGGGCTGTGTCAAAAGGTTTCTGCAAAGTTTTTTGAAGCCTTTCTCCGCCGCAGGCAACCGCGCGAGATCCCCTCCTTTTTACTTGACCTCCAAATCCAAACGATGCCGCGTCAGGATCGTGGCGTCCTCCAGGCTCAGCCGGGCCAATGCCTTGTTGTAGTCGGCCATTGCCCCCACCTCGGCCACTCGTGTTTCCGTCAATTTCTGCTGGCTCTCCAGCACGTAATACGTGATGGACAAGCCGCGCCGCACCCGCTCCTGCTCCGCCTCCCAAGCCGCCTCGGCATACTGGCGGGCCTGCCGCGCCGACTGGACCCGGCGCCACGCCAGCCGAACGATGCGCAGTTCGCTGTCGACCCGCACCTGGATGTTCTGCTCCAGCTCCTTGTGGCGCAATAGGCTCTGTTTGCGAAGCCCCTGGCTCGCACGGTATTGGTTCCGGGCAGTTCGATTGCCCAAAGGCACGCTGAACACGATCCCGTACGAATAATACGGATGCTCCACACTCCGCATGTCCTCGATTGCGTCTCCGAAGCTATCGCGGACGCCCGCCACCCCGAGGCTGGCCACTAGGTCCAGGCTCGGAAAGATCTGGTTCCGGTGATACCGCAGCACAATGTCCTGCTTCTCCAGCTCCAGCCGGGACTGCATGAGGTCCGGACGGTCGGACATTGCCGACTGCCAGCTGGCGGACAGATCGACCGGCGCAGGGCCGGGAGGGAGCGGGTCGGCCGGCTCGAGCTCCACGGCCACCCAGCTGGCGAAATCGTCGGTCAGCAGGTTCTTCAACGCGTTCTGCCGCGTGCCCAGCGCCTCCTGGGCAACGGCCAGATCGGCCTGCCTCTGCTCGACCTGCATCTCGGCCTGCTGCCGATCCAGGGCCAGCGCCGTCCCCGCCTGCGCCCGCTGGCCCATCTCCCGCGCGAACGTCCGCGCCAGTTCGATGGCCTTCTCCTGCAGCTTTACCGTCTCCGCCGCCTGGATCAAATCGTAATACGCCACCTCCACACCCACGACCGTGTTCATCACCTGCCAGCGCAGCGACAGCTCCGATATCTTGAGGTTTTTCCGGCTGACCAGAATCCGCTGCGCGGCCGAGTCGATCCGGAAATTCCGCAGCAGAGGCTGCCGCACGGTCAGCCCTGCGCGCACGGCGGTCTCGGCGTAATCCTGCTGGCGCTGCGGGTTTCGGGCGTCCAGCCAGTCGCTGCCCAGGTCCAAGGAGTAGGACGTCCCGAACGGGAGCTGGCCCACCAGGCCTGAAGTGAGCAGGTCCCCCGTCTGCCGGTAGGCCATGTCGGGGGTGGCCTTTTTGGGATCGAATCGCTCGGGCTGATCCAGGTAGTCATGGACCAGGCCGACCTCGAAGGCGGGATCGTAGGCGCCGTAGGCCAGGTTGAGATTGTAGCGCGCCAGCTCGGGCGAATACCTCTCGATCTGGACCTGGAGATTGTGCTGCAGGGCGAGCTCGAAGCACTCCGGAAGGGTGAGGCTCCGCGAGGCAGGCCCGCTGGCTTCGGCTCCGATGCAGATCGCCGATCCGGCCGCCACCATCCCGGCCGCCCACCGCTGGATGCTCGAGGCTCGCATAGCCGATCCGGCCTAGTTGGCCGCGCGAGCCAGCTCGAGATACACCATCTCGCCCGGTCGAAGCCCGCTATCGGCGGGGAGCTCCACCCAGATGGGCAGGCCGTATTCCACCGTCAGGCCCGGGGTCATCAACGCCAGGGAGACCATCTCCAGCTGCGCACCGACCCGCTGGACGATCGATCGAAAGGCCGCCGGACGGGTGGTCCGGGAACGCACCTCGACGGCCATGCCGGCTTCGAGGCGTGCCGGCAGCGGATGGCGCAGGTAGCTCACGATGCGCTCCGCGTTGGTGGCGCAGATCGTGATGATCGGCTCGCCGGCCACGATGGTCTCGCCGCTCCGGCGCAAGATCGAGGTCACCACCCCGTCGATCGGCGACCGCAAGGGGATCCGATCCAATTCCACCCCGGCCGTCTGCAGCCGGCGGGTCCGGACCGATTGCACGTACTCCTGCAAGTCCAGGGCCGATTCGTTGGTCTTCACCTCCCCCAGCGGGCGGAGCTGCTCGAGCGTCGCCCGGAGGTCTGCCACGAGCCGCGCCCGCTCATCGACTTCGGCCGATGCGGCCTCCTTCACCTTGGTCACCAGGTCGTACTCGTCCTCGGTGATGAGCTGCGACGCATGCAGCTCGTGCTTGCGCTGCCACTCGTTGCGCGCCCGCTCCAGGTTGATCCGCGCCGTTGCCAGGTCCACCTCCTGCGCCATCAAATCCATCTTCAGCCGCTGGTAATCCATCATGCTCCGCTGCCGGTTCAGGACCGGGTCCATCTCCATCTGCATAATTTGCAGCTGGTCTCTTGCCAGGTCCTGCCGGTACCGGGCGTTGATGTCCACCTCCGCCACCAGCTGCCCCGCCCGGACCGGCGCGTGGAGCGTCACCTGCAGATTGGTCAAAACCCCTGTGTCCGGGCTCACGACCTGGGCCATCATCGGCTCCACCTGGCCCACAAACCCAGGCGGGCTCACATAATCCCGCCACAGGATCGTCACCGCGCTCACGGCCAGCCCGAACACGACGATGGGCAGGACGTGGTAGCGGATTTCCTTCCACCGCTGGACGGCGGGCGTGGGAATGGGAGGCAGTGAGTCCATGCGTTAAAGCTCCGATTCATCCTCTGCCTGGAGGCCTGTGACGCGCGACACCCCCCGCAGCCCGCGCAGCTCCTCCAGCAGATCATCCAGCCGCTCCGGATCCCGCATCAGCAGCCGATACGACAGATCCGTCCCCTCGAAATCGTGCCCGGACCGCTGGCTGGCACAGATCGCCTTCCGGCTGTGCCGGTGCAGGAGGCGCCGCAGATCCTTCAATTCGGCCAGCGACCGCGCCCAGTGAAGGTTCACGATGATGTCGTAGCGATGGCGGCTCCCAAAGCCCGTGTACCACACATACAGCAGCACCAGGGCCAGCATGATGCATCCGACCACAGCCGTCCCAAACCGCTGCGTGCCGCAGGAGAGCCCCAGCACGATGCTCGCCAGGACGAACGATGTGTCCAGCGTGTCCCTCAGGATGTTCCGGAACCGGACGATCGCGAACACCGCCATCATCCCGAAGGCCGTCACCAGGTTGTTGGTCAGCACCATCATGACCAGCGCCACGATGATGGGGATCACGACCAGGGAGTTGACGAACGCCCTCGAGTAGGACAGGCCCGAGTGCGTGAACATGTAGATCCAGGCGATCGTCTGCCCGCACACAAAAGCCAGCAGCAGCCCCATCAAGGCCGCCGGCGTGTTCACCGGCGCCGCAACCATGTCGCCGCGCAAGAGCCAGTCGATCACGGCGCATCCTCCGTCACCAGCTCGCGGCGCCTCCGATCCATCGATGCCCGCATCGGCCGGCGCGGCCGCCCGTGCCCGCTCACCGGCGTCCACTTCTCCGAGAAACGCTCCGGCCCCAGCAGGTAGATCCCGTCGGCATACTTGGCCGCGCTGGTTTGCAGCAGCCCCAGGGATTCGACCATGACCTGAAACCAAACCGGAAAACGGTCCGTGAACTTCAGCTCCAAAACCACCTTGTTTCCAAATACGTGCGGCACCTTGACCGCCGAAACACCCAGGGTGGGAGCGAACTCCGGCGCGCACACCACCTCCCGATCCATCGTCACTCGAATCGAATTGTCCCCCCGGCTGATCCACGCCTCTCGCCGATAATGCACATGGGCCCGAGGAGCCGCCCGCAACTGGTTCATCAGCAGTATAAACCGCTGGATGGCCACCATGTACTTCGGCTCCGTCGAAAGCAGTTGAATCTCATCCGGAAAATGCCCCGCCAGCAGCCACGGCACCGCCTCGCGTTTCCATTCCCCGCGAACTGCGCCCCGCTGCTTCAATATGCAGTTGTTCTTGCGGCGCTTGATCTCGAAAAAGACGGGCGAGTCCGGCTCCTCGTCGTAATACCGCATCCGCAATTTGAACCGGTTCCGATTCCCGTTGATCGTGTCCTGATAGAGCTGCAGATTGTCCGAATCGAGATAGATGCTGTGGATGTGGTAGCTCAGATCCGGCATCGATTCGCCGTATTCGTCCAGCTGGAGGTAGCTGCGTACAAAATCCCTGACCGCGAGCGCCTTCGATTCGCTTATGATATACTTTAGCTCAAATCTCTGAGGTTGAAGACGATCTTGCATGATCCATCAACGCCAACCGCTTTGATGCTGTCCAGCCCCGACACAGGCCCGGCTCAATTGCTGCATCCTCATGCTTTTGTTACATTCTTGTCAAGTTTGCGTGAAAATCACCACTCCGGCGCCAATGCCCCCGCCTTTTGCGCTTACAGACCTCGGCTCATTTCAGTTACTCATGGCTAACTAATTCGTCACTAGCTATTTATACACTATCACCCTGCTGCCAAAAGCCGGCTACCCAGCATATCCCATCTTCTTGCGCGATCGCCAGGATCCATAAGAATGGCGGCTGATGGCTTTCCTGACCATTACTTGAGCAATTATAATGCCAAGAACCAGATTCCGCCAGCCAGAGAGGTCTCCTCCGCCAAGGTCTGACTGCCATGCCGCATGGATCATGAATCTCGATGCCACCCATGCTGAGGGACAAAGGTGATTCGGGTAGCAGACGCCAAGGAGGTGGGGGTGGGGAACCCCGCTGAAGAAACGTACCGCTACCCGAACCAAAATCCATCCAACAGCCAAAATTTATGGAATCGCGCGTCTCGTGTCAATCCAGTAATTCGATCAAATCGGTCCGGAACGCGCGCATTCGGGCTTGACGATCGCGCTGGATTTGGTTGCATGCCTCCGATGAAAGGCACATTTTTCCTCATGCTTGCGGCAGTCTCCTTGGCTTTTTGCCTGGCCGGTTGCGTCAGCACGGTCGATGGCCGAACCAAGACGGCGTGGCCTCTCCAACGGGACACGATCGAAAGCCGGTACGAGCGTCCCGCGGAGCAGGTCTTCTCGGCTGCGAAGGAAGTTCTCCAATTCAACGGATCGCTCTACGGCGAGAACACGGTCACCAAGACCCTCGAGGCCAAAGTCGACACCTCGACTGTCTGGGTCAAGGTCGAGCAGGCTGATCCCCGTGTGACCCGAGTCCTTGTCCAGGCTCGGACCAAGGGGGGTGGCGGCGACATCGCCCTGGCCAGCGAGATGGACAAGCAGATCGCGCTGCGGCTGACCCAGAAATAGGCTGGCCGCTGCCGGGCATCGCTCCCGCCCACCCGCCGCCTTTCACGGGTTGTCCGCTCGAGGAGGGGAAGACGCCGGCCCCGGGCCCGATGGCCATCCTGTTTTGAGCCCCAGGTGCTGTTCGTACTGCCCGAGCGGCACGCTGCCGCTCGAATGCTGAGCGCGCATCTCCAGGGGGAGCTGACGCTGTCGTTTCCGGGCCAGCTCGGCCGCCGGCGTCCCCGGATAGCGCGCGCAGATCCGCTCCAGCGACTGCCACGCTTCCTCCTCCTTCGCGCCCCCCCGAATCTGCAGGTCCGCCAGCAGGTTGAGCCAGTGGATCACAAGGCGCGCCGGCGCCCCCGGCTGCTCGGTGAGTTGCTCGAGCTGCTGGCGGGCCAGATCCAGGCGCCGGTAGTCGTCCGCATAGGCCGCCGCCAGCCGCTCCCGGACCTCGTCGTCATGGGGACATTCTTCGAGCCGCCTGACCCATCGAGCCACCCGTGTGTCCGGATCATCTGCGGGCGCGGATCTTGCCGGCGGTTCGTCCTGCAGCCCGAGGTTCTCCACGCTTCGGGCCAGGGCCACCGGCGCCCTCGGGCCTTCCGGCTCCGGCCCCTCCCCGGAAGGGAGCTTGGCCAGCCGCTGCCGCGCCCAATACCCCTCCTCCGTTGCCGGAAAGGTCGCGACGATCCGTTCCAGGGCCAAGCGCGCCCCCTCCAGATCCCGGCGCCCCTTGATCCGCCAGTCCGCCAGCCGGGTCAGCGCCGCGGCGACGCTGGCGGGCGCTCGGCCCGGCTGCTGAAGCAGCTCTTCGATCGTCTGGCCGGCGGCATCGAGATCGTTCAATCTCTCGGCCTGGATCTCCGCCAGCATCATCAAGCCCTCGTAATCGCCGGGGAACCGGGCCAGCTCGCTCCGCAAGACAGCCACCGCCTCCGGGTATCGACCCGCCTTGAGCCGCGCCTCCACCACCGAGTAGAGCGGCTTGGCTTGCCCGTCGGCCATCCCCCCGGTCCACGCATTCACCAGCGGGCGCACCAGCATCTCCGCAAAGCTCGGGGCCCAGATCACCCCCAGCAGGATCCCGAACGCCGCCAACAGCGGCACGCCGCCCAGCGGCATCGCCAGCGCCGCCGGTATGCCCACCAGGACAATCCCCGTGAGCAGAGCCCCACTCAGGGCCCACCGGCTCGCCAGCCGGGCCGGATCCTCGCTCCGCCGCAGCGCCCGCACCGCCCACCCCAGCCCCAGCCCACCCAACAGGGCCAGCGCCAACAGATTCTCCCACCGGCTGAGGAACGCTCTCATGCGTTGCGCTTGGTGATCCGGTCCGGATTCCGCGCCCGGCTCAAAGCCGTGTCATAGCTGATCGCGCATCGGCAGTAGAGGTCGTGCAGGCAGGCATCCATCAGCATCATCCCTTCCTTCCCGCCGGTCTGCATGCAGGTCTCGAGCTGGTGCAGGGCGTTCTCCCGGATGATCTTGCGCACCGCGCTGTTGACTGTCAGCAGCTCGAACGCCAGCACCCGCCGCGAACGGTCGATCGATGGGACCAGATCCTGCGCCACCACGCCCTGCAGGCAGTTCGACAATTGCAGAATCACCTGGCGCTGCGCATTGCCCTCGAAGACGCCGATGATCCGCTCGAGCGCATGCACCACGCTCGGCGAGTGGAGCGTCGCCAGCACGAGATGCCCCGTCTCGGCTCCTGCCAGCATCGTCGCCATCGCCTCGTGATCCCGCACCTCGCCGACAACGATCACGTCCGGATCCTGCCGCAACGCATGGTGCAGCGCCCGGTTGAACGAGTGGGTGTCCGTGAGCACCTCCTGCTGGACGACAATCGCCCGCTTGTTCTCGTGGACAAACTCGATGGGATCCTCGATGGTCACCACCTTGCACCGGCGCTGGCTGTTGATCCGGTCCACCAGGTAGTTGAGCGTCGTTGTCTTGCCCGCCCCGGCGGGCCCGGTGATGATCACCAGCCCGTGCGGGCGGGATGCCAGCTCGTCCAGCTTGGCGGGCAGCCCCAGATCCTCACGGCTCCCGATCCGCCGCCCGCAAAAACGGCAGCTCACTTCCGGGCTGCCGCTCCGGCGATAGATCGTCAAACGCACACGCCCGGCCTCCGGATGGCACAGGGAAATGCACAGCTCCCACTCCCGCTCGAAGGTCTGCCGCTGATCCTCGTTGAGCAGCTCGCCGACCGTCTGCTGAATCTGCTCCGCCGTCAGCGCATCTCCGTCCTCGAGCAGGATCTCGCCGTTGACCCGATAGGCGGGCGGCACGCCCGCGATCAGGTGCAGGTCCGACGCGCCCATCTCGACGGCCGTCCTCAGCCAGCGATCCAGCCAGGGGGTGATCATGACGCGGAGAGCTGGCGCCACCAGCCCAGCAACCGTTGCCCCCAGCCCGGGGCGGTGAAATCGCGCAGCGCGCGCTGCGCCTCCTCGTTGCGCGGATTCAGCTGCAGCGCCTGCTCGAGAGACGCACGCGCCGGATCCGCCAATCCCAGCGCCCTCTGGCACAGCCCCGTTTGCAGCCAGGCCACGCCGCGCGTGTCGTCCAGCGCCAGCGCCTGCCGCGCCCGCTTCAGCGCCAGGGCGAACTGCCGATAAAAGTAGTAGATCCGCGAGGCCAGCCAGTGGATCGCCCAGCTGCCGCCCCCGAGGGAAAACGCGCGCTCGAAACAGTACTCGGCCCGCCTCTCCCGCCTGGCCAGCAGAACGTCCCCCCGCGCCAGCCACACGTAAGGCGTCGCCCCGCCCTCCTCGAGTGAGGCATCCGAAAAAGCCAGCGCCTCGTCCTTCTCCCCCAACCGCGCCAGCGCGGCCGCCTTTGCCGCCAGGAGCTCCGGCTCCCGCGGAAAACGCTCCAGCGCTTCCCCTGCCCACACCTTGGCCTCGTGGAACTCGCCCAGCTCGATCAGCATCCGCACCTGGCCAGCCCACGCCGACGGGTTGCGCGGATTGAACTCGAGCGCCTTCGCATACGCCCTCAACGCCGGCTCGAACGCGCCCTCCTCCCATGCCTCCTGGGCCGCTCGCAGACAGCCCGCCTCGTCGGGCACCCGATCCGATGCCCCGTGCTCCTGGCCGGACTCGGCGTCGAACTCCAAATGACGGAAACGGCTCATATCCCTAAGGGTCTGTGCAAAAATTACTTCCGATTTTGGCGGGAGCGCCGCCGGGCCAGATGCGAGGCGCAAGGGAGGGAGTGTATCCCCCTGCGATACTCGACCGACCGAGCCACGAAGCAGATGGCCCGGCGCCGCCCCGCCCCGCAGGGCTGGGGGCCTTGGGCGCGCTGGCTTTGTTGCTCCTCGCTCACAGACCGCACGGGTATGCTCGCTCGTCGCGCCTTGCCAGCCCGCCCAATCCCCTCCAGCAAAATCGGAATTAATTTTTGCACA
>Ga0209310_1000136_pt1 | contig 115948 bp, 102 predicted proteins | sample AD_UKC030_MetaG_FD_184415 | JGI IMG/M metagenome (GOLD analysis project Ga0209310, IMG submission 184415) | Active sludge microbial communities of municipal wastewater-treating anaerobic digesters from USA - AD_UKC030_MetaG (SPAdes) (version 2) | ecosystem: Engineered > Bioreactor > Anaerobic... | reverse complement strand
TCTTCCTTGGATTTGGGACTCATCGCTAAACCTCCGTTTCCGAATCTTTTCTCGGTAACATCGGTTTATGAGGCAACGTATCCCTTTTATGCAACCCTTCGGTAACATTTTATTTGAGGCAATTCGGCAAAACAAAACCAGTTGACATTATATTTTTAAGGGATATAATTAACCCCAAATAAATTAACTATTTATGAATTCCATTCGCTATCAATGCCAGAGAAAAGATCAGGGTTTCATCCCTGGCAGGGCTGATCTTAAAATAATTTCAAGTTTTCAGCCAATAAAACACAAACCGTTAACTGATTGAACAGGATCGTTCATCTATGGAAAAGAAAAACACAAAGACCGCAAAAAGCAAAAATTCTACTGAGAAGAAAAAAAAGAAACCCGTGCCCACGAAAAATTCTTCAGCGTCTGTAAAAAAGAAAACCTCAAAGAGCGTCAGGACCGCAAGCGCGGGCAAAAAGTCTCCCGTCAGACGAGCCGCCGGGGCGTCCGGCAGAAAAGCTTTACCGGGAAAAATACCTTCGAAAAAAAATGCCGTTGTTGAGAATATGCTGGCGGGCTATTATGAAATAGATCTCAAAGGCAGGTTTCTCTATTTAAATGATTCCGCCTGCCGTTTTATCGGATATAAGAAAAAAGATTTAATCGGCACGAACAGCCGCCGGTTTACCGCTTCGGAGGACAGCAAAAAAGTCTTTGAAGCCTTCCATAATGTATATCTGACCGATACGCCGCTGCAAAACTTTCATTTCCGCATTCATATTAAAGACGGCTCACAGAAATGCCTTAATACAGCCATCACATTAATCAAAAACGCCGCGCATAAACCCGTCGGATTCCAGGTCATCGCGTTTGATGACACAGACAGCAAACGGTTGCAGGAATCTCTGAGCCTCAGCGAAGAAAAATATCGAAACATTGTTACCACCATGCAGGAAGCTTATTTTGAAACCGATCTCAAAGGCAATTTTACCCTGCTTAATGATTCGGCGTGTTCCATTCTGGGATATGATCATCAGGAAGAATTAATCGGCACCAACAGCCAGAAAATTCTGGATGAAACCGAGGCGGCCAGCGTTGTTCAAGCGTATAACAAAGTTTATAAAACAGGAATCCCCGTCCGGGAATTTGCCCGACAGATCATCAGAAAAGACGGTGCCAAACGATATATCGAGGGTTCAATATCCCTGATTAAAGATTCATCCGGCAAGCCCGTGGGCTTCAGCGGCATTGCCCGCGATATTACGAACAGCCGGTTGGCTCAGGAGATATCGGTGAAAGCCGCGCGTGAGTGGCAGGCAACATTCGACAGTGTAACGGACGCCATCTGTCTGCTGGATTCCGAACAGCGCATTATTCGCTGCAATGCCGCCATGGTGACCATGTTCGGCGTATCTCACGAGGATCTGAAGGGCAAACACTGCTGGGAAATCGTTCACGGAACACATCACCCGATTCCGGATTGTCCGACGCTGAAAATGAAACAGATGGCGCAAAGCGAAGAGACGGAACTGAAAATTGATGACCGGTGGCTACACGTCATCGTGAATCCGATATATGATGAGCATCATGAGCTGTCCGGCATCGTGCACATTATCAGGGATATTACCAAGCGCAAGAGCACAGAGACCTGCCTGATTCAGAGCGAGGAAAAACATCGCAGCATTATGGATAATATCCAGGAGGGCTATTATGAAGTCGACCTCCTCGGCAATTATACTTACGTCAACGGCGCCATCTGGCGTGCGCAGGGTTTCGCTCCGGAAGAATTAATCGGCATGAACTACACGAAGTATATGGACGCCGGCGAAGCCAGGAAGGTTTTTAATATTTTCCATGAACTTTTCACATCAAGGAAACCTGTTCTGCACAGGGATTGGCAGATCCTCAGCAAAGACGGCAGAAAAATAGATGTTGAGTCCTCCGTCTCGCTGTTGCAGGACGACAGTGGCAAAATCACCGGATTCCGAGGCATTATCCGCGATGTCACAGAACGCAAGAGAATTGAGGACAATTTAAGAAAAAGCGAGTTGATGTTCCGCAACCTGTTTGAAAATTCTCCTTTGGGCGTTTTTATGGTCAGGGACCGGAAATTTAGCAGGGTCAATCCGGCCCTTTGTGAGATTACGGGCTACTCGTCGGATGAGCTGATCGGTCAATCCATCCGCATCGGCTATGCGGATGACGATGAGTTTGAACGGGTTGGAAAAGCCGTTTACCGGGAATCGAAGCAGCAGGGCGTAGGGGTTTCCGATGTGCGTCTCCGGCGCAAAAACGGAGAACTCTACGATGCCATCATCTATGTCAGCCGGGTTGATCCGCAGGATAATTCGGCGGGCTATCAGTGCATTCTGGTTGACATCACCGATCGTAAAAAAGTCGAAGACGAACTCATCAAATCCAGCTTATTCAACGAAGCCATTGTCGACAGCATTCCCGGTATTCTTTATCTCTATGATGAAAACGGCCGTCTCATCCGCTGGAACACCCGTCATGAATATGTGACCGGTTACTCATCCACTGAACTAAAAGGAAGGCATATTCTGGACTGGTTCGGAGGCATAGAACCGGATACCTATGCTATCCAGAATGCCATTGATGAAGCGTTAACCACAGGTCATGCGTCAGCGGAAGCCCATCTGATTGCCAAGGACGGGCATAGCATCCCCATGCTCTTCACCGGCGTTAAGCTCTCGATGGAAGGAAAGACCCATATTCTGGGCATCGGTATTGATATCACCGAACGCCGGCAAGCGGAAGAAGCACTACTGGAAAAGGACCTCCGTCTAACCGCCATCTTTAACAATGATCCCTCGGGCATTATGCTGATTAACGCGAAAACGCGCCGGATCTCCGACATCAATGAATCAGGGCTGAAGATGATCGGCCGGACAAAAGATGAAGTGATTGGAAAAGTCTGTCATAAGTATATCTGTCCTTCGGAAGAAAAATCATGTCCCATTTGCGATTTGAACCAGACGGTGGACCGCTCTGAACGCCTTCTTCTGCAGGCGGACGGAAGCAGACTCCCAATATCAAAAACGGTCGTACCTGTAAACCTCGCCGGAGAAGAGTACCTTCTGGAAAGTTTTCATGACATCAGCGAAAGAAAACAGGCCGAAGAAAAACTGCAAGCCGAGCAGCGCCGCTTTCGGGCGCTTGCCGAGCAGTCATCGGATATCATTCTTCTGCTCGACAGCAACGGCAAGGTCCTGTACGAAAATCCCGCCATTCAGGATATTTTAGGCTATAACCCTCAGGAAAGAATCGGTAACTATGCCTTTGCATCCGTTCATCCCGATGACCTGAACACCGTATCCGAAGCTTTTAACAAGTTGATTCATAACATCAACGCTCCCACACAGCGGTTTGAAGTGCGTGTTCTCCACGCGGACGGCAAATACCGCATTTTTGAGATCGCGGCCAGTAGTCTGGTGAATCGTGATGTGATTGAGGGGGTGATTGTAAATCTTCACAATATCACGGAGCGCAAGGAAGCGGAAGCTTCTCTGCGTACGTCCGAGGAAAAATTTGCATTGGCGTTCAAGTCCAGCCCCACGGCCATCAGCATATCGACGCTTGACGATGGACTCTATCTTGACGTCAACGATATTTATCTCAATATCCTTGGATACACGAAAGAAGAAGTCATCGGTCACACAACGACAGACATCCACCTGTGGGTTGACCGTTCCGAAACCAAGGCGTTTTTAAAAGAACTTCAGGAAAATGGACTTCTTAATAATTTCGAACTGCATTTTCGCGACAAGCAGGGCGACATTCACATCGGGCTGACTTCAGCCTCTCTGTTGAATATTGCGGGAAAAGCCTGTATCCTCGCCCAGACTTATGACATCACCGAGCGAAAGATCGCGGAAAAAGCGCTGCGGGAAAATGAAGAGCGCCTGCGGGGTATCACCGAAAACCTGCCCGGTATTATTTTCCAGTTTTACGCGACCGACAACGGTGAATACGGGGTAAATTATCTCAGTGAACCTTTAAATGAATTCGCGGAAATCATGTCTAAAACAGAAGTCGAAGATTTGAATATCGTCTTTTCCGAATTTTATAACCGCATTCATGACGAAGACAAGGAACGATTTCTCGTCTCCATCAAGGATGCGGTGGATACTTTATCCCGCTGGAATTATGAAGGCCGTGTTTTTACCAAATCCGGAAAAATGTTCTGGATTCAGGGACAGTCCATACCCACCCGCCTGGAAGACAGAGTCGTCTTTGACGGAATTATTTTGAACATCAACGAGCGCAAGCTGGCGGAAGAAGCTGCCCTGAAAGAATATGATTTCAGTCATACGGTTTTAGATACGCTGCCCGTACCTTTCTATATGTTCGATATCGAACAAGCCCGTTTCTACCGATGGAATAGAGACTTTTCCGTTGCTGCCGGTTATTCCGACGAAGAACTCCTTCATATGACGCCTTTTGATTTAGTCCCGGAATCAGAGCGCGATGTTCTCATCAACTCCATTGAAAAAGTTTTTAGTGAAGGTAAGGTCATATCAGAAATGACCGTTGTTTCAAAAGACGGTTCCCGCACCCTTTATCTGCTTTCTGGAAACAAGCTGATCTATGAAGGGAAAACGTATGTGATCGGCATGGGAATCAATATCAGCGAGCGAAAAAAAATGGAAGATGCCCTGCGCAAAGAAGAACAGCTCTTCCGGGCTCTTTCCGAGCAATCCTCCGATATCATTGTCCTGATTGATCCGGAGGGAAAAATTATCTATGAAAATCCGGCGGTCACCACGATTATGGGACTGAGCCCCGAAGAAAGAATCGGTCAGAACGTATTTCAAAATCTTCATCCCGATGATTTCGAGATTGTCGCCACGGCTTTCAATACCCTGCGCAGCCATATAAACGCGCCCACACAACATGGTGAAATCAGAATTCGCCACAGCGATGGCGGGATACGCACCTTTGATGTTTCCGCCAGTAGTCTGGTTCATAACGATATCATAGAAGGCATCATCATCAATCTCCGCGATATTACCGAACGTAAGAAGGCGGAGCAGATCATTCGCGAAAGCGAGGAAAAATTCCGTATTCTCACGGAATCCACGCCAACAGCCGTTATGCTTTATCAAAACAACAAATGGATCTATGCAAATCCCGCCGCCTCGACAATTTCCGGCTACAGCAATGAGGAGCTCCTGAGCATGAATTTCTGGGACCTTGTACACTCCGACGACCGGCAGACGGTGCTGGATCAGGGCATGAAGCGCCAGAAAGGTGAATCGGGAACCAGCCGCTACACGCTGAGAGTTATCGCCAAAGACGGCTCGCTCAAATGGGTGGATCTTTCAGGGGCAACCATCACCATTGGCGGAGGGCCTGCCGGTATTGTTTCGGTGATGGATATTACGGAAAACAGGAAGTCGGAAGAGGCGTTGCGGGAGCGCGATGAGCGATTCAGAAAACTGTCTGCCCACGTTCCCGGATTGATTTATCAGTTTCTGGGACGGCGGGACGGAACATACTGTTTCCCTTTTGCGACCGAATCCATCCATAACCTGTTCGGCTGTTCCCCCGAGGATGTCCGCGAGGACATGGGGCCCGTAACCGGCGTTATTTACAAAGACGATCTGGAAAGACTCTTTCAATCTTTCAAGGAATCTTGGAAAAAAAGGAACATGTGGGAGTTGGAATTCCGTGTTCAGCTTCCCGGCCAGCCTGTGAAATGGTATTTCGGGCACGCCACGCCGGAGAAGCTGCCGGACGGCAACATCCTTTCCCATGGCTATATTTCCGACATTACCGAACGCAAAAAGCATGAAGAAGAAATATTGCAGCTCAATGAGACGCTCGAAGAAAAGGTCAAGGAGCGTACCGCAGAACTGGAGGCGTTTTCCTATTCAGTGTCCCACGATTTGCGGGCGCCGCTGAGGACCATTGACGGTTTTGGCCAGGCGCTTCTGGAAGAGTATGAAAACAAACTCGACGACCAGGGCAAGTCTTATCTGTCGAGAATAAAGCGCGCCACCAACAATATGGGGAGCCTGATTGAGGACATGCTCAAACTATCCAGAATCTCGCGTTCGGAAATGGACATGCTACCCGTGAATCTTTCCGTCATCGCGAGATCCATTTGCGACGAGCTGATCAATTCCCAGCCTGATCGAATCGCTGACATCACGATAGCCGACAATTTAACCGATTCGGCTGACCCGAGATTAATGCGGGTCATGCTCGAAAATATTCTGGGCAACGCCTGGAAATTTACTGGAAAAAAGGAAAAAACTGAGATAGAAGTCGGCGCAACCGTCAGAAACGATCAGAAGGTTTATTTTGTTCGCGACAACGGCGCCGGATTTGACATGGAGCGTTCAAAAAAAATGTTTGCACCGTTTCAGCGATTTCATTCCGTAGACGAATTCCCCGGTACGGGCATCGGGCTGGCGATCGTCAACCGGATTATCGGCCGCCATGAAGGCCATGTCTGGGCGGAATCGCATCCCGGTCAAGGCACAACCATCTATTTCACACTGCACAGTTAATGTGGAGACTGTTATGACTCAAGATAAAAAAATCATGCTCATTGAGGATAACCCTGACGACGTTGAACTGACACTGCGCGCCTTCAAGAAAAACAATATTTTGAATGAAATCGTCGTCCGGTCAGACGGCCAGGCGGCACTGGATTATTTCTTTGGTCCGGATGGCATGGCCGACGGTAAAAAAACAAATTTACCTATCCTGATTCTGCTTGATTTGAAAATACCTAAAATTGACGGCATTGATGTCCTGAAACAGCTGCGCACCGATGGACGAACAAAACTGATCCCTGTCGTCATCCTGACCTCATCCAGGGAACCGGCAGATCTTCTGAGTTGCTATAATCTGGGATGCAACAGCTACCTGCGAAAACCTGTTGATTTCACCCTCTTTACTGAAATGGTGAGGGAGCTGGGATTCTACTGGCTGATGATGAACGAAGTCCCGCAATAACAAAATATCATTAACGCCCTTCATCCCTGACCCGGCTTTTTTTCCATTGCCAATCAGCATTGAATATGCTAGAAGTCCACGTTATTTTGGTGGATGGAAAGTATGGAAAAAATCACAGCAATTCGGGGATTTAAAGACATTTTACCCCAGGATGCCCTTCTCTTCCGGAAGATTGAATCCATTGCGCGCCGCATCTTCGATTCTTTCGGTTTCCGGGAAATCCGCGTTCCCCTGATCGAAAAAACAGATCTTTTCAAGCGCAGTATCGGAGAAACAACCGATATTGTCGAAAAAGAAATGTACACCTTTGCCGACCGCGACCAGGAACTGATCACCCTGCGTCCGGAGGCCACCGCTTCGGTCATTCGCGCTTATATCGAACACAATATGCATGCCGCCGAACCGATTACCAAGCTTTTTACCATCGGCCCCATGTTCCGCCGTGAAAGGCCGCAGAAAGGCCGTTTCCGCCAGTTTAATCAGATTGACGTGGAACTGTTCGGTGAAGAAAAACCGCAGGCCGACGCCGAAATCATTTTTATGTTGATGCACTTTCTGACCGGCTGCGGATTACAGAATCTTGTTCTGGAAATCAATTCGTTGGGCTGCCCGGCCTGCCGCCCGTCTTTTTCCAAGGCCGTTATCGATTTCTTAAAAGGCAGCGAAGCAAACCTCTGTCCTGACTGCCAGCGGCGCATCCACACCAATCCCCTGCGTGTTTTTGACTGCAAGGTGGAAACGTGCGCGGCAACCATTGCCCGGGCGCCCGCCATCCTTGATTTCCTGTGCGCCGACTGCCATGATCATTTCACCCAGGTCAAATCATTTCTGGATGATCTGAACATAACTTTCGCCGTCAATTCCCGCATGGTGCGCGGCCTGGATTACTATACGAGAACGGCCTTTGAAGTCAAAGCCAGCACACTGGGAGCACAAAATGCCGTTGCCGGCGGCGGCCGCTACAACGGTCTGGTCAGTGATCTTGGCGGCCCGGCCGTACCCGGCATCGGATTCGCCGTGGGGTTCGAACGGCTGGTCTCCTGCCTGCCGGATGACGGAACCAATATATTCAAAACCGATCTGTTTGTCGCCGCGCTCGGCTCAAAAGCTCAGAAAATCGCTTTCGGCCTGACCAATCAACTGAGGGCGCAAGGCCTGTCGGCGGAAATGGATTACGCGGATAAAAGTCTAAAATCCCAGCTCAAGCGGGCCGATAAATTAAACGCTTCGTTTACGCTGATTTTCGGCGACAAAGAGATTGAAGAGCAGCAGGCGCTGTTAAGAAATATGCAAACAAAAGACCAGCAGGCCATCCCTCTGGATCGTCTGCCGGAATCGATCATAAAAATTATCAAAGAGAGGTAAACGGTTTTGGCTGAATTTTTAACAAAAGACAAAAGGACTCATTATTGCGGGAATGTCGATGTTGCCCTTGCCGGTAAGGAAGTCATTCTGATGGGCTGGGTGCACAGACGGCGCGATCATGGCGGCGTTATTTTCGTCGATTTGCGCGATCGTGAAGGCATTGTCCAGATTGTTTTCAATCCTGACGCCGCAGAGGCCCATAAAGAAGCGCATAAAATCCGCTCTGAATTTGTTCTGGCCGTTAAAGGCAAGGTCCGCAGGCGTCCAGAAGGAATGGATAATCCGGATCTGAAAACCGGGCAGATTGAAGTGCTTGTTTCCGAACTGGAAATCATGAATGAATCCAAGACGCCGCCCTTCTCTTTTGACGATGATGAAATTTCAGAGAATATCCGCCTCAAATACCGTTATCTGGATCTGCGCCGTCCGGCTATTCAGAAAAATCTTTTTTTGCGCAGCAAGCTGGCCGCCGCGACCCGCCGCTATTTCGAAGACAACGGCTTCATTGAAGTGGAAACACCTTTTCTGGGCAAAAGCACGCCCGAAGGCGCCCGTGATTATCTGGTTCCCAGCCGGATTTACAAGGGCATGTTTTACGCCCTGCCGCAATCGCCGCAGATCTTCAAGCAGCTTTTGATGGTTTCTGGGTTTGACCGCTATTATCAGATCGTTAAATGCTTCCGTGATGAGGATTTACGCGCTGATCGTCAACCGGAGTTCACGCAGATCGATGTGGAAATGTCCTTCATTACCGAAGAAGATATTATGAACATGATGGAAGGCCTGATGAAGACCATATTCAAGGCCTGTCTCGACAAGGATATTACCCTCCCCCTGCCCAGACTGACTTATGCCGACGCTATCAGCCGCTACGGCAAGGACAATCCCGATGTGCGTTTCGGCATGGAGATTGTTGACCTGACGAATATCGTCAAAGATTCCGGATTCAAACTTTTTGCGGAGGTTGCCGCTTCCGGCGGCGTTATCAAGGCGATCAAGGCCGAACAGCCAACATCTCTTTCGCGCAAGGATCTGGACGGGCTGAAAGACGTTGTGGCCATATACGGCGCCAAGGGTCTCGCCTGGGCTAAAGTGAACGCGTCTGACTGGACTTCGCCGATTTTTAAATTCCTTAAGCCTGAGGAAGTGGAAGGCATCATTAAAGTGATGAACGCTAAAGAAGGCGATATTATCTTTTTTGTTGCGGACACCAGCAAGATTGTTGCCGATTCGCTGGGTAATTTGCGTCTGTATCTGGGCAAAAAACTCAATTTGATTGATCCTGACGCGCTGGCGTTTACCTGGATCACGGAGTTTCCACTGATGGAGTATTCGGAAACCGAAAAGCGTTTTGTCTCCACGCATCATCCCTTTACTTCGCCGTTTCTGGAAGACCTGCCTCTGATGACGACCGACCCCGGAAAAGTTCGCGCCCGCGCCTACGACCTCGTGCTGAACGGTTCGGAAATCGGCGGCGGCAGCATCCGTATTCATCACAAAGATGTCCAGTCGCAGGTTTTCAGCGCACTGAAACTCAACGATGAAGAGGCAAAATTGAAATTCGGATTTCTGCTCGACGCCCTCGAATACGGCGCGCCTCCCCACGGAGGCCTGGCTTTCGGTCTGGACAGACTGACGATGATTATGACAAAAGCCGAATCGATACGGGATGTCATCGCTTTCCCCAAAACGCAGAAAGCGGCCTGTTTAATGACCGACGCGCCCTCCAGAGTCAGCATTGAGCAATTGATGGAGCTCTCTTTAAAGATTGTCTGATCATCCCCAGGGAATGAAAAAACAGGATTTTTATTCCCGTTCGCAAAGCTCAATCAGCACGCCGAATGTTGATTTCGGATGAAGAAAGGCGATTTTTGCGCCTCCCGCCCCGCGTCTGGGTTTCTCGTCGATCAATTGAACCCCTTTGCTTTTGAGCTCGGCCAGCGCCTCTTCGATGTTTTCCACGCGAAAGGCGATATGCTGGACACCTTCCCCCTTCTTTTCGAGATATTTGGCGATCGGTCCGTCAGGGGCGGTGGATTCCAGAAGCTCGACTTCCGTGTCGCCGACCGGAAAAAAAGCTGTCGTCACTTTCTGCTCCGCGACCGTTTCATTGCCGGCATGTTGAAGCCCCAGAAGTCCGTTATACAGCTGCCCGGTGGCGTCAATGCTTTTCACGGCGATGCCGATATGATCAATTTTCAGAACTTTCATGATAACTCCCTTATGATTTTAATTGCGCTGCCGTGCGTGCGTGCGGATGAACTGCACAATATCTCCGGTGGGTGTTCCCGGCCCGAAAATCCCGGCAATGCCTGCTTCTTTCAACTGAGGAATATCTTCACTGGGAATGATGCCGCCGCCCACCACAATGACATCTTTCATATCTTTCGTGTGCAGAAGCTCCATCACCCGCGGGAAAAAATAATTGTGCACCCCGGACAGGCTGCTCAGCCCGATCACATCGGCGTCTTCCTGAAGCGCGGTTTCGACGATCATTTCCGGCGTCTGCCGAAGGCCGGTATAAATCACTTCCATGCCCGCTTCCATAAATATTCTGGCCAGCAGTTTCGCTCCCCGGTCGTGACCGTCAAGACCGGGCTTGGCCAGCACAATTCTGATTTTTCTTTCTCTTTCCATGCCGGATTTCTCCTTCAGAAATATAGTTGAACATTTTAAAAAAATTGTTTCGGTTTATATTCGCCGTAGATGGCTCGCCACACATCACAGATTTCGCCGATCGTCGCGTCGGCCTTGACGGCTTCAATCACGGCGGGCATGACGTTTTGATCAGACAGCGTGACCTGACGCAGGTTCTGAAGCGCTTTTTCCCATCTGGCCCCGTCTCGCCGTACGCGCATTTCCTTGAGCTTGGAAGCTTCCGCTTCGCCCACTTTCATATCCACTCGCAGCAGATTCTTCAGCGGCTCATCCTCCATGGTATATTTGTTGATGCCCACATAGACGCGCTCCTTACTTTCAATTTCTTTCTGATAACGGTAGGCGCTCTGCTGAATTTCCTGCTGGATGAAGGCCTGCTCAATGGCGGCCAGCGTCCCGCCCATGTGATCTATTTTTTGAATATACGCATCGATTTGCGCCTCGATCTTATCCGTCAGGTCTTCGACATAATAGGAGCCGGCCAGCGGATCGATCGTGTCCGTCGCGCCGCTTTCTTCAGCAACCATCTGCTGAGTCCGCAGGGCGACCGTCACCGCCTGCTGGGTCGGCAGACACAGCGCTTCGTCATAGGAATTGGTATGCAGCGATTGACAGCCGCCCAGGGCCGCCGCGTAGGCCTGAAGGCCGACCCGGACGATGTTGTTCAAAGGCTGCTGCGCGGTCAGCGTCACGCCGCCTGTCTGCACATGGAAGCGCAGCATCATCGAGCGGGGATCTTTGGCGCCGAATCGCTCTTTCATCACCTTCGCCCAGTACCGGCGGGCGGCGCGGAACTTGGCCGTCTCTTCCAGCACGTTGGTAAAGGCGTTGAAAAAGAAGCTGAGACGGGGCGCGAACTTATCCACGTCCAGACCGCGGTCGATGCACGCCTGTACATAAGCAATGCCGTCGGCAATGGTGAACGCCGCTTCCTGTGCCGCGGTGGAACCGGCTTCCCGGATATGATAGCCGCTGATGCTGATAGAGTTCCATTTCGGCACATTTTTAAAACAGTATTCAATTAAATCCACCGTCAGCCTCATGCTGGGCACGGGCGGATAAATATATTGTCCGCGGACGGTGATTTCCTTGAGGATGTCATTCTGCACCGTGCCGCCCAGCTTGTCATATGAAACGCCCTGCTCATCGGCAATCGCCAGATACATGGCCAGAAGCACGGTGGCCGGGGCGTTGATGGTCATGGACGTCGTTACCTTGTCCAGGGGAATATCCTTCAACAGCAGACGCATATCCCCAATGTAATCGACGGCGACGCCGACCTTTCCCACTTCGCCCATGGAAAGCGGATGATCGCTGTCGTAGCCGGCCTGGGTCGGCAGATCAAAGGCGACGCTCAAGCCCGTCTGTCCCTGATCGAGCAGGTAGCGGTAGCGTTCGTTGCTTTCGCGCGCGCTGCCGAATCCGGCATACTGCCGCATGGTCCAGAAACGTCCGCGATACATGGTGGGCTGCACCCCGCGGGTAAAGGGATAATCTCCGGGAAAGCCCAGCTTTTCATTGTAGTGCAGTTCGGCTGTCTCCAGCGGCGTATAGAGCCTTTCGATGGGCGTGCCGGAAATGCTGGTAAAAACCTCTTTGCGCTCCTTTTCGCGGGCTAGAGATTTTTGCAGTTTTTCATTTTCCCATTTTTCTCGGGTGGCTTGAATCTCTTCAATTTCCTTTTTGTCAAACATGGATGGTATCTCCGGGTTTATTTTTGTTTTGAGCTCCGTGTTTCCGGAAAACCGGTCATGGACGTTTTCCGGCCACGGAAACCGGTGGATTTCACTATCAAGTATCCCTTGAATATTCAATCAATTTTTATAGTCGGTTGAAGGTTCCATCTTCGCCGTTTTCAGCCATTTACGCCGTTTATAGGGCCGGGTGTTCATTTTGCCTTGACAGAGTTCCCTTATTTTAATATGGCTGTTGCGCGATGCCGCAGGTATTGAACAACAGGAGTCATCTGCGATGCCCGCGCGCGCAATACAGCCGTTAGCCTTGTGTGTTGAGTATGCAAAAAAAGAAACGCTATGAAATCAATGAAACAGATGAAGCCGGTGTAAGAAAGAAAAAGCTCGGCCATGTCATCATCATCGAAGACCGCTGCAAAGGATGCACCTTTTGCATCGCCAATTGCCCCCGGCAGGTTTTACGCGCTTCGTCTGTCTTTAATAAAAAAGGGTATCATCCGCCGGAAGTCATTGACGCGTCCCGGTGCGTAAACTGTCATTTCTGTGAAATTCTCTGTCCCGAATTCGCCATCTACAGCGTGGACCAGAATGATATTTACGAATAAAGCCGCAAAGGAGACCAGTTTTGTTCGCCAAGGAAGTCTTAACAGGAATACATTTTTTCAACGGTGATCAGGCCTGCTGCGAAGGCGCGCTGGCCGCGGGCTGCCGCTTTTTCGCCGGCTACCCCATCACCCCGGCAACCGAAATCGCCGAATCGATTTCCAGACGCCTGCCGGAATTGGGCGGCATCTACATTCAAATGGAAGATGAAATCGCTTCGATGGCCGCTGTTCTGGGGGCTAGTTGGGGCGGTGTCAAAGCCATGACCAGCACATCCGGTCCCGGCTTCTCGCTGATGATGGAAAACATCGGTCTGGGGGTCTGCACGGAAACCCCTTGCGTGGTCTGTAATGTGCAGCGCGGCGGACCCAGCACTGGCTTGCCGACGCTGGTCGCGCAGGGCGACATGATGCAGGCGCGCTGGGGCTCCCACGGACACTATGAAATTATCGCGCTGGCGCCGGCCAGCCCGCAGGACATGTTTGATTTTACAATCCGGGCCTTCAATCTCAGTGAACAGTATCGTCTGCCCGTCATTATTCTGGCGGACGAAGTGATCGGTCATATGAATGAGCGGGTGATCATTCCGCGTGAAGACGAGATCGAAATCATCAATCGGCCCAAGCCAACCGTTTCCCGGGAAGAATACCTCCCGTATAAAGCGGAGGCTGACGGGATCGCTCCCATGGCCACCTGCGGCGACGGTTATCGGATTCACATCACCGGTCTGACCCATGACGAGCGCGGTTATCCGGGGATGGACGCCAAAACGCAGGACCAGATGGTGAACCGTCTGGTCGCGAAAATCCGCAATAATCGCGACAAAATCATCAAAACAAAAAATTTGTACCTCGATGACGCAAACGTCGTGATCGTCGCTTACGGCATCAGCGCGCGCTCCGCCCTGCAGGCCGTGCGTGACGCGCGCAACGAAGGCATCAAGGCGGGTCTGATCAAACTGGAAACCGTCTGGCCGTTTCCGGAAGAGTTGATCCGATCGCTCGCGCCTCAGGTAAAAGCCTTCATCATGCCGGAAATCAACGGCGGTCAGATGGTTCTGGAACTGGAGCGCTGCACCGGCGGCGCCTGCCCGGTAACGCTGGTATCCAACTTCGGCGGTTCGATCATCCACCCCGGTCTGATTCTCAGTTCAATTCATAAAGCCATAAAGGGAAAATCATGACGACACAGAAAGCTCCTAAAACCGTAAAACCGCATCCGATGGATTCCCTGCTCCGCACGGAGAGGATTCCTCACATCTGGTGTCCGGGCTGCGGCATCGGCACGGTTTTTAACGCAGTGCTGGCCGCGATCAAGAATACGGGATGGGATCCCAATTCGATCGCGATGGTTTCCGGCATCGGCTGCACCGGACGCATGGCGGGGTACATCCAGCTCGACTCCTTTCACACCACTCACGGCCGGGCGCTCCCCTTTGCTACCGGTTTAAAACTGGCGCGGCCTCAGACCAAAGTCATCGTCGTTTCAGGCGACGGCGATCTGTTTGCCATCGGCGGCAATCATTTTATCCATGCCGCCCGCCGCAACATGGATATTACCGTGATCTGCGTCAACAATCTCACATACGGTATGACAGGAGGCCAGCAGGCGCCCAGCACGCCGCTCGGCGCGAAAACAACAACGACGGTAAACGGTTCGCCGGAAGAGCCTTTTAATTTCTGTTATCTCGCATCCTCCTGCGGGGCGACGTATGTGGCCCGATGGACGGCCATGCAGGTCCGCTCGCTGCGCAGCTCGATTACCGAGGCCCTGCAAAAAACAGGTTTCAGCTTTGTGGAAGTGATTACCCCCTGCCCTTCCTCTTTCGGACGCCGCAACCGCATGGGCAGCGCCCTGGAAATGCTGAAATTCTACCACGGCCGTTCGGTCATTCGCGGCGATATCGATCCCAAAGACGCGGCCATGGACATTGATAAGGAAATCGTTGTGGGCAAGTTTGTCGATATCGAACGCCCCACGTTTCTGGACAACTACGCGAAGTTTAATCGCCTGCAGATCCCGCACTGGCGATCAACGCCCTGATTATTATCAAACCCTGATCATTATCAAACATGGATAAGCAAATGAAAACATTCAAGGAAAAACATATTATCTTCACCGGATTCGGAGGCCAGGGCATAGTAATGGCCGGCGATATTCTGGGAAAAGCGGCGTCCATTTTCGATCACAAGTTCGCCACCATGACGCAGAATTACGGGCCGGAAGCGCGCGGCGGCGCCTGTTCCAGTCAGGTCATCATCAGTCTTGAAGAAATTCTTTTCCCCTGTGTGGAGAATCCTGAAATTCTGGTCTGCATGAGCCAGGAAGCCTATTCCAAAAACATCAAATCCTTGCGGGACGGCGGAACATTGATCTGGGACACGGATCTTGTCCACATCCGGAAGACCGATATCCCGGAAAAAGCCTACAATATTCCGGCGACGCGCTTTGCCGAAGAGCTGGGAACGAAAATGATGGCCAATATTGTTATGCTGGGATTTCTGTCCGCGGTCGAGCATCTCGTGCATGCCGATGCTCTGAAAAGAGCGATTCTGGATTCCGTTCCGCCATCAACGAAAGACAACAACATCAACGCCTTCAATACAGGACGGGAATACGGCCACACAGTCATCAAGGGGCTGGAGCAACCCGAACACGTAACCGACTAGACCGGAATATCTTCAGGCCGGCAATAAAAACCCGTCTGCCACAGATCATCGTCACTCGTCGTAAACCACCCACTGTTCAAACGGACGGTCGGCGTCATATTCCGAAACGGGAGCAATTTCCCTGATAAAGCGGGAAGGCGCCATATTCAAGACACCGGATGAACGGTTGTAATCCAACGCGGGATAGCATAAATAAAGCTGATCTTTGGCTCTTGTCACCGCCACATAAAAGAGCCGTCTTTCCTCTTCTTCTCCTTCCTGTTCCTTCAGCGCCCGCTGCAGGGGAATCATGCCGTCGGCGCACCAGATGAGAAAAACATAAGACCACTCCAACCCTTTGGCCTGATGAATCGTGCTGAGAGCAACCTTGTCTTCATCCTCTTCGTCCCCGATGTTTTCTTCTCTGGCCATATTGGTCAGCAGGGCCAGTTCGTTGAGAAAATCTTCCATCTTCAGAAACTGACCGGAAAAATTTCCCAGTTGAATCAGATCCTCTTCCCTTGATGACGCATCGGAATAATTATCCTGCAGATAAACTCTGTAGCCGCCTCTGTTTAACAAAACATCAATGATCTTTTCCGGAATGTGCTCCGCCTCCGGAAGTTCCAGCAGCAGACGGATCGTTTTTTGGCATTCCTCCAGACCGGGTTTGGCGGATTTGGACATCGCCCTGATGAACTCATCTTTTAATAAAGCGTTCAGAGGATTTTCGTCTTTTTTTAGATAATGCCAGATTTTGTTGAAGGTCGCCTTCCCCACTTTGGGATACATCACCAGCAGACGCCGCCAGGCCAGTTCATCACGGGGATTCACCAGGACTCTCATATAGCAGATCACATCCTTGATATGCGCCTGTTCGAAAAAGCGGATACCGGAGCGCATATCAAAAGGAATATCCCGCCGCACGAATTCCATCTGCATTTCCATGGAATGGTAATGCGCCCGGTAAAGGACGGCGATTTCTTTGAGCGGCACACCCGAACGAATCAGCTCTGTAACTCTCTGCGCCACGAAATCAGCCTGCTTCACGACATTTCGGGCGGCAACCATGACCGGCCGCCTGCCGTTTTTGCGCACAGCCTTGAGTTCCTTGGGAAACTGCTTCTCGTTATTATTGATGCTGAGATTGGCCAGGTGCAGGATTTCCGGCGTGCTGCGGTAATTCGTTTCCAGCTTGAAGATCTTGCAGTCCGGATAGCGCTCAGGAAAATTGATGATGTTGTTGAAATTGGCGCCCCGGAAGGAATAAATGCTCTGCGAATCGTCCCCGACCACCATCAGATTGCGGTTAACGGACGCGAGCAGATCTACGATATCGGCCTGAATAATGTTGGTGTCCTGATATTCATCCACCAGGATATGCTCGAACCGGCCGGAAAGCGTTTTCAAAACGTCGGGATTATCCCGGAGCAGCGTGCGGCAATTATTTAACAGATCGTCAAAATCCATCACGGCCAGCTCTTTCTTCTTTTGTTCATAAAGCGCGGCCACCTGTGTAATTTCATTCATCAGATGGAGGAAAAAAGGGTATCGTGATGCCAGAACGTCATCCAGCGCACTTTGCGTATTCACCGTCAGGCTGATGATTTCAGCGATGACATTGCTCTTCGGAAACTTGCTCAGCTTTGGATCGATTTTCAGATCAGCCATACACGTGGTAATAATTTGGCGCGCGTCCTCGCTGTCCACAATCGAAAAATTGGTTTGATAGCCGAGATAATGGGCGTGTCTTCTTAAAAAGAGATGGGCGACATGATGAAAAGTGCCGCCCATGATTCTTTTCGTGTCGGCGTGAATCAGACTCTCCACGCGGTTGAGCATCGAATGTGCGGCTTTATTGGTAAAGGTGGCCAGCAGAATGTTTTCCTGTGGAATGCCTCTTTCCAGAAGACGGGCAACCCGGTAGGTCAGCGTTCTGGTCTTGCCGCTTCCCGCTCCGGCCAGGACCAGCAGAGGCCCGCCCTCTTCCATGACCACGCGATACTGCTCCAGATTCAGTTCTTTTTCATAATCAATCATTGATCAGTGGTACCTGTAATCATTTTTGCCCGTAAATGATGTGCGTTTATAGGGTAGAAGAATCATATATTCAAGATAATATTTCATGAAGATGATATGTTGTTAAATAACGCTTAATTAGCATTCAAAGAGACCTCTTTTCTTCTTCTTACATTATCAAAAGCAATTTGAAATTTGTCTTGATTTTACTTGCCGTATGAGCTACACACGCACAATTCAATTTGAATTGCCTTTTAAAGCATTGAAAGGAGTTTTCATGGCAAAGTACGATAGCAAATCTCTCAGAAATTTAGCGATAGTCGGACACGGCGGAACCGGAAAGACATCCCTGTGTGAATCCATGTTGTTTGTATCCGGCAAAAGCGAACGATTAGGAAGAGTTGACGACGCAACCTCCGTAATGGATTTTGAGCCGGAAGAGCAGAAAAGACGGGGATCTATCAGTTCTTCGGCAAATTTTGTTGAATGGGAAAAACATAAGATCAACATGATTGACACCCCGGGTGATTCCAACTTCGCCTATGACATCAAATGTTCCATGAGCGTTGTGGAAAACGCCGTTGTCGTCATTGACGCCATAGGCGGCGTTGAATTTCAAACACAAAAAGTATGGGAACTGGCCGATGAATTCAAACTGCCCCGTATTATTTTCATTAATAGACTGGATCGTGAACGTGCCAATTTTGACACCGCGCTCGATAGCATTAAAAACAAATTAAAGAGAAAAGCCACCCCCGTATGCCTTCCCATTGGGGCCGAAGATAAATTCAACGGCATCGTTGATTTAATCAGCATGAAAGCGTACCTGTTCAGCGATAATAAAGGCGCGGGAAAAGCCATGGATATCCCCGCGGAAATGAAAGATGACGTAAAACTTATGCGCGACTCCATGGTGGAAGATATTGCCGAGTCCGATGACGAACTGATGAATAAATATCTGGAAACCGGCGAACTCTCCGACGAAGAATTAAAAGCCGGTTTGAAAAAAGGCGTTTCCTTCGGCAGTCTGATTCCTGTCATCTGTGGCTCTGCTCTGAAAGGCATCGGTGTTTCATTACTGCTTGACTTGGCCGTTGACGCTTTTGCTTCTCCTGTTGATCGCGGTCCTGTAAAAGGTAAGAAACCGAAAACTGACGATGTCGAAGAAAGGAAGCCTGCGGAAGACGCACCCTTCTCGGCAATCGTTTTCAAGACCATCGCCGATCCCTACGCAGGTAGGTTGACTCTGTTCCGTGTTTATTCCGGCACACTTAATTCCGATACACCGGTTTACAACTCGACCCGAAAAATCACCGAAAAATTCGGCCATGTTTTCTTTCTGGAGGGAAAAAACCAGAAACAGGCGGACACGCTGATCCCCGGTGATATTGCCGGCGTGGCCAAACTGAAGGAAACAACCACCGGAGACACGCTTTGCAATGAAAAAACACCGATTATTTTTGAAAAAGTGGCAGTACCTGCCCCCATCATGTCTTTTGCGATGGAGCCGAAATCCAGAGGCGACGAAGATAAAATTGCAACGTCCATTCACCGTTTGACGGAAGAAGACCCTACCATCCAGTTCACCCGCAACGTAGAAACCAAGGAAATGATTCTTTCCGGTATGGGCCAGGTGCATATCGAAGTCACCATTGAAAAGATGAAAAGAAAGTTCGGCGTTGAAGTCAATCTGAATACACCTAAAGTCCCCTACAAAGAAACGATCAAAGGCAAAACGAATGTTCAGGGCAAATACAAGAAACAGTCCGGCGGACGCGGCCAGTTCGGTGATTGCTGGATCGACATCGAACCTCTGCCCCGCGGCGGCGGATTTGAGTTTCATGATAAAATCGTCGGCGGCGTCATTCCCGGACAATACCGTCCGGCTGTCGAAAAAGGCATTGTGGAAGCGGCAGCCAAAGGCGTCATCGCCGGCTATCCTTTTGTGGATTTTAAAATCAATCTGACTTTCGGCTCTTATCACACCGTTGACTCCTCGGAAATGGCATTCAAGATTGCCGGTTCCATGGCCTTCCAGAAAGGCGTAATGGATTGTCAGCCGATTCTCCTGGAACCGATCGTCAACATCGAAATCGAAATTCCCGATGAATACATGGGCGATGTGATCGGCGATCTTAACAGCCGTCGCGGCCGCGTACAGGGAATGGATGCTAAAGGCACCAACCAGATCATCAAGGGACAGGTTCCTCTCGCGGAAATATTGAAGTACGCTCCTGACCTTCGCTCCATGACCAGCGGCAGGGGAAACTTCACCTATACGCATTCTCATTACGAGGAAGTTCCCGCTTTTATCGCGGAAAAAATCATTGCCGCGTATAAGAAGGATAAGGAAGAAGAAGAATAAAGCGATCCCGATTCGCTTCGCTTGCGCAACTGGAGTCTTACCATGATCAGTGCCGGAATCATCACGGTCAGTGACAAAGGATCTCAGGGTAAAAGAGAAGATTTAAGCGGCCCCGCCATCGCCGAAATGCTGGCGGGCGCCGCTATCGAAATTAAGCACACCATCATCATTCCCGACGAAACCGATCAGATTAAAGAAGCAATTATTGATTTTGCCGATAGCAAGAATTTGGATTTGATTCTGACCAACGGCGGCACCGGTGTCAGTCCCCGTGATCTGACGCCCGACGCGACGCTGGAAGTCATCGACAAGCAGATTCCCGGAATGGCCGAAGCGATGCGCCAGAAAAGCATGCAGGTCACACCTCACGCAATGATTTCACGGGCTGTGGCCGGCATCCGCGGGAAAAGCCTGATTATCAATCTCCCCGGCAGCCCCAAAGGCGCCAAAGAAAATCTGGCGGCTGTCCTGCCGGCGCTCAAGCACGCCATTGAGAAAATCAAGGGAGATGATTCGGAATGTGCCGTTCCATAAATCTCAAAGCGTTGCGCGGATGTGTCCCCATCCAATAAATCTTGCCGCACCGCGAACACCGGTTGTACTGTTCACAATTTTCAAAAACGTAAGGCGGCACCAGATCACGAACCTCTTCTCTCATCACCGGCTTTAACGCTTCGTTGCACTCCAGGCAAATTCGGAACATTCTCTCACGGTCTATCTTGAGGGAGAATTTTTCAATCACACTTTTCAGTTGCTTGCCAACAACAACATCGGTAATCAAAAAAAGCGTCCCGGCAAACTGCCGCTCGGTCATGTCCTGCCTTCTGGTCAGAACAATTCTTTTCTCCTGATCCGCGATCCGCAGCATAGGCCTGCCGGCTTCTTGGGGATATACCGTCGTATCAAAGCCCAGAATCCGCAGCCATTTGGCCAGACGGGCCAAACTGGCATCGGTCAGGAATTTCAAGTCTTCAGTGGATGGAGATGAAAAATTATTTTTTGGGGAGCTGTTCATTAATGATCGGCGGATTTTCACGGGCCTGGAGTTCCTTGCGTAGGTCTCGGACAAGCCTGTTGAGATTTCTGATGGTCCGGTTTAAACGAAAACGCTCCACGATACCCCAGAACGCTGTAATGATGATGCCGATCAGCAGGGAAACGAAAATAAGAATATATGTCGGGACTGGCTGAAGATTGTGCAAATAGTGGTAATATTTGAGCTGGATGGGCATTAAATTCTGCTGCGAGAATGTAACAATGAACAACGCGAAAACGATAACAAGAATCATGTAAAGAATTCTCACGATTTATTCCTCCCTGCAATATTTTTTAAAAAGAGGCGTCAGATTGGCAACTGTCTTGTCAAGAGCTTCCGGAATAACCCGCACATCGGTCACCACGCTCATAAAGTTCGTGTCGCCTTCCCAGCGCGGGATCACATGCACATGAAAATGTTCTTCAATTCCGGCGCCCGCCGCCTTGCCGAGATTGGCGCCGATATTAAATCCCCCGGGATTCATCGCTTCTTTGAGAGCTTTGATGGCAACCTCTACAAGATCGAATATTTCAATTCTTTCCTCACGGGTCAGGTCTTCAATTTTCCCGACATGCCGCTGCGGAATGATCATCAAATGCCCGTTGACATACGGATATCTGTTCATCATGACGTAGGCCGTTTTACCTTCGAAAATAATATATTCTTCGCATCGGATAGAGCATTTACAGAAGACGCATCCCTCCGGTTTTTCACCCTTAATATAATCCATCCGCCATGGCGCAAACATTGTCTCCATCTTCGAATCCATCCGTTTCAAGATAAATTATATTTTAATTATCCTACCTTTTATCTCTTTGTCAATTTCTAATATGCCGATGGTGCTCGAGGAGTTGAAAGATCTGTCGGCCGCCGAACCGGGATTAAAAAAAAGGATTCCGTCGCGCACATGATTCGCGGGTTTATGCGTATGTCCGTAAACCACGCAGTCAACATTTTTAAATTTCGCAGCTATCTTATCTTCCAGCCCCTGGGGCGAGCCCCAGCCGTGAATGAGCAGAAACCTGAATCCTTTGATCTCCAAAAGCAAATGCTCGGGATATTTCTCCCGGATGGCGTAGGGATCCATGTTCCCGCAGACGGCTCTGACGTCTTTATCGCCGAATATTTTCAAAACCTTCAGATCCACCATATCGCCGGCATGTAGAATCATATCGACGTCGCTGAAATGATCCGCGAGGCTTTTCTTCATCTTCTCATCGTAGTCATCCAGATGCGTATCGGAAATAACGCCCAGTTTTACTTTCGTGTCGGTCATCGCATTCCACCGTTTGTGAGCTCTCTTAACGATTCAGGATAAAAAAAACAAGCTTTAATTGACTTTATGTCCGAGTCCGGTTAAAATTTTCGTCATGTATAGCCTGGAAAAATCATTGAATAAAATTGCGGAAATGATTCTGCATATTGATGAAGCTTCACTCACTTCTCTCTGGGATACATACAAAAATAAGGCGGAACATTTTTCACCCTCAGCTGAATGGGAAAAATCCGTCATTATTTTTTCAATTATTAACGCCGTCAGAGCCAAAAATGCGATCTTTAACGAAAACTTGTCGAAGAATAACGCGCAGAACCCATCCGGACAAAGACCGGATAAATCTAAGGAAATAACTCATTTAAAGCTGGTTAAGTGATGGAAAAACAGGATGATCTAAAAAGAATCGCCGAGCTGAGACGCGTCATCGAATATCATAATAAAAGATATTATCAGCAGGACGCGCCGGAAATTTCCGACACCGGGTACGACCTTCTGATGCGCGAACTTCAGAATCTGGAAGAACGCTGTCCCGAAGCGTATTCACCCTCATCACCCACTCAGCGCGTCGGAGCGGCTCCCCTGTCCAAATTCGCGTCATTCAATCATCCCTCCCCGATGTTCAGCCTGGCCAACGCGTTCACCCATGAAGAAATCATTGAATTCGATAAGCGCATCAAACGTCTGGCCGGCGTGAATGCTATTTCCTATGTTGCCGAACCGAAACTCGACGGTCTGGCTGTAAACCTGATTTACGAAAACGGCATTTTCCGGCAGGGCGCCACCCGCGGTGACGGCACAACCGGTGAAGATGTTACCCGGAATCTCAAAACCATTGCTACCCTGCCCCTGAAAATGAAATCGACAGCGCATCATCCGGCGCCTTCTTTCATTGAAATACGTGGAGAAGTTTATATTGAAAAAGAACCTTTTCAAAAACTGAATATCCGTCGGACAGAAGAAGGCGAAGAGCCCTTTGCCAATCCCCGCAATGCCGCCGCAGGCTCCCTGCGCCAGCTTGACTCCCGGATCACGGCTCGGCGCCCGCTCAATATTTTTTTTTACGGCGTCGGCAATGTCGAAGCGCTTGGTGTCTCAACACACTGGGAAGCGCTGCAAAAACTTTCCGACTGGGGTTTCCCCGTCAATCAACTTATCGAGCGGGCTGAAGATATCAGCGCCTGCATCCAATACTTTGAACGCGTCCGAAACATGCGGGAAAAACTGCCTTATGAGATTGACGGCGTTGTCCTGAAGGTGAATGACCTGACGCTGCAAAAAACATTGGGCAATGTCTCCCGCAATCCCCGCTGGGCCATGGCCTGCAAATTTCCCGCTGCACAAGAAACAACAATCGTTAAAAATATTGACGTGCAAGTGGGACGCATGGGCACCCTGACACCGGTGGCCATTATGGAACCGGTCAATGTCGGCGGTGTGATGGTCAGCCGCGCCACCCTGCATAATGAAGACGAAGTTCTTAAAAAAGACGTCCGCGTCGGCGACACCGTGGTCATTCAGCGGGCCGGTGACGTGATTCCTGAAGTGGTCAAAGTGATTCCTGAAAAAAGACCGGAAACAGCGGCGCCGTTCAAGATGCCGGTTCACTGCCCGGAATGCGGCTCTGAAATCGTCCGGCTGGAGGGGGAAGCGGCACATCGCTGCATCAATATTTCCTGCCCGGCGCAACTGAAAGAACACATCCGGCATTTCGCTTCGCGTGGCGCGATGGATATTGAAGGCCTGGGGGAAAAAGTTTCCGCCCAGCTTTTCGATGCCCGGCTGATTGCCGATCCTGCCGACATATATTTTCTGACCAAGGAACAACTTGTCGCTCTTGACCGGCAGGCGGAAAAATCCGCCGGGAATTTAATTGACGCCATCACCAAGTCCAAAAATCCTGCACTGGATAAATTTATTTACGCGCTGGGCATCAGGCATGTGGGAGAGCGCAACGCCAAAATCCTGGCTGATCATTTCGGCAGTCTGGAGACTTTAATGAAGGCACAAAGGGAAGACTTGACGGTCATCAATGAAATCGGTCCGGAAATAGCCGCCAGCATCGTCGGTTTTTTTCACGAGCATAAAAATATCGACGTCATGAATAAGTTCGGCATGGCCGGAGTGATTCCTCAGAAGAAAGCCGTCAATCAAAGCGCGCCGCTCCTGGGAAAATCATTTGTGTTTACCGGAACAATGGAGAGCATGGGCAGAAGCGAAGCCAAGACCATGGTTGAGAATCTGGGCGGCACAATCCATTCCGGCGTCACCAAGAAAACCACTTACGTCGTGGCAGGAAGCGATCCCGGTTCCAAACTGGACAAGGCCAGATCTGCCGGCATTAAAATTATCAGCGAGGAAGAATTTTTAAAATTAATCAGCAGGTGATTCTTTATGAAAAGGATACGCGTGTATATTTCCGGACGGGTTCAGGGCGTGTTTTTTCGCGCGGAAACACAGCGGGCGGCAAACGGTTTTAGATTGACCGGCTGGGTACGGAATATGTCTGACGGGCGCGTGGAAGCGCTCTTTGAAGGAAAAGATCAAAACATTGATAAGATGCTGGAGTGGTGCCGTGTCGGCCCGCCGGCTGCACGCGTTAAAGACGTGTTGATGGAAGAAGAAACGTATTCAGGAGAATTTAATACTTTCAGCATTCGATATTGAATGCCCCTCCCCGGCAGCAGGTTGCGGGGAATGGCGGATTAAATCGCTGTAAAGAATTTATCAGTTTGGTGAAACCATGGATCATGCTTCCCAGAACATTATTGCTTGTCCCGATTGCGACCTGCTGCAGCGCGTTCCTGAACTTCCTGACGGCGCCGCTGCCCACTGCAGGCGCTGCGATCACACGATTGCCCTGAACAGGCCTGAATCTCTGGAAAACACTCTGGCTCTGACCGTTGCCGCCGCCATCGCTTTTCTCGTGGCCAACGTATCGCCGCTGATGGAACTATCTGTTTCAGGACGTCAGACGCATACAACGATTCTCGGCGGCGCGCAGGAAATGTGGCTCAGAGGCGAGCCGCTTACGGCTGCACTGGTCGCTTTCTGCACGGTCTTTGCTCCCGCCGTTCATATCTCCATCATGCTGACCATTATTCTGGCCTCCCGACAGACGCCGATACCATCGTGGGTCGGGAAACTTCTGCGCTGGTCCGAATGGCATCAGACCTGGGCGATGGTGGAAGTGATGATGCTCGGCATCCTGGTGGCGCTGATCAAGATTGCGGAAATGGCAACAGTGATTCCCGGAATCGGTATGTTTGCCGCGGGAGCGCTTGTGCTGCTGGTTGCCGCCATCACGGTCACTTTCGATCCCCGTAAAATCTGGCAGCGCATCGAGTGGGTCAACGGTTCAATACCGCCTACGTCTTCAGGCCGGCCGTCTGCCCTTCCTAAAGCGGACAGCTTATCGCAACAGAATCATCCGCTAACGGCTATGAGCATCGGTCTTGTATGCTGCGAGTCATGCGGACTTGTATCCAGGCCGGCCAATGTCGATAATCCCGGCCACTGCCCGCGCTGCGGGAGACATCTCACCCTGAGAAAGCACCATGCCATTCAGCGGACCTGGGCTCTGATTATCGCGGCGCTCGTCTGCTACATTCCTGCAAATCTACTGCCGGTGATGGCATCGGCCACACTGGTTTCATCGGAGAATGACACCATCCTAAGCGGCGTCGTCCTGCTCTACAAGACGGGATCATGGCATTTGGCGCTGATCGTCTTGATCGCCAGCGTGGTGATTCCACTGGCCAAAATTATGGCTCTGGCTTTTCTACTCATCACAATTCAGCGCCGTTCGATCAAAGAGCAGCGCGAACGTCTGCAATTATACCGGTTGGTTGATTTTGTGGGACGATGGTCGATGCTGGACGTGTTTGTCGTCACGTTTACTGTCGCTCTGATTCAGCTTCAGCCGCTGATGTCGGTGCAGCCGGGAACCGGCGTCCATTTTTTTGCGGCCGTGGTTGTGCTGACCATGATCGCGGCCGAAAGCTTTGATCCCCGATTAATCTGGGATTCCCGCAACGAAAAAGGAGGCTAACGTGACTGAAAACATCGATCTGAAAAATATACCCGAAACCGCCATAGTACCCCGAAAACATCGTAAATTTTCCGTGGTCTGGATTATTCCAATGATCGCGGCAGTGATCGCTCTCGGCATCGCTGTTCAGCGGATTTTGATGGAGGGGCCGACCATCACCATCACCTTCGCCAAGGCCGAAGGTCTGGAAACCGGGAAAACCCTTGTAAAATACAAAGAAGTGGATATAGGCCACGTCACGAAAGTGGAGCTTTCCAAAGATTTCCGGAAAGTGGTGGTCACGGCAAAAATCAACAAAAGCGCTGCCGGACTTCTGGTCGGCGATACAAAGTTCTGGATTGAGCAGCCGCGCGCCAGCCTCAGCGGTGTGTCCGGCTTCGGCACACTGCTGTCCGGCAACTACATTGGTCTGGAGCCCGGAAAATCAAAAAAGGAACGGCACGAATTCACCGGGCTCGAAGTTCCGCCGTCCATTACTTTTGACGAGGAAGGCAAACGGTTCGTACTGAAGACAAACACACTCGGATCCATCGTCAATGGTTCCCCCCTGTATTACCGCCAGTTCAATGTGGGCCAGGTCATCGGTTATGATCTGGCCGGAGACGGGAACTCCATCAATATTGAGGTCTTTGTGCGCGCGCCTTACGACAAGTATGTTACCGATCAGACCCGTTTCTGGCAGGCCAGCGGTGTCGATGTGTCTGTGGGATCTGAAGGCTTTTCCGTACGGACCCAGTCGGTCCTGTCCATGCTGATCGGCGGCATTGCTTTTGAAACGCCATCCTCCTCCGAAGAGGCCAAAATCGCGGGAGAAAAAGCCGTCTTTACGCTGTTTAACAGCCGCGTGGAAGCCATGGCCAAACCGGAAAAAATTGTCACGCCCTATGTGCTCTATTTCAATGAGACGCTCAACGGGCTTTATGTCGGAGCGCCGGTGACCTACTTCGGATTACCTGTGGGCGAGGTCACTTCTGTGGGCCTTGAGTTTATGCCCCGGAAGAATGATGTGCGTCCACGAGTTGATATTGTAGTATATCCAAGCCGTTTTCTCACTCACCTGAAAGAAATGTCTGCCATGAATAAGAAGGTATCCGTTGATACGGAACGCCATACCTTTATTCAGAATGCCGTGGATCGGGGACTTCGCGCTCAACTGCGCAGCGGCAATCTGCTGACCGGAAAACTGTATGTTGCCCTGGATATCTTCCCGAAGGCGCCCCAAGTGAAAATAGACTGGGCCAAATCTCCGGTGGTTATGCCGGTTGTGCCCAGCGGCTTACAGGACTTGCAGGACAAGCTGAATTTCATTTTTTCAAAAATAGAAAAAATACCTGTAGAAGAACTCAGCGCGGAGGCAAAGACGCTGCTGGCAACGACCAACACTCTGCTCAAGCGCTTCGATCAAGAGGCTCTTCCGGAACTGACCAAAACGCTGAATCAGTTTGAGCAGGTTCTGACCAATGCCGATAACACGCTGGTCGGCAAAGATGCTCCCACGCAGTATCAACTTCGCGAGACGCTGTCCGAAATTACCAGAGCGGCTCAGGGAATCAGTCATCTCACCGAGTATCTGGAGAAAAATCCCGAAGCACTGATCCGGGGAAAACAGGAGGGAAATAAAAATGAATAGATTTGCCGCCGTTCTTATCTTCTTGACAGCTCTTGTCTTAACCGCGGGATGTGCTTCTGCGCCGCAGCGTTTCTATACGCTGAATTCCACCCCAGTAACAAAAGCGACACAACAGGCTGACTACTCCGTTTCGGTTGGTCCTGTATCGATCCCTGCTGCCGTTGACCGGCCGCAGATTGTTGTGCGAACAGATCCTCACCAGGTTTCCATCAAGGAATTCGATCGCTGGGCATCGCCTCTGAAAGATGACATTGCCAGGGTTGTCGTCGAGAACCTGATTCCGCTGCTTGGAACGACGCAGATATCGGTGTTTCCGCGAGCTCAGGCTTCCGATACAAACTACCGCTGCACCATTGATATTTTACGTTTCGATTCGGAATTAGGAAAGTCGGCAACACTGGACGCTTTGTGGAAGGTAAGCTCCTCAAAGGATGGGCGAGTACATCACGGACGCACAACACTTTCCGAACCGGCACGGGGCAGCGATTTTACCGCTCTTGTTGCCGCACACAGCCGGGCTATGGGGCAGTTGAGCGCTGACCTGGCCGCCGCCATCAGGGAGATGGAATCAACAAAGCATTAAGAATTTTTTTCCCCGAACTTATACTGGACAGAACATGCTCTACCCATTGAATTCCAGTCTCGGACACTTATACCTACAAAGTCTCAGTATTTTGGAGTCATCAAATACGTGAATTACGAATTGTAAGTTACAATAGCGGAGCTGTAAGGTGGCATAGCCCTTATAGTCTTAAAAACGATTTGTTCGGCGCTATTTTATTATTCTCTCATTTATTTCTTTTATAATTCCTAATTGACCATCAACCGTTACCAAAACAGTGATGTGCGACAAAGCCATCAAATCGCGCTGATCGAAACCGACTGCATAGAACCATTTATCTTTATTCTCTCGCCAATTCTCCAATGTAATACTTGAGACAATCCAACCCTTCTTCGTACCACTGACTTTTATGAGTTGGGAGTATGCAATATCGATAATCTTGGCCAGAGGCATTGGAAGTTTTGATTTTTTCAAATCAAAATCAGGTGATTGTTTTAGTGTGTCTATGGGCATTACGGATTTATATTTCTTACCCTTAAATTCCGAATGATATGTATGACCAGAGTCAAAATCAGATGAAAATGCTCCGGAGAAAGGGATAAATATAAGTAGCACTACAATAATAAAGTTTTTCATTTTCACTCCTTATATTTGCATTTAGAATTGTCTATATGGATCATGCTGCAAATATCGCGTAAAATCGCTACGTAATTTTTAGAGACGGATTACTTATTAATTGTGGTTGTAACCTAGCATAAAATTGTGAATATGAAAAATGAGACTTTCAGGAAGAAGTAAATGATTTGCGATCGTTTTTACATGCGTTGTTAAGACAACGCTGTCCAACAACAGTTTATTCATCGTCATCAAGTTAATGACAGTCGCCTTTTTGTTTCGCCATGTCCAGAAGCTTGCAATCGCCCAGCGAACATGCTTTTTGAAAATCACGGCATCCCTTTTCTCTTTTACGCTCCAGCATATAAACAATTCCCCGGTTGTTGTATACATCGGCGTAGCCCGGTTTCAGACGAATGGATTCATTATAATCCTCAATCGCCCGCGGATAGTTTGCTATTTCAACATAGACAGCTCCCCGATTATGATAAGCGTCTGCGTAATCCTTGTTCAAAATGAGGGCCTTGTTAAAGTATTCGATGGCCATGAGGTATTCGCCTTGCTTGAAATAATCAGTTCCTTTTTTATGAAAGTAAACGCTGTCTAACAACTGCAGATCCGAGCCGCGGCACTCCCCTATTTTCTGAAACTTATGCAAATGCAGGCAATGCCCGAGGTCGCACGCTTTTTTGAAATCAACGCATCCCAGTTCGAAGTTGCGCTTGTTGAAATGAAGCAAGCCCAGCGCGATGTAAGGATCAGCATAACGAGGATCGATACGAATGACTTCGTTAAAATCTGCGATGCCCCGTTGATAGTCATCCAGTTTAAATCCGTACGTCAGGCCCCTGTTATAATAGGCTTTCGTGTAAGAAGGCTGGATGGAAATGGCCTGATCATAACTTTCAATGGCTTTATGATACTGACGCAGGAAAGAATAAGCATTGCCTCTGTTGTTGTAGGCTTCCACACAGAAAGGATAAATTGCAACAGCCTTGCTGCAGTCCTCAATCGCCTTTTGATGCTGGCCAAGCTGGACATAGGTATTGCATCTGTTGTTGTAGGCGTAAGCATATGAAGGATTGATCCGTATGGCTTTGTTGAAGTCATCCAGCGCCTCCTGATATCTGCCGTTTGCTCTGTAAAAAATGCCCCGCTGATGAAGGGCCAGCCAGTTATTTTTTGTCACCCTTAAAGCCTGATTCCATAAATCATTGTTGTTTTGCCAGTAGGCGCATTGCCGCCAGGCTAGGATCATCAGAACGGCGATGAGGACCGCTCCGGCTGGTATGAAGATTTTCTTTTTTATTTCTTTGTCGGAGAATAAGGACGGAAGGCCCCAGACCAGCATGACAAATATACCGATTGAGGGCAGATACATGTAGTTATCGGACATCCCTCTCAGGGCGGATCTGAAAATATCAAGCACCGGAATGATGGTGATGGAATACCATAGCCATCCGACCAGCAAATACGGAGATCTTTTTCTCGCCGTCCAGGCGGCAACAGTGATCATCAGAATTAAAATCGCGGCGCCCAGAATCTGCCAGACGGGCAGCGAATCGGGAAAAGGATAGAAAGCCGCCAGACCTTCCGGCCAGAAGGTCTTTTCCAGATACAGCACAAACGAAACAACCGCATTGGCCAGTCGGGAATCGAGCGGATGGTCAACGATTTTTATGTGCTTATTGTACTGGGCTAAAATCGTGATCATGGTAAAAATGAAGGATAAAATAAATAAAGGCGCCTTCTCTCTGAACTGCCACGATAACAAGCTTTCTTTCTGCCGCTCGAAACGTTTCAGCGGCCAGTAATCCAGAAGCAGCATCACAGCCGGCAGGGTCACGGCCATCGGTTTGCTCATCAGAGCGCAGGCAAAGCACAAAAGGATGAGCAGGTATCGCTTGATCGCCGGTTTCTCCGCATAATAAACATAGAGACACAACGTCAGCATCGAAAAAAAAGTGTTCAGGACATCTTTGCGTTTGGTAATCCAGACGACGGTTTCGACATGCAGAGGATGAAGCGCGAAAAGCGCCGCGACAAAAGCGCTTTTCCAAATCGCTCCCGTCATTCTGTTGAACAGCCAGAAGAGCAATAAAGTACTCAGAATATGCAGGAGAAGATTCGTAACATGATAGCCGCCGGCGTTGAGTCCATAAAGCTGGTTATCAAGCATCAACGAAAGCCAGGTCAGAGGATGCCAGAATTCGGCATGGGTGGTGCTGAATGCCCAGCGCACCGCCTTTGCCGTCAGGCCGGACTGGACATTTAGATTATCCGTCACATAAACCGGATCATCAAACGTTACAAAGTCGAATTGATAGACCTGCCCGAAAACGGCCAGGGTGAGAGCCGTTAAAACAAGATAGACGATAAGCTTTTTCGGGAGAAGGCTTCTGCCGATTTGACCGACCATGGGATTCTGCCACGTCACGAACATTCCCGGATGGCTTCCGCGAAACCCGGGATGGCGTTGATAATGGTTTTATCATCAACGCAGTAGGCAATGCGGAAATAGCCGGGACAGCCGAAACCGCTCCCCGGAACCACCAGAATATTTTTTTTGAGCAGCATTTTGACGAAGGCCACATCATCGGGGATCGGACTTTTCACAAAAAGATAAAATGCTCCTTCCGGTTTGGCGAATTGATATCCCTCCCGCGCCAGTCCGGCGCACAATAAATCGCGCTTCTTCTTGTAAATTTTCACGTCCACGGCCGCATTCTGCAGTTTCACGACGATTCTCTGCATCAGCGCCGGCGCATGCACAAATCCCAGGATTCTTGTGCATAAAATCAGAGCCGTGATGAGTTCATGGGCTTCATGGAGTTTCGGATTGACGGCGATATAACCGATTCTTTCCCCCGGCAGAGAAAGGGTCTTGGAATAAGAATAGGCAACGATGCTATTGGCATAAGCCTGCAGCACACCGGGCACTTTGATATTGTCATAAACGATTTCGTTGTAGGGCTCGTCGGAAATCAGATAAATGGTCTGATCATACTCCCGGCTTTTTCGCCGGAGAAGCGCGGCCAGTTCCATAATATTTTTTCTGCTGTAAACCCTGCCCGTCGGATTGTTGGGCGAGTTAATCATAATCGCTTTTGTCTTCCTGCCAATCGCCTTGCCGATTGCCTCAATATCCAACGAAAAATCATCTTTCGTTTTGACGAATTTTACGACGCCACCGTAGTTGGTCACATAGAAAGGATATTCGACAAAAAAAGGCTTAAGAACGATGACTTCATCTCTGGGATCAAGCAGGGATTTAAAAATAACGTTCAATGCCCCTGCCGCGCCGCAGGACATCACAATATGATCGGCCGTCAACTTGAGCCCATAGGTTATATTGATTTTCGCGGCAATGGCCTGCCTGGTCTCCGCAAAACCGGCGTTGGGCGCGTAGCCGTGCTTCATAGCAATCTGTTCTTCGGCAAGCCTGATCAATTGCTTTTTGAATACGGCCGGCGGCTCCACGTTGGGATTGCCCAGACTGAAGTCATAAACCTTGTCCGCGCCGTATTTCTTTTTCAGCACGGCGCCCTCTTCAAACATTTTTCTGATCATCGACGAATTGCTCATCGACGCTTTGATTTTTTTAGCAATGGCCATTTTTAAAATCCGTTATGCGTTTTTACATGCGTCATTATTTTTTGCGTCTTAGGATGACAAATATCCCCAGCACAATTAGTATCGCCGGCAATACATACTGGGAATATTTGGAAGGGTCGAAACCGTATAACTCATAAAAAAGAAATCCTGTTCCGGCCAGCGTGATAATCCATCCGCCGAGATCCCTGACTCTCTGAATCAGGGTGCAGACGCCAACGGCAATCAGCAACACCGGCCAGGTTTGCCCAAAAGAATAGCTTCCTGATTTATGCAAAAAGATCAGAATCCCCAGAGTAATCAGGATAACGCCGCCGGTCAACACACTCTGTTTCTTATCGCTCATACAATATCATCTCCTTGTCTTTATTCAGTCGGTTAGCCATGATCTGCCGTTTGTTATTTGTCCAATGATTTTAAAAACGGTTTGAACAAATCAATCGGTATCGGAAATACCGTTGTCGAATTATTCTGGGTAGCTATCTGGTTCAAGGTCTGCAAATAACGTAACTGCAATGACATCGGCTGCGTTTCCATTAAGGCCGCCGCTTCGATCAGCTTTTGCGCCGCCTGGAATTCACCTTCGGCATTGATGACCTTCGATCTCCTTTCTCTTTCCGCCTCGGCCTGTTTGGCCATGGAACGCTTCATTTCTTCGGGCAAGTCAATCTGCTTAACTTCCACCAGCGATACCTTGATGCCCCACGGCTCGGTGCTGCGATCCAGGATTTCCTGCAGGTGCATATTGATTTTTTCACGTTCGGAAAGAATCCCGTCCAATTCCATCTGTCCGCAGACGCTTCTTAATGTCGTCTGGGCAAGCTGCGAGGTGGCAAAGAGATAATTTTCAACATTGGTCACCGCGGAATTGGCATCCATGACACGGAAATAAACAACCGCGCTGACTTTAATGGAAACGTTGTCTTTCGTGATAACATCCTGAGGAGGAACATCCATCGTAATCGTCCGCATATCAATCTTTACGACTCTGTCAATTCCCGGAATGATAATAATCAGGCCAGGCCCCTTAACATCCCGGATGCGTCCCAAACGGAAAACAACAGCTCTTTCGTATTCATTCATTATTCTGATCGCCGATGCCAGAAACATGATAACCAGGACAATCACAACAATCATTGGCATAATAGAATTACCCACCATTGTCTTTTCCTCCTTTATGGCTTTTTAATACTTCTATGGTTTATTTTTTATTTCTTCCACTAATAATTTCAACCCTTCAAGCTTGACAACTCTTGCCTTCGCGCCTTTTTTAATCGGTTGGTCGCTTGTCGCTTTCCAGTATTCTCCCATCAAAAATACTTCCCCCTCGTTGTCTATATCTTTCACCACTTCGGCTTCAGCGCCGATCATGGCTTCCGTACCGGAAAAATGCTTGCGCATCTGCGCTTTCACGGCCAGCCATACAACCACAATAAAGAAGCCGGATGCAACCAGAACAGCGGGAATTAAAACCTGAAAAGAAAGGCGCAGGGCAGGCTCCGGCGTATCAAACAATAACAGCGACCCCAAAACGAGTGAAACCACTCCTCCAACCGTCAGCATTCCATGACTCATGACCTTAATCTCCGCGATAAATAAAATCACGCCAAAAAGAATCAACAGAATTCCCGTATAATTCACGGGCAGCGTGGACAGACCGAAAAACGCCAGCAGCAATGATATGCCGCCGATGACGCCCGGCAAAATAGCACCCGGCGTGGAAAGTTCAAAATACAGACCCGCCAGCCCGACCAGCAAAAGAATGTAAGAAATGTTGGGATCGGAAATCGCCGCCAGAATGCCCTGCCGTGTTCCCATCTTTTTATTGTTGATCACCGCGTTTTTTGTCGATATTTTCTTTTTCCCGCCAGCCAGCGTGACCTCCTTCTGGTCAATGGCCGCCAGAAGCTTATCAATATCCGGGGCGACATAATCAATCACCTTGAGTTTCAGCGCTTCTTCGGCGGTGATGGATTCGCTCTTGCGCACAGCCTTCTCCACCCATTCTTCGGAGCGTCCCCTGGTTTTGGCGATGCTCCGGGCATAAGCGGCGGCATCATTTTCAATTTTTTCGGACATGGTTTTGTCTTTGTCGCCCGTTGGTCCGCCGATGCCGATGGAAACCGGATGGGCGGCGCCGATATTAGTGCCGGGCGCCATCGCGGCAATATGGGCGGCCTCGGTGATAATGACACCGGCGGAAGCGGCTCTAGCTCCGGAAGGATAAACAAAAACAATAACCGGCAGCGGAGCATTCAGAATGCTTTTGGCGATGTCGCGCATGGCGGTATCCATGCCGCCGGGGGTGTCCAGCAGGATGATTAATCCTTCAGCGTTGTCTTTTTTTGCTTCTTCGATACTGGAAGCAATATATTTCGACGTCGGTGACGTAATGACGCCATCCACCGTGATGACATTAAAGACAGGATTTTTTTCCTGAGCACCCGCTAAAAAAGCTCCCAACATCAGAATGGCCATCAAGGCATATTTAATTTTTTTCAACATGGGTTCACCTCTTATTTCAAGATCAACAACCCTAAAGATTTACTTCATTCATGATCATTTGGATGTCTTCCCACACCTGTTTTTTCGCCGAAGGATTTCTTAAAAGATAAGCCGGATGATAGGTGGGCATGAGTTTTATTCCTTCGTAGGTGTGGAATCGCCCCCGAAGGGCAGATATGGCGACTTCTGTCTTCAAAAGCGTCTGAGCGGCAAATTTACCCAGGCCGCAGATAATCTCCGGAGCGATAATGCTTAGTTGCTTCTTCAGGAAAGGTTCACACAGGCGGATTTCATCAGTTTGAGGATTGCGGTTGCCCGGCGGCCGGCATTTGAGAATATTGCAGATATAGACATCTTTTCGCTGCATCTTCATGCCCTTCACAATAATATCCGTTAAAAGTTGTCCGGCCCGTCCCACAAACGGCAGCCCCTGTTCATCTTCATCGGCGCCCGGCGCTTCTCCGACAAAAACAATCCGGGCTTCAGGATTGCCGACACCGAAAACAAGATTTTTCCTTGTTTTTCCCAAAGGACAATGCTGACAGTCACCGAGCTCCGACCGGAGCGCCTTCAGCAACTCTTCTTTATTCGTCTGAACCGTTTTAGATTTTGAAACAACGGTTGCGGGCTTACAAACGGCAGTTTTTTGTGGCTTGCTCCAATCGATCCCCGCAGATAGACTCTCCCGGTTAATCACCTGCCCTTTGAGCGCCTGCATAGTCTTAAGCAATTCTGCCTGAATGTCCTCTGTCGCCAAAATCAAGTTTCCCCCGTTATTTTTTGCCGCTGCCTTTTTTCATTATTTTTTGTACGCGGTCAAGAATCGCGTCGGCCGCTTCAATTTTTGTCATTTTCCCAAGAGATTCCGTTTTGCCCCCGCGGTCGATAATGGTAATGACGTTGGTATCCGTGCGGAAGCCAGCCCCCTCGTCCCGCAGATTATTGGCCACAATCAAATCCATATTTTTCTTCTTCAATTTTTCCCCGGCATTCGCGAGCAGATTCTGCGTTTCCATCGCAAAACCGACCAGGACGCGATGGCCCTTATGCCTGCCGATTTCCGCGATGATATCGGGATTATTTTTCAGTTCCAGAGAAAGATTTTTTTTATCCTTCTTGATTTTTTCCGCGGCGGTCTCGCTGGGACAGTAATCGGCGACAGCCGCCGCTTTGATGATGACTTCCGCTTTGTTGTAATGATCCATAACGGCCTGAAACATGTCCCTGGCCGTGCGCACCCGGATGATATTTTCCACCGGCGGCGGAAGATGCGTCGGACCGCTGATCAATGTCACGTCAGCACCTCGTCTGTATGCGGCGGTGGCCAGCGCATAGCCCATTTTACCGGACGACAGGTTGGTAATAAATCGCACGGGATCCAGAGGCTCCTCTGTTGGACCCGCGGTAATAAGAATTTTCACGCCTTTTAAATCTTTCGGGGTCAGAAGATTTTCTATCGCCTCGACAATTTCCTCAACGTCGGGCAGACGCCCTTTGCCTTTCGTCTTGCAGGCCAGTTCCCCCTCAGCGCTTTCCATGACGGCATAACCGAGTTTTTTCAGTTTACCGATATTTTCCTGAACGACCGGATTGGCCAGCATCTTTTCATTCATCGCCGGACAGATCAGCGTTGGTTTATCCTGAGCCATCATGGTTGTCGAAAGAAGATCATCCGCAATGCCCGAAGTGATTTTCCCGATAATGTTGGCCGTTGCCGGCGCGATGACAAAAGCGTCGGCGTATTCCGCCAGCGCAATATGCGCTATATCGAACTTGTCGGCCGCGACAAACATATCCGTATAGACTTGATTCTGCGACAGGGTCTGCATCGTCAGAGGCGTAATAAATTCCTGCGCGTTTCGGGTCATGATGACCTTCACCTGCGCTCCCTGCCTGATCAATGCGCGCACCAGCTCCGCCGCTTTGTAAGCCGCGATTCCGCCTGTCACACCCAGAACGATCTTCTTTCCCGTCAGCATAGTTGAATTTCCCGTTAATTGGATTGGTTTTAATGAAAAAAGGTTTCTACCGGCAACTTTTTTTGAAATATAACAGCGCTTTTTCACAATATCAAGGCATAATTATGATTCATTCCGAAATATTCACCACACATCAGCCGGTGGAGAATTCCCTTGCAAAACCGTCTGAAAATGTTTATAAGCCGCGCATTCTCATACACCACATCGATTAGGAGATGATTATGAAAAGGTTCCCTTTATATATAGAAGTGATCATTGGCGTTGTCGTGCTGGTTTTGGCGGGCTGGTTTTTCTTCGGCAGCTCTCTGGAAATGAGCAAACCCGTCATCAAATTCGATCAGGACGTCAAAGCGATCGGCAGACAAAAAAATATCAATATTCAATTTACCGATTCCCACAGCGGTCTTTCACAGATCACCGTGGAAATTATCCAGGATAATAAAGGCCAGATTCTCGCCGATAAAAAAATACCGTCCAAAGGGACAAAACAGGAAACGCTGCCTCTGTCGGTAAGCGCCGGTGACTTGAAATTGCATGACGGCCCGGCAACGCTGAAAGTTACGGCAACCGATCATTCCGTTTTTGAGAACAAGACGATTTTATCGCAAGATATTAAAATTGACACGATACCGCCGCAGATTAATCTATTGAAAAACATGACGTATATTAATCAGGGTGGAACCGGTTTTGTCGCCTATCAGCCTTCGAAGCCTCTGGCTGAAACGGGAGTCTATATCAACAAATACCTGTCTCCCGCTCACGCGGCACAAATTGACGGCAAGCCTTCGTATGCTACCTACTTCGCGATGCCGATGGACGCCGATACGGCCGCTACCAGAATCATGATTTTCGCCCGTGATGAAGCCGGCAATGAAATCAATATTGCCGTGCCCTGCACGATCAAACCCAAAAAGTTTCGCGCGGACAAAATGAACCTGAGTGAAGGTTTTCTGCAGCAGAAAATGCCGGAATTCCAGGCGATGGTTCCTTCGCTCCATGGGAAAACACCTCTGGAAGTCTTCTCTCACATTAATACGCAAATGCGCCAGGACAATTTTGCTACCATCCAGAAAATGTGTCAGAAGTCCGCTCCCAAAGAACTCTGGGAAGGAACCTTCCTCCGCATGAAAAACGGCGCCCCCATGGCTCTCTTCGGCGATAAGCGGAGTTACGTGTATAACGGCCAGGTTATCGGAGAATCCATTCACAACGGTGTGGACCTGGCCTCCAACGCCCGTTCCGATATTGAAGCGGCCAACAGTGGCATTGTGGTCTTTACAGGCGCGTTAGGCATTTACGGCAATGCGGTGCTAATTGATCACGGTCTGGGCATCTTCACGCTTTACGGACATTGTTCCTCCATTAATACAACCGTCGGCAAGAATGTTGCCAAAGGCGAAAAAATCGGGGTATCCGGAACATCAGGACTCGCGGGTGGGGATCACCTGCATTTCAGCATTATCGTCGGCGGACAGGGCGTCAATCCTGACGAATGGTGGGACGCCCACTGGATCAAAGACAATATCGGCAAATAGAATTTGTCACGGAGTTCGAAATCTGAATAGCGGTGAATCAATTTTTATTGATGTCGCGATGGTTTAAATTCACCATGTAATGTCTGGAAAAAAAGTAGTCGCTGATCTTGTTGGCCATCACCACGGAGCGGTGCTTTCCGCCGGTGCACCCCAGCGCGATATTGAGTCTGACCTTGCCCTCCTGTTCATAGAGGGGAATCAGGAAGTTCATTAATTTCTTGATCTGGTCCAGAAACTCTCGGCATTCCTTATTCTGCAAAACATATTTTTTCACTCCCGCGTTGTAGCCGTCAAACCTTTTCAATTGTTCAACAAAATAAGGATTCGGCAGAAACCGCACATCAAAGACCAGATCCGCTTCGACGGGCAACCCATAGCGGTAGCCGAAAGAATTGACATTGATGACCATTTTTTTCTTTTTGGATGAAGGCTGGAAATGTCTTTGAACGGTATCCTTGAGCTGATGGACATTCAGGTCGGTCGTGTCCACGATTTTATCCGCCATCTTGCGCAGGGAGGATAATTTTTCCTTCTCCAGTTGAATGCCTTCCAGAACCAGACCCCGTTCGGAAAGGGGATGAACGCGCCTGGTTTCGCTGAAGCGGTGTAAAAGAGACTCTTCCGAGGATTCGAGAAAAAGAATTTCCAGTTTAAATCCCTGCTTCTTCACCGCCTCGAATATTTTTCTGTATTTGTCGAGAAAGCTTTTTTCCCTTAAATCCATGACCAAGGCCACGCGCTTGATTTTCGGTGAAGAAGCAATGGTGATGGAAAGAAATTTGGGCAGTAAAATAACCGGCAGATTGTCCACACAGAAAAAACCGACATCTTCCAGCGCTCTCAGGGCGGTGCTTTTTCCGGAACCGGAAAAACCCGTGATGATAACGACTCTCAGATTTTTCATCTCAGGATCCTCCGTTGGGCTCAAGCGCGTTCAACCGCCGTTTTAATCGCGAATATGAAAGCTTTGACGAAAATCAAGCTACACAGGCATCTTCCTGTTCGATAATCACTTTATACAGATCGCTTTGCGCTCCGGCTTTTAAAAGTTTTTTGCGAAAATTCGGCTCCTTGAGCATTTTGGAAATTTTGGCCAGAATTTTCAAATGCTGCCCCGCCGAATTCTCCGGTGCCAGCAGCAGAAACAGCAGGTGAACGGGTTTTCCGTCCAGCGCATCATACATAATGCCGTTGCTGCTTCGTCCAAAAGCGACAACGATTTCCTTCAGGTCCGATATCTTCCCGTGAGGAATGGCCACGCCTTCTCCGATGCCGGTCGAGCCAAGGCTCTCTCTCTGCTTCAGAATTTCCAGGACGGATGATTTTTCAAGCTTCAATCCCCCACGGATGATGGTATCCACCATCTCCAACAATGCCTCTTCTTTGTTCCTGGCGGACAAATCAGCATTAATATATTCTATTTTGAAAAGCTGTTCCAACTGCATGAATACACCAATAATCTTGAGAATATTATGTCTCCGGTTTTACATCAGAGGCCAGGGCTAATTGGTTTCAATCAGCGTAAAGTTTCCGTCATCACGCCGGTAAATCAGGCTGACGTTTTCCGACGACGTGTCCCTGTAGATAATGAATCGATCGTCCGTTTCTTCAAGTTCCATGACGGCGTCATCGAAGGTCATCGGCTTTAAGATGACTTTGCGGGTTTCCGTGATTTTGCTGGTCGCGGTTTCATCCAGTTCTTCTCCGGCAACTGACGGTTCCTGCGTTCGCCGGATACTTCTGGGTTTGTGTTCACGTATTTTTTCTTTCTGTTTTTTCAGTTGTTTTTCAATTTTATCCACACATCTGTCGATGGCGATCCGCATATCCTTGTCTTCTTCTTTAGCGTTGATATTCCATCCGTTGGAACTTAAATTAATTTCTGTTGCGTTTCGGAATTTTTCCATGGAAACAACTATATGAGCTTCGGCAGGCGTATCCAGATATTTTTTCAGTTTCTGCATTTTTTCTTCGGCGTACACTTTTTGCCAGTTTTCACCTTCACCATTTCTAAAAGTCACCGAAATTTTCATAATCGTTCCTCCTTAAATTTAGTTAATCTGCCTGACATCACTATTCTTCATCTTTCAGCAAGCTGGCAATAAAGAGGCCCGTCATATATTGGTGTCAAAAACAAATGTCAACCAAAATTTATGTCCTCAATGCCATCTTTTATGAAAGACGCCTAAAAATATTTCTTTCTTCTCGACGAGGGAAGAATCCCCATCATTTCCCTGTATTTGGCGACCGTGCGCCTCGCGATATCAATCCCCTTGGCCTGAAGAATATTCACGATTTCGCAGTCGCTGTAGGGCTTTCGTTTCTCGCTGCTGATGATCTGCCGGATCTCCTCCTGAACACTTTTCGCGGCAACGGTCCCCGCGGATGTTCTTTTAATGGAGCTGCCGAAGAAATATTTCATCTCAAAGATGCCCTGTGGCGTGTGCATATATTTGTTGTTCACCACCCGGCTGATGGTGGATTCGTGCATTTCTATGTCACTGGCCACATCCCGCAGGACCAGCGGCTTGAGATAATCAATGCCCCGGTCCAGAAAATCTTTTTGAAATTTGACGATGCTTTCGGCAACCTTATAGATGGTATTCTGGCGCTGCTGGATGCTCTTAATCAGCCACGTCGCCGATTGGACCTTATCCTTAATATACTTTTTGCCGTTTTCCGAGTCCTGCTGGCCGTGCCCTGAAAGTCCGGCCATAATTTCACGATAAAAGTTGCTGATCCGCAAACGGGGCAAACCGTCATCGTTAAGGATTAATTTATAGTCGTCTCCCGTTTTAACGACATAGACATCCGGGACGACGGGCTGCGTTTTTTCTTCAGAATAAATGCTACCGGGCCGCGGATTCATTTTGCTGATGCAGAGGACGGCCGCCTCCACTTCTTTGAGCGGAACTTTCAGTTTATGGGCGATATGCGCATAGTTTTTCAATTCGAGATCCTTCAGGTATTCCTTAATGATCACTTCAATAATCTTATTCTCCGCACCCAGCAGTTTCGCCTGAATCAGCATGCATTCCTGAAGATTGCGGGCGGCAATGCCCGGAGGATCGAAGTCCTGCACCTTTTTCAGCACCGCTTCCACGAATTCCTCGCTGACATTTTCTAGAGCGGCGATCTCCTGCGCGGTCGCGCTCAAATACCCATTCGGATCCAGGTTGCCGATAATCTGATGGCCCACCCGTTCTTCATCTTCCGAAAAAGAGGACAGCATCATCTGCCACGTCAGATGCTTGGCCAGTGACTGCCCTTCGGTAAGAATATTTTCCCAGGATGTCTCTTCGCTGTCCGCGCCGCCGTACGTCACCCCGACGGGGCCGTAATCCTCCAGGTAATTCGCCCAGTCAAACTCCTCCGTGCCCGTTCCTTTTTCGACATTGATTTCTTCCGTGTGTTCGACCGGTTTGATATTTTCGCGCTCTTCGGAAAGGATATCTTTTTCAAAATCGACATTCGCGGTATCATCCATCCCCTCATCCGCCGATGCTTCTTCCAGCAGAGGATTCTCTTCCATCTCCTGATTGATGGCGTCAACCAGCTCCTGGCGGGACAGCTGTAGCAGTTTGATCGCCTGCTGAAGCTGGGGCGTCATAATCAACTGCTGGGAAAGTTTCAAATTTTGTTTTAATTCAAAAGCCATATCCGTCACTACATAGCGAAATTCATCTATAAATTAAAAGAGTCGCCGAAATAAAATTTTCTCGCCAGTTCGCTTTGAGCAATCACATCCGGCGGTCCTTCCACCAGGATGGCGCCTTCATTCACAATATACGCCCGGTCACAGCAGGCCAGCGTTTCGCGGACGTTATGATCGGATATAACGATGCCGATGCCCTTGCGCTGTAATTTTTCGATAATTTTCTGAATATCGGCAACCGCCAGGGGATCGATACCCGCGAAAGGTTCGTCGAGAAGAATATACTTGGGGGACGTCACCAGCGCCCGTGTAATTTCAACCCTCCGCCTCTCACCGCCGGACAGGGAGTAAGCGTAATTCTTCGCCAGATCGGTCAGATCCAGTTCGCTCAAAAGCTCCCGAAGACGCTCTTTACGATCCTCATCCTGCAAGTCCAGAGTTTCGAGAATCGCCAGGATATTCTGCTCCACCGTCAGCTTTCGAAAAATGGAGGATTCCTGAGGCAGATAATTCAATCCTTTGCGCGCTCTCATATACATAGGAAATCCTGTGATATTTTCTCCATCCAGAAAAATTTCGCCCGCGTCCGGTTTCACCAGCCCGACAATCATATAGAAAGTTGTTGTTTTGCCGGCGCCGTTGGGCCCGAGCAGCCCGACCACTTCACCGGGCGAAATTCTTAAATCAATCCGGTTAACAACTTTTCGTTTGTTATAAATTTTAACCAGACCCCTCGCCGATAAATCACTCATATTAAAATGAAAACCGCTACTTTTCCTTTTCTGTCTTTTTCACGCTCTGCGGATAAATAACCGCTTTCACCTGATTTTGCGTGTCGCTTTCCACCATTCCCCTATTTTCATTAAGAAATACCGTGACCCTATCGCCCCTGATCGAGTTTTTTCCTTCATTGAGCAGAGCATTGCCGGTAATCACTATTTTGCCACTCTCCCTGTAATAAACCGCGCGATCACCCTGAGCGGTTCTGTTTTCCTGCTGGAAATAGACACTTCCCTGAGCTTCTATCTTTTCCAGATTGCCGCTTTGATCCGTTCCCGGCGCACTTTTTTGATCTCCTTTTTTCAACGCCTCCTGATAATACAGAAGCAGCCGATCTGACTTCAATACGCTTTTGCCCTGTGTAATCCTGGCATGACCGTAAAAAACAATCAGCTTTTTATCCTGATAAGCCTCCATTCGATCGGACGTCACTTCGAGCGATTCGTCAAATTTCTTTTTCAGGATATTCTGGTCGGCGCACAACCCCCATCCGGACAGCGTGAATAAGAGCAAAATTGCTATGTAAATCTTTGTGTGGCGCATTGATATTTTTATCAACTAATCCTTGCCTTCACTGCCGACGGAATACTCACGTTGCCTTTATCCACATAGACAATCAACCCCTTGCCCGTGACCTGAATGTTCTGATTTTCCATCGTAATCGGGGCTTGAGTGAATATTTTTTTCTCAGTGTCTTTGTAACTCAAAGAATCCGTGCTAAATTTATAGCCGCTGTCGGAAACCAGAGTCACATGACCTTGGATGTCAATGTGTTTTTTATCCGTGGCGATAATGCCTTTATCGGCATTCATCAGAAACACCCGGCCGTCGGCTGTTGTTAATTTGACCTCAACGATTTCCAGAACAGCGAGATTCTGTTTCCTGTCATAGATGGCGGTTTCGGCCCGGACTTCCCATTTGGTCTTCGCTTCACCGACTTCCGTAAAGGCAAAACCTTTTATTTTCAGGTCCACACTTTCCTTCAATGTGTCCACGATAACTTTCTTTTGCTGGAGGCCATTCATCATAAAAACGGCCGCCGCAACTAGGATTACAACTGATATGATGACTGAAGACAGAAGGATGGTTTTTCTTTTCAATTTCATCTCAATCCCAAGCGTTTCGCTGTTTATTTTTTTTGGTTTTATTATAGCACTCAGGATGGCCTGTGTAAAGCTATAAGGATGACAAATATATTGAAATAAGCCGATTTTTTATGGCTTGCCTATATTAAAATTCATACCGGGCAGCCACGTCAGCCCATTTCCCCTGAGCCTGCAGAATCATTTCACATACTTCTCTGACCGCGCCGTGACCGCCTCTGTTTTTAGCCACATAATGAGCTGATTTCTTTACCACATCCTCCGCGTCCGCCACAGCCACGGCAAAACCCGCTCTTTTTAAGACAGGAATATCCACAATATCGTCTCCGATAAAAGCCGTCTCATCCGGCAATAATTTGTGCTTCTTCATGATTTTTTCGTAGACCTCTTTTTTATTAAAAACCTTCTGATAAACGTCTTTGATGTCCAGATCTCTGGCCCGATGCTTGACCACATTCGATTGCCTTCCGGTCAGGAGCGCCACGCTGATTCCGTATCGCTGCAAAATTTTTATCCCATGCCCGTCCCGTACATTGAAATTCTTTGATTCCCGTCCCTCATCATCTATGATGATCCGGCCGTCGGTCATGACGCCATCCACGTCCATGATCAATAATTTGATTTTCCTGAGTTTCTCCACCATATCTTTTTTCATGAGGATCTTTTCCTTTCTATTGAACGCACAGAATTTATTTTTTAGCTCCGGGATATTTGATCACCGAATCAATTTTGGTCAGCGTGACCAGAAGCGCTTCCAGCGAATCCAGATACAAAGAATTTGCGCCGTCGCACAGCGCTTTTTCCGGATCGCGATGAACCTCGAAAAATATGCCGTCGACCCCCGCAGCAACAGCCGCCCGCGCCAGATATATCACCATATCGCGCTGCCCTCCTGAACAGGTCCCCTGCCCTCCGGGAAGCTGCACCGAGTGAGTCGCGTCAAAAATGACTGGATAGCCCATCTCTCTCATAATGGGCAGCGAACGGACATCAAAGACAAGGTTATTATAGCCGAAGGACGCTCCCCTTTCGGTCAGCATGATATTATCATTGCCGACCGACTTGATTTTTTCGATAATATTGGCCACATCCCAGGGCGCCAGAAACTGCCCCTTCTTGACATTGACGACACGGGCTTTTCGGGCGATTTCCGTCACAAAATCCGTCTGACGACAAAGAAAGGCGGGGACCTGCACAACATCCAGAACCTTCGCGGCGGCGTCAATTTCCTCGAAACGGTGCACATCGGAAAGCACCGGGATGTTTAACTCCCCCTTTATTTTTTCCAGAATGGCCAGTCCTTTTTTTAAGCCCGGGCCGCGGTAGGATTGGATCGATGTCCGGTTGGCCTTGTCATAGGAGGCCTTGAAGATAAAAGGCATCTTTAATTTCGCCGTCAGTTTTTTCAGATACAGCGCCGTATCCATCGCCGTTTTCTCGTTCTCCAGAACACAGGGGCCGGCAATCAAAACAAATTTTTTATTGTCTCCCGCGACAAAATCAGCAATTTTTATTTTTTTCATTCTTCTTCACTCCCCGATTTCTTTTTATTCTTTTCCTGCAGCAGCTTAATATTGATTCCCGGTATTCTCCGGGCGGCTTTAGCCGATTCCGGATTCAGCGCATAGGCCTTTTTATAGGCGTCGAGCGCCTGCTGATACAGGCCTTTCTTCTCGTAGGCCTCGCCGAGGTTATCATAAATATCCGCGTCGCCGCCATCAAATTTCAGCGCCATTTGATATTGCTTGATGGCCATATCCGCATTTCCGGAAGCAGCGTAAGCATAACCTAAACTGGCGAACGACCCCGCTTTTTTAGGCTCTAATTTGGCCAGTTTCTGATAGGTCTGGATAGCTCTTGGATAATTCTTTTCCTTCACATAAAGATCGGCCAGACGGCTTAGAATTTCTTTTGTCGCGGGCGATATTTTCTCATAAGCCTCGATCGCCTTTTTGCTCATCCCCATCTTCTGATACGCATCGGCAAGATTGAAGCGCACGGTTGAACTTTTCGCGCCGTATTGAATCGCCTTCTCATAGTTTTCCGCCGATAAAGCATATTTGCTTAATTCGCCGTAGGCAAATCCCAGACCGGTATGAACAGACTCTTTTCGTTTTGCTTTGTTTTTCAGTTTTTCATAATATTGAATGGCCAGATTAAAATGATTATTTTTAAGGGCGAGCTCCGCCATCCGCTCCATGGCTTCCGTATCGTTGGGATTCATTTTCAGAACTTTTTCGTATTCTCCGGCGGCTTCACGATACATTTTCTTCCCTTCATAAACTGAAGCCAGATTGAATCTGGTTGCCGGGTCTTTGGAATTCAGCGTGACAGATTTCTTCAGGCTGTTGAGCGCTTCCTGATTCTTGCCGCTGCCGCCATAAGCGGCGGCAAGATTGGCTTGCGCGACGGCGTTTTGCGGGTCCTTTTTCAGGATTTCTTTATAGCATTTGACGGCCTCATCATTTTTCTTGAGCTTCAGATAAATCTCGCCCAGCGCGAAAAGCGCAGGTTCTGATTCTTTCGAGTGATCGATAATATGCTTATATTCACGCACCGCGTCATCCAGCCTGTTGATTTTTTTGTAGGCGTCGCCCAGTTTGAATCGCGCCGGATAATTGTCAGGCTGCAGCCGAACCGCTTCCTCGTAATTTTTGGCCGCCTGATTCCATAATCCTTTTTCTTCCTGAGACAGAGCAAGACACAGAAAAGCTTCCGCGTTCGCGGGACTGATTCTGATCAAATCCCGCGCGATACGGATAGCCTCATCATATCTTTTCTGTTTGATATAAATCTTTGCCGACTCGAGCATCGCCGCAGCGTCATCGGGCTTGATTTTCAGAACCTCCATGTAAAGCTTCCCGGCTTCGTCGATTCTGTTTTGTTTAACGTAAATGCCGGCAAGAATTTTGCGCGCGCCGACATCACCGGAATTCAGCGCTACGGCCTTGAGCAGATAAGCAATCTGATCCTTTTGATTGGAGGCATCATTGGCAAATCGAAACCAGTCCTGCGGTGTCATGACAATCTTTAAAGGAACTGAGCCGATCATTTCTCCCTTATAAATTACAGATATCTCATAGCCTTCCAACTTTGCTTTCTGATCAATGGAAGCCCCCTTCTTCGTCGCCCGGTTGATGAAGTCAATGCCTTTGAATAATGTGCCCGTATCGTTGTCCTTTTCGCTGAATCCTTCAAATTTTACGGAGGTCTTCTTGCGCGACAAGTCATCGCTGACAACAGACTTGACCACAAATTCATCTCGGTAGGTGATTTCCAAAATATCCTCCGCGCCTACTTTCATCTCCTGGCCGTTTTTCTCCATCTCGAGATAATAAAAATGGGGTTTTTCTTTGAGCACATAGTATGAAAAAGTATTTTTCAGTCGGAAAACCCGCAAATCAAAGGATGTATAATCAAACTGGCTGAGTAGAAATGTAACCACAAATACAAAAACAATGACAACGCAGGTCAGCACTATATTTTTTACTGCAAACTGATTATCGCGCCGTTTTTTTTCGTTCAAATCTTGATCAATCATAGATGGCCTGATGTATAAATTTTATCATCCCGGTTCGTCGTCTGCAATCAGCTTCGCGGATGATATTTTTGATGAACCTCTTTTAATCGTTCACGCGTCACGTGCGTATAAATCTGAGTCGTCGAAATATCCGAATGCCCCAGCATAACCTGCACCGTGCGCAAATCGGCGCCGCCCTCCAGCAAATGCGAGGCAAAAGAATGGCGAAACGTATGCGGATAAACTTTTTTCTGCAAACCTGCCTGTTTCGCGCAGCCAACAACGATTTTCCAGAATCCCTGTCGGGTAAACTTTCGCCCGAAGCGGTTCAAGAATAAAACATCCGTGGTTTTTCTCTGCATCAGTCCGGGACGCACCTCATCAATATAGCGTCTGGTGCAATCGTATGCTATTTTGCCGATCGGGACAATCCTTTCTTTGCTGCCCTTCCCCATCACGATCAGAAATCCGACCTGCCAATTGATGCTGTTCATCGTTAAATTGATCAGCTCGGAGACCCGGATGCCCGTCGCGTATAAAAGCTCCAGCATCGCCGTGTTGCGGATCGCCGACGCAGACTGTGTCCCGGGCGTGGCCAGGATGGTCTTCATTTCCTCTTTACTGATTGTTTCCGGTAATCTCATCCAGACCTTTGCCAGCTCAATATTGGCCAGAGGATTCTCTTCGATGTATTTTTCCCGGATCAGATATTTATAAAATCCCCGCAGGGCTGCCAGGGAACGATTCATGGAATTCGACGACAGGCCGTCATCCCTGATTTGTGTGAGGAAGGCAACGATAACCTCCGGATGGACTTCTTTGATGTCGCTGATTTGCCGGTTTTGCTCCAGAAATAAAAGAAAACGTCGCAAATCGCGCCCGTAGGATTCAATCGTGTTCTGTGCGACTCCCCTTTCAACCAGAAGATAGCTTAAATATTTTGTCAGCAGGTATTCCACGACTGTTTTTTAACGCAAATAATCGCCCGAAGCAAAGATTTTTTATTGACTTATTTTATAATATCGTAAAAATAAGAAAACAAATATTCATTTTAATTATCGGTGAGTAAAATCGATGGGAAAAATTATTATTGCCTCCGACCATGGGGCTATATCTTTGAAAAGCGAAATTATTGATTTTTTAAAAACGAAAAAGTTCGATGTGAAGGATATGGGGGTTTATAGCGAAGATGCTGTGGATTATCCGGATATGGCAGTGGTTACCTGTAATGAGTTTAAGAAAGGCGGCTATGATTTCGGCATCTTGCTTTGCGGCACCGGCATCGGCATCTCCATCACAGCGAATAAGATCAAAGGCATCCGCTGTGCTTTAATTCATGATCTTTTTACCTCGGAGATGGCCAAAGCGCATAATGACGCCAATTTTATCGCATTTGGCGGCCGGGTCCAATATTCAGTTCCGGTCACGCAGATGATCGAAAAATTTATGGAAACAAAATTTGCCGGCGACAGGCATTTAAGACGAGTCAACAAAATAATGGATACGGAAAAGCTTTGTTAACCTGAATCATTGACCTGAGGTGTCCCGCATGGCTGAAGCTCTGGATAAGAAAAAGATTCGCAAAGTATTCCGGGATGTGCAGAAACATTTGGCTATCGCTCAGCTCATTCGCCGTTTTTCCACCAATAAAGAAGACATCCGTAAAACAGCCCTGAGGCAGGTGGAACTTTCCAACTGCCGGACGGTTCTGGAGCTGGGCTGCGCTTTCGGCGCTTTCACGGAAGCCCTGAAAGGAAAGCTGCATCCGGAAGCGGCTATTACGGGCATTGATATTATCCCCGAATACGAACCTTTTTTTCTGGATGCCTGCAGACGCGCCGGATACGTGGGCCACTTTATATCCTCCGGGATTGATCGAATCAAAAAATATCCAACCGGTTCTTTCGACCTGGTGATCTGCAGCTACGCATTGTATTTTTTCCCGGACATCATTCCCGAAATCGCCCGCGTCCTGAAACAAGGCGGCTATTTCATCACCATAACCCATTCCCATAAAGATATGCGGGAAATGGTCGGCATTGTTAAAAAGATTCTCCGGCAGAATAATCTGCTTCAGGAAAATCAACGGCTGCCGATCGAAATCATCTTCGAGCAATTCTCCGCCGAAAACGGCAGCAGGCTGCTCCATCCTTTCTTCGGCAAAATTTCGACCATCGATTTCAGGAACACACTTGTTTTTCAGTCCGAGGAAATTGATCACTTTCTGGATTATTTCCAGTTCAAGAAGTCATTTTTCCTGATGGGAACCGACGCGCACAAAAAAACCATCATTAATCAACTGATGCAGGAATTGCAGAATACGGCCATGAAAAAGAATTTGGTCACCATGTGCAAAGATGATAAAATTTTCATCTGCTCCCACCCCATCATTGCCGAGGATTGAGCCATGAAAAAGCAGCGCAAATATTGTCTTTACTGTGGCGAGGCAACCGTTAAAAAATTGGAAGATAACGTCCGGCGGGACTTTTGTCCGGCATGTAAATCCTACTTTTATATTAATCCTCTGCCGGTCGTTTCCTCGATTCTCGAATCGTCGCGCCAGGTCCTGCTGGTGAAGCGCGACAGAGCGCCATCCAAAGGATTATGGTGTCTGCCGACCGGATTCGCGGAAACCAGTGAAAACATTGAAGAAGCCGCCCTCCGGGAGCTGGAAGAGGAAACTGGAATCAGGGGTAAAATCATCAAACTGCTGGATGTGGATTCCTACAAAAGCAGGTTTTACGGCGATCTGCTTTTTTTGACCTTCGTCGTGGAGCAGACGGGTGGCAAGCTCTGTGCCGGAGATGACTGCTCCCAGGCCAGATTCTGGCCGGTCAACAAACTACCGCCTCTTGCCTTTCGGTCCAATAAACTTGCCCTTGAAACCTATATCAAGAGCCGGAGAGATTACTGGGCCATCTTCGATTCTATCGAACACGCGGATAATAAAAAGCTGCCGCCCGCCGTCGCCAAGAATTCTTTAACAAAACGTCTGGTCAACGTCATTATTAAAAACAAGGAAAAGATGATCGAACAATGGCTCGACGATGTGGTAACCAATCCCTCCACCACTGAATATCACAAGGTGGAAAGATCCGTCCTCTATAATATCTGTGACAGGATTCTTTCCCAAATCACCCTGTGGCTGGGTGAAGTGCATGACGTCAACAGAATCAGGAATTTTTATACAAAACTGGGGAGAGAAAGAAGACAATCCGGCTTTATGATCAGTGAGGCGCTAAGTGCTTTAAGCCTCATCCGCAAACACATCTGGACATTCGCTCTGGCGCAGGATGCCTTACAGAAAAATCTGGATCTTTTCATGACATTTGAGCTCCAGAGACGGATGACGGTATTTTTTGACCTGGCCACTTTCTATTTAACCAGAGGGCACGAAGAGCGCTAATCAATACGTTCAATGTTTTTTAGTTCAGTGTTGTAAAATTTTCATCATCAAATAAAATCGGAGGTTCGATATGGAATTTAAAGATGTGATGCAACAACGGAGAGCCGTCAATTTTTTTGATCTCACCCAAGACGTAACTGACGAGCAGCTCAGACAGATCATCGAAACTGCAGCGCGGGCGCCTTCCGGCTTCAATCTTCAACCATGGAGAGTCATCGTTCTAAGAGACAAGGAGAAAAAAGAAACACTTAAAAAAGTTGCCATGAATCAGCCGAAAATTACGGAAGCACCGGTTGTCTTGATTGTTCTGGCAGACCGTGAAGGATGGAAGAAAGGCAATCCCAGTTTTGAAAAAGATTTTGTCGAATCGGTCAAAGAAGGGATTATGAGGCAGGATCAGTATGACTGGTTTTGCAAAGCGACGAACAATCTTTATGGAGCATCACCGGAACGTCAACTGGCTTTCGCCTGCAAGAATGCCGGATTTTTTGCCATGTCGCTGATGCTGGCTGCTAAAGACGCCGGTCTCGATTCCCACCCGATGGACGGTTTCGATATTGACGGCGTCCGGAAAGCTTTCAACATTCCCGACCAATACTGGATTCCGCTTCTGCTGGCCATCGGCCACTTCGACAAAACAAAAACCCTCCTCCCGCCAAAATGGAGAAAGAGCTATGAGGAAATAGTGTACTGAAAAATAACCAATTGCCATTTTTCCGAATTCCGGTTAAATATGCACACCAAAACTGAAGGAGAACAACATGGCCGCTAAGATTAAAATTTACACACTGAGCACATGCAGTCACTGCAAGGCGACAAAGAAATTCTTAAACGACAACAGCATTACGTTCGATTTTGTTGATGTTGATTTACTCCAGGGTGATGCCCGGCAGAAAATGCTGGAGGAAGTCATGCAATACAATCCCGGTCGTTCTTTCCCGACAATTCTCATCGGCGACAAGGTGATCATCGGCTTCAAGGAAAACGATATTAAGGAGGCTCTGGGTATTGAATGACTCCTTCTGAACTCTATGACATGATGAAAAAGACCCAGGAACCCAAGGGTTATTTTTTCAACAGAGATAAGGATTGGGTTCTGAGTATTCTGGCCGATCTATTGGTCAACAAAGATCGTTACGGCTACATGTGCTGCCCCTGTCGTTTGGCGGCGGGCGTCCGGGAACAAGATGCCGATATTATCTGCCCCTGCCAGTATCGGCCCGATGACATTAAGGAATACGGCAGTTGTTATTGTAATTTATACGTTTCAGTCGATTGGAACGACGGAAAAATCGAGCATCACTTCGTTCCGGAAAGAAGACCCGCGGAAAAAATCGGCTTTTAGAATATATCTTTTCACAGACATTTTATTTCTTGTCTCGCGGCATGATGAAAATATTTTTGTCTTTTCTCTTGATTTCCTTAAATAAATCATTATATTCAAAACAACTTTACAAAATAAGGAGTTTTCTCCATGATCAATATGTACAAATGCAAGAAAAAAAATACGCTCATCAGTGAAGTCTGCACCGATACAACCTGCGAATGGCGTTTGAAAAATGAATCCTTCCTGAACTGCACCTGGGTCGCCTGCAACTATGGACCTTTTACGCTGGAAGAAGTCGGCGATATGATGGGCGTCACTCGCGAGCGCATTCGCCAGATCGAAGCCAAAGCACTGAAGAAACTCCAGCATAAAAAGAGACGGGATCAGCTCAAAGATTTTGCCGCGCCGGGCAATGATTGGGACAGCTTATAATTTAATTATTTCTTCGGGGATTTTTCTCTAGACAACACTTCTTTCATTTGCTCTTTGCGTTCATCACGCGCGAAAAGCAGAGCGCAGATTGATGATTCAATATCCATTGCGGCCATTTTATCCATTCGGGGAACGATTGAGCAGATATTTTTCAGCTCTTCAAATGCCCGGGAAGAACGTTTCGACAAAGTCTCGGCCATATTTTCGGCCACTTCCATAAACAGTTCAGGAGCTTCCACTTTGTTCACCAATCCCAGTCTCAAGGCTTCATGGGCTCCTATCGGCTCTCCCAGCATTACGATCTCCTTCGCTTTGGTGATGCCGACAATCTGGCTCAACGGATAAAAGAAAGGGTTGAATCCGAATTTCAGTTCCGGATGGCAGAATATCGCGCTTTCAGAGGCGACCACAAGATCGCAAACGGTAACCAGATTGAAACCGCCCCCCAGAGCGATGCCGCCGACAGCCGCAATGACCGGTTTTTTCATCGAGTAAATCTTTTTCAGATACTTCATCATGGATTTTAGAAGTTCATCGCCCTCGTCATCGGGCATGAGGTTCATTTCCTTGATATCCATACCGGCTGAAAAAACATATTCTCCGCCGGTGATGATGATCGCTTTGACGTTCGAATCGATTTCCAGCGCGGCAAAAACATCATATAGCTCTTTGCGCATCTCATTGGAAATCGCGTTCATTTCATGAGGACGATTCAGTCTGACGACGGCATAGGCCTTTTTCTTTTCAACAATCAGCGTCTGATAATTCATTTTTTATCATTCACCATAATGCGGAGTTCTTTGCCTGTTTTAAAAAATGGCACTTTTCTTTCCTGCAGTTTGACCTGAGCGCCGGATTTTGGATTACGCCCCATACGCGGTTTTCTTTCCCGGACTTCAAAGCTGCCGAACCCTCTCAGCTCAATGCGTTCGCCCCGCTTGATCGCGTCCACCATCGAATCAAAAATGATATTGACAACGGTTGTCATATCCTGAAGAGAATAGGTTTTCATGTCTTCATACAATTTTTTAATTAAATCGTTTTTGGTCATAATCATTCTTTCCTAACGTTCGGGTCTGTTACCGGGCGGGGTAATATAAATAGTTTAAACCGGTTGTGCTTTCCATCTTTTCTCTCAAGGCGGCGCTGAAATGACTTGCCGCTCCCTCCAGAAAATAGTCCACAAAAGAAGAGCGCTTGGGAGAAGGATACACCAGATCGAATTTACCTGTTTTACCCGCCAGGCTGCCGGCCAGTTTTGCGGCGGCGGTCAGATCACCGAGCTGATCAACCAGACCCAGTTCCTTCGCTTTGCGGCCTGAAAATACCCGGCCGTCGGCAATTTCGACAACCTTTTCCCGTGGAAGCTTCCTGTCTTTGACAATCACATCCACAAACTGATTGTAGATATCGTCAACAAGTTCCTGAATAATGACTTTTTCCTCGGGCGTCATATCCCTCATTGGAGAGCCAATATCTTTGTATTCTCCGCTTTTGACCACCGATGACTTCATCCCGATCTTTTTCATCAGTTCTTCAAAATTGGCAAACTGCATAATGGCGGAAATACTGCCGGTAATGGTGCCGGGATTCGCCACAATTTTATCCGCCGCGCAGGCCACGAGCAAACCGCCAGACGCGGCAACGGACCCCATCGAGACCACGACTTTCTTTGTTTTCTTCAGTTCGATGACCGCGTCATAAATTTCCTGAGAGGCGGCCACACCGCCGCCGGGAGAATCCACGCGCAGCACAACCGCCGTGATGGAATCATCCCGTCCAAACTCATCAAGCTGCTCGGTAATATCTCTGGAATCGGCAATCATTCCCTCGACACAAACCACCCCGATCTTATCTCTCAACGAAAAGCCGCCGTCATGCTCGAAGTTTAAACCGGCTTTATAAAAAGAAATGTACAGTGCCCCGCCCAGAATAAAAAGTAACACTATTCCAAGCAGAACGGGATGTTTTCTCATTATTTATTCGCCTTTATTCTGAGTGCTGATCTTCACATCCGCCAGCGCCTGACTGAGGTTGGACCCCACATTTTCAGTATTATTCAGATACTGATTATGGCTGGACGGAGGGGCCGGAGCGGGCGCTTCCATTTCTTTAATGCTTAATCTTATTTTCTTGGATTTGGGATCAATACTCTTGATCACGGCGGATACCGTATCTCCGATGGCGTAGAGCTCCGAAGAGGTCTTCACGCGCTTCTGGCTGATTTCAGAAATGTGCACCAGACCTTCAATACCGTCCTCAATTTCCATGAAAATTCCAAAATCCGTAAAATTCGTTATTTTCCCGGTCACCACACTGCCCGGTGTGTATTTATGGGATAATTCGTCCCAGGGATTTTTTTCGATTTGTTTGATGCCCAGCGAGAACTTTTCATTGTCCACATCGATGTTTAAAACCACCGCTTCCACTTCCTGGCCTTTCTTGAAAAATTCCGAAGGATGATTGACTCTGTGCTTCCAGGAAATATCGGACACGTGAATGAGTCCGTCGATATTGTCTTCAATGCCGACGAAAACGCCGAAATTGGTGATATTGCGGACAACGCCGTGAACGACAGTTCCCACCGGATATTTTTCTTTGAGCGCTTCCCACGGATTGGGCTTGGTTTGTTTGATGCTCAGCGAAATGCGCTTGTTCTGCGAATTGACTTCCAGAACCACCACCTGGATGACATCACCGACATTCAACACCTTGGACGGATGCTTGATTTCTCTCGTCCAATACATTTCCGATATATGGACAAGCCCTTCCACGCCAGGCTCCAGTTCTACAAAGACGCCGTAATCGGTTACATTGACAACTTTGCCTTCAACCAGCGCCCCAACCGGATACTTATCGCTAATTTTTTCCCATGGATTATCGATTAACTGCTTCAGGCCCAGAGAAACCCTTTCTTTCTCGGGGTCAAAGGAAAGAACTTTTGTCTGGATCTTTTCGCCTTTCTGGAAGACATCGGAAGGTTTGACGATGCGCCCCCAGGAAATGTCGGTGACATGGAGCAGGCCGTCAATGCCACCCAGATCAATAAAGACGCCGTAATCCGTTATATTCTTGATAACCCCTTCAACAATGATGCCTTCCTGAATATTTTTTAGGATATCCTGCTTTTCCGCTTCTCTTTCCTGAGCGGCAATCGAGCGGTGCGATAAAACAACGTTGTTGCGCTTGCGGTCATACTTCAGCACTTTAAAATCGAGCGTCTGGCCGACAAATTTATCCAGATCCCTCACCGGGCGCACATCGACCTGCGAGCCGGGAAGAAAGGCTACAATGCCGATGTCCACGGAAAGGCCGCCTTTCACTTTTTCCACCACAACACCCTTGACGATCAGATCATTGTCGCAGGCATTTTTAATGTCGTCCCATATTTTGACTTTGGAGGCCTTATCCCTGGACAGGACCAGATTGCCCTCCGAGTCTCTGCGATCCATAAAAACATCGATGGCGTCGCCAACGGAAACCAAGACATTACCGCCGGCGTCTTTGACTTCATCTATCGGAATAAATCCTTCAGTTTTCCATCCGACATCCACCATCACCCGGTCGTCTTTGATCTGCACAACCTTCCCCTTGGCGATGTCGCCATACTGAAACTGATTGAGGCTCTGTTCGTATAATTCTTTGAAATTCATTTCTTCTTCCTTGATGGAAGATGACGGATTCTGAGATGAGATTTGTTCATCACTTTCCTGTGGTTTGATTGAGTTTGTGTTATTATTGTTAACCATTAAAACTATCCCCCTATTTTTTATGAAAGCTTATATTTTTTGCGACTTAACACACTGAATGTTAAATATCAACATAAAATCATCAAATTCATTTTATCGAAATAGTTGAGATAATCTTTTCCACAACCTCTTCGATCGAAAGATGATCAGAATCAATCATGACCGACCCCTCCGGGGCTTTCAGGGGCGCTATCTCACGCTGCGAATCCTGCCGGTCCCTTGCCTGCATATCTTTTTTGATGGATTCATATTCCGCGACACTGTTTTTTTGCAAAAGCTCCTGATGTCTGCGTCGGGTTCTTTCCTCCACGCTCGCGTCCAGATAGAATTTGTAGTCCGCGCCGGGAAAAACAACCGACCCCATATCCCGGCCTTCCGCGATAATGCCGCCCTGGATTCCCGCCTGCCGCTGCAGATCGAGCAGCTTTTCTCGCACGACAGGAAAAGTTGAAATTTTTGACGCGGCCAGCCCCACCTCTTCTGTTCTGATTTTCCGCTCAACATCTTCGCCATCCACGTAAACATTCAGATGACCCCTGTTGTTTTTTAAGACAACCTCCGTGTGCCGGCATAATGTTGCCAGAGATGCCGGATCATCAATGAGGATCTTTTCTTTCAAGGCCTTATAGGCCAACGCCCTGTAAAGCGCTCCCGTGTCCAGATAAACATAATCCAATTTCTTCGCCAGGATTTTACCGATGGTGCTTTTGCCGGCACCCCCCGGGCCGTCAATCGTAATGATGAATTTTTCCCCCATGTCAGACCATTCCTGTCTCTTGAGTGTTGAGTGCCGCAAATGAAAACTTGTCTTAATAAAATAAAAAAAGTAAGATGACGCACAAAATAATTTATGTATTGAAAATGCTTATGCGCAAATTCATTCAAAATCAATATATTTATGCCGCCCTGATCATCGGGGTGGTGCTGATGAATGTCAGCACCTGTTTTGCGGAATTCACGCTTGAAGACGAAAATAAGCTGGGACGCGAGTTTTGCGATAAAATGCTGGAAAATAAACTGATCCTCCAGAACAAAGCGCTTAAAAATTATGTTACCGAGATCGGCAATACCGTTCTGGCACAATCACAGAAAGCGCCTTTTGAATTTAATTTTTTTGTGGTGAACAGCTCGGCCATCAATGCCTTCGCGACTCCCGGTGGCTACATTTATATCAATAAGGGTTTGATATTGGCCGCTGAAAATGAAGCGCAGCTCGCCGGCGTGATCGCACACGAAATCGGCCACGCCAACGCGCGCCATATTGCCAGTATTATTAACAAGTCCCAGAAATTAAACATGGCCGCGATCGCCGCGACGCTGGCCGGCATTTTGCTGGGCGGCGGAGGGGAAGCTTCGGCGGCAATCGCCGCATTTTCGCTCGCCGGCTCCAGCAGTATGACGTTAAGATACATGCGCGAACACGAAGAGGAAGCGGACCGTCTGGGATTGGAATACCTGGTGCGGGCGGGCTACTATCCCCGGTCGATGATTGATTTTCTCAAAATCATCAAACAGAACGAATATATATCGAAAACCATGCCTTCCTATCTGCTCACCCACCCCGGAACGGATGATCGCATCGTGTATATGGACGCGCTGATCGCGACGCGCTATCGTCAGATCGGAGCGCAAAACCTGATCGGCAATTTCAGCCGGATGCAGTCGCTGATTCCGCTGGAGACTTCCGAACTGGAGAAGAAAAACAAAGAGCTGAAAAAGGCGATGCAAAGCCGTCCCGACAACCTTGATCTCCTCTATCCGCTCGCCGTGACAGAGGATCAGCTCGGACAGACAGATGCCGCGCTTCAGCATTACCGCAAAGCTTTAAGCCTGGCTCCCGATGATGAAGACATTCTGCGGAATATGGGGCTCATTTATCTTAATCAGGCCAGGCTTGATCTCGCGCAGGATCACCTCTCGCGGGCGGCCAAGAGAAAGTCCCCTCAGGATGAAACCGTTGCGGCTCTGGGGAAAGCCTATTTTGCCGCCGCCAACTATCCCAAAGCTCTGGAGAGTTACCTCAGCATCAAGGACAAAGAGCTCGACAATGTGGACATCAATTACTTTCTGGCAATGACCTACGGCAAACTGAATCAGCAAGGCGAGTTCCATTACTATTTTGGTGTCTATTTCAAAAATTCCCGCAAAAAAGAAAGCGCCCTGTTTCATTTTCAGGAAGCCTTAAAATATTTTTCCAAAGACTCGGACCGAAGACAGGCGATTGATCAGGCCATAAAAGACTTATCGAAAGATGACCCGCGTGGGCGCTTCCGGAAGCAGCCCTAAAAAGAATCTCCGGCGCTACTTGACATTAAGATGCCGTTTACATATCTTAAAATCAAAAAGTACGATTGAAGGAAATGATACCATGCCCATATACGAATTCAGATGCAAAAAATGCAAAAATATTTTTGAAAGTTTGATTTTCTCGGCCTCAGAAGAAAAAGGCCTTGCCTGCCCCAAATGCGGCGCAAAACAGGCGGAGAAAGTCATGTCCGTATCGGCCAGAAGAAAGTCCAAAGGGTCATCCAGTTCAGCCGGATCATCGTGTTCGGCCAGTTCCTGTCCGCCCGGATGTTCCTGTCATTAAAATGTTTTTGCCCCTTTTTGAAATAATTTCCTGCGCCCTTCTTTTATATTGCTAAAAACTTCCCAATACATTATAAGGCGAACAGTTTAATTTTAAAGAAAGGAGTCTCACAACGTGAACATTTTAATTTTTGGCCCCAACGGCAGCGGCAAAGGAACTCAAGGCGCAATCGTACAGAAGAAGTATGGCGTGCCCCATATTGAAACCGGTGTTATTTTCCGGCAGAATATTTCCAAGAAAACCCCTCTTGGAGAAAAAGCAAAAGCTTTTATCGATCGCGGCGAACTCGTTCCCGACGATATTACCATCCCGATGATCCTGGATCGCCTCAAAGAAGATGACTGCAAAAAAGGTTGGCTGCTCGACGGCTTTCCCCGCAATCTCGCTCAGGCTGAAGCGCTCTGGGCCGCATTGCAGAAAGAGAAAATTGATCTGGATTACGTCATCGAAATCAATCTTGATCGTGAAATAGCCAAAAACCGCATCATGGGACGCAGACTCTGCAAAATCGACAACAACCATCCCAACAACATTTTCATCGATGCTATCAAACCGCATGAACATGACGGCAAAACCGTATGTCGTGTCTGCGGTTGTGAAGAATTGTCCGCCCGCGCCGACGATCAGGATACCGCAGCCATCGACAAACGTCATGGCATTTACTACGACACCAAGACCGGCACACTGGCCGCGGTTAATTACTTCAAGGAAAGAGTAAAAGTTATTTCCGTTGACGGCAGTGTGGGCGTCAAAGAAGTTACCGAAGAACTTATGAAAAAACTCGGTTAATCCGTTAGATTAATAATCAGGAAGAAAGCCCCCCAGAAACTTTGGAGGGCTTTTTTTAAAACAGCGTTATGGAAAATATCAGAAACTTCAGCATCATTGCCCATATTGACCACGGCAAATCCACGCTTGCCGACCGTCTGATTCAGTTCACCGGCGTCTGCAACGAAAGAAATTTTCAGGATCAGATTCTGGACAATATGGACATTGAGCGGGAACGCGGCATTACCATCAAAAGCAATGCCATCTCCCTGCCCTACCGCGCTCATAATGGAAAGAATTATATTCTGAACCTGATTGACACCCCGGGCCACGTTGATTTTTCTTATGAAGTGTCGCGTTCGCTGGCTTCCTGCGAAGGCGTGCTCTTACTGATTGATGCCGCCCAGGGTGTGCAGGCGCAAACGCTGGCCAATCTCTATCTGGCGCTGGAGCACAATCTGGAAATCATTCCGGTGATCAATAAAATAGATCTTCCATCCGCCGACGTTGACCGGGTTCTCGAAGAAATTGATTCGGAACTGGGGCTTGATCCCTTTACGCATATCAAATGCTCCGCCAAGGAAGGCATCGGGATCGAAGAAGTTCTCGAAGCCATCGTCCAGCGCATATCGCCGCCCAAGGGCAGCTCCGACAATCCTCTGGCCGCTCTGATTTTCGACGCCAAATACGATTCTTTCCGCGGCACGATTATTCACTGCCGGGTCTTCGAGGGAACTATCAAAAGCGGCGATATCATCAAATTTATGTCCAACGGAGCCACTTACAAAGTAGAAGAAGTTGGCCATTTTTTATTGACCCGCACTAAGCGCGAAAAACTCAACGCCGGAGAAGTGGGCTACATTATCGCCGGCGTTAAGACTGTTTCTGATGTGCGCACCGGTGACACCATCACGCTTCAGGACAGGCCATGCGCTCAGCAGTTGCCCGGTTTCAAGGAAGTCAAGCCGGTGGTTTTTGCCTCTATTTATCCCATTGCATCGGATGATTATCAGGACCTGGCCGATTCGCTGGAAAAATATAAACTCAACGACGCTTCGTTTATTTATGAAAAAGACTCCTCCGCGGCGCTGGGACAGGGCTTCCGCTGCGGTTTTCTGGGGCTGCTGCATCTGGACATCGTTCAGGAAAGACTGGAGCGTGAATTCGACCTCTCCATCATTCTTTCCGTGCCCAGCGTCCGCTACCGCTTCACAATGAAAAATAAAGAAGTGCTCTATGTGGACAATCCCGCGCATTATCCCGATCCTGTTGATATTGATAAAGGTGAAGAGCCCTACATCCGCTCTGCCATGATGCTGCCGGAGCGCTACCTGGGAGCAGTTATGAAACTTTGTATGGAAAAGCGCGGCGTCAATTCCGTCATGAATTACACGGGTCCCGGACGCGTGGAGTTGTCCTATGAAATGCCGCTTGCCGAAGTCATCTATGATTTTTACGACCGCTTCAAATCGGTCACGCAGGGTTACGGCTCTTTTGATTACGACATCATCGATTACCGGGAAAGTAATCTGGTACTGATGGATATTCTGGTGAACAGCGAAAAGGTTGACGCGCTTTCACAGATCGTTCATCGCGAGCGGGCACGTGCCAGAGCGCTTCTGGCTTGCGAACGCCTCAAGGACGAAATCCCGCGCCAGATGTTCAAGATAGCCATTCAGGGCGCCATCGGCGGCGAGATTATCGCGCGAACCACCATCGGCGCCTTCCGTAAGGATGTAACGGCCAAATGCTACGGCGGCGATATCACGCGCAAGAGAAAACTACTGGAAAAACAGAAAGCCGGCAAGAAGCGCATGAAGATGATCGGCTCGGTCAGCATTCCCCAGAGCGCGTTCCTCGCGGTGCTGAAATCCGACACCGATTAGAAACGGCTATTGAAAAAGGCTCATATGCTGCGTTGCGCTTCGGTTCTCGCTGCTCTCGTACGCTTAAAGTACGCTCCGCTGCTCGATCCTCACGCGCCTTGCCTCTAAGCCTTTTTGAACAGCCTCAATTTTTTGAATTAATATCTCGTAGATGCAAAGTTATTAAACACAGATATTTTCCTCGAGCCGTCTTGCTATCATCTTGAATATGAAATAGAATAATTTAAAATTTTTTTCTTATTATCAGAAACTATGAAACAGGAAAATGCAGGGCTTTATATTCATATCCCTTTTTGTTTGAGCAAGTGCGGCTACTGCAGCTTTTATTCCGTTGGATCAGTTTATCTTGTTCCAGAATATATCGCCGCACTAAAGAAAGAAATAAAACAATACCGCGGCAAATTCACATCATTCGATACAATCTATTTTGGGGGCGGAACACCATCGCTTCTGACACCCAAACAGCTTATTGAAATATTGACATCAATATATGAATATTTCAATATCGATGCCGATGCCGAGATCACCATGGAGGCCAATCCTGGCGATATCTGTTCGGAATATTTGAGCAATTTACGAGAAATCGGCTTTAATCGTCTTAATATCGGTGCTCAGTCGTTCAGTGATAAAATTCTAAAACTGCTTGGACGCAGGCATTCCGCTCGGGAAGCCATTGCATCCATAGACGCGTCAAGAAAAGCCGGTTTTCATAATCTGGGGATCGATTTGATTTACGGCGTTCACGGCCTGGGCATTAAATCTTGGGAAAAAACTTTGCAGCAGGCCGTTTCCTTCGCGCTGGAACATATCTCCTGCTATCAGCTTTCGCTGGATGAAAAAACACCTTTATATAAAGAATATAATTCGGCAGGGTGGAGCCTTCCAGATGAAAGGACCGAACTGAAATTTTTCTTGACCACGGATGAAGAACTGACCAAAAACGGTTACATTCATTACGAAGTTTCCAACTTTGCACGCAAGGAGAAATTCAAGTCCCGTCATAACCAGAAATACTGGCAGCATACTCCGTATCTGGGTCTGGGACCGGCCGCAAATTCCTTTCTCAACAATAAGCGCTGGTGGAACAGAACTTCTGTAAAAGACTACATCAAAGAAATCGCCTCCGGGAAAATTCCGGTGGAAAATTCAGAAAAACTTTCAGCAGAAGAGCTGCAGTTGGAGACTCTGTTTCTCGGACTGCGGACGCAAGCCGGCATCAACCTTAAAAAATTCAAGGCCAGGTTCGGCGTTGATCTGCCGCTGGCCCGGAAATCTATGATTGACGCACTCGTGATAAACAATCTTGTTGAACTAAAGGATGGCTTTTTGCGTCCGACCGTCCGGGGAATGGCTGTTGCCGACAGTCTGGCGCTTATTTAAACAATCATCCGTTGGTTGATATAATATTTATAATATATTGATTTATAAATATTATCGCTTATTGAAGTTTATCTGATGACGACGGATGGGATTTCTTTCTCCAGAACCATTTTTATGTTTTGCAGTCTTTCGTCTGTCCAAGACGTTTCCTTGAGAAACTTATTGTCCAGGGTTTTCGTCGGCACAAACTTCTGCAGGATATAAACCTTCGCGCCGGAGATGAGTTTGGCAATTTGCCGGATATCACCTTCATCGAGCTGCGATTGGACGATGGTCGTGCGAAACTCACAAGGTATTTTTGATTTTAAAATCAGATGAATGCTTTCTGTGATGGTATCGACGTGCACCGGAGCGTTGACGATTTCTTTATACTTCTCTAGTGGTGCTTTGACATCCATAGCGACGTAATCCAGAAGGTTTTCCGACAGTAGGTTTTTGATGATATGTGGGTGGGAACCATTGGTATCCATTTTGACGGCTAATCCCATTTTCCTGATTTTTCTGATAAAGGCAGCCAGATTGGTTTGAATCGTCGGTTCTCCGCCGGTAATGGAGACCGCGTCCAGTTTACCTTTGCGCGTTTCCAGAAACTCCAGAACATCACTTTCTTTTACGGAGGCTCGAAACAGGCACGGATCAACCAGTTCCGGATTGTGGCAGTACGGACATCGGAAATTGCAGCCTTCTAGAAAGACAATGGCGCAAATCAGCCCCGGATAATCAATCAGCGATATCCTCTGCAAGCCACCGATTTTCATTATTTCCCCTGAATTGAAAAACGCCTGAAACGCGTGTGAAAACGCTCTTCAAAATATCTCATTGATTAAACGAATTTAAAAACCTGCCGGGAATCAAATTCTTCCTGCTTGCCCTTATTCCACTGCTTGACCGGCCTCAAATAACCCACGACACGGGAATAGACCTCGCAATCATCGGCGCAGGTCGGACATTTCTCCTGCTCGCCTTTGATATACCCGTGCGACGGACAGACGCTGAAGGTTGGCGAAAAGGTAATATAAGGCAAATGATAATTGTAGCAGATTTTCTTGACCAGATTCTTGACCGCCTGTGAATCGTCAATTCGCTCGCCGGCAAAGGTGTGAAACACGGTGCCGCCGGTATATTTCGTCTGAATTTCATCCTGCAAATCCAGCGCTTCAAAAATATCGTCGGTGTAATCCACCGGAAGCTGGGTGGAATTGGTATAGAAAGGTTCAGCCTTTTTTGATTTATTTTCGCTGGCGGTGATAATGTCGGGATATCTTTCCTTATCAATTTTAGCCAGGCGATAGGATGTGCCTTCAGCCGGCGTCGATTCTAGATTATAATTGTTCCCCGTTTCTTTCTGGAAACTGACGAGCTTTTTTCTCATAAAATCCAGAACCTGCTTGGTAAACTCCTGGCCTTTGTCCGTGGCGATGTTCACGCCCAGCAGATTCAGACAGGCTTCATTCATCCCGACCAGACCGATGGTCGAGAAATGATTTTTCCAGTATTCATGGAACCGCTCCTTGACGCCACGCAGATAATACTTGGTATAGGGATAGAGGTTGCCGTCCGTGAATTTCTCCAGAACTTTTCTTTTCGTCTCCAGGCTTTCCCTGGCCACTTCCATCAGATGCTCCAGACGCTGCAGAAAATCTTTTTTGGATTTGGACAAATGAGCAATGCGAGGCATATTGATCGTGATAACGCCGATGGATCCGGTCAGGGGATTGGAGCCGAAAAGCCCGCCGCCTCTCATTTCCAGCTCACGATTGTCGATGCGCAGACGACAGCACATGCTGCGGGCATCTTCTGGATTCATGTCGGAATTCACGAAGTTGGAGAAATAAGGCACGCCGTATTTGGCGGTCATCTCCCACAAATCGTTGATATTCTGGTCCTCCCAGTTAAAATCCTTGGTAATGTTGTATGTGGGAATCGGAAAGGTAAAAACTCTTCCTTTGGCGTCGCCTTCCGCCATCACCTGCAAGAACGCCTTGTTGAAGAGATTCATTTCTTCCTGAAATTCGCTGTAGGTTTCCTTTTGCGGCTTGCCGCCGATGATGACATGCTGATCCGCGTAATATTTGGGCACGGTCACATCCAGCGTGACATTGGTGAAAGGCGTCTGAAATCCGACCCGCGTCGGAACATTGATATTGAAAATGAATTCCTGCAGCGCCTGCTTGATTTCTTTGATAGTTAATTTATCATACCGGATAAACGGGGCAAGTAAGGTATCAAAATTGGAAAAAGCCTGAGCACCGGCAGCTTCGCCCTGGAGGGTGTAAAAGAAATTCACCACCTGCCCCAGCGCGCTGCGCAAATGACTGGCCGGCTTGCTTTCCACCTTGCCGGATACGCCCTGAAACCCCTGCAGGAGCAGATCGTATAAATCCCAGCCCACGCAGTACACAGACAGCAGACTTAAATCGTGAATATGGAAGTCGCCTTCGGTGTGCGCCTTGCGGATTTCCGGCGTATAGATTTCATTGAGCCAGTAAACCTTGCTCACTTCCGAAGAAATGTAATTGTTCAGACCCTGGAGCGAATAATCCATATTGCTGTTCTCGTTAATCTTCCAATCCAGCTTGTGCAGATACTGATCGACGAGGTCCACTTCCATTTTGTTGGCGATATCTCTCAGACGGGAATGCTGTTCACGGTAAATGATATAGGCCTTGGCTGTTTTGCGGAAAGTGGAATTCAGCAAAACTTCTTCGACAACATCCTGGATTTCTTCAACGGAAAGGATCTTGCCGTCAAATAAATTTTCGGCGAGATTCAAAACCTTGATCGTCAGTTTGCGGGCTTCTTTGATGTCGAACTCACCGGTAGCACTGCCCGCCTTGGCAATGGCATTCGTAATTTTTTCGGCGTTGAATTTAACCAGCCGGCCGTCTCTTTTTCTGATTTTCAAATTCATAATAACGCTCCATCCATGCAAATAAATATTAAATCAATAACTCAAAAAAAACGCTATATATTGGGGTAGGGAGAAATAATACTACTATATATAGTGATTTTCAAGGAAATTATTAATATTTTTTAAGGAAATGATTCTGATGAAAACTCAACCGGATAGATATAATCCCTATAAATTGGTTGAGCTTTTATGCTTTATTGTATTCTGAGAAAATCATGGAAAAAATCGCCCGCCCCTGCGTTGAAGACCTCAGATCAGTAGAGTAACCGAACAGGGCTTTGAGGGGGACTTTGGCTTTGATTTCGCTTACCGTTCCCTTGGGGTTGACGGATTGAATTTCGCCTTTGCGCGCGTTGATATCGCCAATGACTTCTCCCATAAACTCGCTGGGCGTAATGATGTCCACCATCATAATCGGCTCGAGCATCACCGGATCCGCCATGCCGCACGCCTCACGAAAAGCCGAAGAGGCCGCTATTTTATACCCCTGAGCTGAAGATTCTCCCTCCCGGTAAGACCCTCCGCTGACGGCCACTTCCACATCCATAACCGGATAACCGTTTAATACACCGTTCATCATCGATTCCCGGATGCCTTCTTGTATGATGTCATAGTATTCGTCGGGAATAATGTTTTCAGGCAGTTTATTGACAATTTCATTGCCGGAGCCGCGCTTGCGGGGTGTGAGCGTAAGGCGGACATGCCCGAAGTGTTTCTTCTCCCCGAGAATCTTTTCAAACAAACCTTCCGTTTCCGCTTTCTTTTGAATGGTCTCGCGATAGACAACTCTGGGTTTGCCGACATTCACATGGCAGTTGAATTCCCGCAGCAGACGATCCACGATAATCTCCAGATGCAGTTCGCCCATCCCGGAAATGATGGTCTGCGCCGTTTCTTCCTCGTATTTCACTTTTAATGTCGGATCTTCCTCGACCAGCTTCTCCAGCGCCAGCGTCAGCTTTTCCTGATCTGCCGGCGTTTTCGCTTCAATGGCCTGGCTGATCACCGGCTCGTAAAATTCAATCAGCTCCAGCATAATGGGTTTTTCCTCTTTGCAGAGCGTATCGCCGGTCGTGGTGGCTTTCAGGCCGAGCACGGCGATGATATCGCCCGCGGACGCCGCGTCTATTCTTTCGCGTTTATTGGCGTGCATGCGCAAAAGCCGGGCAATCTTCTCCCGTTTTTTCTTGATGGGATTATAAATCTCATCATTGACCTGCAGCTTGCCCGAATAAATCCTCAGATAGGACAGCTTCCGCCCTTCATCCATCATAATTTTGAAAGCCAGCGCGGCCAGTGGATCTTTATCCGAGCTGTTTCTGATCTCTTCTAGTTTGGTGACGGGATTGATCCCCTTCACCGGCGGAATATCTTCCGGAGAGGGGAGATATTGAATCACGGCATCCAGAACTGGCTGAATCCCTTTGTTGCGCAGTGCGGCGCCGCAAAGGACGGGGACGATTTTCAGCGAGATGGTCGCTTTTCTCAGGACCTGCTCGATATCGGCCACGCCAATCTCGTCACCGGCAAGGTATTTATCGGCAAGAGCGTCATCCACATCCGCAAGCGTTTCGATCATCTTTTCCCGATTGGCTTTAACCTCGTCGGCCAGCTCCTCTGGAACATCCTGCCTGGAAATTTCCATCCCGGAAGTCGAATCGCTCCAGACAATCATTTTTTCGTTGACCAGATCAATCACACCCCGGAAATTATCTTCACTGCCCGCGGGAATCTGAACGGCAACGGGAATGGAGGTGAAGCGCTCTTTCATTGTGTGAAGAACATTAAAATAATCGGCGCCGACCCTATCCATTTTGTTGATGAAGGCTATTTTGGGAACGCCGTACTTATCCGCCTGATGCCAGACCGTTTCCGACTGCGGTTCCACGCCGCCCACCGCGCAAAAGACAACCACCGCGCCGTCCAGCACACGCAGGGAACGCTCCACTTCAATGGTGAAATCGACATGGCCGGGCGTGTCAATGATGTGGATATCGTGATTGCGCCACGCGCACGTCGTGACCGCCGACGTAATGGTGATGCCCCTCTCCTGCTCCTGCGGCATCCAGTCCATCACGGCTTCACCGTCATGAACTTCGCCCAGCTTGTAGGATTTCCCCGTGTAATAGAGAATTCTTTCCGTGACGGTTGTTTTCCCGGCGTCGATATGGGCTACGATACCGATATTGCGGGTACGGGATATTTTGGATTTGGATGCCATAGTTAATTTGCGGTCGTTGAGCTCTCCGGAACAATCAGCTCCAGATCAGGAGCGAAAGCTTTTCGGGTGGAAATATGGCCTTGAATCGATTCAATCTCTTTGCCTTCCACCAGAAGCCTGACCTTTTTGATGCCGGGAATATTTTGAGTAATCGAATTGGTTAAGGAATAAATCGTCGCCATCTCAGAGGCTGAGCTGCCTTCATAGGCCCTGATCAGATTCTTGCTGAAATTCACGGACGCAACGCCATCTTCCGCGATATTGACCTCCTTAACCGTGACTCCCTTAGGAAAGGTATTGACCAGACCGTTTTTGGAGCCGGCCAGCAAGGCTTCGACAATCGCTTTGGCCTGTAGCGCGGGATCGCTTTCCTTGACGACAAAGCGTTTTTCAGATTTTAAAAACCGTTCATGCGAATCGGAGAAATACATCTGCATCACAATCTTGTCTTTCTTCTTCATAGCCGCCATGTCATCCGTCGGGAATATGGCGCTGAATAGTGTCACAAAGAAAATAGCCAGAACAATAATTCCGCCGCCGATGATCAGCGCAAGATAAAACATCTTTGTTGATTTTTTAAGTTTCTTTTCTTTAATATTTTCTGACCTTAACTGTTTCTTGGTCGTCATAATTTGTGCAACTCCTCTTGAAAAAACGTCGCCAATCTAGGGCATTTTCAATCAACTGTCAAGAAGAACAAACTTTTATTCATTCATAAAAAATCCCCTGCATTTGATCAAAATTTCATTTCAAAATGCAGGGGGTATTCAAAAGATCAGCGATCTTTTAATAGTTTTCCGCTAAAACCTCATAAAAGGATTGCGGATGCCGACAGGCCGGACACTCATTCGGGGCCTCCTCTCCTTCAAAGATATAGCCGCAATTAATGCAGTGCCAGGTGACGGATTTCTTCTTTTTAAAGACTTCGCCTTTGGCAATGTTCTCGGCAAGTTTCCGATACCGGCTTTCATGAAACTTTTCGACCTTGGCGATCTGCTCAAAAGAACGCGCCACTTCCGGAAAGCCTTCTTCCCTGGCTACTTTGGCCGCGTCCGCATAAAGTACGGTCCATTCCATATTCTCGCCTGCCGCCGCCGCTTCCAGATTGGCCTTTGTATCACCTATAATGCCTGCGGGATAGGCAGCCGTAATTTCCAGGTCACCGCCCTCAAGATATTTAAAAAATACTTTTGCGTGCTCCTTTTCGTTTTCCGCCGTTTCCAGGAAAAATCTGGAAATCTGCTCATATCCCTCTTTTTTTGCGGCACTGGCGAAAAAAGTATAGCGATTTCTCGCCTGAGATTCACCGGCAAACGAAGCCAGCAGATTCTTTTCTGTTTTTGTTCCCTTAATCGATTTAGCCATTTTTTCATCTCCTTTCTGCCATTAAATTTTGAATATAATATGCACTCTTTTTAATTCATCAATGGTCCTTTTAGCTGAATTTTATAAATGATTGACTGCAAAAATTCAATTCTTTAAAAAAATATTTAATTTATGGATCGTTTTATAGTAGAATAGAAACAAATTCAGATCAGGAGGATAAAATATGTCTACTGTTATGCCGGAAGCGGAACACGTTCAAAAAGCAATCAAATGGGTATCCATGAATCTAGAAGAAGGAAAAGAACCCTTACAAAAATTAGTGGAAAAGGCAATATTTAAGTTTGACTTGTCACCCAAAGACACTGATTTTGTAACGAATTTCTTCCGCGAAAGCCAAAAGAAATAAGAATATTGAACACAAAATCCATGGCCGGAGAATAACAGAATGAAAATTCTGTTATTCTCATCTATTAAATCCTGGACATTTCTTCGTAAATCTTTAAATCAATAGCATTGAAAAAGACATCATACTGATCTTTTTCAAGCAGGCGTCTCATTTCCCAGCCGTCTTTTGTTTGCTTCTCCGTGATCACGGAAAGAGTAACTTCGCATTCCTTCCAGTTGATTTGTTTGACGACGGCCGTGGCCTTGGTTCGCCATCCGTCTGAAAGGAAATAGTCTGAATCCACGCGATGGTTTTTCTCATCGATCACAACATGGATCCCCACACTTTTTTCTTTGATAACTCTGGCCACCGCCCTTAAGGCAAATTTTTCTTTCGCCTCATAGACACGCGTGTATTCATCCGGCTTGGCGATCACCGGACTGCTGAAAGGATACGTGCATGACGCGACGAACATCAGCAACACGAACATGAAGAGTGAATTGGTCTTTGTAGAAAACATCTATAAGCTCCTTAAAAATATTGAATGGTTTCATTTGCTGTTGCCGCTGATCCACCAGTCTCCTTTATCTTTAAACCACCATTGCGATGAATCGGTTTTGATAATCCGGTCCGCGAGCTTTTTTCCATTCTCGGTCACCAGACGCCGCAGGGCGAAACTGATCCACTCGTCCGAATATTTATTGCCCAGATCGCCGCATTCCTTCAATTGCAGAATCAGCGCAATTTGATCGGCATCCCGGACCACCAGCGACTCCCGAGTTTCCTTCGCGTTAAATTCTTCGATCACTGACCGGATATCGTCGCCGAAAAAAAGTTCGTCGGTCAATTCCCGGACGGCTTTAGCTTCATCGACCGCAACATATTTTTTATTCACATAATTCATGTCACCCGTTCGCGCTTCCGGCAAATCGTGAAGGATGCACATTTTGAGCACCCGCAATTCATCCAAGGAGCCGTCCATCTTGCAGAGGGTATAGCCGACAAAGGCCGTGCGTAAAATATGCTCCGCGACCGATTCGCTGCCGCTGCCCAGAAACTGATAGCCGCTGCGCGGGGTCCGGCTGAGCATCCCCACTTCAAATAAAAAATTGGCAAGGCTATCCATGCTATTCCTTCTTCAAGACCTTAATTCGGTTGGCCATCATCTCCGACAGTTTGGTAATCTGCACCTGGAAAGATGCTACGCTGTCCGGACGCATCGTGTTGACGCGATCCAACTGGGCTTTCCAGTGCTCGAGCAGATCAATTTCATTTTCCCTCAACTTTTTTTCAAAACGTTCCTGATATTCCTTGATAAATGCCTCAGACGAACTCATTTGCGCCATCAGAAATCTCCTTTTTATGTTGTAAGTTGTGATATTATATCATTGCACGCTGATCTTTCAATGACGAAATAGTAAATCATAATTTGACACGATACGTCAAATCATATAAACAGCGGTAAAAATATTCAGGACTGTTGGATACCGATGTCAAATAAACCGGAGAAAGAAGATATTGCAGGCGGGCAGGCGATCATCGAGGGGGTCATGATGCGCCATGGCAATAAAATCGCCGCGGCCGTCAGAACACCGGACAAGCAGATTGTTTTCCAGGAACGCGAATACATTGCCCTGACTAAACGCTACAAGGCTCTGGGATGGATGTTCATCCGGGGCACCATCACTTTGTTTGAAATGATGATTGTCGGTTATAAGGCTCTGATGTTCTCAGCCGATGTCGCTCTGTCGGCAGAGGAACAGAAACCAAAAGACTGGCAGATGTATCTCTCCCTGGCCATCAGCATGTCGATCGCCATTTGTTTCTTTGTCGTCATTCCGGCCTTTTTCTTTACGAAGGTCAAATTATACATCGACAGCGTGCTCCTGTTGAATATTCTTGAAGGCTGCGTTCGTCTGGGAATGTTTCTCTGTTTCCTGGGCGCGACGCTCCTGATGGATGATATGAAGCGCGTTTACATGTATCACGGCGCGGAGCATAAAACCGTTTTCGCGTGGGAAAACGGACAGGAGCTGACCATCGAAAACGTGAAGGATTATTCCACCCGTCACCCGCGCTGCGGAACAAGTTTCATCCTTTTTGTGATGATTGTTTCTATCCTGGTTTTTTCCTTGCTGGGACGTCCTGATTTCATTCACAGGGTTATCTATAAACTATTGCTTCTGCCGGTGGTTGCCGGAATATCCTACGAAGCCATCCGGTTTACCGGCAAATATCATCACTCCAAACTTGTCCAACTGCTGAGCTGGCCGGGATTGATGCTGCAAAAGATTACAACACGCGAACCCTCCGATGATCAGATTGAAGTTGCGATCGCCGCGATGAAGAAAGTCATCTGATATCCGCCGGAATTTTTCCGGGCTGTTAAAATTTATATCCGCCCTTCGCTTTTTGCCTGATTCCCGACCTTCCCTAAACAGAAGACACACTTAAGACATTGACTTTCCGTGTGAATTGATGTAATTAAGCAATCAAATTCACGTATTTAAAATATTGTAACCAGGGGGAGTCGATTCATGTTTAAGCGCTTTGTTATGTTTCTGGCCGTTATTTGTGCTTCTATTGCCTTGGTTTACCAACCATGCGCGGCAAAAGAAGACACCGCTCAGATCAAACTTCGCAAAACCGCCATTACCAGCAATAAACTATATACCTACACGGTGAAGGAAGGTGAGGACATTTCGACCATTATCAGAAGGATTCCCGGCCTTAGAGAAAAGGATGTCACGAAAAATTACCAGTTGATTAAAGAACTGAATCCCGACATCCCGGATCTCGAGAATCTGGAAGCGGGACAACTGCTGGTGATTCCCGGAAAACCGGAGATAGCCTCTGAAGAAAAAATCGTCGAGCAGACCAAACCGACGGTAAAAACCGAATCCAAAATAACGCCGCCGCGCATGCCGAAAGCTCCGCCCAAGCAATACACGGAACCCGTCAAACCCAAACCCGTTAAAACTTACGTCGCCGCGGAGAAGCCTGTGCCGACAAAGAAAAAAGTTTACAAGATCAAGAGAGGAGATACTTTATATAAAATTATCCGCCGCGAGCTGAAGGTGTCTGAGATCGAGATCCCGCAAAATGTCAAGTTCATTAAATCCATCAATCCCCATATCAGAAATGTCAACAGGATTTATACGGGAACAGTGATTAAACTGCCCGGGAAAACTGTATTTGTAAAAACGCCTGATCAGTTTGAAACGTCAACGCGGGTGATGGCATCAACTCCGGAAAAATCGTCCCAACTGGAAAAAATCATTGAAGTCAAAGACAGGAAAGTGATGCCTCCGGAAGCCCGCCTCGCAGTGCTGAAGCAAGTCATCGGCCAGATGAACGGCACCATTGCCACCACCGGCAGCTATTATCTTCCGATCCCGAAAGCCGGTCAGGTCACCATTGATTGCGCTCAGATTCCCGTTGTTGAATTTGACGACAACACCACCGTCTTTATAGACCTGGATAATCGCGCCCACGCCAATTTAAAAAAGATGATCGGCGATAACTGGACGAACTACTCTCTCGTCAAAGTGAATAAAGAGGATGACGTCATTTCTATTTTAAATAAGGTCATCAACGGCACGAAAAATTACAACATGACGAAAAGCGAAAAACCCTTGACCGTCGGAGCACTTCCTCCCGTGGAAGTGGCGGTGGACTGGATCATTTCAAAATCGGGCAGTCCCCAACCGATTCAGACGATACGGTCGATTGATGAAAATAATCTTCTGCTGCCCAAATCGATAAAGAATTATTATCAGAAGAATGGTTTGATCATCAACGAAATATCAGAAGAATCAGGGCTGGTCGGGAAACCGGAGGAGCTTTACTCTCTGCCGCCGATTCCCGTTTTCCCCAGAGAGTCTGCGCAGGAATTTTCCTATGCGCTGGTTACGGCTTTGGGATTCGCCGCCGAGAGAGACATCGATATTCAACTGTTTGATACCGTGAAAGACGGCTTTAATCTTTCCATCAAGGCGGATGTTCTGGTGACCAAGGGAGACAAGAAATATGTCATCTATTCACAGGCTCTTTCTCCGCAATTCATCAATGCCTTGAAGCAGGCGGGCAACGAGACCATTTTTGTCAGCGACAGCGACGAACCGAAAGCGAATATGGAAAGCATTTTAAAAGGTCTTCAGGTTCCTTTTGCCTATGGTCCCTACACCTTTTCCGGATTGGCTAAAAACCAGTCGCCCTACACTTTAAAATTCGACAGCACGAGAATCAATCAGGATTTATACGTTGTTGATTTTGACATTGACCCGGAACTGCGCGGATTGCTGAAAGAAGTGTGGTCGGTCAATATCGCCCGATATTGATAACGTCTTATGGTGAAGGCCATTGCCCTCTTTTCGGGCGGCTTGGACAGTATCCTCGCCGCCGTATTGATGCGCAGACAGAATGTTGACGTGCTTTGTCTGACATTTGTCACCCCCTTTTTTGACGCCCGGAAGGCGCAGAGCGCCATTGAGCAAATCAACCTGCCTTTGATGATTCAGGATATCACCGCGGAGCATCTGGAGATGCTGAAATCCCCCCGCTACGGCTACGGCAAAAATATGAATCCCTGCATAGACTGCCATACGCTGATGCTGAACCTTGCCGGGAAAAAAATGGAAGAAACGGGCAGCGATTTCATTATTACCGGGGAGGTTCTTGGACAGCGTCCCATGTCCCAGAACAAACAATCCCTCTATGTCGTCGCCAAAAACTCAGGTTATCCCGATTATATTCTGCGCCCGCTCAGCGCCGGCTTGCTGCCCCCCATCAAGGCGGAACGGAAAAACCTCATCGATCGCTCCCGACTGCTTTCCATTCAGGGACGGGGCCGCAAAGATCAGATCAAATTGGCCGCGGAATTCGGCATCGCCAATTACGCCCCGCCTGCCGGGGGGTGCCTGCTGACCGATCCCATCTTCTCACTCCGCCTGCGTGATTTATTTGCCCGTCAGGAAGACCGAAATTACCGGGATTACGAACTTCTTAAATATGGACGCCACTTTCGCGTGACTGAGAGCTGCAAAATCATTGTCGGCCGCAATAACGCCGACAACGAGGCCATGAAAAAACTGGTGACTGCCGATGATCTGGTGCTCAAAATGAAAAGTTTTCCCGGCCCGCTGGTTGTCGTTCCTTACGGACAGGATAGCGACGCGCAAATTGCCGCCTCGCTTTGCGCGCGTTACAGCGATGCTCCTGATGATACGGAAGAAGATGTCATTTGCCACCACCATGATTCATCCAAAACAATCAAAGCCAAAGCCACTTCAAAAGAAAATTGCAGAACATGGATTATCGAAGGCTGATAAGGCCCCTCTTTCCATGCATGTAATGAAGAAGTGTTTATTCTGTGATTTTATGTTCCGGTCGTAAAAGATCGTTGACGGTTTTCACCGGATTAAAAACCAGCAGCGGCGCCTTCACGTAAACGGTGTTCCATTTGGCCATGGCGCCGTTCCAGAGGCCGGGCGCTTCCAGCGCGTTGATCCCCCTCCCCTTTTCATGCTTCTGTGAAATCAGATAAGTATTGCGATCAACATAATCCGGAAGTTTAAATTTTCGTCCCCGGTAATCTTTGACGCAGCATACCATATCGACCGGATTGAAATACTGCGACCTCTCCCATACGGCTAGCTGCCCAGGATTGCTTTTATCTATATGCGCCTTCTCAATAATTTGCAGAGACTGAGTTCCGTCTTTTTCTTCCACCCAGAATGGCCCTCCACCCGGTTCACCTTCGTTTCTGACCATTGCGCAGATGCGCAGGGGTCTGTTTAATTTTGAGATAAGAAATTTGATTTTGTCCCGTCGCGATTGCCGGTCAAAGTCGTGCGGGAAAACGATATTCAACTTTTTTGAACAGAAAGAAATGATTCCTTCGATCTGCACAGCATCGACTTTCGCGCTTTTCAACTGACGCACCGCGGAATAAATCTCTTTTTGTAGACGGACAGCCAGACCGCCCATCATCTTCTTTTCGGGAATGATATATTGCAGAAGCTTCTCCGGAGCAATATTGTCAATATTTTTGATGAAAATGAAATCCGCGTCCAGATTCTTTAAATTGCCCAGCAGAGAACCGTGGCCACCAGGGCGGAAAACCAGGTTTTTCCGGCCATCCCTGAGGGGCAGATTATTTTCGTCAACGGCCAGCGTATCGGTTGACGGCGACTGAACCGATAAGGATATTTCATATTTTATCCGGAAGCGATCTTCATAGAACGCCTTCACGGATTTTATCTTTTCAACAATATTTTTTTTATGTTCCGCTGAAACGGTAAAATGCAGGGGGCAAATGTTACGCTGAGAGCGGATATAAAGTGCGCCTTCGAACAGATGCTCCTCCAGTGCGGTGCGCATCTCGTTTTTCCCGTAGAGATGAAAAGGAATCAGTGCCTTGGGCAGCCATCCGTAATTCAGGCCTTCCGCCGATAAAATGTAATTCAGGATGTTTTTGATATTCTTTTGCCTGACGCGCTGAAAAACTTTATTATCCTGCCTGAACAAACCGAAAAAGGGATATTTTCTTAAATCACGCATGAAAGCCTGATTGAGTTTGGCGGATCCGAACCCTTCGTTGTTGAGGGCAGAAAACCATTCGGCAAACATGCGACTGGCAGCGCCGGACGCCGGAACGAATTTGACGATTTTATATCCTGCGGATTCCTTTTCATAAAGAGCAATCAATTTATTTTTTTCCGCAGGAGAAATTGATATAATCCCGTCACGAATCGCGCACGGTCTGTTTAAATGGATATGACGCGGTCCCTTCCGGTAAGCGGCGAGCTGCCGGTTCACATCGATTAATCTCAGTCCATGACTCTCAATCTGCCGGATATCTTTCTTTGAGAAAATGAAATGATTATTCAACATTTTCTTCATGTCATCTGAATAACATCAACACCGGACATTGGCAAGAAGAAACAAGCCATGGTCTTCTCTGAAACCACTCCCGGGATAACGATTGCTTAAATGTTTGACAAAACTTTCGGACGCTAGTAAAAATATAAAAAAGGAGAAATCCATTGAATCATTTCTATCGAATCATAACAGTCTTTACCATGATCGCCATGATTCTCACCACGACTAACTCGGAAGCCGGCAACGGGAAACCAGCTTCAGAAGTTCATTCCCTTCTGCAGGCGCTGGAAATTACCGCACCGCTTCATTTTTGCGGCGAACCGGCTCCCCTCAACGAAACCGACGTCAAGGAAAGACTGGAGAGGGAGCTGCTGGTTTCGCTTGATGACCAAGACACCGTTATTCTCTGGCTGAAGCGCTCTTCCCGCTATTTTCCCTATATCGAAAAAGCGTTGAAAGACAATTCGCTTCCCGATGATTTGAAATATGTAGTTATCGCGGAAAGCGCCCTGAAGCCTCTGGCGGCATCCAACAAAGGAGCGGTGGGGTTCTGGCAGTTTATTGAGAGCACCGGCGAAAGATACGGCATGACGATCAATAACAACATTGATGAGCGCCGCAATTTGTTCACCGCCACGGACGCTGCCATGAAATACTTCGGGGATTTATACGCTCTTCTCGGATCATGGACACTCGCAGCAGCCGCCTACAACATGGGGGAGGACGGTTTGCTAACGGAGATGCTGATGCAGAAGGAAAAAAATTACTACCATCTGTATCTGAATGAGGAAACCCAGCGATATGTTTTCAGGATACTGGCCGCAAAAATGATCCTCTCCAATCCCCAGAAATATGGATATTTTCTGAAGGAGGAGGATCTCTACAAGCCGCTACCGTATGAGACGATTGAAATATCGGTGGACGATCCTGTGCCGCTTCATATCATCGCCCAAGCGGCCAATACGTATTTTAAACTAATTAAAGACCTCAACCCTCAGATCAAAAATTATCATCTCTATTCCGGCAAATACAATATCCTAATTCCCCGGGGCGCGTCTTCAGGCTTTATGGAGCGATACAATAATATCCTCAGCCAGTATCACAAAGAAAAGGAAAATTCCGTTTATACAGTAAGCAAGGGAGATACGCTATTTACCATTGCCAAACGTTTTCGTGTTTCCGTGAAAGCCATCATGCTCTGGAACGGCATTTCCAGCACAAAAATTTTATCGCCCGGAGACAAGCTTCTTATTTTTGCCGATTTAGAAAAGTCGGACACGGCAGAAAAACCGTAGCATATTATTTTTGAATAAGGCCACAGGCCGGTTGAACCCACGGCTGCCAATTCTTAATCGCTTGACAAATGCCGTATTTCTGCTTTAATCGATAACCAAAACGATAACGGAATGAAGGCCAAATGACCATCACCGAGAAGATCAACCAACTGAAGAAAGAAAAAAATGCGGTTATTCTGGCGCACAATTATGAACTGCCGGAAATTCAGGACATTGCTGATTTCGTCGGGGATTCACTGGGGTTGAGCATGGAAGCCGCGAAAACCGATGCGTCTGTTATTGTTTTCTGCGGCGTTCATTTTATGGCGGAAACCGCCAAGATATTATCGCCGCAAAAGACGGTTCTGCTTCCGGAAAAGGACGCCGGCTGTCCGATGGCCGATATGATTGACGCCGCAGCCTTAAAGGCTCTTCAGTCCGCTCATCCCGGCGCGATTACCATGTGCTATGTCAACTCTTCCGCCGCCGTCAAGGCGCTTTGCGATTACTGTTGTACATCCGCCAACGCCCTGAAAATGGCCGAGAAAATTCTTCCCCAGAACAATGAAATCATTTTTGTCCCCGACCAGTATCTGGCGCGGTATGTGTCCGCCCAGTTGCGTCACGATTTTATTCTATGGGAAGGCTACTGCCCCATCCACGCTGAAATCACGCCAGAAGACATCCGGAAAGCCAGAAGCCTGCACCCCGGAGCAAAGGTGATCGTGCATCCGGAATGCAAACCGTCCATCACGGCATTGGCCGATATGGTTTCCTCCACGGAAGGGATGGCCAGATACGTTAAGAATTCAACGGACAGCGAATTTATCATCGGGACGGAAATCGGCATCATTTACCGCATGCAGAAAGAAAACCCCCGTAAGACTTTTTATCCGGCATCGGACAAGGCGATCTGCGCGGACATGAAGAAAATAACCCTGGAAAGAGTTTTATGGTCACTGGAGAATCTGGCCTATGAAATAACGCTGGATCCCGAAATCGCCGCAAAGGCAGAACGCTCCATCGAGAGAATGCTGCAAACGGCATAACCATTCTATGCACCATGGGATAAAGGTCCGGAGAAAAAATGTGATGAAGAAAAATATTATTTCATCAGCGGATGTGCCCGTTGCCGGGCCCTACTCGGCGGCAGTGGAAGCCAGGGATCTGATTTTTATTTCCGGTCAACTGCCGATTGATCCGACCACCGGTGAACTCATCAGCGATATTCAAAAAGCCACCCGACAGATTCTGGTTAATATCCGATCGCTGCTAAAAAAAACGGATCTGGATTTATCGCATATTGTCAAAACAACGATTTTCTTAAAAAACATAAAAGATTTTGCCGATGTCAATGAGGTCTATGCCGATTTTTTCCCCGTTGAACCGCCGGCGCGATCAACAATCGAAGTCAGCGTATTGCCGCGGGGAGCGCTGATTGAAATAGAAGCGATTGCAGTCAGAAACTAAACACGGTTGAGAATAAAATTATGTCTGACAAATCTGAAACTGTAAATCCAGCCCCGGATACCCCGAATGCCTCCGGCGATCTTTCCATGCTTTCGGAGGAAATCTTCTCTAAGGCGGGCGTGGGCATCTATATCGTCCAGAAAGGCAAATTCGTTTATATCAGCAATCTCTATCAGCAGATGACCGGCTACACGGAACAGGATCTACTGGGCAAAAACTCCCTTGATTATATTCATCCCGACGACAGAGAGAAGGTCAGAAAACAGGCGATTAAATTTTTAAAGAAAGAAATTTTCGATCCTTATGAATACAGATTTATCAAGAAGCACAATGAACTGAAATGGATTCTGGAAACGGTTACCTCCATCGTCTACAAAGGAGAGCGGGCAACGCTCGGCAGTTTCATGGATATCAACGACTGGAAAATGACCGAGGAAGCGCTGCGCCTGAGCGAAGAAAAATACAGAACCATCATTGAAAATATCGAAGACGGCTATGTCGAACTGGATCTCAAAGGCAACTTTATCTTTTTCAATGACGCGATCAGCAAAATGCATGGCTACCGTAAGATCGACCTGCTGAGACTCAATTATCGCGACATTATGGATGAAGAGAACGCCCGGAATATATACGAAAAGTACAACAAAGTATTCAAGACAGGCATGCCGGAAAAAGATTTTGAGTATGAGGTCATCACGAAAGACGGGCAGAAAAGGTACCTAGAGACCTCCATATCCGTCATTAAAAATGCCGCCGGGCGCAATGCGGCCTTCCGTGGCATTGTTCGCGACAGAACCAAACATAAACTGCAGGAAGAAGCGCTGCGCAGCAGCGAAGAAAAATACAGAAGCATTCTGGAAAACATTGACGAAGGATATTTTGAAGTGGATCTCAAGGGCAACTTCACTTTCTTCAATCACTCCACCGGCAAGCTCCTAGGCTATACCGGAGAAGAACTGATGGGGATGAATTACCACCAGTTTACCGACAGGGATGCGATAAAGGACGTTTTTAATACATTCAATAAAATTTATAAAACCGGCGAGCCCGTCAAAGCATTCGATTGGCTAGTTCTGAGAAAAGACGGCACGAGAAGATACGTTGAAGCATCCATCTATTTGAAGAAAGATACTTCCGGCGCACCCGTCGGGTTCCAGGGATTTACGCATGATGTCACGGAACGCGTGCAGGCCGAGCTCCAGAAGAAAGCTGCGCTGGATGCGCTTCGCGACAGCGAGGAAAAATACAGAAATATTTTGGAAAACATTCAGGAAGCGTATTTTGAAGTGGATCTGGCGGGCAATTTCACGTTTTTCAACGATTCGCTGTGCAAAATGACGGGCAGCGCCAGAGAAAACTTAATTGGAGTCAATTACACGCAATTTTCAGATAAGGAATATTCGCAAAAAGTTTATCGCGCCTTTCATAAAGTTTTTACAACCGGTCAGCCCACGGAAGGATTCGACTGGCTGATTATCAGAAAGGACGGCGCCAAACGATACATCGAGGCGTCAGTCTCCCTGAAAAGAGAGGCTTCCGGCAAGCCTTCCGGATTTAAAGGCGTCATCCGGGACATTACTGAACGAAAAAGAATCGAACAAGAAATGAATTATATGGCTACCCATGACGCTCTGACGGGCCTGACCAACCGGATGATGTTCAGTCAACTCCTCAATCAGGCCATTCAATCGTCGAGGCGCTACAAAAAGAATCTGGCCGTCTTCTTTATCGATCTCGATCGCTTTAAAATTATCAACGACACCTTGGGCCATGACGCGGGCGATCAACTCCTGAAGGAGATTGCCAGAAGATTCAGAGAAACGATGCGATCCGTGGATGTGGTCGGACGTCTGGGCGGGGATGAATTCGTTATTCTCATTGAAGATTTTAATAATTCTCTCCAGGTGGAAAACGTGGCTAAAAAAATACTTTCTGCCGCGATGAAACCTATTATGATCGGCGGAGAAGAATGCCGCGTGACCGCCAGCATCGGCATCAGTGTTTATCCTGATGACGGACAGGATGAGCAATCCTTAATGAAATACGCCGACATTGCGATGTACTATGCCAAAGAGGAAGGGAAAAACAATTATCAGTTTTATACCAAAAACATCAAATCCCATTCCAATGAGCGTATGCTGATTGAAACCAATTTAAGACGCGCACTGGACCGCAATGAACTTTATCTGGACTACCAGGCGCGCCTTGATTTTAAAACCAATACCATCACCGGGGTGGAAGCCCTGTTGCGCTGGAATAATCAACAGTTGGGCTCTGTTACGCCGACACAGTTCATCCCGGTTGCCGAAGAGACAGGACTGATCATCCCCATCGGCAGATGGGTAATGAACACCGTGTGCCGTCAGAATATCGCCTGGCAGAAACAGGGATTGCCTCCCGTCTGCGTTTCGATTAACCTGTCGCTGCGCCAATTGACGGATGACCATTTGCTGTCCGACATCAAATCCGCGCTGGACCAGTCAGGCCTGGCGCCTCACCTGCTGGAACTGGAGATCACCGAAAGCATGGTCATGCATAATCCTACGGCATTTATTGAACTGCTGTGCAAAATTAAAGATATGGGCGTTCGACTGGCCATCGATGATTTCGGCACCGGCTATTCTTCGCTGGCGCAGATCAAGCGTTTCCCGATTGATACCATCAAAGTGGACCGGTCATTTATCCGCAATCTGACCGTGAACTCCGAAGATAAGGCGATCACGGAGGCCATTATCACGATGGGAAAATCCCTGAGTCTGACCGTGGTCGCCGAAGGCGTGGAAACCGCCGAGCAGAAAGAGTTTCTGCAGGATCATGTCTGCGACGAAATGCAGGGCTTCTGTTTCAGCAAACCGGTCAGGGCCAATGAGTTTGCCGAATTGCTGCGCAAGCACAAATCTTCCTCATCCTGAATGGATCGTAATGCGTTGTGGTCCATGCTCAACCAATGAGCGCCGCGATGCCCGGAGTAAAAATATGAGTCGACCCTTTTTTAATTTTCCTTCCGGCAAATATTCATGTCCGCCCCTGTTGATCTTTTTGGCCGTCTGTATCCTGTGCTCCTGCACCCTTTTGCGTCCGCCCTCCCTTCTCCCTCCCCCGGTGAAACCGGCCAGAATAGCCGTCGTGCTGGGCGGCGGCGGTTCCAAAGGGTTCGCGCATATCGGCGTATTGAAGGTGCTGGAAGCGCAGAGAATCCCCATCCACATGATCGTGGGAACCAGCGCCGGCAGTGTCGTGGGCAGTTTATATGCTTCAGGCAAATCCGCTTTTCAACTGCAGGACATCGCCCTAAAAATGGATGAGGACAATGTCATTGATTATGACTGGAAAATCTGGAGCGGCGGTCTGATTAAAGGAGACCGGCTTGAAGATTTTATCAACGCCAACATCAGAAACACGCCCATTGAAAAACTGAAGATTCCTTTCTACGCCGTCGCCACCAATATGGCCACCGGTGAAGAAATCGTCTTCACGAAGGGAAATGCCGGCATGGCCGTGCACGCCAGCTGCGCTGTTCCCGCCATTTTTCAGCCGCTGAAAGTCGGCAACAACACTTACGCGGACGGCGGCGTGGTGAGTCCCGTGGCTGTTGACGTTGCCCGCCGCCACGGCGCGGATATCGTCATCGCGGTGGATATTTCCGGCGGTATCACCAAAACTGTCCCGGACGGAATGATGGAATCGGTTAAAAAATCCGTTGATATCATGTATGCGCGCATCGCCGAATATCAGATTAGAAATGCCGATGTCGTCATCCGTCCCGATATGAAAAATATCGGCTCCACCGAGATGGAAAAATTAAATGAAGCGATTCTCGAAGGTGAAAAAGCGGCAACGCTGAAGATCCCCGAGCTGCAGCGCATCGTCAACAAATTAAGGCAGGAAGGGCGGCTTTAATCCCCTTCCCTGAGAATAAATGATGATTCTTATCGGCGGCCGCGCGCACAATCTGGATGAAGTGACGGCAGTCAGCCAACTGGGGCTGCCATTCATTGAAGTATCGCTGGATGATCCCGCCACAGTTGCCGGCTGGCTTCCCCGGCTTCTCGAAATGAAACATAACAGCAACACGGACTTCCTTGCGCATTATCCCAACGAGGATAATCCCTTCGATGCGGGCATCCTGAGGGATAAATTCCTCCCCCGCATCCAAGCACTGATGGCGTTATCACAAAAGCTTGACATCCGCAAGGCGACCATCCATTTCTGGATGGACAAGCGCTGGGCGCCGGCGGAACTCCTGCGCGACAAACTGGATATTCTTGCCCGCATCGTGGACTGCGGCCATGCATACGGCATTACCGTCTGCATTGAAAACCTGAGCGAACGCTCCGAGAGCTTCGCTCCGGCATTTGAAGCCATTCCTGATTTGAGAATGACGCTGGATATCGGACATGCTCAACTTCTGGCAAGACAAAACACATCTTTCCGTTTTATTGAAGAACATTTTACCCGCATCGCGCATATTCATGCACACGACAATAACGGCGGTACGACTGTCAAAGATGATCTGCATCTCGCCCTCGGCGACGGTTCCGTGGACTACCGGGAGATTTTTCAAGCGCTGCTCGGCAGGGGGTATGATTCAACCATTACGATGGAAGTCAAAGTCCGCGACATGCTCAGAACAAAACAAACGCTGGAAGATTGCTTTCGCCCTCTTGTCTAATTTTCTTTCAGAATAAATTTCTTGACCAGCCAGACGGCCATCAGGACTGTCACAACAGCGACACCGACACCGGCCAGAATCCACTTGGTGTTGGTCGCCAGTCCGGAAAGCGCTACCAGAACCGGCGTTGCGCGGTTGAGATCCGCCAGAAAATACAAATGCATCATATTTTCAAAAAAATCGCAGAGGGCCGCAATAAATGGCGTGAGAATCAACCAGTGGAATCGAGGACTCACATGGTTGATTTTGAATGTTCTGGCGATGAGCAGACTCAGGAAAATGCTGTACCAGATGGGATGAAAATGATCGAAGTAAAAATGCCGGTAATAAGCCGCGATATTCCCGGACGTGATCCATCCCGATGCAATGGCCTTGAACTTTTCGCTGCACATGGTGGTCTGCAAAGCCAGAGCCTTCAAGGTGCCCACTTGATGCAGTATGGACCCGATGATTATCTGGGAGGCGAAATAAATAACGGCGAAGAGGGCAATGAGAATATTAGACTCGGATTTCTTAAGGATATAATTTTCCGCTTTGGATAATATATGCATCATATTGCCTTCAAACAATTAATGCGACGCCTGACATTCATTGTAAGCCTTCAGAATCCGGTCATACTCATGATACATGGATTGCATAACATCCGCTTTCGCTTTCGCATCGCCGGCGGTCCGATTATACCAATGGCTTTTCTCATTATAGGCGCTGATCCTGGCGTTGAGTTTCTGGATTTTCTGGGCATTGCCATAGGTTTGCTGTTGCTCTGTTTCGATAGCGTCTTTTTCTTCACGAAGTTCCACATTTAAACGCTGGAGCTGATCCTGCAGGGAGGATAATTCCGCTTTTTTCTGCTCGATATCGCGAAGCAGATTCTCCGATGGGGCAACGCAGTGCTTAGGCGTGACCGGCGGCGATTGCAGGCCGAAGATCTGGACGGTCACATACGTTTCCAGACCTTTCAGATTGCCTTTGATGACAGCGGCGCCGATTTCCCGTACCTCGGAAGATAAAATATTATTTCGATGTCCGGGGCTCTGCATCCATCCGTCAACAATCTTCTGGTTGGTATAAAAATCGCCGCTGCCAATGTTCTCCGCGATGATCTTGTAGGGATAGCCGATACTCTGGGCAATATCGGACGCCTGCTGGCCGGTGGGAGAAACGTGGGCGAAATACTGTTTTTCCAGCATGTCTCTCGCCCGTGATTCCGCGATCGAATTCAGAAGCTGATTTTCGGCCAGAGGGGGAAGCCCGTTATCGGCCCGCGCCTGATTGGTGAGAACTATTACTGTGTCTCTGGTCAGATCTTCCCGGGGCACAGAAGACTCGACGGCAAGGCCGGTCCGTGGCGTCTGCTGCGACTTTTGCACCTGCTGCAGGGCAACCTCTCCGGCATTCTTCGTCGCTTGAAAAAAAGAAAAAATCCCGGACAGATTCGTAACGCCGAGAACAAAGGCAATCACGGCCAGCGAAGCAATGACGATTCCGTTCTTTTTCCAGAAATTAGTTTCCATGAATCACATCTTGACGGATTGGGAATTTTATTGAAAAGCATACGAGCAAAGGGGCAAAACTGCCATCAGCTTTTGCAGCGTTGAATCATGCTTCAATTTATTCGACGTTGCGGTCCGGTGAATCGGGAATGTTTTGCACAAACTCAACTTCCCTGGGAACTTTGTAACCGGAAAGATAGGTTTTGCAATAGCGGATGATTTCCTTTTCATCGGCATTGTGCCCTTCTTTGAGGACAATCTGCGCTCTCACGATTTCACCGCGCATCAGATCTGTCTTGCCCGAAACATAAGACGCCCGGATGGCCGGATGCATAGCCAGAACCGTTTCCACCTCGCGGGGATACACGTTAAAACCGCTGCTGATAATCATTCTCTTCTTGAGACCGGTGAGGAAAATGTAACCGTCCTCATCCATTCGCCCCAGATCCCCCGTGTGCAGCCAGCCGTTTTTGATGGCCGCGGCTGTGGCTTCGTCATTCTTGTAATATCCGCGCATCACATTATCGCCTTTCACGACCACTTCCCCGATGGTATTGCGCGGCAGTTCATGGCCTTGTTCATCGAAAATTTTCATCTCCACCCCGGCAATGGGAACGCCGATAGAGCCGATTTTAGGCGAGGTATCCAGCATATTGAAAGAACACACGGGCGAAGCCTCGGTGAGCCCGTAGCCTTCAATCGCCTCCACACCGAATTTTTCTTTAAAAACCGGCAGCAATTCGGGAGGCATCGGCGCGCCGCCGGTAATGCAGACCTTCAGCGAACTGACATCGAATTTTGAGGCTTTCTCATGGAAAATCATACCGATAAAAAGACGCGGCACCGCCGCGATATATGAAATTTTTTCCCTTTCAATCGCGTTAAAAAGGCTGTCCATGGTCAACCGGTCCATCAGCACCATGGAACAGCCGGCGCGGACGGTCAGCAGCATATTCACGCTGGCGCCGAACGTGTGAAACAGCGGGATCAGCGATAGAACCACATTATCCGGCGTCCGCTGTAGAGTGGACTGAATCACTTCCGCCTGTGAGCACAGGTTTTTATGGGTGAGCACAGCGCCGAGCGGTTTGCCGGTTAACCCCGCTGTGTAAACCATGACGGCCGGGTCTTCCGGAAGAATATCTTCCGGCATTTCCGCTTCAGCCCGGTTTGGTTGATCTTGAAAGAGTTCCTGATTCTGATGAAGCGCGTCGATCGCTATCACCCGGCGGCAGGAAAGCAATTGACCTTTGGCCTCATCAAATTTTTTAACTTGAGACGCCTGCGTAATGAGAATTTTCGAATCTGAATTATTCAGCAGATAGGTCAGTTCATAAGGCGTGGATAAAGTATTCAGAGGGACGACCACCGCGCCGGTTTTGAGAATGCCGAAATAGCTGAAGACAAACTCCGGCATATTGGGAAGCATCACCGCCACTTTATCGCCCTTACCGATGCCGGAATCTTTCAGCAGAGCGGCAACAGCGCTGACGGCCTGGTTGAGCTGTCTGTAGGTGATATATTGCTTATCACAAATTAGGGCCCTGCGCTCAGCGTATCTTTTGACCGTGTTATCCAGTATTTGAATCAGATTAATGATTCTGCTACCTCCATGGGAATTGTCGTTCACTTAACATGACAATCCATATTTTTTCAAGAAAATACTTCTGCGTCATGTTCACAGCCCGGTAAACCAGGACGGCAGTCTTCGCCGACGACCTGAACATCTGCATCAGCGAAACGACCGCTGACGATTGATCAGATGCCCATATTCGTCAGATAGTTGCAGAAGGCGTTAATGACGCCAACCAGCCGGGGATGAGATACTTCGAAGCCCTGAATTGATGTGGCCAGCCCCTGAATAGACAGATCAACCAGGTCGTCGCTTTTTTCGCTGCGCGTCGCTTCATGGGCAGACAATTCGGCAAATCTAGCGATGCTCTCCGCCTGCTCCCCGTGCGTTTTTGAAAGATCGGTAATTTCTGTCCTCAGCGAATTCAGCAGCGCCAGCAATTCATCTTTGTCATTTTCTTTTACAGCCGCGCTCTGCTTGAGTTTCTCTTCAATTTTATCAAGACGTTCTTGAATCATTTCTGATCACCTCTCCTGCGGAGTTTATTATTAAAGGCTCTTGCCTATCCGCCTTTTTATTTAAAATAATACATCGTTTGCCTATGTGTCAAGCTTACGACGACAAAACAGGCAACATAAAAATTCGGATAAGAAAACATGGATGGAATGAGGGACAGGCGCACCACTCATAACTATTGAAGTTTCTTACACTATAAAATTTATTTTTCCATTGCTTGACATCTTCTATATGTTGTGGTTTATAAACAAATCTCATACAACATATAGCGTTTTTATTTCACTCTTTCATTTTTAAAGGAATCATATTTTATGGAAAAGAAAAATTTCACACCCATCATCCCGGATTTAACCCGGAATGCCGTCACCGTTCTGGAGCGGCGCTATCTGAAACGCGATAAAACAGGAACCGTACTGGAAACGCCTTCGGAAATGTTCCGGCGTGTGGCCGATACCATCGCCTCCGCGGATAAGATGTTCAATAAGAAGACGGATACGCATAAAGTCGCCGAAGCCTTTTACGCCATGATGGCAAATTTGGAATTTCTGCCCAACTCTCCTACGTTAATGAACGCGGGGCGTGAACTGGGACAGTTATCCGCCTGTTTTGTTTTGCCCGTGGGCGATTCGATGGAAGAAATATTTGACGCCGTCAAGTACACCGCCCTTATTCACAAATCCGGCGGGGGCACGGGCTTCTCCTTTTCCCGTCTGCGCCCTGCCAACGACGTTGTTCTAACCACCACCGGCATCTCCAGCGGCCCGATTTCTTTTATGCGGGTCTTTGACGTGGCAACCGAGACCATCAAACAGGGCGGAACCCGGCGCGGCGCCAATATGGGCATTCTGCGGGTCGATCATCCGGATATCATGGATTTTATCATGTGCAAATCCGATAAAAAGCAATTAAATAATTTTAACATCTCCGTCGGTCTGACGGAAGCTTTCATGAAAGCCGTCGAACGCGATGAAAATTATGATCTGATCAACCCGCGCGATCAGCAGGTGGCCGGCCATCTCAACGCGCGCAAAGTGTTTAACCGGATCATCAATCAGGCCTGGGAAAACGGCGAGCCGGGCATTGTCTTTCTCGACCGGCTGAATCGCGACAATCCGACGCCTCTTGTAGGAGCGATCGAATCGACCAATCCCTGCGGTGAGCAGCCGCTGCTTCCCTATGAATCCTGCAATCTGGGCTCCATCAACCTGGCCAGAATGGTCAAGACAGGTAAGATTGACTGGTCGCGGCTGAAGGAAATTGTTCACCTGGCCGTACATTTTCTGGACAATGTTGTCGAAGTCAACAAGTATCCGCTGCCGCAGATTGCCGAGATGACGACGGCCAACCGTAAAATCGGGCTCGGCGTGATGGGCTGGGCGGATATGCTCATTAAACTGGGAATCCCCTACAACACCGACGAAGCCATTGAACTGGCCGAAAAAGTGATGAAGTTTATCAATGATCAGGGACACATCGCGTCGCAGGATCTGGCCAAAAAGCGCGGTCCCTTCCCGAATTTCAAAGGCTCCGCCTATGATCAGAAAGGGATGCCACCGCTGCGCAACGCGACGGTAACCACCATCGCCCCGACCGGTACTATATCCATTATCGCCAATTCTTCTTCCGGCGTGGAACCGCTCTTTGCCGTTTCCTACGTGCGCCAGGTGATGGATAACGATATTCTGGTGGAAGTCCATCCCTACTTTGAAGCCATCGCCAAAGAGCGCGGCTTCTATTCGCCGGAGCTGATGCAGCGGATTGCAGACCATGGGAGCATCCATGATATGGAAGAAATTCCCGAAGATATTCGCGGCTACTTCGTCACCGCACACGAAATTTCGCCGGAAGTCCATATCAAAATGCAGGCCGCTTTTCAGAAATATACCGACAACGCCGTAAGCAAAACCGTCAATTTCAAAAAAGAGGCAACTGTCCAGGATGTGTCCCGCGTTTATGAACTGGCCTATAAGCTGGATTGCAAGGGCGTCACCATTTATCGCGACGGTTCCCGGGACCAGCAGGTCTTAAGCAAAGGGAAAAAAGAGGAAGCGGCGGTTCATGAAGAAGTCGACCGCGACAAACCGATCACCAAACGCGAACGGCCGAAAATCCTCAAAGGATGGACCTATCAGATGCAGACCGGATGCGGACCGCTTTACGTGACGATTAATGAAGACGAAAAGGGTCTGTTTGAACTGTTCACCACGATGGGAAAATCCGGCGGGTGCGCGGCCTCTCAGAGCGAAGCCATCGGACGCATGGTATCGCTGGCCTGGCGCAGCGGCCTGCAATCGCGACAGGTGATCAAACAGCTTCAGGGCATTTCGTGCCATTCCCATTCCGGTTTCGGTGAAAACAAGATTCTGTCCTGCGCCGACGCGGTGGCTAAAGCGATTCAATCGCATAACGAAGCCAACGGCGGCAAGGTGCAGCATCACAAAATTGTTTTCCGTAAAGGCGCCTGCCCGGATTGCGGCGGTATCGTCGAACACGAAGGCGGTTGTGTGGTTTGCCGCATGTGCGGCTACAGTGAATGCGCTTAAGCCTTGACGGTGATGCGCAGCTGATGGCCCGCTGACGCGCAAAGCCTCATTCGGGCTTTTCGGGGAAGCAGACGCTCACATGGGCCAGCGGAAAAGTAAAGTAGCCGTCTGACGTACCTGATTTATCCTCCAGCAGAATATAATCCTCGCCGACATCAATAAGAATGTCCCTGCCATAGCCCATATGAATGCGGACAAAGATGGATTTGTCCGGCAAATACTGGATGTGGCATTCCGTTCCGATATACCTTTCCAACAGTTCTTTGATGGTCATAGCTTTTTTCCTTTTTATAATCTATGGACAAGAGGCTACGCTTCTGCGATGCGATCGAGAGCTTCTTTGCGCGTCGGGTAATGATCAACCTGAATATTGGCAAAGCGATTGAGTGTGCTCAACAAAAAAGCCTGCATGCCGGTAACTCCGGCGGCAACGATCTTGCGCACGAACGGTTTGACCTCAACGGCTGATTTTTTGAATTCAGAAACCACGGCTGTACTGGCTGTGCATCCCGTAAAGTCGATGAGCAGTAGGATATCGTGCTCCTTACCGTTCGTGATGTCAGCTGTCAAAAGCTTGATGGTCGGTACCAGTTCATCGTCCTTGACGCCTACATAGTCATGAATGGTAACCTGCTTCCCCTTATGCAAAACAAGGCTTTTGCGTGCGAGTGACATTGTCCCCTCCTCATGATAAATTTTAACGGTTCGCCGTTAATATATGAAAAGATGCCCGGCCTGTCAACAATCTTTTGGCCATCCGTCGGCGGATGCGATGATGCCTGATGGATCACATCAAGATGCTATGAACTTTTAATGATATGACGTTGAACGAAAGCAGCAATTTCTGCTGTCGCTTTTTTTGCTTCAGGCAGTCTGACGACGGAGTGAAAGACATGAAACAGGTTTTCCCATTCCTTCAACGTGCATTGAACGTTGGCTTGCCGGAGCGCCCGGGCCATGCGCAACGAATCGCTGTGCAGCATTTCCAGTGTCCCCACATGAATCAGGATGGGAGGGAGACCGGCCAGATCCGCGTATAACGGCGAAATCAGCGGTGAGCGCAAGTCAACCTGGTCCGCATAGAGACCTGCCATGTAACGGATGCTGGACGCCGTAAACATTGGATCAATCTCTGCTTTGGACAGCATCGTATCTCCGGCGGCAGACAGATCAACCCATGGAGAAATCGTGAAGGCCGCGGCCGGGAGAGGTTCTCCCTTTTCTTTCAGAGCGACCATCGTCGCAAATGTCAGCCCGCCTCCCGCCGAATCGCCGCCGATGACAATAGATTTGGCCGGCACGCCCTGTTTCAACAGCCAGCGATAAGCGGCAACCGCGTCTTCAACGGCAGCCGGGTGCGGATTTTCGGGAGCAAGACGATAATCGACCGATAAAACCCTGACCTGACTCATTTCACTCAGGACACCGGTAATACCTTTGTGGGTCCATGGCGACCCCATGGTGTAGCCTCCGCCATGGAGATAAAAAATTGTTTCCTGCCCCTGAATGCCTGCGGCCCTGATCCAGAGCGCCGGAGGGCCCCCAGCATTGACTTCCTCTATGGCGCATCCATCGGGCGGCGGAGAAAACGACATCAAATCCGCCAATCCCTGACGGCACATAGCGATCGGTATTTCATGGACGTTGGGTATTTTCATTCTGAACATCGCATCCATGACATTTTTCGCGTCTCTGCTGATCATTAACTTTTCCTTTTATCTATTTTTCTATCGTCATTCGCTTCATGATTGGTCAATTACCTTTCGCTCCAAGACATTTCACCGCTTTTTCCAAACCGTCAAGCGTCAATTCAAACATGGGGAAAACCTGTCCAATGGCCTGCACGGTTCTGCTGTAATACCATTCGATGGATGACATCGGATTCAGCCAGACACTATGCCGGAAAGTCTTGGCCAGAAATCGCAGGCGTTCAATACTGGTGCCGGACGGTTTGGCATCGATATAGATGGCGCCATTGGGGTGCATCAACTCATAAGGAGCCATGCTGGCGTCTCCCACAATGATCAGGCGGGTCTCAGGATCCCAGCGGGTGAACTCATCAACCTCCTGCGGTTTGTAGTTTCTTTGCGGATCAGCCCAAACGCGGCCGTAAATCGTATTGTGAAAAAAATAAATCTTTAAATCCTTAAACTGGGAACTGGCATAATGGAAAAGAGTCTGCACAACTTCAATGTAAGGCTCCATGGACCAGCCGCCGTTGTCAATCATCAGAATCACTTTCATGCGGTCCGCCAGACGGCGATCGAAAATGATTTCGATTTCCCCGGCATTGCGCATGGTTTCATAGATGGTCTGATCGACATTCACTATGTCTTTCGGGCCCGTTGGCAACATGCGCCGCAGTCTTTTCAGAGCTTCACCCATTTGAGCCTGGGTGAGCGGCCCTTCCTGGGAGTAATCGCGGTAACGCCGATCCAGAGCAACCTTAATGGCTGAATGGTTCTTGGATTCCCCGCCGACGCGCATACCGCCCGGATGATAGCCGGAATGTCCCGTGGGGGATGTCCCCCCCGTTCCAATCCATTTATTGCCGCCGTGGTGAGCCTCAGTCTGTTCCTTCAAACGATCCATAAAATACTTGATCAGTTCCTCCGGCGTCATATTTTTAAGTTTCTTTTTATCGATTCCCAGAGCGTCCGCCAGTTCTTCGGGATTTTTCAGCCACTCTTCAAGCATGGACTTGGCAATTTGCGACAACTCTATCGCTGTCGGGTCTGACAGGGAAACCCCTTTGAAATGGTGGGCAAAGATCTGATCGTAGGTATCGAAATACCGCTCGCTTTTTACGAGAATGGTCCGGGCCGCTGTATAAAAGTCGTCAAGGGAATGAACAAGCCCCATACTCAGGGCTTTTTGCAGACGAAGAAAAGACGTGGGTGTGACCGGGATGCCCCGTTCCTTCAAGGTATAAAAAAAATCAACAAACACAATTCAAACCTCAACCCTATCCCTTGGTGACATGCTGGGCGGCCTGATAAAGGTCGGCGCTTTTCTTGAACAGGATTCCCAGAAAGGGCACTCGTCCCTGCCGCAGGGATTTCGGTTTAAAGTCGGGATCGCTTTTCAGGGCGCGAATCCAGTTGATCAATTCCCGCGTCGCCGGTTTCTTTTCCACCCCGCGCACCTCGCGGAGACGATAAAATGTGCTGATCGTGACATCCACCATTTCCTCATCCAGGTTGGGGAAATGAACGTCCACGATCCGACGCATGATATCCTGATTGGGAAAGGCGATATGGTGAAAATTGCAGCGCCCGAGGAATGGGTCGGAAAGATCCTTCTTGGCATTGGACGTGATGATAATGACCGGACGGTGTTTGGCTTTGATGGTTTTGTCGATTTCGATAATATCAAACTGCATCTGGTCGAGGACATCCAGCATGTCGTCCTGAAAATCCGTATCCGCCTTGTCGATTTCGTCGATCAGCAGGATCGTCCTTTTATCGGCCGTAAAAGCCTGACCGATCTTGCCCATTTTGATATACGCCTCGATATTGCTCACATCCCGCTTGGAATCGCCAAAGCGGCTGTCATTGAGACGGGTCAGCGTGTCATACTGATACAAAGCTTCAATCAGCTTCATACTGGATTTCACATTAAGGATAATAAGGGGCATTTGCAGACTTTCTGCAATAGCATGCGCCAGCATGGTTTTTCCCGTGCCCGGTTCTCCTTTGAGAAGGAGAGGCATTTCCAGGGACATGGAAACATTGACGATTTCCGCCAGTTCATCATCCAGAACATACTTGGATGCGCCGCGGAACTTAGAATTTTTCTTTTCTGAAGACATAACAAACTCCTGAAACCCTTGTTTTTTTGATGCCGAAGCACTCCGTTAAAGGGCTAATTTTTAAACGTGTATTTCTATCCGATTCTGAAGGAATTTACCAGTCGTTTTTGCTTTTGCTTTCATATTGATTTTACTTCAGATTTCAAATTTTCAAATGAAGGAAGCTGACGGAAGCTTGATTTTGACTTCTCCCGTTGAGAGGCGATTCCTGAAGCTGGTTCAATCCCGACTTGTCGGGATTGAACCAGCATAAAAATTTATTTTTTTGATGGCAACACTCTATTGATAAAGTGCTTCAATTTTGTCGTTAAGTCTTTCCAGAACAACTTTACGTTTCAGTTTCATCGTCTGTGTTAAGGTGCCGTTATCCAGACTGAACGGTTCAGGAAGGATAATGAATTTTTTCGGAATTTCATAACCACCGAACTTGCCCTTCAACTGATTGGTAACAGCTCCACCAATCATATCCATAATATCCTGACGCTCAACCAGTGTTTTGACATCCGTCGGCAGTCCCTTTTCTTTGGCATAATGCAGCAGGACATCGAAATCGGGAACGATGATGCAGATATTATAGGGCCGTCCTGCTCCGTAAACCAGAGCCTGCTGCACGAAGGAAGCCAGACAGATGTTTTCTTCCAGCGAAACCGGGAAGCAGAATTTGCCGTTTTCCAGTTTGTACTGTTCTTTGATGCGTCCGGTAATATAAAGGTATCCGTCCTCGTCCAGGCGACCCCGGTCTCCGGTGCGAAAACCTCCGTCCGGAGTAATTGCCGCTTTGGTGTCTTCGGGCCGGTTGTGATAGCCCTTCATGACGTTGGGACCGTAAATGATAATTTCACCGTCGCTTGCGCCTTTTTCAACCACTGAATTGTCGATGACAATTTTGACCTTGTCGATGGCTCTGCCGACGCTGCCCAGCCGGTAGGCCAGTGAACCGTTCATGGTGGCGCCGGGCGACGTTTCAGTAAGTCCGTAACAGTCGTAAATGGGAATGCCGATGTCGAAAAAGAATTTAGATATTTCAATATTCATGGCAGCGCTGCCGGTCATAGCGCCGATCAGTCTGCCGCCCATCCGTTCTTTGATTTTCTTAAAAACAATTTTATCCGCGAATTTAAATTTGAGATCGTTTATAAAATCGGACTGGTCTTTTTCCGCGAGTTCCCTTTTTTTCTTGGCGGCTTCGACACCCATCACAAACAAAGCTTTGGCAAGGCCTCCTGTCTGATCCATTTTATTCCTCAGACCGTCGTAAATGCGGTTAAAAACGGTAGGAACGGCAACTAAAAAGGTAGGTCTGACCTGAACGATATCATTGACAATCGTTTTCGTGCTTTCGATAAGCCCCATTGCCCCGCCCAGACGGATAATAGCAAACAATTCGGCGGACTGGCCAAAAGTATGAGCCCACGGGAGAATCGTCAGAGTAACAACGTCATTTTCCAGAAGTTCCGGATAAAGTTTAAGGCCGGCATGTGCATTGCTGGTAAAATTCATGTGCATCAGCAATACGCCTTTGGGATTGCCGGTCGTCCCTGACGTATAGATGAGTTCGGCAACATCTTCGGCATGAGGACTCTTCGGAGCAACGGGTTTTGCCGATCCTTTCTTTTCCAGCGCGGCCATCGAATTCTCCGCGTCGGAGTCGATGACAAAGATGTGCTTGAGCGTCGGAATTTCTTTCGGGAAATCTTTTACTTTTTCATATATCTCCGGTTGAGAGACGAAAAGGACTTTTATCCCGCTGTCCGCAATGATGTATTTCCATACCTGAACCAGTTCCGCTTCATACATGGGGACGAAACGGGCAAGGCATCCCCAGGTGGCAAAAGCGGCAACCGGCCACTCCATGCGGTTATTGGCAATGATGCCGACGACATCTTCTTTGCCGATGCCGAGCTGCACCAGACCGGAACGCAAATTATCAATGCGTTTGCCGATTTCTTTATAGGTCACCCATTCGTAAACGCCGTTCTTGTTTTTGTTGCCGAACAATTTTCTATCGGCAAATCTGGTTACGCTTTCCGCCCACCAATCAACCAAATTGTCGGGCTTGTCCAATGAAAATTTACTCATACAAAAACTCCTTCATTTTATTTTCACGCGGGAAATTTGATTTCGGGCGGATTTTTTAAGAGGTCTACCAGTTAGCATTTTTTTGATCGTTAGTCTAAAATATTTTCGTTGAAAGATCATCCTTAAGTTATTCTTTTGAAATCAAGGGACCATCATCGTTTTCCAAGACGTGATCTTTTTGTCTTATTGAGGTCGTTTATTAAACCACGGTTGTGCTTTCTCCAGTTGGGCTGCCAGTTGAAACAGCGTAGCTTCATCACCGAAAGGCCCAATAAACTGGACTCCGCAAGGCATATCATTCTCATCCCAATGCAGAGGCACACTGACCGCCGGCTGACCGGTAAAATTGGCCAACTGGGTAAAAGGTGTCTTGGCAAGTGTCTGGATGGCGATTTGACTGACCATTCCTGAAGCTTTGGCCAGTGAACCCAATCCCAAAAAGCTGATGATTTCCATAGCGACCTTTTCATACGATTTCGGCAGAAGCTCTCCTATTTTTGCTGCTGGATATGCCACCGTCGGAGTTAGATATAAATCGTATTTTTGATGAAAATGTCCCATCACTCTTGCCGCTGTGTCCCATTCCCGCATGGCTTCCACAAAGTCCGCCGCGCTGTAACAGTGACCAAGCTTGCCGAAAAACCATGTGGTGATTTCAAAATCTTTTCTGCTGACTTTTTTCCCCAGGACGGATTCGGCTAATTTGATATCCGCGCCATTTTCGCCGAAATACAGGATAAAATAGGTGTGAGCCAATTTGACACCGTCAATGTCCGGTTTGGCTTCTTCGACCTTGTGCCCCAAGTCTTCCAGTAACCTGACTGTCTTCAGGACAGCATTTTTACAATTCTCATGAGTTCCCGTCCCCAGGGGAGATTCGGTATTAAAGGCAATTTTCAGGGAACCGGGGTCTTGCGTAATTTCTTCACTGTAGGGTCTTGCCGGAGATTTGATGACATAGGGCGCGCCGGGATCCGCCCCGGCAATTGCGTCAAGAATCGCGGCGCTGTCGCGTACCGAACGAGTCAAGACATGTTCGACGGTAGCACCCTGCCAAAGCTTGCCGAATTTCGGTCCCGTCGGTGTGCGACCGCGCGTCGGTTTCAATCCGAAAAGTCCGCAGTAAGAAGCCGGAATGCGAATAGACCCGCCGCCATCACCCCCGGAAGCTAAAGGTACGATACCCGCGGCCACAGCCGCAGCCGAACCTCCGCTCGATCCGCCACAAGTTCTTTCCAAATTCCATGGATTACGCGTCGGACCGAACAATTCCGGTTCCGTTATGCCCATTAAACCGAATTCCGGCGTATTGGTTTTTCCCAGGGTAATCAAGCCGGATCTTTTGAAACGTTTTACCAGTTCGCTGTCATAATCGGGAATATAATCTTTATAGGCACGGCAACCCCAGGTGAGTCTGACTCCGGCATAAGCGCCGATTAAATCCTTCAAGAGAAAAGGAACGCCGGCAAACGGCCCTTGAAGTATAGGTTGTTTAGCGGCTTCGCGCCCGATATCAAACATCGGAGTTACTACCGCATTGATTGCCGGATTTATTTTTTCGATCCTTTTGATCGCTTCTTCACAAAGCTCAGGAGAAGAAATCTTTTTTTCCCGAACAAGTTGAGCCAGTCCCAATCCGTCATACTGATCGTATTCAGCAAAACCAGCCATGATTATCTACCTCCCGTGAAAATATCCTAACACAGATAACCGTCTAGTGCATTGGATTTATGCCGGATAACCGGTAATATCTTTGATTTCCTTAAACAGGGGTTTCAATTGTTTGTACATTTTCAGATAAACCCTTCTGTATAGATTATCGTAGAGATCGTGATTTTCTTTAATCGGTTCGAATACTCTTCCGGTTCGGGTCATCGCTTTAACCGCTGATGGGAAATCAGGATAAATTTTCAGACCGACCGCCGCGTCAATGGCTGCTCCCAGTGCCGAAGTCTCGAATGTATGCGGCCGCTCTGCCGCCATGCCAAACACATCCGCCGTGATTTGCATGGCTGCGTCGCTCTGCGATCCGCCACCGGATACCTTGAGCCTCGTTACCAGAATTTTGGTTTTGCGTTGTGTCAGTTCTCCACCTTCTCTCAAACCATAGACGAGTCCCTCCAGTAAAGCACGGTACAAATACGCGCGGCTGTGCACATCACCGAAACCGATAATCGATCCCTTCGCGAAAGAGTCTACTTCACGGCCCGGTGTCCAGTAGGGCTGAAGCATCAGTCCTTTGGAACCCGCCGGCACATCCTTGATCAAAGAATCGAAAAATTTTTCCGGAGGCTCATCCGTCCTTTCGGCAAGCATACACTCCTGAAGTCCGAATTCTTCCTTGAACCAGCTGACCATCCAGAATCCCCGGAAAATCGAAACCTCGGTGTAATAGGCATCCGGTACGGACGCGGGAAACGGCGGAATCATCGGATGCAGTTCAACATATTTGGGAGTGGGGACATCGAAGGTGGCGATGGTCCCGAAACTGAGACACCCTGTTTCCGGCGTCAGACAACCGGATCCGAGGATTTCGCAGCCTTTATCCGATCCGGCCGCAAAAACCGGCAAGCCCTCCGGTATGCCCGTTTCGGCAGATGCTTTTTTTGTAATCTTGCCCAAAATTTCAGAAGGTTTGACAAGGGCCGGCAGTTTCTCTTTTTCCACCTTGAAAATCAGCCACTTGAAATCATACTTCCCCGCCCATTGATAGGTTTTGTTGTTAAACGGCAGATAACCGACATTGTTGCCCGTGGAATCGACGAATTCTCCGGTCAGCCGGTGCGTAAAAAATCCGGACAGGACCAGATACTTGTACGTCTTTTCCCAGATATCCGGCTGCTGTTGACAAATCCAGTTCGCCTCGCATTCCTGAATGACGCCTTCCAGCGTGTCCAGCAGATTGACCGTTTTCAGCACAGGCCTCAGCGCACCGGGCATGATCTGCCGCGAATCGGCTTTTCTCTGGTCCAGCCAGATAATCGCCGGCCGCAAGGCCTTACCGTCCTTGTCCACGTTGATCATCGTGGCCCGTTGCGTTGTCAGCGTCACACCCTTGATATTTTTTTTAAGATGTTCCTGTTTTTGTAGAAGTTGACTGGTTGTTTTGCAGAACACTTCCCAATAATAATCGGGCTGCTGCTCCGCCCAGCCGGGATTTTCGGAAAAATAGGGTTGTATAGGCGTTTTAACGATATGCAGTATGTTGCCATCCATATCGACAAGAGAAGCTCTGATCGATTGTGTACCGGCATCCACGGAAAGAATGAGTTCCTTCGATTTATTATTTTCCTGTGACATAGGCACCTCGCTTTGTTCTTGTATAGTGTTAGAATTATTTATCTCCGTTGATCAAATAAGCGGCACGATATTGGCCTGCGATCTCTTGATCTTGGCCGTAATAAGAAGCCTGGCGGAATGAATGAAATTGACCTGCGCCAGCTTGAGCGGGTGTATTCCCATATGTTTACAAAGGCCATACGTGGTCAATGCCAGATTGTTGCAGCCGGAGCTCATCGTGACATTGCGCCTGCCCAAACGGTTTTGCAGCGTAACGCCATAATCCTGGATGGCGCAACTTCCCGCTATGTGAACCTTTCCGTTAATGCGATTCACCTCGCCCACGTCAATGCCTTTGCCCATCAGAATCGTAAAACCGCCCTTCCCGCCATGATCGCGATAAATCATTTCAACAACAGTTTCGGTATTGCATCTGCATCCTTCCTTGCAGCATCGTTCCTTTCCCCGGAGGAAAACAACATCCGGAGGATAATCATCCAGCAGGTCGCAGGTAAGTTTTTTTTGACGGGAATCAAAAAGTTCTTTGTTGACGATATCAATCTGTTGGATGTCGCCTTGACCGATGCCGGTGGCGCCGGCCAGATCCAGATGTTTGACATCCTGTATGGCAAATCCCATGATGGCTGAACCAACAACATCCGTGGCCAATGGATCGGGGCCGCCAATCAGTACATCCATGGGGACCACACATTTGGAAGCGTTATAGGTTGTGGGATAGTGGCCGTGGGTCGTGGCAATCAAACCGTCTATCAGGGCAAAATCCGGACGCACAACACGGTAGATATCCGCAAATTTTTGATGAAGACGGTAATTGTGATCCGCAATCCGGCTTTGCTGATGCACAAGCCCGAACTGATTTTTGATAGACAAAGTAACCTGTGACATGGAATGGGTTTTGAGTTTGGGCAACGAAAGATAAAAATTTTCCTCGCGCTTTTCGATCAGCCTTTCAAAGGCAAACTGGGAGATATCAATGAATTCCTCCAATCCCTGCAAGAATATCGGGACAGACTCTGTTTCATCAAGATATACCGGAATGGCGCCGTTTTCCTTGCAGATACGCTGATACCCGATGGCATGAAAAACCAAACGTGTGAAGTTGGCCTGAGTGCAGTTCTCAATGACATAAATATTATTGGCACCGCATTTTTGAAAATAAAGTATGGTCTCACGCAATACTTCCGGATCGGTATATACATAGGGTTCCAGACCTACAGCATTGACCTTGATGTAAACGTCCCGGCTGGAACGCAGCATTTTAGAACCACCGCCAAAGTGATCAAAGATTTTGCTTACCGCCCCGGCAATGCCCGGCTTGGTATCGGCCAGAACGACCTGAACCTTTCCTTGTGTACTGGACTTCTCGCTGCTCATGCATCCTCCCTGTCACCATGATAGAACCGTAAGGAAATCTTTTCCAAACGGATGTTTAATCCAGCCCGAGTTGACCGCCCGGATTCATGATATTATTCGGATCGAAATGCTTCTTTAAAGTGCGCAGGACTTCCATCTGTTCTTTCCCCAGATGCTTCTCCATCCAGGGACCGATCATCCGCCCTACGCCGTGGTGATGACTCAGGGAACCGCCGTGTTTCTGAATGCTGTCGATGATGCCGCGTTGGAATTTACGAAACTCTTCGGGATCATCCATTTTGATAATGAAGATGAAATAAAGATTTGTCCCCTGGGGATAAAAGTGAGAGGCATGCGTCATACACATCGTCTCCGGCCTGCTTTTGATATAAGCGCGCACGCCATCATGAAGACGGTGCAGATTATCCCATGTGACCGCGGCCTCCAGCGTATCGATTAAAATTCCGTAGTCTTCCAGATCCTCGCGCATATACGGTTCTGTGTAACGGGTCTTTTCCCATTTCTTCACAGCGTAACCACCCAACGAAATCGCCCCATGTTTGTTTGCGATGCTTTTAATTTTGCTCTTCACCAGACCTGTGTAATCCCGGTCGCCTTCCACATTGCCCATACAAAGGCAGCGCTGCATGGGCTTGAATCCCTTCATCACAAGAAACTTATCGGCAATGTCAGGCATGCCGTAGAGCTTTAATCCCCTGTCGGTTTCCTCCGGATCGGAAATACGGTAAATGGCCGGTTTTCCGAATTCCGATTGCATGATTTCGCGGCTCGCGTTTACTGCCGCTTCCCACGTTGGATACATAAAACTGAAGCGCGCGCGGTTTTCCGGCATGTAACGAAATATTTTCATGGTGACTTCGACCAGAATGCCAAACGCGCCTTCGGAACCTTTCATGATGTCGTTTATTTTGGGACCGGTAGCGGTGGCCGGAAAATCGAGTGTTTTAAAAGTTCCCACCGGCGTGACGTATTCCTGACTGAACACAATATCGTATGCATCGCCGTAGTATGTGGAAGCCTGGCCTGAACCCAGCGTTACAATCCAGCCGCCGACAGTCGAATATTCGAAAGACTGCGGAAAATGACCGCACGTATATCGCAGTTTGGAACCGAATTTCTCCGGAGCTTTGTTCAGAGCCTCTTCATAAGCAGGCCCGAGCATTCCCGGCTGAACGCGCGCGGTCTGATTAAGTTCATTGACTTCCAATAGTTTGTTCATGTGCGTGCTGATGACCAGAGAAACACCGCCTTTGGCCGGACGACAGCCGAAGTTCACCGAAGAACCGGCGCTGAACACCGTAATGGGAATACGTTCCTGACGGCAATATTCCACTATCTTCTGCACGTCGTCTTTATCGCGGGGGTGAATCGCCACGTCCGCCACTTCCCGGATGATTCCATGCCTCAACTCCAGCATTTCTTCCGTGGTTTTTCCCGAAGCATATTTAACCCGGCTGTAATCATCCAACTCAATATTTGCTTTCCCCACGATGCTCGCAAGCGTCTCGATCTGTTCGGATTTAAGAGCCGGCGGGCGATTCAGGATAACCTTTTCATTGCCCTCGTTTCGCTTGGCTGAAAAATCGGCATCACTCATGTGAAATTCCTGCTGCATCATTTTGACCCAGGCATCACTGGGATGCTTGAAGTGATTCGGGTCTCCGTATTTGGTGATGGCTCGATAGGTTCCTGGCTCCGGAGCTTTTTCCGTCCATTCCGGCTTGAATTTTCTGGATGTCATCAGTATCGCCTCCTTATGATCTTTTACACTTGGTCACTGCGGCAATTTGAGCAGGTTGACTGTATCTGCAATTTCTTTTTCTATTCTGTTTGCATCCCACTGTAGTTCTTTGGCGGCCACTTGGGCAACTTTGCGCAATACATTTTCACCTGGATTTCCGAGCGTGCCGATGCCGGTCCGGCGCATCACGATATCGGATAAAGTGCGCGCCATTTCATCGCGTACAGCGTAAACCACCTGCGCTAGAATTTCGCCGTCTTCGTTTAATGTTTCCGACAATGTCTTATCTTCCTGCGCCAGTTTGATGACCTCGGCATATTCAGTTCCGTAGTTGTGCCCGAGATAGTCAAGCGTGGCGCTGCTGAAGCCATTTTTTTGCTTTTGAATTTCGTTTAAGAAGACGCATAAATCTTTTATGTCGCATCCGGTCAGATATTTTTTTTCGGTAATGCTCTTTCCTAGATCACGATTCAATTTCGCGGCAACAATCTTCAGGCAATTTTCCGCCAGCCGGCGGCTGGTCGTGTACTTTCCGCCTTCCACTGTGATTAAGCCGTCCAGCCCTTCATCTTGATTATCGTAAATTTCATACTTGCGGGACGAAGAATAAGTTTCCTTCGTTTCTTTCTCGACGAGCGGTCGCAGCCCACCGTATGTATGCTGGACATCCTTATAAGAGAGCTTACCGTCACCGAAAGAACTATTTACATCTTCAAGAAGTTCCAAAATACTGGTCTTGGTCACGCGATAATCGTCGGGATTTCCATGATAAGGTTTGTCCGTTGTACCGATCAGTGTGTGGCCACGCCATGGAATGAGAAAAAAATGTCGGCCGGCCGGCGTCATGGACCCCACCGTATATTTTCCGGAGAGCAAACGCTTTTTCGTAATGATGTGAATTCCTTCCGAGCGTCGCAGCGTGCCGTTAACATTTCCATTTTGTTTGGCTATGCCCAGCAGAATATCCGCCCATGGTCCACCGCAGTTGATTGTCACAGTCCCCGATACTTCATGGATTTTATTCTGCAATAGATCCTTCACTCGCACACCGGTTACTTTTTTCCTGTCGTCCACAAGAAAACCTTCAACCTTTGCGTAGTTCGATACCTTCGCCCCGCATGCCACAGCGGATTTGATAAAAGCCAGGGTGAACCGTTCGGGAAAGATGCTGATGCAATCGTAGAAAACAGAAGCGCCGGTCAATCCCTCCGTACGGACAGACGGTTCGCTTCGCATTACTTCCTCCCGGGAGACGGTTCTGTGCGCCGGAATTTTCTTACAGGAATCCCATGTGAAATTTTTATCGTAGGACAGCGCATCATAAACGAGCATGCCTATTTTCACCACCCATTTATTATTTTTCAGCGGTTTTGTGTAATGCGTCATCATCATGGGCCACGGATAAACATAATTGGGAGCAATATTTTCCAGCACCCGGCGCTCGCGCAGCGACTCGCGGACCAGGCCGACTTCACCATTAACCAGATAACGCAATCCGCCGTGAATCATCTTGGACGTGACTGCCGATGTCGCCCAGGAGAAGTCTTTTTTCTCCAGGAGCGCCACTTTCAATCCTCTGGTGGCCGCTTCATAGGCTACCGATGCTCCGGTAATGCCTCCACCGATAACAATCACGTCGAATTTTTCATTCTGATAATTCTCGATAAATCTTTCCATGCTTATGACTCCTAACTCCTATCTCCTCACTCTTTTCTTGTCTTTATCCAGACTGGCCTTCACGGCTTCCTCCGCGTAAATCATAATATCTCTCATAATTTGATAGGCATTTTCCGGCTTCTGTTCTTTTACGGCCTTGTAAATATCGCGATGGAATTCGGCCGAACGCTCCGCATTTTTCTCGTCATCAAAATAAAGATGTCCGTAATCCCGGAATATCTGATTAAAAAAATTAAGGCCGATCGTGCAAAGCAAATTGTGAGTGGAACGGGCGAGCAGTTGATGCACCCGGATATCCTTCTCCATGATCCGCAAATCCGATTCGAAGACCGCTTTCTTCAACTCTTCCAGATCAGACGTCGTGCGTTTTTGGGCGGCAAGGTATGCTATCTGGGGCACAATATACCGGCGTGCCTCCAGAATATTTAATAGTACTTCCCCGCTTCCGTTTATATTTAAAGCGGCCTTGATTAAATCCAGATTGCCGCTTTCCAGATAATTTTTGACATACAATCCGTCACCGTGGCGGATTTCCACCAGATCGAGATTTTCGAGTTTACGGAGTGCCTCGCGCACCGTCGCACGGTTGACATTAAAGTTCTCCGCCAACTCTCTTTCCGTGGGAAGCTTGTTGCCCGCAGAAATGGTGCCGTCCATAATTTGCTTTTGGATAATGGTAACGATCTCTTCGTGAAGTCTGGAGCGCGATAATGGCCGGGCAATCATTTTTCTAGCTGTCATCATTTCTATCCTTTCGACTCCCGCCTAATTGGCTGGGTGGTTCAACCAATAATATATTCACTAATAATTGTCAAGAGTTTTATTTATGATGATGTTATTTATGTAAATCAGTTCCGGCTGTTGGCGGCATTAAGAATTGATCAGATAACGAAAGCTTTTTTGAAATTTACCGGCAGTATCCTTTGTCTTTGGCAAGGTCCAGTGTTGCGCAAACGCCGAGTGCGCATGCTTTTTTCGCGTCTGTGCAGCACAGCCCGATACTCCCCAGACTGAGGTAAACAAATGCCCTGTTATTGTAGGCATTGGCATAATCCGCCTTTAACCGGATTGCTTCACTGTAATCGGCCACGGCCTGTCCGTACTGACCCAGTGTAAGATAGGCGTAAGCCCTGTTGTTGAAGGCGTCAAAATAAGAAGAGTCCAGGGATATTGTTTTGCTAAAATCATCAATAGCCGACTGGTAATCACCTGAATCGATAAAAGCATTTCCTCTGCAAAAATAGGCCTCCGCGTAATCTGCTTTAATATGGATTGCCTTCTGGTAATGGGACATCGCTTCAGGAAAGTTCTTTCGCTCAGCATAAACGGAACCAAGATAACGGTGAGCGTAGTAATTATCCTGTGTTGCCTGCAGGGTATGCTTCCAAAGCGTAATGCTGTTTTTCCAATATCCGGATTGCATCCATGTCAAGGACATAAGAATGGCAATCACAGTCATCGCTGAAAGAAATAAAATAATTTTTCTACTGCTTTCGCCCCTGATCAGCGCGGGAACGCCCCAGGCCAGCAGTACAGCTATCCCGATAGAGGGCATATAAGTATAGCGGTCAGCCATGGCCTGAGAACCGATCTGCACTAATCCTATGACAGGAACCAGCGTCCCCAGGTACCAGCACCAGCCAACGAATAAGAAAGGCAGTTTCCGGATATAATAGACGACAACAACCGAAATGGAGAGGATCGTAATGCCGGAAACAAATAATTTCCATAACTGGAGCATCGACCAATAATGATAAAAAATACCGAGATTAAAAGGCCAGAAGATATTGGCCAAGTAACCGCCGTAAGACATAATCGCATTGATGCCACGGATAGAAAAAGGCAGGACATTTACGGAAATAACGGACCCTCCTTTACGCTGCGCCCAGACAGCGATGATGCTGACAGCAATCGTCAGGACGAAAAAAGGGATTTTTTCTAATATGAGATTCCTGGCATGATGAATCATATTGTCCTGTGCATTGAGTCCCCGCTCCCAGCGTTTCAGCGGCCAATAGTCAAGCAACAGCAAAAGACATGGTAATGTCACCAGCATAGACTTTGCCATAAGACTCAGCGCAAATAAAATCAGGCTCAGGATATAGAATGAGGTCTTACGGCTTTGAGCATAAAAAGCGTATGCATAGAGAGCAGCCATACCAAAAAACATACTCAAAACATCTTTTCGTTCCGCTGCCCAGGCAACGGATTCCACTCTCAGAGGATGAAGAGCGAAAAAAGCGGCGGCAAAAGCGGATGGCCAGATATTATTGGTCGTTTTATTGAAAAAAAGAAACAGCAGGATCACGGTTCCGATATGCAAAAGCAGGTTGATCAGATGATGACCGGCGGCATTTGCGCCGAAAAGTTGCCAGTCCAGCATATGAGAAAGCAGTGTCAGCGGATGCCAGTTGCTCACCACAACAGAGGTCAAAGCCCATTGAATGTTTTTAAAATTAAAGCCGGATTGAATATGACTGTTTTCGGTAATGTATCCCCCATCATCAAGATTGATAAACTCATTGCCCATAATGCGGCCGAAGGAAACAAAGGATGCAACAATCAAAAATAGGATAATCAGGAAAAGATATTTCTTCTTCATGAATTAAGGTTCTTTCATCCCATCAAGAATACTATATTTTATGATGGCTCAGAAATTCGATAATATCATGCGCCAGACGTTGCGGGACTTCCAGCGCCGTCATATGCCCTGCGCCAGAATATTCAATCAGACGGGCATGGGGGATTTCCTTCGCCATCAGCTTGCTGGTCTCGATGAAAAGATCATCCTTCTCTCCGTAAATAATCAGCGTGGGACACTTAATTCCCCTCAAGCCTTCTATCTTCGGATCCGGATCGTTATAAAAAGACCGGACAAACTGGGCAATCGTGTAACGGTTTCCCAGGCTGATCATATCGTAGGCCGACTGCATCATTTTCTTGGCCTGGGGTGATTCCACAATGCCGCGAAAGAAGGGAACGGGATTGACCCACAAATTTGCGACGATCTGGTCCCACTCAAATTTTTCATAATAGCGCGCCAGTTTTTCATAGTAGCGTCGGATAACCTCAGGATCGCCGGGCAGGACAGACGTGGAAGACGCTGTATCGGTCAGAATCAGACCGGCCACTCTGCCTGTATTGCGCATGGCATACCGCACGCCGGCAAAGCCCCCGGATGAATGCGTCAGGAGATGGAATTTTTTAATATTCAGATAATCGGCCAGCGCTTCGATATCATCACCGATCGTTTCGGCATCGAATCCGTAAGCTTCGCCCTCAACTTCAGTTTTTCCGTGGCCTCGCATATCCATCGGAATGAAACGATATTTCCGTGAAATATCATTGACGATATCTTTCCAGTAGGTGGTATTCTCCAGCAGTCCATGGACAGCAATAATGGCTTCGCCCCAGCCGTCATCCTCAAAATAAATCTTGGCGTTATCCCGTGTGAAAAAAGGCATGTTCGATTTCTCCCCGCTATTAAATGTAAAAACGTGGGAGATTTTTAAATCATATTTTGATGTTAGTCAATTCAATAATCTGAATCGGAAGCAGTTAGAGTGCAGGCGTCCGATGTGCTTAAAGAAAAAAACGATGGATTGCTCGTTCGGATCTGGGCATTGCCAAATATTATAGCCGGAGCAAGGATGTTGCCTGCTTCGCAACATCTCCGAAATGTTGCGGGTTCCTGGTTAAAATCAATCACAATTGATAAGGTTTATCATCCTGATACTTTCAGGAAGACATCGTCAAAACGTTGAAGTCACCTACAAATCAATGATTTTAGATTTGGCATTGAGGTGAGGATTACCAATTAAAAGAGTTTATTAAATAACGCCATGCAAAATTACTCCCCAGTCAGTTTTCTTTGCTTCCTGTATAACCGTGCAAAAGTAATATTGTCGGCCTGCCCCCCCTAAATTCAGGAGTATCTAAAAAAATCAACTTCCCTGACTCCTCTTTTCTTTTTTCATCGGTTTTCTTAAAGGTTGCTGCTATCACCCAGAAATAGAAAAATGCAATAATATCGATCGTTTTATGATACAAAAATGTATAGTAAAAATATCTTGACAGTTATAATAAAAGGGCGTAGCGAAACCCTCCAAACAATATTGTAACGACGCCTAAATCTAGTATAATGTAGATGCGGGGGAACCGAGTTTTCAGGGGCGAATTTTTCACGAATAGGACACTTCCAAGTCCGAGCCCGTCAGCTAACCTCGTCGGCATGTGGGAGGGAATGAAAGATGTTTTTTCTTTCATCAGGTTTATCGCTTCTGTCTGATGTTGCAATTCGCAGACAAATCTATTCGACTAATTACTTTTCGCAAATCGTCCCGACTAATCTTCATTCTGAAATTATCCTTGATGGTTCAAGGGCCGATACGGCCTAAGGGGGTTTAAATGACAATCAACGATTGGCTTTGCATTATATTGCTGCCGCTCATTACCGCGGCGCTGGCTTTTCCGTTGGGTGAATTCATGGCCAATGTATTCAGCGGCGCGAAAACTTTTCTGACTCCGCTTGTCGCACCGGTAGAGAGAATCCTCTACAGATTATTAGGTGTTGATGAGAAGGAAGAAATGTCCTGGCAGACGTATGCATTTTCTTTGGTGATCTTCAATATCATCGGCATTGCGGCACTATTTATTCTGCAACTTGCCCAGGGAAAGCTGCCCTTCAATCCCCAGAAACTGGGAGCGGTGCGTTGGGATACGGCGTTGAATACAGCCATCTCCTTCGTAACCAATACAAACTGGCAGTCCTACAGCGGCGAACAGACCATGAGCTATCTGACGCAGATGCTGGGCATGACGGTTCAGAATTTTCTTTCGGCAGCCGTCGGCATTGCCGCGGTTGTTGCGGTCATCAGAGGATTTGTCCGCAAGACGTCCCGGACGATCGGAAATATCTGGGTCGATCTCACCCGTTCTATATTTTATGTGCTGCTTCCTCTCGCGATCATCTGGTCGCTGCTTCTTGTTTCACAGGGTGTCGTACAAACATTGAGCGGTTCTATTACCGCTCACACGCCGGAAGGCAGCCAACAGATCATTTCGGTCGGACCGGTCGCCTCCCAGGAAGCGATTAAAGAAATCGGCACGAATGGTGGTGGGTTTTTCAATGCCAATTCCGCTCATCCTTTGGAAAATCCGACACCGGTAACAGACTTTCTGGAAATATTGGGCCTTCTCTTGATTCCAATGGCTCTGCCTTTCACGTTTGGAGCGATGCTGAAAAATCGCCGGCAGGGCGCAGCAATCTTTGCTGCCATGATGATTCTTTATCTTGCGGGTCTGGGATTTTTTGCATCGGTGGAAATGCACGGCAACCCGCTGCTGCAAAAAATCGGCGTTGTCAACGGACTGAATATGGAAGGGAAGGAAGTCCGTTCGGGCATCATGAATTCTGTTTTATTCGCCCAATCCACAACAACGACTTCTTGCGGTGCGGTCAATAGCATGCACGACAGTATGATCCCGTTGTCCGGCGTAATTCTGCTCTTCAATATGACCATCGGCGAAGTTATTTTCGGCGGTGTGGGGGTTGGACTGATCGGCATGCTGAGTTATGCCATGCTCACGATGTTTCTGGCCGGATTGATGATTGGACGAACGCCGGAACTGCTGGGCAAGAAATTGGAACTTTTTGAAATGGTAATGTCGATCATTATCATTCTCTCCCCCGCCATTTTGCTTCTGGCGCTGTCCGGAATTGCCGTTTCCATTCAGGCCGGCATCAATGCCAGCCTCAACAACAGCGGGCCGCACGGACTGTCGGAAATTTTTTATGCCTTTGCGTCGACAGCCGGCAATAACGGATCGGCCTTTGCCGGCCTCAATGCCAGCACCATTTTCTATAATCTGACGACGTCGCTGGCTATGCTGATCGGAAGATTTTCCACAATCATACCGGCATTGGCGATTGCCGGTTCGCTGGCGAGCAAAAAAACGGTACCCGCAAGCATCGCAACATTTCCGACAACCGGTCTGCTCTTTGTTATCATGCTGGTCGGTGTCATCATTGTTGTCGGCGCTCTGACATTTTTCCCGGTTTTCACGCTGGGACCAATTCTGGAACATTTACTGCTCTTAACCGGTAAAACATTTTAGGTGATGAAAATGAAAGCGACAAAAATTAATATCTGGCAGGCAAGATTCATCATCCCGGCGTTGAAAGACTCTTTGAAAAAACTTAATCCAATGCTCATGGCGCGCAATCCGGTTATGTTTGTTGTTGAGCTAGTCACTTTCATAACAACGCTAATCGTATTCAGCGATATAATTACCGGAAATAGTTTTCTTTTTAACTTACAAATTTCCCTGTGGCTGTGGTTTACCATTATCTTTGCGAATTTTTCAGAGGCGCTTGCCGAGGGACAGGGTCGGGCGCAAGCGGATTCTCTCAAAAAGAACCGCAGTGAATCGATGGCCAGAAGACTACTCTACGGCGGAGGCAGTGAAGTGATCTCCGCTCTGAAATTAAAGAAGGAAGATATCATCCTTCTGGAAGACGGAGACACGATTCCCGGCGACGGCGAGGTTACCGAAGGAACAGCACTGATTGACGAATCAGCCATTACTGGGGAGTCCGCTCCCGTTATTCGGGAATCGGGTGGCGACCGCAGCGGTGTTACCGGAGGAACGATGGTTTTATCGGGGAAAATAAAGGTGCGTATTACCGCCAACCCCGGAGAAAGTTTTCTTGATCAGATGATCAACATGGTGGAGAGCGCCAAGCGCCAGAAAACGCCCAACGAAAAAGCCCTCAACATTTTATTGATTGCCCTGACGATTGTGTTTGTCGTCGTCGTGGTAACATTTAAATACTTTGCCGATTACGCGAGTGTCCGTGTTGCATTATCCGTTCTGATTGCGCTGCTGGTCTGCCTGATGCCCACAACCATCGGCGGTTTGCTGCCGGCCATCGGTATTGCCGGCATGGACAGATTGCTGCGCTATAATTTTATTGCCATGAGCGGACGTGCGGTGGAGGCTTCCGGCGATGTCGATGTCGTGCTCATGGATAAAACCGGCACCATTACGCTGGGCAACCGCATGGCCACGGAATTCATTCCGGCAGACAACGCAAGCGACAAAGAACTCATCAACGCCGCTCTTCTTTCGTCACTGGCCGACGACACACCGGAAGGAAGAAGCATCGTGGTGCTGGCCAAAGAGAAGATGGGAATACACGGTAGCGATATTCGCGCTCCGGAAGGCGCTTCGTTTTGCCCGTTCAGTGCAGAGGCGCGCATGAGCGGAATCGATTGCGGCGACAGAACAATACGGAAGGGATCACTGGAAGCCATCAGGGAATTTGTTGCGGCCCGTGGTTCCCAAATATCCGATAGTGTGCAAAACATCGTTAACGATATTTCCAGGGAGGGTTCAACTCCTCTTCTGGTGGCGCAAAACGAAAAAGTTCTCGGCGCCATCCGCTTGAAAGATATTCTCAAGGAAGGCATCAGCGGTCGCATTGGCAAGCTGCGTCAGATGGGCATCAAGTCTGTCATGATTACCGGTGATAATCCGCTGACGGCTGCGACCATTGCCGCGGAAGCCGGCGTTGACGATTTCGTGGCGGAAGCCAAACCTTCGACCAAGCTGGATCTGATTCGCAGTTATCAAAGCAAAGGTCATCTGGTGGCGATGATCGGCGACGGCACCAACGACGCGCCCGCTCTGGCGCAGGCGGATGTGGCTGTGGCCATGAACGCGGGCACACAAGCAGCGCGTGAAGCGGCGAACATTGTGGATCTTGATTCCAATCCCACCAAGCTTCTCGATATTGTGGAAATCGGCAAACAGATATTGATTACCCGCGGCGCGCTGACAACATTCAGCGTCGCCAATGACGTCGCCAAGTATTTCGCCATTGTTCCGGCAATATTCATCGCCCAGTATCCGCAGTTGAAGGTGCTCGACATCATGCACCTGGCAAGTCCCGGCAGCGCTGTGTTGTCGGCGGTCATTTTTAACGCGATTATCATTCCCCTGTTGATTCCACTGGCGCTGCGCGGTGTGCGTTACAAGCCCTCCGGGGTTTCGGCATTACTGCGGCGCAACCTGCTGATTTATGGATTGGGCGGGCTCGTCCTGCCTTTTATCGGCATTAAACTGATCGATACAATTATCTCAATGTTGAGAATGGTTTAAAGGAGACATAAATGCTACAATTAAAACGTTCTTTACTGACATTTTTGGGGTTATCTTTAATTTGCGGATTGATTTATCCGCTGGCTGTTACGTTTACAGCTCAAACCTTGTTTACTGAACAAGCAAACGGAAGCGTCATGATAAAAGGAAATCAGATCATGGGTTCGCGACTGATAGGACAACTATTCACCAGCCCCAAATATTTTCATGGCCGGCCATCGGCGACTGATCCGCAATATAACGCGTCGAATTCCGGCGGCAGCAACCTGGCGCCTTCCAGCGCTAAACTCATTACACAAGTGCAAAAACGCCTTCAGCAGGTTCGCACAGAAAACGGTTTACCCCTCCATGCGCCCGTACCCGCCGATCTGGTGCTGACGTCCGCGAGCGGTCTTGATCCGCACATCAGTCCAGAATCCGCCGCCATTCAAGTAAACAGAATTGCCGCTGAAAGAAAAATTCCCGAAGCTGATCTGGAAAAGATCATTCGGCAAAACACGGAAAAACCCCTGCTGGGATTATGGGGGAAAGAACGTGTCAATGTTTTACTTTTAAATCTTGATCTGGATGGACTTGAACTAAAGCGTCAACTTTAGGAACGATACATATGCAAAAAAAATCTATAAGACCCGATCCGGACGCCCTTTTGAAGGAAGCGGAACGCGAGGAAGTCAAAAAAGGAAAGCTGAAAATATTTCTCGGTTACGCTCCGGGCGTGGGAAAAACCTATGCCATGCTCAATGATGCCCATGTGTTGAAGAAGAGAGGTATTGATGTGGCGGTCGGTTTTGTGGAAACGCACAAACGTTCTGAGACGGAAGCTCTTCTGACGGGGCTGGACGTACTGTCCACACGAAAAATTGATTACAAAGGAATTGTTCTGAAAGAGATGGATATCGATGCCATTCTTGCCCGTAAACCGGCCATGGTCCTGGTAGATGAATTTGCCCACACCAATGCCGAAGGCAGCCGCCATCCCAAGCGCTATCAGGACATCGAGGAACTGCTGGAAAATGGAATCGACGTGCATACAACGGTCAACATTCAGCACTTCGAAAGCATGAACGACTCGGTAGCCAAAATTACCGGCGTGCGCATGCAGGAAACCATACCGGATACGTTGTTCGACCGAGCGGATGAAGTACAGGTCATCGATATCCCTTGGGAAGAGCTCAATCAACGATTAAAAGAAGGAAAGGTTTATATTCCGCAGCAGGCGCGGCATGCCATAGACAATTTTTTTCAGCGGGGGAATCTCTTTGCACTGCGCGAACTGATGCTAACACTGGTTGCCCGCAAGATGGACAGCGATCTGCTCAATTATATGAAAGCCAAAGCGATACCCGGACCATGGCCGACCGCGGAAAAATTGATTGTCTGTGTCGGGCCTAGCCCTTATGCCAAGCAATTAATCCGTAAAGCATACACCATTGCCAAAGATACACACGCCGAATGGTATGCGGTCTATGTTTTGCCAACCGGACTTACCGAACCTTCGGGTAGAGATAAAGTTTATTTAACGGATGCCCTGAATCTGGCGGAAGAACTGGGGGCAAAAATCATTACCCTTACCGGTAGCGACATTGCGGATGAAATCCTGCGTTTTGCCCGCGAAAAAAACGTTACCCGTATTGTTATCGGCAAACCGCTTCGTTCCATGCCGGTTGAATACTTCAAGGGTTCGCCCGTTTCCCGTCTTCTTTATGCCCATAGTGAATTTGAAATTCATCTGATTAATCCGACAACGGAAACAAAAGACAAAGAAGAAACCGCTCCTCCCAGACAGTTATCGTTTAAATTATCAAATTATTTAATATCCGCGGCAATGGTATTCATTGTCACATTGGTCAATACTTTTCTGCAACGGTTTATCGAGCCGTCTTCTTTCGTTTATCTGTACTTAATTGCCACGATTACCAGCGCTTTATTGTACGGCATCGGGCCATCTATTTTTGCTTCTTTTTTAAGCATTCTGGTCTTTGATTATTTCTTCATGTCCCCCCGTTACAATCTTTCGATGAATGACCCCCGGGAAATCGTCGACGTTCTGGTTTTTCTTTTTACCGCAGTCATTGTCGGACAATTGGTCAAAGTCGTCAAAAAACAAAATCTTGTGCTTCAATTACGTTTGGAACGAGTGACGCTGATTGAGGAGATGAGTAAAGAATTTTTGCAGCTTCCACCATTGGAGCAATTAGTCGGAGGACTGGCGAGTTTTTCCGATGAAACAATGAATACGATAGCGCTTCTGCGCACAACCATTTTGAATGATATAAGCACTTTAACTATCAAGTACGTACAAAAGGTTATTGATGTGCCCTGCTTTGTTTCTTTCAAGGAAACAGGAGGCGATTTACAAATATGGGCGAAAAGCAATCCGGCGGTGGACATAAGTGCCAATGACATGGCCGTAGCCAAATGGACTTCCATCCACGGAAAAGTTTCCGGCGCCGGAACAGAGACGCTGCCCAGCATACCTTATTTCTTTTTCCCGATAAAATCGCAGGAGGAAACTATCGGGATGATCGGTATAAAATATGATTATAAAAATCTTTTACCTGAACAACGCCAGATCCTAGGAACAATATCCAATCTCACATCTCTCACAGCAGCTCGCTGGATCAAAATATAATAAAAGAAAAAATGATATTAAACTTAAACAAATTTTCACTACTGTCCCAACGTTTTAGTTAACAGATAATGTAAAGTATAGAAAACAATGAGAATTAGCAATAAAAAGTTATTTATCGATTTGAAATATTTTTCTTTGGAATGCCATAGTCTCGCATTAAATGGCGAGGAGATGGCCAATG
>Ga0209310_1000135_pt1 | contig 116110 bp, 80 predicted proteins | sample AD_UKC030_MetaG_FD_184415 | JGI IMG/M metagenome (GOLD analysis project Ga0209310, IMG submission 184415) | Active sludge microbial communities of municipal wastewater-treating anaerobic digesters from USA - AD_UKC030_MetaG (SPAdes) (version 2) | ecosystem: Engineered > Bioreactor > Anaerobic >... | reverse complement strand
TAAATCTCCTTCACCTCTCCGCTCGGCGGCAGACTCGCAACCTGCCGCCCGTTTGTTGTACCCCCCTCCCCACTACCTGCATTTTCAAACCGCCATTTTCACCCCATGTTTACGCCGCCGCCAACATCGGCGCCTAACAGCTCCTGCTGGATCTTCGAGAGCTGATCGGCGATGGCCTTCTTGCTTTCCTCGACGGAGAATATGCCGGCCTTGGTCTTGAGCTTGCGGAGCTCGTCCTCGGTCTGGGCCAGGCGCGTCCGGAGCTCGTCGGTCTGCCGGTTCAGGAATTCATCGGCGAACCCGAGCGCGCGGTGGACTTCGGCGTGCTTGCGCCGGTAAAGGTCGATGGCATGGCGGAGGATTGTCTGGGCCGTCTCCGGATCGGTGTGCTCGAAGGCCAGGCGGATGCTGTTGCTCTTTCGGGGGATCTCGACCACGAGGCCTTTCTGGACCGCGACAGCGGCGGCAACGGGGTTGGTGTTGCCACTCGAGCTGCCCAGGATTTTCTCGGCGCCCACGAGCCCGGCGACTTGCGCGGCCAGGTCGAAGCTGGTCAGGATCTCGACCTCGTTGTTGAGGATGTTCTCGCCGCGCGAGTCGGGGGAGCTGACCTGGGCGGAGTTGGGGCTGGCGTCCATGGTCTTGGAGTCGCGGACATAGCGGACAAGGAGCCTGGCTTCGCTGCGGTAGGTCATCGGCCGGGTCAGGAACAGGTAGGCGGCGGCGCCGATGCCGAGCAGGGTGAAGAAGAAGATCAGCCACTTGTGTCGGAAGAGGGCGTAGAGGACGTCGTCGAGGGTCATCCCGGCGGGCGATTCAGTTCTGGGTCGTGTGTCTTGCACGGGTTGATATTCCTTCAGGCGATGTGTGGATAGAGCATGGCGCCGATCAACCGGCTGATCCGCATGGGCAGCAGCCTGAACACGCGGTTGTGCCAGCCGGTGGCGCGGTCGTGTTCAGTGACGCATTCGTGGCGGCGGAGATCGTATTTGATGTGCTCGATGCGGTGTTCGGCGGCGCCCCAGCCCAGCTTGTAGCGGCGCAGGCCGTCGTTCTCGAGCGATGTCCGCCCGAAATCCAGGATCGTGCAGCCACGTTCGAGGCAGGTCCGGATCGCATGCCACATGGCCATGTTGCTGGCGCGGCACTCCTGGAACGACGCGTCCGATGCCCCATACTTGAACACCGCCTTGGTCCCGAAGTGCAGGATGACCACCCCGGCGACCGGCGCTCCCCAAAAGCTCGCGATGGCCACGAACCCAAGCTTCCGGTCGATGACGTGCCGGTGGAGGCGGTCGAAAAAGGAGATCGGCTGCGGCGGCAGGCCGTGCTTCCTGCGCGTCTGGCAGTGAAGCGCGTAATAGGTCCGGACCGCATCGAGTGTGTCGCCGACCTCGACTTGGACACCGCATTTCTCGGCCTTGCGGATGGCGCGCCGCACCGCGCCGTCGAAACCCGCAAAGAGCTGATCCTCGCCCGCCGCCAAATCGAGCGAATGCCCGAAGTAAGCGAGCGAAGAGGGCATCCGGGTGGCCATGGAGGCGCGTCCGCGGCATTCGATGGACCGCCAGCGGCGTTCCTGGCCCTGGGCGACCAACTCCTCGAGCAGGGCGTCGGACGGGATGCTGTCCGAGCCGAGCGGCGGGCAGGCGTCGGTGAATGGGAGGCAGACGCCGCGGCGGCCGGTGAGCCGGCTGTTGACCTCCATGCAGGGCAGCAGGGCCAGGAGCCGGCCGCCCGCCATCGCCGCCACGTAGACAGGCTCGAACCCGTACGACTCGATCAGCACGCGCGCCCAGGCACTCCCGTGGAATATCGTGTAGTCCGGATGCGATCGCACCAGGGCGTCCCAGTCCGGCACCTCGAGCGGGTTGACCCGCTGGAGCGCGGGCGCGGGTGCGGGCGAGCCCGCTGGGCCCGGCCGCCCGGCCGGAGTCTGGATCGCGCTGTGGATTGCCTCGGGCATGAGCGATTCGGTTATGCGACCGCTACGGTTGGGGCGCGGTGGACCACGGCCTGGACGCACGCCTTGAGCTCGCGCACGACGGCGGCGATCTGGTCGGCAGTCAGCTCGGGGAACATCGGCAGGGACAGGCATTGGCTGGCCCACCGTTCGGCGACGGGAAACGATCCGGGCCCGTAGCCCAGGAAGCGATACGCCTCCTGGAGATGGACGGGGATCGGGTAATGGATGCCGCATTGGACGCCGCGGGCGGCCATCTCCTCGAGGACCTGGTCCCGGGCCTGCGGGTCGGGCAGGCGGACGGCGTAGATGTGATAGACGTGCTGGCCGTAGGCGGCCTCGACCGGGGCGATCAGGCCTTCGATGCCTTCGAGGGCCTGGCCGTATGCGGCGGCATGGGCGCGGCGGAGCTCGTTGTTCCGCTCGAGGCGCTTGAGCTTGATGCCCAGGACGGCTCCCTGGATGCCGTCCATCCGCCCGTTCCAGCCGATCATGTCGTGGTGATATTTGCGGGCCTGGCCGTGGTCGCGCAGGGCCATGATCTTCTTCCGGAGATCGTCGCTGGCGGTGGTCACGGCGCCGGCTTCGCCGAACGCGCCGAGGTTTTTGCCGGGATAGAAGCTGAAGCAACCGGTGATGCCGAGGCTGCCGGCGCGCCGCCCCTTATAAGCCGCCCCGTGCGCCTGGCAGGCGTCCTCGATCACCATCAGGCCATGGCGCCGCGCGATCTCGAGGATCGGATCCATGTCGGCCATCTGCCCGTAGAGATGGACGGGGATGATGGCCCGGGTCTGGCGCGTGATGGCGGGCTCGATCCGGGCCGGATCCAGGGTGCAGGTCCGCTCGTCGACATCGACGAACACGGGTGTGGCGCCGCAGAAGCTGATCGCCTCGGCGGTCGCCAGGAACGTGCTCGGGGAGGTGATGACCTCGTCGCCGGGACCGACGCCCAGGGCGAGCAGGCTAAGCCACAAGGCGTCGGTCCCGTTTCCTACGCCCACCGCATACGGCGCCCCGCTGAAGGCGGCGAAATCCCGTTCGAATTGGGCGACGAACGGGCCGCTGGCAAACGCGCCGCTGTCGATCACTTCACCGATCGCACCGAGGAACTCCTCGCGCAGCGGGGCGTGGTGGGCCTTGAGATCCAGAAATGGAATGGTCATATCAGGGGTTGCTCGGGGCCGATGCCGGCTCGGGCAGAGCCGCCTCCCCTGCGCGCCGCCCGGGCTGCAGAGGGATCCGTTTCAAAACACGAGCCGGGTTGCCGGCCACAACCGCGTGCGGCGGGACATCGCGGGTGACAACGCTGCCGGCGCCGACAAGGGCGCACTCGCCTACCGTGATCCCGCCCAGGAGGGTGGCGCCGGAGCCGATCGATGCCCCGCGCCGGACAACGGTCTTCTCGCAGGCCCAGTCGGCCTCGGTCTGGAGCTGGCCGCCCGCATTGGTGGCCCGCGGGAACCGGTCGTTGATGAAGGTCACATTGTGCCCGATGAACACCTCGTCCTCGATCGTCACGCCCTCGCAGACGAACGTGTGGCTCGAGATCTTGCACCGGCGCCCGATCCGCGCCCCCTTCTGGATCTCGACGAATGTCCCGATCCGGGTGTCGTCGCCGATCTCGCATCCGTAAAGGTTCGTGAAGGCGTAAATGCGGACGCCTTGGCCGAGCTTGACGTCGGGCGCGATCTGCTGGAGCGGATGGGCGGGCGGGTTCATGGGGCCGGTGGATCAGCGGGAAGCGGCCGCTGCCGCGAACGCATTTTCCGAGCGCTCCTCGGCCGCCGGATGCCCGTTGCCGTTGGGCGGGCGTTTGGCCCGGGCCTGGGCCGGGCCGATCGGCGCGCCGTTGCCGTTGCCGGAGAAGGCGATCGACGCGCCGTTCTTCTTGAGAGAGGCGGTCGATGCCTCGAGGATCCGGACCAGCTCGGCGCCCTGGCGGCCGCTGGTCAGCGGGCAGAGCCCGTTCCTGATGCACTCGAGGAAATGCTGGCACTCGATCTTGAGCGGCTCCTCCTGCTTGAGGAAGGGGACGTAGATGTCGCCGTAGTGGTAGGCGTAGTGGAACTCGGCAAAGGTGTCGTAGTGCGGCGGACGCTCGACCCGGGTGTCGTAGATCCGGATCTTCTCGATCTGGGCCAGATCGTCGTAGACGATCATCCGCCGGCTGCCGACGAAGGTGATCTCGCGGGTCTTGCGCGGGTCCAGCCAGCTGCTCTGGATGGTCGCCGAGCGGTCCTTGCTGAATGTCAGATACATCGTGGTCACATCCTCGATCCCGGGCGTCACGTGGGCGTTGCCGTGGCAGTTCAAGGCCAGGGGCGCCTCCTCCATGATGTATTGGATGATCGAGATGTCGTGGGGGGCGAGGTCCCAGGCCACGTTGATGTCCTTCTGGAACAGGCCCAGGTTCAGGCGCCGCGCGCTGATGTAGCGGAGGATCCCGATGTCGCCCGCATCGACGATCTCCTTGATCTTGCGGACGGGCGCCGAGTAGAGGAACGTGTGGCCGATCATGAGGACCAGCCCCTGCTTCTCGGCCAGCTCGACCAGCTCCTGGCACTGCGCGTAAGAGGCCGCCATCGGCTTCTCGATGAAGGTGTGCTTGCCGGCCAGCAGGCTCGCCTTCGCCATCGAGTAATGGAACTTGACGGGCGTGGCGATCACCACCGCATCCAGGCCCGCCCCGTTCAGCATCTCCGGGTAATCCGTGCAGCCTTCGACCTCCGGATAAAGTGTCCGGAAGTGTTTCAGCCGCTCCAGATCCGTGTCGCAGATCATCCGCATGTGGCATTCGGGCAGCGCCCGAAAGTTGCGGACGAGGTTGGGTCCCCAATACCCACAACCGACAACGCCCAGCTTGATTGGTTTTCGCATGATAGCACCTGGATGGATTACGACTTGGGTTTGTGCAGATCCTATTTGCCCGGGACGCATCGGGCCTGCCGGTGCGGCTGGGGGCATTCAAATTGAACGGGGGCCGATGGGGAGCGGCGGGCGGCCCTGCGCCGGGCCCAGCCATCGTAGACCTGGCCGAGAAGCGCCGGGATCGTCTTCAGCAGGATCCGCAGGTCCAGTCCCAGCGACCTGCTCCTCGCATAGTCGATGTCCAGACGGATCATCTGCGTGAACGTGGTCTTGTTCTTGCCGCTCACCTGCCAGAGGCCCGTCAGGCCAGGCAAGGTCTGGCACCGCTCCCTGTGCCAGGGCTGATAGGCCTCGTATTCGTAAGGCAGACACGGACGCGGTCCGACCAGGCTCATCTCTCCCCGAAGGATGTTGATGAGCTGGGGCAACTCGTCCAACCCAGTCGCCCGCAGCAACTTGCCCATCGGTATGATCCGCGGATCGCCCGTCTCATCCGCCTTGATCATCGGGACCTCAGCCCCGATCAGTTGCTGAACGTAAGTCTGGTGGACCGATGTGTCCGCGTTATGGGACATGGTCCGAAATTTCAGGCACTTGAAGCGGCGACCGAGGTAGCCGACCCGCTCCTGGCGGAAGAGGATTGGGCCTGGTGAAACAGTCTTGACCAGGAGCGCCAGCATTCCCATCACGGGGAGGAGAATCGGAAGAGAAAGGGCAATGCAGCCGATGTCCAGAAAGCGTTTCCAGGTCGGAATGGGCCGATCCGCCGGCAAATCGGGGTGGACCTGCCACGCGACATCCCCCTTGGGATCCGGTTCCCGGCCTCGAGGTTTCGCACGCAGTTCCTGGATTTCAGATGCTGAACCGACCATGTGATTTGGCCTTCGGTTTGCCCAATTTTCAAAGCTGCAATGTCCAATTCGCTGACATGCTGGCGTGAAAAGTAGTCATCCGAAGTCCAAAAATGAATCCGTATACCTACGCGATTTCTACTGAGACGGCTACCTGATTCCGGAAAAAATGGCACTGAACGGGGTGTGGGAGGATTTTTTAGCATGCGAAAGGTAGGGTACAACCCTCGGATTCAGGGAAACTGAGCAGTGTGTTCGGAATCCTGGACAGGCAAGGTCCAGGGGGTCAGGAGGGGGTTTCGGCCGATGGGGTGGAATCGCCGGGGACTAAGTCGTGATCGAGGGCGAAGCGGATCAGATCGGCCTGGGTTTTCAGCTGGAGCTTCTTCATCAGGTTGGCCCGATGGGTTTCGACGGTGCGGGGGCTGGTGAAGAGGCGCTTGCCGATTTCGGCGCTGGTGAGGCCCTGGACGACCAAGTGGAGGACCTGGCGCTCTCGGTTGGTGAGGCTGTCGTAGCGGCTCGGGCGATGCCCCTTGCGCTGCTGCAGCATCGCTTTCACTGCCAGGTCGGTCAACGGAGGGCTCAGGAAGAGGCGTCCGGCGCAGGCCTCGTGAATCGCCCGGCCGAGATCGTTCGCGGAGGCCTGCTTCAACACGTAGGCCGATGCGCCGTTCTGCAGGGCGGTCTGGACATAGGCCTCGTTGCTGTGCATCGAGAGGATCACGACGCGGGTCTCGGGGTGGCGCTGCCGGATCTGGCGGGCCAGCTCCAGCCCGTTCAATCCCGGCATCGTCAGGTCCGCCACGACAACGTCCGGATGAAGCTGGTCCACTAGGCGCAAGGCCTCGAGCCCGTCCCCGCACTCCCCGGCGATCGCAAAGTCGGGCTCGCTCTCGATCAGCAGCCGAATCCCGTGCCGGACGAGCACGTGGTCATCGACCAGTAAGATGTTGGTCTTTTTCAAGGCTGGGTGGGGCCGGCCGCCGAGCGGATCGGCAGCTCGACGGTGATGCGGCATCCGGAGTGCACCTGGGTTTCGATCTGGAGGCGGCCGCCCAGCATCGAGGCGCGGCTCCGCATATCCAGCAGGCCCAGCGAGGACCAGCGCGAGCTTGCCTCGGAAAGGCTGAAGCCGCAGCCGTGATCCTCGATCTGGATGAAGAGGCTGTCCGAATCGTGCCGCAGCCGGAGGAGGGCCTGGTTGACCCGGGCATGCCGCGCCACGTTGGTCAAGGCCTCCTGCACGATCCGGTAGGCGCCAGTCTCGATGTCGATCCCGAAACGCCGGCCCGCGACATCGGTCTGCTCCAACTCGACCTGGACGCCGGTCCGGTTCGTGAACCATCCCCGATACCATTCGAGGGCGGGGATCAGGCCCAAGTCATCGAGCATGGTAGGCCGCAGCTCCAGGGAGAGGTTCCGCGTCATCGACAAGGCCTGCTCGGCCAGGTCCTGCGCCTGGCGCAGGTAGCCCAGCAGATTCTCCGGCATGTTCCGCGAAGAGCGATCCAGGTTCACCGACAGCAGCGACAGGATCTGCCCGAGCTGCCCGTGGAGGGCGATGGCCATGTCGCGCCGCTCCGATTCCCGCGTCTGGATCAAATAGCTGGTCAATTGCCTCAGTTGCGCGCTGGCCTCGTCCAGTTTCCGCATGGCTTCATACCGGTCCGTCACGTCCAGCCCGATGCTCCCGAGCAGGGGCGTGTTCGAGTCGTCGATCGCCACCAGGAACCGGCTGACCATCCACGCGCGCGGCCCGCTCTCGCCTCGGACGACTTGGATGGTCTGGCTCTCCTCCGCCTTCGCCCAAGCTCCCTCCTCCGCGCGCGCCGCCTTCTCCAGAAACTCCCGATCCCCCTTCTCCAGACATTCCTGAGCGTGCGATCCCTCGCACCGGGCCTTCTCGCAGTTAGGATTGGCGAAGATGTATCGGCCCGCTGCGTCCTTGATGCAAGCCAGGCCCGGAAAATGGTCCATGAACGCAGCGAAGATCTGCTCGTTCCTCTTCAGTCCCATCTGTGCCATCTTGCGCTCGGTGACATTCTGCCAGAAACCGCCGATGTAGGTCTGGCCGCCGATCCGGATCGGCGCAGCGCTGATGGACACATGGATCTTGGCGCCGTCCTTTCGCAACACAGGCACGTCCTCGGCTAATAGGCATTCTCCCGAAACCACCCGCTCAAAGTCCTCCGTCACCCGGGGAACAACGGATTCGGGGTGGAAGCGGTCGAGGTTCAAAGACAGTGCTTCCTCGACGCTGTAGCCGAGCATCTCCGCCAGCCGGCGGTTCACCAGCACCAGCCGACGGGTCCTCGGATCGGCGATGCCGTATCCCGCAGGTATTGTCTCGAACAAAAGCCGAAGCTGATGGTCGTGATCGCCCCCGAGCTCCTGGGGTTCGGGCGCGCGAGAGGAGATTTCCTGGAGGACACTGAAGAGGTTGGTTCTGCCGATCGCCAGTCCGCCAATGTTGGCGATAAGCTGTAGAAAATTCAGCTCCTCCGGTCCCAGGTAATGGCTCGAGTCCACCAACCCCAGAGCGCCCAAGCTCCCTCCCCGAGCCCGCATCGCCACCATCGTGCACGCTCGCCCAGCAAACAAGCCCCCACTTGGATCTCCCGAGGATGAACTCCCCGATCCGGCCGGCGCCGGCAGACCGCCCGGGATCACCACCGGCTCCGGCGATGTTAGAACCTTTTGGAACAGACCTTGATCGGCAGGAAATGTCCGCCCATCCAACCGCTGGCGCATGAGCTCGAGCGCCTTCGGATCTGAGTGATGCGCCGCAACGACCTGCAGGTCCCGCTTGTTCCCAACCGGCAGATAAATGATGCAGCCGGCACGGAAGATGCCCGCCACTTGCTCGGCAATGTGGCCCAGCGCATCCAGCGGATTCGCAGTCTGAGCCACGCGCGACACCGATTCCGCCAGTGCCACCAGGCGCGATCTGTCTCCAGTGGCGGTTCCGCTCTTTTCTGAAGCGAACATGCTCGGGTTCAACGGTTCAGAGAGACTAGCGAATCACCAGATATGAATGAACTGCGGGAGATCTCAATTTGCTTGCACGACATATAGACACAATTGAAACACAGCAGCGAGACTGAGTGCTCGGCAAACCTATGTTCAGCTTACATATACATAATTCTAAATATTGTTCAAGATAAAACATTTTGCGCCTTTACCCAGGGCGTCTCGCCTGCTGGGGCCTCCGGGCTCCCGCCAACCGACTCATCCCGCCACACGGTGCATGGTGCTGATCCGCAGAACAGATGCATCTGCGATATGCAGCGGCCTTTGGTCGCTCGTGCGCAAGCCGATGGATCGTTAAAAGAACACATCTATTAACGTATACGCATTCTATACCGGTTCTTTGTAAAATATTTCGAGATTCATAGATGGGCTCGGTTCCCCCACCGGTTGCACCGAATACTGTAAAGCTGAACTTACAGCGCACACGTTGGATCGACGATGCGTCGGATCTGCGCCTATCGCCGACCAGGCATGTTCTCAAGAACGACGCAATATCCTGCATTGCAATGCGGTTTGTCCGGTGATGCCATTTTTCGATCTGATCCAGCGCTCCTGATTATACTGTGCATACCGGATCCGCCTAGTCGGACAAAGTACTGATACGCTCTCCAGCTGCACGCTGCTGTGGACGACGACCAGCCTGCGCCGCGGCGGCTCTGGCAGGCAGGTGACCGCGGTCCGGAAGGATTCAGAGCGCGGGCCTCTGGGCCCGCAGCGCCATCGGCTGACGGGCTGCACGCTGCCGATTTGTGCCCGTGGCGTGGAGGGCGGGTCCGTCTTGGGCCGAAAGGTAGGGACGAGCCGCCGGCTCGTCCGCTTGTCAGCCGGCCCTTGGATCCCCTTGCTGGCGTAGCCGCAGCTTTCAAGCTGCGGTATTTCCTCACCACAAAGGGGCATCGAGCTGCATGCTACCGATTTGTGCCCGTGGCGCGGAGGCCGGTGCGTCGGTGGCCTGGAGGTACGGCGGCCACTCCGTGGACGCCGCTCGATCTCTCGCTAGCCAGATCCCATTCCCTCGCTCCGCGCCAGCGGGGAGAGGGAAAAAGGGAGAGGGGAACCAGCACCATTTCTTTCACCACGAAGGCGAAGTGGCATCCAGCCGCACGCTGCTGCGTCCGCGGTCCGGAAGGATTCGCAAATGTCAAATATTTAGATGCGACCCCATTGCTTTTTCTCCTGATACGCTCTCCAGCTGCACGCTGCTGTGGACGACGACCAGCCTGCGCCGCGGCGGCTCTGGCAGGCAGGTGTCCGCGGTCCGGAAGGATTCAGAGCGCGGGCCTCCTGGCCCGCAGCGCCATCGGCTGACGGGCTGCACGCTGCCGATTTGTGCCCGTGGCGTGGAGGGCGGGTCCGTCTTGGGCCGAAAGGTAGGGACGAGCCGCCGGCTCGTCCGCTTGTCAGCCGGCCCTTGGATCCCCTTGCTGGCGTAGCCGCAGCTTTCAAGCTGCGGTATTTCCTCACCACAAAGGGGCATCGAGCTGCATGCTACCGATTTGTGCCCGTGGCGCGGAGGCCGGTGCGTCGGTGGCCTGGAGGTACGGCGGCCACTCCGTGGACGCCGCTCGATCTCTCGCTAGCCAGATCCCATTCCCTCGCTCCGCGCCAGCGGGGAGAGGGAAAAAGGGAGAGGGGAACCAGCACCATTTCTTTCACCACGAAGGCGAAGTGGCATCCAGCCGCACGCTGCTGCGTCCGCGGTCCGGAAGGATTCGCAAATGTCAAATATATAGATGCGACCCCATTGTTTTTTGTCTGACGCGGGACTATTGATCTCCTTGCCGCTGCAAAGGTAGAGTGGGGAGGATGAGCGTGCGAAAGAAGCCGTTTGTGGTGGCGACTCGAGGGAGCGTGCTTGCGCTGGCCCAGGCGCACCTGGTCGTCGCCGCGTGCCAGCGGGCCCACCCTCGGATGCGATTCGAGATTCGAGTTTTCAAGACGAGAGGCGACGCCCTCGCATTGGCATCGCTGGCGGGCCAGGGGGGGGATTCCCAGAATCCCGGTCCCAGCGAGGCGCCTGGGAGGGATGAAGCGTCTGCGCCCGCCGCCGGCTCACCAACGGAGCCGCGCGGCGAGGGCGGTCCAAGGCCGGCAGAGGACGATGCACAGGGAGAGGCGTTGTCGAAGGGATTGTTCACGAAGGAGCTCGAAGCGGCGCTGCTGGCGGGCGAGGCGGATCTGGCCGTTCATAGTCTGAAGGATCTGCCGATCGACCTGCCGGAGGGGCTTGCGCTGGCAGCCGTCACACCGCGCGCCGACGCGCGCGACGTGCTGATTTATCGGGATCAGAAGCATGTGGCTGCCCAGGCGCTCGCGCGGAGCAAGGAGCCCGAGGATTGGGTTCCCGGGCAGGCGGTGTTCCGCGGGTTTCGGCCGGACCTGAGCCTGGCTGGGCTGCCTTCCGGGGCGGTGGTGGCCACGTCGAGCACGCGTCGTCAAGCCCAGGTCCTGGCTGCCCGTCCGGACATCCAGGTGAAGTCCATCCGCGGGAACGTGACCACCCGGCTTCGCAAGCTGGCGGAAGACCCTGGATTCGACGCGCTGATCCTGGCGGCGGCGGGACTGGAGCGGCTGGGGCTGCGGGCGCGCTCGGACGGCCGGCTCTTCGCGGGGCCGCCCCTCCTGCCGGAATCGGCTCTGGCTGGAGTGGAGGCGCCTGCGGGGTTGCTGGCCAGCCCGATCGACACGGCGGAGATGATCCCGTGCGTGGGCCAGGGGGTAATCGGGATCGAAATCAGGGAGAAAGACGAGGACCTGACGGCCCTGTGCGAGGCGATCAACCATCGGGCGACGATGGTCTGCGTGGCGGCAGAGCGCGCCTTTCTGCGGCGGATGGGCGGCGGGTGTCAGAGCCCGGTGGCAGCGCATGCGCAGGTGATCGGGCATCGGCTGCGGCTGCGGGCGGTGTCATTTCGGACCGGGTCAGCGCGCCGAGTCGAGGCCAGCAAGGGGTGGAGCGAGCCCGTTCCATTGGGGGAGGCGGCGGCGGAGCAACTGCTGGCCGAGGAGGGCGGAGCATGACCCGGCCCGCCACGGTCTATCTGGTTGGCGCGGGCCCGGGCGATCCGTCGCTGATGACTCTGCGGGGCGCCGAGCTGCTCCGGCAGGCGGATGTGGTGATTTATGATCGTCTGGCCAACCCCGAGCTGCTGCGCGGGGCGGCCCCGACGGCCGAGCTGATCTACGGCGGCAAACACGGGCCGGAGCCGGTGCTTCCCCAGGCGGAGCTCAACGCCCTGATGATCGCCAAGGCCCGGGCGGGCAAGCGCGTGGTGCGGCTCAAGGGAGGGGATCCCTACGTGTTCGGCCGGGGCGGGGAGGAGGCGCAGGAGCTTCAGCGCGCCGGCATCGGGTTCGAGGTGGTGCCGGGCGTCTCGTCGGTCGAGGCGGTCCCGAACTACGCCGGGATCCCGCTCACGCATCGCGAGCTGGCGTCGGTTCTGACCGTGGTCACCGGCCACGAGGATCCGGACAAGGAATGCGCGCGGGTCGACTGGGGGGCGGTGGCGCGGGCGGGCGGGACGCTGGTCGTGATGATGGGGATGAAGCGGCTGCGGCAGATTGCGGAGATGCTGGTGGCGCACGGACGGCCGGCGGCCACGCCGGCGGCGGTGATCCGGTGGGGGACCCTGGGCCGCCAGCAGGTGTTGAGCGGGACGCTGGGGGACATCGCGGGCCAGGCGGAGGAGCGGGGTTGGACATCGCCGGCCCTGATTGTTGTCGGCGAGGTTGTGCGGTTGCGGGGCCAGCTGAACTGGTTCGAGCGGCGGCCGCTGTTCGGGCGGCGGGTGGTTGTGACGCGGGCGCGGGCGCAGGCGGCCGAGCTGGCGGGGCCGCTTCGCGAGCGGGGCGCCGAGGTCCTCGAGGTGCCGGCGATCCGGATTGGGGCGCCGGCGGCAGCGGCGCCGATCGCCGAGGCGCTCGCCGGCCTCAATGCCTACGACTGGATCGTCTACACCAGCGCCAATGGCGTCGACGCCTTTTTCCAGCGCTTCTTCGCGCGGTTTCACGATATGCGCGACATCGGCGGCGTGCGGATCGCCGCCGTCGGGCCCGGCACCGCGGCGCGGCTCCGCCAGCTCCATCTGCAGGTCGACGTCATGCCCGAGCAAAACCTCGGCCGCAGCATCGTCCAAGCCCTCGCTAAGTTCGAGAGCCTCGACAATCTGCGAATCCTGCTGCCGCGGGCCGAGCAAGCGAATCCGGATCTGCCGCGGCTGCTCGAGGAGAAGGGCGCGATCGTGGACGACATCGCGTTTTACCGGACGGAGCCCGATCTCGAGGATGGCCCCGATGCCGATCGGCTCGAAGAGGAGGGGGCGGATTGGATCACGTTCACGAGCGGATCGACGGCCGAGCATTTCCACCGGCGGTTCGATCTGCGCGCGCTGTGCGATCGATTCCCTCGGATGCGACTGGCGTCGATCGGGCCGGAGACATCCAAGGCGCTGGCGGCTCTAGGGGTATCGGCTCACGCCCAGGCCGACCCGCACACCGTGGAGGGATTGATCGACGCGCTGGTCAGGGATCAGTCCCAGGTGAAGTAGAGGAGCTGGATATCGCGGGGGTTGTTGCGGCGGAGGAGGCCGGTGTAGAGGCGGCGGTAGCTGCCGATCCGGGCCTCGACCTGGACCTCGAACGTGCCGCTGCGCACCGTGAAGTAGCGGGCCATCTGCGCCACCATCTGCGGCCCCATGCCGGGCACGTTGATCAGCTCGCCCGGATTGCGGAACGGCGTGTCGTCCTCGTTGCCCTCGACACCGTCGGGGCCGGCCCGGAGGCGGATGATGCCCTGGGCGATGACGGGGTCGATGCCGGGGATGAACTGGAGGACGGCGGCGGAGGCGGTGTTGATGTTGACGAGCCGGCCGGAGATCGGGGTGAAGAGATCGATCAGGCCCGCCTGGATTCGGACCTGGCCGGTTTCGTCGATATACGTCGAGGGCGCATCGGAGGCGAGGATGGAGCGGTCGGCCCGGCCCGGCCCGAAGAAAATCTCGCGGCTGATGCCCCGCACCAGGAGGAGCTCGTGGATGTCGTCGATGGGGCCGTTCTTGGCGTAATAGGGCGGCTCGAGCGACAGGTAATACTCGCTCTCGGCCCCCGACAGCAGCGGGTGATCGTCCCCGTCCCGCCAGTCCATCAGGCAATCGACGATGGCCGAGGATTCGGCGGCGTCGACGCCCATCTGGTTGAGGGCCTGCTGGAGGAGGATTTGATCGGACGTGTTGATATTGAACTTGCGTTCCTGGTCGACGATCTTGATGGAGAACGTGCCGCGGCCGAGCCGGTTGTCCTCGAGGGAGATATCCATCAGGTTCTCGTTGGTGCACGCGGAGCCGCCGGCCCATTTCTGGTTGAGGGCGTCGTAGGGCTGGGCCGGCGTCATCATCTCCTGGGCCAGGATATAGCGGGCCAGCTCGATCCCGGAGCGCCCCAGCCACTCGAGCTCGGCCTCGGACTGATGGTTTTGAGCGAGGCGGATCTCGATCTTCATCGAGTAAGCCATCCCGCCTGCCAGGGCGGCGAGGACAAAGATGACCGCCATCACCATCACCAGGGCGATGCCCGACTCGAGGCGCGGCTCGGCGGGGATCTTCATGGGCCAAATCCCTGCGGGTTGCCCCCGGGATAGTAGGGACCGCCCGGCCTCGAGTAGCCGCCGGGCGGGCGCGAGCCCGGCTGGCCCGGTCGGGTCCGGCCCGGCCGGGTGAAATCGGCGGGCGGCAGAAACTGGGTCGGAGGCTGGAGTGCACCAGGCGCGCCCGACCCGCCCGGATAGGCGGCCGGAGGCGCAGTGGGCATGTTGGGGCGAACACCAGGCGCCATGCCGGGCATGCCGCCCATGGGCGTGGCAAACTGGTATTCGCGGGGGATCATGATGGCCGGCACGGCGACGATCCGGGTGACCAGGTCCTGGGGCTCGGCCCGGAGGGTCTTGGACTTGCCCAGCCCCAGCGTGATGCGGACCAGCTTGGGGAGCTGGTTCGTGTAGGTCCATTCGTCGGTCCAATCGTTGGCCCGGGGATTCCAGAAATCCAGCTCGAACAGGCTGACGTCCTTGGCCAGCGTCATCGCGAACGGTTTCTGGCTCTCGGATTCGGCTGCCAGAAGAGGCATTTGGTACATGACGAGCTCGGGCGACTCGTCCCCCCTCTCGACCGTGAACGTGACGCGCCGGATGACCAGCCCGCCGAACAGGCCGCTGGCCGGAAACGAGGAGGGCAGGCGCGCCACGAAGCTCGCGTAGGCGAACTCGGCCGACGTGTCCATCTCGAAGGCGTAGTATCCGGGGCTCGAGGCGAAGTACTGGACGCAGAGGAAGGCGTCCGTGAGGGCGCGCATGGCCATGCGCGCGTGCTGCACGCGCGCGGCGGCCTCCTGGGCCACCCGGGCGGAGCGGAGGATCGCGGTCCAGGTCGAGTAGATCGAGGTCAGCACCATTCCCAGGATCGCCATCGAGATCATGATCTCGATCAGCGTGAATCCGCGGGCGGCGGGGCGGGGCGGGGCCGGCCAAGGCATGAAAGCGCGCGGGTTCATCGGCGTGGCTGCAGGCCGGGGCTCAGGCCGGGGCTCAGGCGGCCGCCGAGCCCGCCGGGGCCGCCGCTCGAGTCGGGGCGGTAGAGGAGGATGCTCATCCGGATCTGGCCGCCGGGTCCGTCGTCGCGCTCGACCAGGAGATCGACCTGGTAGAGGCCGTTGGTGTGGGCGAGCGTGATCTCGCGCGTCCACGTGCAGCCGGGATAGAGATCGCCGAAATCGCCGGACTCGACTCCCTCCTCGATCCGGTTGGTGAGCATGAGCTCGGCGGCGGGCACGCTGGCGTCCATGGTGAACGGTTCGAGGGCGCGCGCGGCGCGGAGGTTTTGCGAGACCAGGCTCAGGATGCTGAAGATGGCCATGAAAAAAATGGCCATGGCCACCATGACCTCGAGGAGGGTGAACGCCCGGTGATCGAGGCGGGTGCGGCTCATCGGATCACCTCGAGATCGGCCAGACCGGTGATGACATCGAGCGAGATCTTGCGGTACTTGTTCTCCCGCGGCCATTGCAGGACGATGGTGAAGAAATCGGTGGTCCCGTTGGGGAAGAACCGCACGCGGGCGATTTCGGCGTCCTTGTATTCCTGGAAATTGACATCGACCATCTCGAGGATGAGGTCGTCGGCGAGCCGGGCTGTGAACACGGATGCGCCCGCGGCGGGGCGGGCCTCGATCTCGGCCGGGGGCGGCACCAGGGGGGCATCGAGGGGCGCATCGGCGTCAGGGGCCGGAGCGCGCTGGGCGCGGACTTCGATGGTGCGGTCCTGGGGGCGGATGCAGAGCTCGGCGGGGTAGCCGTGGAGGACGGCCTGGGCGCGCGCCTCGCTGCAGGCCTCGGTGATGTCGCTGATGGCCTGCTGGAGGATGTTCTTGCGGACGACGCGGAAGGCCGTGGGGACGCCGATGGCCATGATCATGGCGGCGATGCCGATCACCACCATCAGCTCGACCAGGGTGAACGCGGGGCGCGCGGCGCAGGGCGCCCCCCGGGCCGCCCGGGCCCGTGCCGAGGCGGCCGCCATCCGGCGCTGGAGGCTGAGTTGCACTACCGGGCGATGTTGGAGGTGATGGCGAACATGGCCGACAGGACGCTGAAGAGGAGGAAGCCCACGCCCAGGGCCATGAGGATGATCATGGCCGGCTCGATGAGGTTGGTCAGAACCCGCAGGCCGATGCCGAGCTCGTTCTCGTAGGTGTCGGCGATGTTCCTGAGGGCGCCGGGGACATCGCCGGTCTCCTCGCCGATCTGGAGCAGATCGATCATGAGCTGGGGGAACAGCTTGCTCCGCGCCAGGGGCTGGGCGATCGTCTTGCCGTCGGTGACCTCCTCCCGCGTGCGCGCGATGGCCTCGCGGACCATGACGTTGGGCATGACCTGCTCGGAGATCTTCAGGGCGGTGAGGACCGGAACGCCGTTGACGAGCAGGGTGGCCAGCGTGCGCGAGAACTGGGCGAAGAGGTTGAGGCGAATCACCTTGCCGATCACCGGGGCCCCCATCTTCCAGCCGTCGATCGTCCGGCGGCCGGAGCTCGATCCCTGGAACCGCTTGAACAACACCAGCCCCGCCAGGATCATCAGGATCAACAGCCACCAGTACCCATGGAAGAAATCGCTGATCCCGATCAGCAGGCGGGTCGAGGAAGGGAGCTGGACGTTCTTCATGCCCTCGAAGATCACGAGGAACTTGGGGAGCATGAAGCTCATGAAAAAGAAGATGATGACGATGCCAACCGTGGCCACGATGGCGGGGTAGATCAGCGCGGCGACGAACTTGGACTGGACCTCGGCGAAGCGCTCGTAGTGGGCGGCCAGGCGGCGGAGGACGTCTTCGAGTGCGCCGCTCTGCTCGCCGGCGCGGACCATGTTGACATACAGATCGGTGAAGATGTGGGGCTGCTTGGCCATGGCGTCCGAGAGGCTGCGGCCTTCCATGACGTCCTGGCGCAGCTGCCGGCTGACCTCGGGAGGGACGCCTTTCGATTCGAGGTGCGTCATGCTGTTGAGCGCAACCGTCAGCGGCATGCCGGAATGGAGGAGGTTGGCGAGCTGCTGGGTGAACGTGGCCAGCTCCTGCAGCTTGGGCCGGCGCCGGCGCTGGATGATCTCGCGGATCCCGCGCGGGAGCAGGGCGGCCGCCCCCCGGGCCTCCTCGCGAGCGCCCGACGCCGGCCTTTCAGCCCGCGCCACGGCGCCTTTCGGAGCATCGACGGAGATGGGGATCAGCCCCATCCGCTCGATCTCGGAAAGCGCGGCTGCGCGATCCGGCACCTCGAGCCTGGCCTGGATCAGCTCCCCCGACCGCCGCCGCGCCTTATAGGTGAATTGCGGCATATCGAAAACCCACTGTAACCAAAACCTCGATCCGGGGAAAGTTGCATTTCTCCCTCCCCTCCGCGGCAGTGGAGGGTAGGGCCGGGGAGAGGCGGGCGTGCATTTTCTGAAACCCCTCTCCCTGGCCCCCCCCCGCTCGTGCCTCGCGGGGCGAGGGAAGCAGTAGGCGCTACGTCCGTGCGTCGAGGTAGGGACGCGTCGCTGACGCGTCCGGTTGTCAGCCGGCCCTTGGATCCACTTTCTGGCGTAGCCGCAGCTTTCAAGCTGCGGTTGTATCTCACCACGAAGGTCAGGCCGCGAAGGGGCATCCAGCCGCACGCTGCTGCGGACGAGGACCAGCCTGCGCCGCGGCGGCTCTGGCAGGCAGGCGTCCGCGGGTCCGGAAGGATTCGCAAATGTCAAATATTTAGATGCGACCCCATTGCTTTTCGGGCGCGGAGGGTGGCCAGGACGCGCGCGAGGGCGTCGGGACCGCCCACGTTGCCGGGGAAGACGACATAGGGGAGGTCGGGCCACCGGCTCTCGGGGCCGAGGCGCCAGACGGGAACTCCGGGCAGGATCTGGCCCTCGACCAGAGCGCGCCGCACCCCGAGGGCGCGAGTGGCGATGTCGCTCGATGTGATGCCGCCCTTGGCGGCCATCCAGCCCGGGCGGGAATCGAGATGGCGGACCAGGTCCACCAGGGCGGCGGAGACGCGGGCGCCGATGGCCAGGCTGGCGGCCGGATCCGAGCCCGCAACGAGCTCGCGGCTTGTCGCCACGGCGACGTCCCGGCCCGAGGCGACCCATGAATCGATCCGAGCCCGGATCTCGCGCAGGCAGGGGCCGCCTGCGGCCGCCAGGAGAGCGGGCACATCGAGCTCGACGAATTCGAGATCGGGAGCGGATCGGAGCTGCGCGAGCTGAGCGGTGGTCTGGGGCACGAACGATCCGGCAACGATCAGCCCGCCGCCGCCCCTCGAGAGGGGCAGGTCGCGGGCGGTCAGGAGTGGGCGCGGGGATTGGCCGATCCGGGCGGCCACGAACTGTGCGGCGGTCCGAAAGAGGTAGCGGCGTCCAGCCCGCTCGGCCTCGAGCAGGCCGGCCACAAAGACATCGAGGTCGCGCGGCGCGGCGGCGTTGACGATCGCATAGGACCCGGCCGGGAAAGCGAGCAGCCTGGCGGTGACAGCGGCCGGACCGCCTTGCCGCAGGTCGTCCAGGGCGATCGAGCCCACGGCGTCTGCGCGGACGCGTCCGCGGGTCTTCTCCTCGATCCACATCCGGAGGTTCGAGTGGCGGAACCCGAAGGCGGGGTCGCGCGCGAAGGGCGTCTGCGCTGCGGGCACGAGTGCGTCCTGGTGGGCGACGTAATGGACATCGCCGATCGTGTATCGTCCTCCGGCCTCGAAATAGGGGATCAGGATGGTGGCATCGAACGGGCCGAGGATGCCGGCCCAGACATCTGTCTCGAGGGGGAAATGGCCGCGCAGGGTGGAATCGCTGCGGCTGACGATGGAGCAGCGGGAGGCGAACTGGGCGAGGCAGTGAGCGATGCGGGAGTTGAGGGCTCGGGCGTCGTCGGGGGCGAGGCTGCGCGAGTTGGTGAGGATGAAGAAGCAGGGCGGCTGCGGGGCGCCGAGCTCGGCGCGGAGCGATTCGGGTTCCAGATCGGTCAGGACCGGCACGCCGTGGACGGTCTGGGTGCCGGTGGGGTCGTCGTCGAGGACGACGATCTTGTGCGATGGCTGGGCGGCAACGGCGGCGCGGATGGCAGGCTGCAGGTCTTCGGGCCAGACGGGCGGCAATCGGTCCAGACACTCCCGTCGCGAGAGAATGGGCAGGTCATCGCGCATCGGGGGGGATCCAAACAGGGGATCGTGCGAGATTCAAGCCCCGGTGATCTCGACCTGGACGCCCTGGGTGGCGGAAGGATCGAGAAAGAGGGCGCGTTTGCCCTGGGTGCCCTGGTGCATGGCGGGCGCGGTGGGGATGCCCTGGGCGGGGAGATCGGCCATGGCGGCGGCGACGTTGTCGACGCGGAGGCAGAGGTGGTGGAGGCCCGGGCCGTGCCGGGCGAGCCACGCGTGGAGAGGATGATCCGGCGTCAGTGGCTGGACCAGTTGCAGGTGGGTGTTGCCCAGGTCGAGGTGGGTGAGGCGGACGGCGCCGCCGTTGACGTCCTCGGAGTAGAGGACGGCGAACCCGAGGCGGTCCCGCCAGGTCTCGAGGGCGGCCTCGGTATCGGGGACGACGATGGCGATATGATCCAGGGCGGTGAACATAGGAATCAGGGCTGAAGCTCGACGGGCTGCCGGGTTTCGGCGGACCGATAGACGGCCTCCTGAACGGCGAGGGTTTTGAGATAGTCCTCGCCGCTGGTTTCGAACGGCTGGCCGTCGATGAGCCGGTCGATGAAATGGCGCTGCGTGAAGTAGCAGCAGTCGCCGCAGAAATTGCGGTCGGCGCGCTCGTAGGTGATCTCGGCTTCGGGCTCGCCCAGGGGCTGCCGGGTCAGGCGCGAGTCCGGGTAGAGGCGGATCGAGCCGCCGCTCGATTCCAGGAGGAGATCGCCGAAGGTGTAACGGGGGCTGGGGTAGTTGGGCTCGTTGTAGCGGTTGGCGTCGTAGGCGCCGACGGCGCCGCTGGCGAACTCGAAGACGACCAGGCCGCAGTCCTCGCCTCGGATGGCGGGGTTGAGCCGCCGGAGCCAGGCAGTGACGCGCCGGATCTCGCCCGCCAGGAACCGGAACGTGTCGATGAAATGGACGCCGGTCTCGTAGATGAGCAGGCGCGGGTAATCGCGGAAATAGGGCTGGCGGGGGATGTAGGCCTGATCGCCCCAGCCGTCGCCCATTCGCATCCGGAAATGGATCGAGTGGAGCCGGTCGCCGACGGTCCGGGCATCGAGCTGGCGGCGGATCTCGCGATGCCACGGCTGGAACCGGAAATTCTCGTGGACCATGAAGCGGATGCCGGCCTGGGCGGCATCCGCGACGATCGCGCGGGCGTCCTCGAGGGTCGGAGCGAGAGGTTTCTGGCAGATGACATGGATGCCGCGCCGGGCGGCTTCGGCGCAGATCTCGAGGTGGGAAGGGGGCGGGGTGATGATATCGACGAAATCGGGCTGCTCGCGGTCGAGCATGGCGCGGTAATCGGAGTAGAGGCGGTCGATATGGAACTTTTCCTGGATGGACCGCGCGCGGTCAGGGTTGCGGTTGGAGAAGGCGACGAGGTCGACCTCGGGGATGCGCCGCCAGGCCTCGTATTGGAAATGGCTGAAGTATCCGGCGCCGATGCAGACGCCGCGGAGCTTTTTCATCAGTAATCCTCGAGTTTGCGCTCGGGCTGGAGCAGGGCCCAGGCGCCGACCGCCAGGAGGTTCAGGGCCGCGCCGGCGTAGAAGAACGTGGCGGGCCCGCCCGTCCACTTGATCAGGTAGGGAAAGGCCAGGGCGGTGACGAAGCTGCCGATGTTGCCGGCCATGTTCATGGTGCCGGAGACGGCGCCGGAGTGGCGCCGGCCGATATCGACGCAGAGTGACCAGGAGGGGGGGAGAGTCATGTCGGCGCCGAAGATAGCGAGGGCGAGCCAGAACACCTCGGCGCCGGCAGAAGCCATCTGGCGGCTGGCCAGGAGGCCGGCTGCGGCGAGCGCGAACCCGATCATGGCGGGGGCGCGCCGGGAGAGGGTCCATTGGCCGGCGCGATAGATGCGGTCCACGAGCCAGCCGGAGAAGAGATTGCCGATGGCGCCGCCGATGAGGGGCCACATCGAGTAGAGGCCGGCCTGGACGGGATCGAGCGAGTATTTGTCCTGGAGGTAAGGAGGCAGCCAGGTCAGGCAGAAGAAGAACGTGAAGTTGCTGGCGAAATACTGGAGCATGGCCAGCCAGAGATTGCGGGACCGGAACAGGATGGCGGCGGACAGGGCGGGGGCTTCGGCGGCGGTTTCCGCGGCCTGCCGGTGGGCCAGGATGAACTCGCGCTCCTGCGGCGTGATCCGGGGGTGGCGGGCGGGGTCGTCGCGGAACCAGAGCCACCAGAAAACCGCCCAGCCAAACCCGACGATCATCAGGATCGCGAACGCGCGGCGCCAGCCATGCTGCTGGATGAGCCAGGCGACGGCGGGCATGGCGAACGCGCCGCCCAGCCGCATGCCGGAGAAGTTGATGCCCTGCATCAGGCCGCGCTCGCGCAGGGGGATCCAGGCGTAGACGGCGCGGGCAACGCTGGGCATGGCGCCGGCCTCGCCTGCCCCGAAGATGAACCGCACAACCAGGAGCGACGCGAAGTTCCAGGCGGCGCCGGTGAGGCCGGTGAACAGGGACCAGAACGCCACGATGGCCGAGAGGATGCGGCGAGGTCCGAACCGATCGGCCAGCAGGCCCGAGGGGGTCTGGCAGAGCGCGTAGCCGAGCGAGAAGGCCGAGAAGATCCATCCCATCTGCTCGTTGGAGAGGCCGAGATCGCCGGCGATGGGCTTCTTGGCGATCGAGACGCAGACGCGGTCGATGTAGAGCAGGACGGTGAGCAGGAACGTGGCCAGGACGAACAGGTATCTCTGGGGGATCATAGCGGGATTTCGGGGATCCAATCCGCCCAGGGGGCGCCTTCGATGGCCAGGGCGCGCACGGGGGCGCCATCGCCGCGCTCCCATTTGATGGGGAGCGCCATGAACCAGACTTTGGGATGGCGGATCCGGTCGAGGTGGGCGAGGCCTTCGACGATGCCAACCCCTCCGGCCAGGAGGATGCGATGGATCTCAGTGGTCTCGGCGCGATCGGTGACATCGGCGACGGCGGGCGGCTCGACACCGACGATGCGGACCCGGCGGCCGGCGCACCAGCGGGCAAGGCCGGGGGCGATCCGGGGCAGGGCAAGGCGGTATTCGGGCTGCTCGAGGCGCGAGCTCCAGCCGCTTCGGAAGAGGATGCTTTCGCCGGGCTGGAGCTGGCTGGCGACCGTGCCAAGGTGCTGGACGTCGATCAGCCCGCGCGGCTCGATGGCGCCCAGGTCCACGATCCACGCAGGGCCCGCGCACGCCTCGATCGGGATCTGGTCGATGCCCTGGTCGGAAACTTCGTAGTGGCAGGGGGCGTCCATGTGCGTCCCGCAATGAGAGTAGAGGTGGAGCGTCGTGGCGTTCCATCCGTCCTCGGCGACCTTGCAGGCAGGGGTGAACTCGACTCCGCGCATGCCGCGCCGCAGGGTCAGGGTGAGATCGATGAAACGCGGCATGGGCTCTGTGTAGCGATCCCGGGCTAGAGTTGCGAGACAATCAGGTCGCCCATTTGCGAGGTCGAGATGGCGCCGCCGAGGTCGGGCGTGCGGTTTTGGGGCTGGGCGAGCACGCGGGTGACGGCCTGGCGGATGCGCTCGGCGCCCTGGCGGGTTTCAGGGGAACCGAGCCAGTCGAGCATCATGGCGGCGGAGAGGATCGCGGCGACGGGGTTGGCGATGCCGCGGCCGGCGATATCGGGGGCCGTGCCATGGGCGGGCTGGAACACAGCGGCGCGGTCGCCGATATCGGCGGAGGGCGCCATGCCCATGCCGCCGACGAGCCCGGCCGCCAGGTCGGAGAGGATGTCGCCGAACATGTTTTCGGTGACGAGAACGTCGAATCGCTCCGGGTGCTGGACGAGGTAGAGTGCGGCCGCATCGACGTAGACGCATTCGGTGTCAAGATCGGGGTATTGGCGGGCGACCTGCTGGAAAACCTGGCGGAAGAACACCATCGATGGGAGGACGTTGGCCTTATCGACGAGGGTGACCTTGCGGCGGCGCTGGCGGGCCTGGGCGAAGGCGGCGTGGAAGATCCGCTCGGATCCATGGCGGGTGATGCGCATCTGGTCGCTGACGCTGGCGGCGCCGGGGTCGAACCGGGTCTGGCGCGAGGAGAAGAGCCCCTCGGTGTTTTCGCGGACGATGAGGAGGTCGATCGGCCGGGCGCTGCCGTTCTTGAGGGGGGAATCGGCAGGATCGAGGAGCCGGATGGGGCGGAGGCCGCAGTAGAGGTCGAGCCGCTCGCGCAGGTCGATCTGGGGCGTCAGCTCGCGCCCGTCGGGCCACCGGATATTGGGCAGGCCCATGGCGCCGAGCAGGATGGCATCGGCGCTCCGGCAGGCCTCGAAGACCGGATCCGGAAGCGGGTTGCCGGTCAGGCGGAACACCTCGGCGCCCACAGCGTGCTCGGCGAACTCGAAGGAGATCTCGGGCCGGCGGGCGGCCAGGGCCTGGAGGACCTTGACCGCCTCGCGGGTGACCTCGAGCCCGATACCGTCGCCGGGCAGCACGGCGATCTTCCAGGTTTTGGGCGGGGCGGCTACCGGGGTGTCAAACGGGGGCGTTGGCATGAGTGGCAAGACGGATCCAGCCGGAGTGCGCCTCGGTGTTCGATGGGGAACGGGCCGCGGACAGGCATGCGCTCGAGGCCAGGTTTCGTGGGACCCTAATACCGGGTTGGGTTGGTGGTTTTATGGCTGGAGCGTTGCATCAGCCAATCGACGTCGGGATTGCCGGGGGAAGCGACGCCGGTGGCGAGTCCGCCGCTGCCGAGAGAGACGCCTCGGACGGGGGGTTTGGTGCGGGGATCGAGCCATTTATGGACCTCGGAATGACCGTCGGCGAACGCGAGGCCGCCGCCGCCGTTGTGGTAGCTGGCGGGGAAATTGCCGGTCGACCACGCGCCGGGATTGACCGGGTCGTAGCCGTTCATCATCGTGACGAAATAGCCGTCGTTGATCGAATCCTCATGCTCGTCGATGAAGACCCACATCTTGGTGGGGTTGGGGAAGGTGATGTGCGCGAACTTCTGGTAGACCTTGTAGCCGGAGGTTCGGATCCCGTTGTTGCTCATCGGGGGGAACTCGCCCAGGTAGCCGTTCATCGAGAGGCTGCGAACGCGCGGGCGGACGACGCCGTTGATCGTGACGGCGGAGCGGTCGCCGGGGCATTTGAAGATGGCGACATTTTTGCCGACGTAGTTGCCGAGCTGGGCCATCCGGAGGAAATTGAGGTTCGTGTTGGAGGGATTGGCGCTGTAATCGAGCAGGCCGAGCACCCAGGTGTACGGTGCGTTGCCGATGTCATCGGACGAAGTGCTGGCGATGTTGCCGGGGAGATAATCGTTGTTGTCGTCGGCGAACATCCGCCATGCCAGCGAGAGCTGCCGGCTGTTGTTCATGCAGTTGATCTGGTGGGCCTTGCTCTTGGCCTTGCTCAGCGCGGGCAGGAGCATGCCGGCGAGGATGGCGATGATCGCGATCACAACCAGCAGCTCGATCAGTGTGAAGCCCGGCGATCGGGGGCGCGTGCGCATATTCATGATGTCAATGACTCGACTGCATCCAACCACTCGGGGCCGAAGGCGTCCATGAGCAGTTACGTTTTTTTGTTGAGATTTTGCGGCAGGCGAGGCTGGGGGGGTGCGGGCCGGCCGGCGGCCCGGGCCCGGCGCGCGCGCAGAGGCTTGAAATTGGGTGGCGGCTCGATCCGGCCGCCTTTACAGTGCACCCATGCGCGCTCGCCCGAAGGTCGCTCTTCTGATCGAGACCTCGAACGGATACGCCCGCGGCCTGCTCCAGGGCATCCGGGCGTTCGTGCGCGAGCACGATCCGTGGTCCATCTACTTGTCGGAGCACGGACGGGGCGAGGGATGCCCGCGGTGGTTCCGGCGGTGGAAGGGGGACGGGATCCTGGCGCGGGTCGAGAACGAGCCGATGGCGCAGACGATTCAAGCGACGCGGCTGCCGGCGGTGGACCTGAGCTTCGCGCTCGAGCATTCGCCCTTCCCGAGGGTGGTGACCGACAGCCGGGCGGTGACGCGGCTGGCGGCGGAGCACCTGCTCGAGCGCGGCTTCAAGCACTTCGGATTCTGCGGCGAGGATCGGTATCACTGGTCGAAGCTGCGGGCGGCCTTTTTCGCGGCCGAGATTGCGTCGGCGGGGTATCTGTGCCGGATCTACCCGGAGGCGTCTCGGGGCGGGGCGCCGGACTCGTGGGAGGGTGAGATCGACGCGATAGTCGAGTGGCTGCGGACGCTGGAGCGGCCGGCGGGCGTGATGGCCTGCTACGACATCCGCGGCCAGCAGGTGATCGAGGCCTGCCGGCGGATGGGGGTCGGCGTGCCTGACGAGGTGGCGGTGGTGGGGGTGCACAACGACGAGCTGCTGTGCGACCTGTGCGATCCGCCGCTGACCAGCGTGATCCCCAACGCTCGGCGCGCGGGCTACGAGGCTGCGGCGATGCTCGACCGCCTCCTGCGCGGCGAGCCTGTGGCGGTCGAATCCCGCTACATCGAGCCGATCGGGATCGCCACGCGGCAGTCGACCGACGTGGTCGCCGTGGACGACCCGAAGGTGTCCGCGGCGGTGCGCTTCATGCGCGAGAACGCGTGCACGGGGATCACGGTGAGCGACGTGCTGCGGGCGGTCCCCATGTCGCGGTCGATGCTCGAGCGCCGGTTCAAGCAGCTTCTGGGCTGCACGCCGCACGAGCAGATCCTCCGGATCCGGATCCAGCGCGTGAAGACAATGCTTTCGACCACGCCGCTGCCGCTGGCGGTGATCGCGGAGCGGGCGGGTTTCGAGCACACCGAGTATCTGAGCGTGGTGTTCAAGCGGGTGACGGGCCGTTCGCCCCACGCCTACCGCAGCGAGAGCCGCGCAGGCATCCGGGCGGACATTGCGGGGGCGGGCTGAGGGCGCGGGCGGGCGTGCGTCAGCCCGGGAGCGCGCAGCATCGGATCCGGGCGCGCAGGCGGAGCTGGCGGGGATCGATCCGGGCCAGGGCGTCGAGGAGGCGGAACTGGAACGTGCCCGGCCCCGGGCACGCGCGGGCGGCGAGCTCGCCGGCCAGGCCGAACAGCGCCAGCGCCGCTGCGGCCGCCTGCCAGGGATCGTCCGATCGCGCGGCAACGGCGGCGGTCAGCGCGCTGGCGATGCAGCCGGTCCCGGTCAGCCGCCCCATCATCGGGTGGCCGTTGGCAACCCGGGCGGCGCGCCGCCCGTCCGTCACGAAATCCTCCGGGCCGGTCATGCTGACCACCACTCCGTGCCGCCGAGCCAGGCGGGCTGCGGCGTCATGAGCGGACGCGGCCGGGTCGGCGGCATCGACCCCCCGCGTGCGGGCCTTCTGGCCGTCGAGGGCGAGGATTTCGGAGGCGTTGGCTCGGACGATGGCGATGGTGCCGGTGGCCAGAAGGCGCAGGGCGGTTCGGGTGCGAAACCGGGTGGCTCCGGCGCCCACCGGGTCGAGGACGACCGGGATCCGGCGCTTTCGGGCGGCGGCGGCCGATGCGAGCATGGCCCGGATCCAGGATGCGGACAGCGTGCCGATGTTGAGGACGAGGGCGTCGGCCAGGCCGGTCATCTCGCGGACCTCTTCGATCGCGTGGGCCATCACCGGCGAGGCGCCCACAGCCAGCAGCGCGTTGGCGGTCGTGTTCATCACCACGTAATTGGTGATGTTGTGGACCAGGGGCGGACGCTGCCGCACCTCGTTCAGCATTCGATCCAGCGGGATCATCGATCGGCTCATGGGGCATTATCAATGCACGAGTTGCGGCGCAGCGTCAACCGGATCGGGGGTGCGGAAGGCGCTGGCCGCCCCCCTTCGCCTCACACCCCCGGGTTCTGCGCGCCGCTTGGAAGTTTTGACACCGAGATCCGGCTGGGCCAGACTGGATCTCATCTTACATATGAGCAATTTCCAAATTCTCCCGTTTCGAGGCATGGCGCACTGGGTCAGGGGCTGGGGCCGGGCAGGGCTGGTCTTGCTTGCAGGAGGGGCTCTGGCGGTTCAGGCCGCGAGCCCGATCCGGGTGACGGGCTTGCGATGCGAATACGCCGTCAATCCGATCGGCCTGGATGAGCCGGCGCCGCGGCTGAGCTGGATCCTCGAGTCGCCGGTGCGGAATCAGCGGCAGACCGCTTATCAGATTCGAGTGGCGAGCAGCCCGGAGAGGCTGCGCGCGGGCCAGGCGGACCTGTGGGACAGCGGCCGGGTCGGCTCGGACCAATCGATTCAGGTCGTTTATGGGGGCAAAGCGCTGCCATCTCGGATGCGCTGCCATTGGCAGGTCCGCGTCTGGGATCGGGATGGCGAGCCGAGCGAGTATAGCGCGCCGGCGTTTTGGGAGATGGGGCTGCTCGAGCCGCGGGATTGGCAGGCGCGCTGGATCGGCTATGCGCCGGCCGGGGCCGGCGCCGAAGGGTGGCGCATGGCCCGATGGATCTGGTATCCGGAAGGGAATCCCGCCGTCGAGGCCCCGCGCGCCGAGCGCTATTTCCGGCGCGGGTTTGCCCTGCCGGCCCAGGCGCGAGTCCGCCAAGCCACGCTCCGGCTGAGCGCGGACGATCAGTTCGAGGTGTTCCTGAACGGGCAGGCGGCGGGGCGGAGCAGCGGGCAGAGGGACGCCTGGCGGACCCTGGCGGTCCTGGACGTGACCCGGCGCCTGCAGCCGGGCGCCAACGTGCTGGCGGTGGCCGTCACCAACAAGGGATCCGCGGCGGGATTGCTGGCCCGGCTCACAGTCGATCTCGAGTCGGGCGATGCGATCACGGTGGCGACCGATGGCAGATGGCGGGCGGCCGATCGCCGGGCCAACGGGTGGGAGATGGCGGGTTTCGACGATGGATCGTGGGGGGCTGCGCAAGAGGTGGCGGCGGCCGGCGAGGGGCCATGGAGAGCGCTGGAGCTGAGTTCGATGGGGCCGGCGCCGTTCCTGCGCCGCGCGTTTCAGCTGCGGCCCGACATCCGGCAGGCGCGTCTCTATGCGACGGCCCTGGGCGTCTACGAGTGCTATCTCAATGGCCAGCGGGTCGGCGAGGATATCTTCAATCCGGGCTGGACGGATTATCGCCGGCGGGTTCAGTACCACACCTACGATGTGACGGCGCTGCTGGCGGCGGGCGACAACGCCATCGGAGTGATCCTCGGGGACGGATGGTATGCGGGCTACGTGGGTCTGGGCGGGCGGAACCGATACGGCCAGAGGCCGGCTGCGGCAGCCCAGCTCGAGGTCCTCTATGCGGATGGATCCCGGGAATCGGTGTCGACGGATGGATCCTGGAAGGCAGCCGAGGGCCCCATTCGCCAGTCCGACATGCTGATGGGCGAGATCTACGATGCGCGGCTCGAGATGCCCGGCTGGGACCGGGCTGGATTCGACGATGCGGGCTGGAAGCCGGTGATCGAGCAGGAGATCGCTGTGGCTCGGGTGGCGGCGGTGGACGAGCCGGTCCGAAAGACCGAGGAGCTCGAGGTGCGCGAGGTGACCGAGCCCAAGCCGGGTCTGTTCGTGTTCGATCTGGGGCAGAACATGGTGGGGTGGGCGCGGCTGAAGGGGCGCGCGCCGGCCGGCACGGCCGTCACCCTGCGATTCGCCGAGATGCTCAACCCGGACGGGACGATCTACACCGCGAACCTGCGGGGCGCGCGATGCACGGATCAATACGTGTTCAAAGGGAGCGGCGAGGAGGTCTATGAGCCGCGCTTCACGTTCCATGGATTCCGGTATGTCGAGGTGACCGGCCACCCCGGCCGGCCGCGGCCGGAGTCGATCACGGGCGTGGTCGTCCATTCGGACACGCCGGCTGCCGGGACCTTTGTTTGCTCGCACCCGGGGCTCAACCAGCTCCAGAGCAACATCCGCTGGGGCCAGCGCGGCAACTTCCTCAGCGTGCCGACCGACTGTCCCCAGCGCGATGAGCGCCTGGGCTGGATGGGCGACGCGCAGATCTTCATCCGGACGGCCACCTTCAACATGGACGTGGCCCGGTTCTTCACCAAGTGGTGCCAGGACGTCGAGGATGCCCAGCGGCCGGATGGCGCGTTCACGGATGTGTCGCCGGCGGTGGCGGCGGGGGCGGGTACGGCGGCGTGGGGCGATGCCGGCGTGGTTTGCCCGTGGACAATCTACCGGGTGTATGGCGACACGCGGATCCTCGAGCGGCGCTACGAGTCCGGAGCCCGCTGGATCGAGTACATGCGGAAGAACAGCCGCGAGCTGTTGCGCCCGGCCCAGGGGTATGGCGACTGGCTCTCGCTGCAGGCCGATACGCCCAAGGATCTGCTGGCCACCGCCTATTTCGCCGGCAGCACCCGGCTGATGTCCTCGATGGCGCGCGTCCTGGGGCGCGAGGAGGACGCGCGGAAGCACGCCTCCCTCTATGAGGAGATCCGGCGCGCGTTCATCCGCGCCTACTGGGGCGCCGATGGCCGGCTCAAGGGCGACACGCAGACCGCCTATGTGCTGGCCCTCTATTTCGGGCTGCTGCCGGAGGATCGGATAGAGACGGCCGTGCGCCGCCTGGTGGGAGACATCGAGGCGCGGGGCGGGCACCTGTCGACCGGGTTCGTGGGGACGGGCCTCCTGATGCCGGTTCTGGCAGCGGCGGGCCAATGGGACACAGCCTGCCGGCTGCTGACCAACGAGACCTACCCGTCCTGGCTGTTCTCGGTCAAGCAGGGCGCCACCACCATCTGGGAGCGATGGGATGGATGGACGCCGGACCGCGGGTTCCAGGACCCGGGCATGAACTCGTTCAATCACTATTCCTTCGGCGCGGTGGGAGCGTGGATGTACGAGGTGGCGGGCGGCATCGGCCTGGATCCTGCCGCGCCTGCGTTCAAGCATTTCCTGGTTCGGCCGCGTCCGGGGGGCGGCCTGACCTGGGCCCGTGCGGAGTTCCTGTCGATGCACGGGAAGATTGTGAGCGACTGGAGGATCGAGGGCGGGGAGTTTCATCTGCGGGTCGTGGTGCCGGCCAACACCATGGCGACCATCTTCATTCCGTCGCTGCAGGCGGATGCGATCCGGGAGGAGAACCGGCCGGTCGCCGAGTCGGGCGACCTGCAGTATCTGGGGAGCGTCGAAGGCGCCAGCGCATTCCTGGCCGGCTCGGGCGAGTACCGGTTCACGGCGCCGCGCTAGCCCATCGGCGTGGGCGGCGGCGGGATGCGGTCTTCAGTCAAAGGACTCGACGCGGATCATGACCGGCGGCGCGCGGTTGACGGCGAGGCGCTGGATGCGATCGAGGGCGTGGGCGAGGGGGGCGTTGGGCGCCTCGTGGGTCATCAGTATGAGGGGCACCACGTCGCCCGCGTGGCCCTCGGGCTGGATGACCGAGGCGATGCTGATCCGGGCGCGTCCCAGGATGGCGGCGATCTGGGCCAGGACGCCCGGCTGGTCGAGCACCGTCAGGCGCAGGTAGTAGCGGCTCACCGCCTGGGCGATGGGGATGACCGCCCCGGCGCGCTCGTGGGGGACAAACGGCGGCACCCGGCACGGGGTGCCGAACTTCAGATCCAGAGCGGCATCGGCCACATCGCTCAAGACCGCGCTCGCCGTGGCGTCCTTGCCCGCGCCGCGGCCGTAGAAGAGCGTGTCGCCCACGATGTCGCCGCGGACAAAGATGGCGTTGAACACGTGATGGACGCTGGCCAGGACGTGGGAGCTGGGGATGAGGGCGGGGTAGACGGAGACCTGGATCCGGGAGCCGCGCGCGGCGCGGCCGGCGCGGCCCGCCGGCGAAGCGGCCTTGATGATGCCCAGCAGCTTGATCGTGTAGCCCAGCCGCTCGGCAAACTGGATGTCCGCCTGGCTCAGCCCGCGGATCCCTTCGACATGGACCGTCTCGGGGCGGACCCAGAACCCATGGGCCAGCGAGGCGAGGATGCCGATCTTGTGGAGCGAATCGTGGCCGTCGACGTCGAGGGATGGATCGGCTTCGGCATAGCCAAGGCGATGGGCCTCGGCCAGAACCGCCTCGAATCCGGCGCGCTCCTGCTTCATCCGGGTGAGGATGTAATTGCAGGTGCCATTGACGATGCCGAAGAGGTGCGTGATGCGGTTTCCCACGAAACCTTCGCGAATGGCCTTGATGATGGGGATGCCGCCGGCGACGCTGGCTTCGTAGTAGAGGTTGGCGCGGGATTGGCCGGCGGCTTCGAACAGCTCCTCGCCATGGGCGGAGAGGAGGGCCTTGTTGGCGGTGACGACCGGCTTGCCGAGCCGCAGGGCCTCGAGCACCATGTCCCGGGCCACCGTCGTGCCCCCCGCCAGCTCCGCAACGATGTCGATGTCCGGACGCCGAACCATCGAGCGCCAGTCGGTGGTCAGAAGCGATTCGGGGATCGGGTAGGGGCGGGGCTCGTCGAAGGCCTTGACGGCGATCTGGGCAAGATGGACGCGCATGCCGAGCCGGGAGGCCATCAGGGCGCCGTTCTGGCGCCATGCGTGGTAGACGCCGCTGCCGACCGTGCCGCCACCGATGATTCCCAGGTTGACCTGCTTCATAAATGGGCGTCAGATTGCCCGGAAAGGCCTGGAGCGACAAACTAATTCTCAGGCGGAGAGATCGATGCGCAAAGGCGCACAAGCTGCGGCGGCGTGGATCGGCGGGGTTGTCCTGCTGCTCGGGATGCCGCTGGCGGGCATCTGGCTCGCGGGCGCATCGGTGACGCCCTACCTGCAGATGCCGCCCCGGGCGGTTTTTGTCCCGCACGCGCCCTTCTCCTGGCCGGCATTCTGCGGTTTGGGCCTGTTGGTTGGGGCGGCGACCTGGCCGCTGGCGCGGGGCGTGGCCAGAGGATGGCTGCGCCATCGCCGATCCGATGCGCCCGTGAGCGGGTTTCCCTGGTGGGGATGGGCGGCCTTGGTTTCGGGGTGCGGATTTTGGGTGCTGGCTTGGACTCGGTTTTCGTGGTTCCAGCCGCTGCAGCACCACACCTTCACGCCGCTGTGGCTGGCGTACATCGTTGCCATGAACGCCCTCGCTTTTCGGCAGACCGGCCGCTCCCCGCTGACGCATCGGACGGGCGTGTTTCTCGGCCTTTTCCCCCTGAGCGCGCTGTTCTGGTGGCTCTTCGAGTATCTGAACCGATTCGTCGGGAATTGGCACTATGTCGGCGCTGACGCTCTGGGAGCGGGCGAGTATGTAGCGCGTGCGACGCTGTCGTTTTCGGTGGTGTTGCCGGCCTTTGTCGCCACGCGGGCCTGGCTGGCCGGGCGTCCGAGCATGTGGCGGGAATTGGCGGGCTGGAAGCCTGTCGCCGCGGCCAGGCCGGGGCTGCTTGCAGGGGCGGCCCTGGCTGTGGCGGCCTTGGGGTTGGCCGGGATTGGCATCAGGCCGGAGCTGCTGTTTCCGCTGGTGTGGATCGCGCCTTTGGCTGTCGTGGCTTCCATCCGGGCGATGACCGGCCAACGGACCCTGTTGAACGATCTGGGGCAGGGTGACTGGCGGCGGATTGCGATGTCGGCAGCCGCGTCCGTGGTCTGCGGCTTTTTCTGGGAACTGTGGAACTACCATAGCCTGGACAAGTGGATTTACAGCGTGCCGTTTGTCGATCGCTTTCATCTCTTCGAAATGCCGATCCTGGGCTATGCCGGGTATCTGCCCTTTGGGATCGAATGCGCCCTGGCGGCTGAGCTGATCGGGATGACGGGCGGCGAGGCTGTCGAGGCCGGATCCCGGGATTGAACTGGATGGGCGGGGGCGCCCGGCTGGGGGCGTGCAGCGGCGCAAGACGCTCGAAGAAAAACATGCTGATCCGAGCGGCGAAACGGGGGGTGCAATACGATTGGCTTCCGCCCAGGGCGGCTTTGCGGTTGCGCGGAGGGATGGGTTGGGGCAAGATCCGGGAATGCGGAACCGCTTGCCGATCATCCTGGCATTGTCGCTGGGATTGAATGTGCTGCTGGCGGGTGCGGCGTATTGGGGCTGGAGGCATGCGCGCGATGCCAGCCGGCCGGACGCGCCGCCAGCCAAGCCGGATCTGGCGGCTCCGCAACTCCAGCCTCCCGTGGTCGTGCGCCGCCAGTTCATGGATTGGAGCGAGCTGGAGTCGACGAATTACGCGACCTACATCGGCAATCTGCGGGCCATCGGCTGCCCGGAAGCCACCATCTGCGACATCATCGTTGCCGACGTGAACCAGGTTTACGCCGGCAAGCGGGCGGCGGAGTCGGCGCGGATCGACATGCCGTGGTGGCGTGCGGATGCGGACCAGTTGGTTGGCCAGGCCCAGCTCGAGGTCTTGCAGCGTCTGGATGCCGAGCGCCGGGATCTGCTCCAAAGCCTGCTCGGGCCCGGCTGGGAGCAGTGTGAATCGGGCACAGCCGATCCGGTGGGGGTGCGATTGGCGGGGCCGGTTTTAGGGCAGCTGCCGCCCGAGACGCGGCGGGCGGTCGAGGAGATCGCGGCGCGGGCGGCGCTCCGCATGCAGAAGCTTCTGGCCCAGGACCAGGACCAGGACCAGGCGGTCGATCCAGCCGAGCTGGCTCGATTACGGCAGCAGATCCGAGCCGAGCTGGCGCGGGTGCTGACCCCCGCGCAACTGGAGGAGTATCTCCTCCGGTATTCGGAGACGGCGGGGGGGCTTCGATCGCTGCTGGGCAGCTCGGGCTTGAGCGTGACGGAGGAGGAATTCCGGCACTTGTTCCGGAGCCGCGACGCGCTGGACCAGCAGCCCGGCGGCGGGGCGGGCCCCAAGCGCCGCGAGCTCGAGTCTTCCTGGGAGCTGTCGCTCAAGCAGACGCTCGGCGCCGAGCGCTACCTGCAATATCAGCTCGCGCAGGACCCGGTCTACCGCACCACGCGGGCCAGCCTGGCCGACCTGGGCGCGCCCGTCTCGGTTCTGCCTCCGGTTTACGAGGTCAACCGGCTGGCGGCTGCGACGCGGCAGCGCATCGAGAGCGATCGAACGCTCACCGCCCAGGAGCGCGAGCTGGCGATCCGGCATGTCGAGGAAGAGCGGGCGAAATCGGTGCAGCGGATCCTCGAGAGGAACCTCGAAGCGTATCCTGGCGGCGCGGGCGCCGAGGAGCCGGGCCTGCCCCCGCTGCCGTGGCTTCAGACGGCGCCTTAGGGGCCGTCAGAAAATAACCTTTGCACTTTGTCGCCAGCGCCGTGGGGGCAGATGCGAGGCGCAAGGGAGGGAGTGTATCCCCAGCGATACTCGACCGACCGAGCCACAAAGCAGATGGCCCGGCGCCGCCCCGCCCCTGCGGGCTGGGGGTGTTGGGCGCGCTGGCTGTGTTGCTCCTCGCTCACAGACCGCGCGGGTATGCTCGCTCGTCGCGCCTTGCCAGCCCGCCCAATCCCCTCCAGCAAAATCGGAATTAATTTTTGCACAGACCCTTAATCGATCCCGCTGGCTCGGCGGGCGCGCTGCAGGACGACGGTGGCGGTGGCCCGGGCGCGCCGGGCGCCGTCGGCGAGGACCTGGTCGACGTAGTCCCGGTTGGATTCCAGCTCGGCGCGCCGGGCGCGGGCGGGTGCGAGGTAATCCCAATAGAGCTGGAACAGTGCCTTTTTGAGGTCCCCGTAGCCCAGGCCGCCGGCCCGGAGGCGCTCCTCGTAGTCGCGGCCGATTTCCGGGGGGGCGACCAGCTTGAGCAGCTGGAGTGCGGAGTTCTGATCCGCATCGGGCTTGGGTTCGGCGGGGGTGCGGCTGTCCATGACGATGCTCATGATCCTCTTGCGGGCGGCCTTTTCCTCGCCGAACAGCTCGATGGTGTTGCCGTAGCTCTTGCTCATCTTCTGGCCATCGGTTCCGGGGACGACGGCGACGGCGTCCTGGATCCGGGGCTCGGGGACGACAAACGTGTCGCCATAGAGGAGGTTGAACTTGACGGCGATGTCGCGGGTGACCTCGACGTGCTGTTTCTGGTCGCGTCCGACGGGAACCACATTGGAGTCGTAGGCAAGGATGTCGGCGGCCATGAGGACAGGGTAGGAGAAGAGCCCGTGGCTGGGGGCGATGCCTTTGGCGAGCTTGTCTTTGTAGCTGTGGCAGCGCTCGAGGAGGCCCATGGGGGTCACCGTGCTGAGGATCCAGGTCAGCTCCGTCACCTCCGGCACATCGGATTGCCGGAAGAAGACCGCCTGCTTGGGATCGAGCCCGCAGGCCAGAAAATCCAGGGCGACCTCGATCGAATGGCGCCGCCGCTGGGCGGCGTCAAAGAGCGACGTCATCGAGTGATAATCGGCGATGAAATAGAAAGCTTCACCCTGCGTCTGGAGCTCGATGGCCGGCTTCATCATGCCGAAGTAATTGCCCAGATGCAGCGTTCCGGAAGGCTGGATGCCCGAAAGGATCCGCATATATCGGGCGGAAGCTAGCAGGCGGATCGGCGGGGTTCAATGCCGAAGTGCCCGGGCGTTCAGCGGGGCGCAGGCGGATCGGCGGGCGGATCGCGGGGCACGAAGATGCCCTTGATGGTTTTGACGGGCTGGAGGGGCATGAGGAGAAGGCGGGGGACCATGTAGAGCGGCTCGCTGCGGGGCCGTCCCAGGGTCCCGGTCACCTTGTACTCGAAGACCTTGCTGACGGGCAGCATCGCCCACCGAAGAAGAGGGCCGATCACGACCGTGTCGCCGAAGAAAGCGGCTTCGACCTGGGCGTTCACCCGGCCGGCGAAATCGATCGTGCCTTCGTATTTCAATCGAACGGGCGGGGATCGGATTTCGAGGTCGCGGGTATGGAACACGCTATCCTGGATCGTGAACGAGGCGTTGCCTTGATCCGCGCGGCTGTTGCCCAGGCCGGGGATGATCGAGCTGAGGATCGGGGAGAAGAGCCCGAGCATCGGGATGTCCCACAGGAGGCCGTCGCGGAGGCTGACCCATCCCTCTCCCTGCCAGCTGTTCCAGTCGCGCGTGTTGAGGTGGGGGATGGAGACCTCGCCATTGAGGACGCCTTCGAGGCGGTTGGTGTCGGAGAACAGATCGCGCATGAGGGGCGCCATATTGACGCTGGAGACTGCGCATTGGACCTCGAGGTCGCTTCCCTGATCGGTGGAAATGCGAGAGTCGATGCTGCCGGTGATCCGGCCCTGGTAGGCGGCCCCCTGGAAGTCGGTGATCGCCATCCGGTCCCCCATCCAATCCACCTGGCCCCGGACCCGATCGAACTGGAGGCGCCACCAGTGGAACGGGCCGCCCTCGACGGCGAACCGGAGGTTGGCCTGGACCGGCGGGTTGACCTGAAGCGATCCGTCGACGCAGACGGTGGGCGGATTCAGGAAGCGGTAGGGCTCCATGGTCGCCGCGGTCTGAGGGCCAATCGGGCGGAGGATGACGCCGGGATCGATATGGGCGATGGCGTTGGTGATCCAGAGGCATTGGGCGGCGGTGTCGAAGCCCAGGCTGGAGACGGAGACCGATTCGGCGCCCCGAAGGACGCTGACATTGCGGGCCCGGAGCCAGCGGTTGGTGTAGTCGAGCGTCCCGGCGGCATGGTCCAGCGATTCCCCCCGGAACCGGAACGACGCGAGCGAGAGCTGGCCGGCGAACCCGGTCCGCTCGAGTGCCTTCCAGCGGCCCCAGAGATCGCCTTCGATCAGGGGCGGGCCCGAGAGATCGAAGAAGTCGAGCGCGCGCTGCTGGGCGGGGGAGAGGATGGGCCGGAGGGCTCGAGGATCGATCGTGCTGCGGATGCCCCAGTGGTAGTCCTGGGTGGCGATCGGGCATTCGTAGGTCAGATCCAGCCGGCCCTCGGGGCGTGTCGCGTAAAGCATGGGCACTCGCCACACCCCGTTCGACAGGAAGAAATGCACGGCCGCATCGGAATAGGGGACGCGCCGGAAGTCGCCATTTCGAGCCCGGACATCTCCTTCGAGCTGGAGATGGGGCAGGATCTCCGTCCTCCAATCAGGGGAGCGCCGGGTCCATGAGGGCCAGGTTGCGACGGCCTGGCCGGAGATCAGGGGCGGTGTTTGGAAGCCGTATTGGCGGAGCCAGCGGCGTCCGGACTCGGAGAGGAGGGGAGCCACGCGATGCACATCGATGCTGGATTCAGCCTGGAGGGCGATCTGGCGTGTGACGGCGTCGACGCGGCCTGTCAGCAGCAGTTGCCCGGCGTGGAGGTGGGCATCGAGCCGGTCGAGGCTGAGGCGGGGCGCGTCCCAGCGGGCCCGGGCCTGGACGCGGGCGGCATCGAGATTGGGGGAGGCGAGGCGATCGAGGTCGACGGCGGCATCGAATCGGAGGGGGTAGAACGCCTCCCAGAAAGTGCCGCTCACCTCGGCGGGGAGCGGGCTGGCGGGCTGGTAGCCGGTGATCTCGCCGTCCAGGGTGATCGAGGATGCCTGGGCCACGTTCGAGTCCGGCTGCTCGAGCGCCAGGTGGATCTGGGGATTGGAGACCAGATTCGATCCAAGAAGCAGGTCCATCCAGTCGCGGGCGGCCAGGCCGGCGAATGCGCTGGCTTGGGGCCACAGGCTGGCAGAGGCGGCCGCCGCGGCGACCGTCAGGGCCAGATGGCGGGCCGAGCCCGCCGCGGTCCGCACCGGTCCGGTTTCGATCCGGATCCGGCTATTGGTGGGAGTGGTGTCCTGGTCGATCCAGTGCGCGGTGGCGGACAGGCGGTCGATGGCGGCCGAGGATCGGAGGCGAACGGATCGGGCCTGGACGCGTCCAGCGAGGCGGCTGGGGCGGCTGGGGGGGGATGCGCCGGAGGCATCCAGCTCGATGGCGATGTCGCTGCCTTGGAATGGCGGGGTGTCGACACCGAAGGCGGTGGCATCGAGCCGCGCCGTCCAGCCGGGCTCCGGCCGGTTCCCGGCGGGATCGGATCGGGCCTGCAGCCGGAGGTTGAGCTGGCGGATCTCCTGGTTGGACGATCGGGCGTGAGGGGCAGAGAACTCGATCGAGAAGCGCCATGGGCCCGCGGCGTCGGCGTCGGCATGGATATCGACGGCGAGCTGGGGGGCGCCGTCGACGATCCAGCGCTCCCACTGTCCGACGGCACGGCGGACCCAGGGCGCAAAGCGGTCGGCCAGAGAGCGGCTGTCGGTGGGCGCGCCTTCGGACGGCTTCCGCGGCAGGGCGGGCGCGTTGGAGATCGAGCCGCGAAGGATCCAATGGATGCCCAGGCACTCTCCTTCGAGGCTTTCGATCTCCCAGCAATCGGGCGCGGGGCGGAGGCGGCCCTGGACGCGGTCCACCTCCAGGCGCCAGGGCGGGAGATTGGACACGGCCGGCAGGGGCCAAGTGAGGCGGGCATCGCGGATGGCGAGATCGCCGGGCTCGATGCGGCCGCGGAGCAGGGCGCGGTGCCGCAGGCGGAGCTGGATCGAGTCGATCGAGAGCCGCGGGCCCGATGGAGCGCGGGCCTCGTTCATGCGGACCTGGTCGGCGATGATGCCGCGGACGAAATGCCAGCGCATGCGGGCGAACTGCAGGTCCAGGCCGCGGGAGCGGAGCTGGGCCAGAAGGGGGGTCTTGATGAAGGATGGCAGGCCGACGAAATGCACGTAAACCGCAAATCCGATCAGAGGGAGGCAGAGGATGCCGAGGGCGAGCTTGAGCCAGAGCAACCGCCGGATCCAGGGCCGCCACGGGGATGTGCGCGGAGCGGACGGCATGGCTATGGAGCCGGCGGCGAGGGCTGGGCAAACAGCCCCCGGAGGAAATCCACGTAGAGATTGAAGAGAGTGAGTCGGAACTCGAAGATGACCGTTTGATCTTCGCGGTCGATGGCGGCGAAGATGTGCTGGGAGGGGGCCTGGCGGCCGAACCGGATCGAGCAAGAGCGGGCGCGGCCGGACTCCTGGAGGTCGATCGTGAGCGTATGAGCGGCCTCGGGGAAGCCATGGCGGGGGAGCTGGTCGGCTCCGATGGCGGTCCACGCCTCGGCGCGGAGCTGCCCCAGGCGATAGAGCGTTTCCTCGAGGGCCAGGTCCGACGGGCTGGCCAGGGGGGTGTTGCCGGGCGCCTGGACCCAGGCGGCGCCCGGCGCGCGGGAGAGCTTGCGGGTTTGTCCCTCGATGGCGATGGTGACGGCGACGACGTTGGAGCTGTCGAAGCTCCAGACCGATCGATCCCGGAACTGGAAGGCGCGGGTGGGGAGGCCGGCCAGGTTGGTGCGCGGCACGCCATAGACGGAGTCCTCGCCGGTGAGCCGGACGTAGTACTTGTCGTCATAGCTGGCGCCGAGGTTGATCTGGGCGAGGAAGGCATTGGTGGGGCTGGCTGGGCCGGGCTTGGGGCGGAGCGTGTATTGGCGGGCGGGCTTGGTCAGGCCGTAGGGGGCGAAATCGGTCACCACATCCCGGACGTATTCGACGACCTCGAGCGCGGTGAGATCGCCGAGGAACCGCTGCATGGTCTCGGGGTCAGCCGGGAGCCGGGCGGGGCCGGCCACGGTCCATGCGTTCGCCGATTGGCGCTGGAGGGCAAACGACTCTTCGCCGGCGATCTCGATGAGGTCGATCGAGGCGACGAGAGGCGAGATGAGGCGGGGGTCGCGCCAGTAGGCGAGGGGCTTGCGCAGGCTGTCGAGCGGCGCGCGCAGCACCAGGACCAGCCCCGGGTCCGGCGGGCAATGGGCGTAGACCAGACCCGCGTTGTTGGTGGGGCTGAGGCCGAAGTGAGCGGTCAGGAGATCGTTGGAGCCGCGGCTGAAAGTGATGCTGGACTCGGAGGGCTGGAGGCGGAGGGCCTCGAGCTCGACGGCGGAGGGGGCGGGCAAAAACTGCGTGATCTGCCAGAACTCCAACTCCTGGATGAGCCGGTGGATCTTGCGGTTATCGGCGCGGGCGTTCATGGGCTGGCCCAGGCGCCAGAGGTGGGTGGCGTCGTCAACCTTGAACTCGAGGTTCTGGGCGCCGGTGCGGATCTGGAGCCGGTTGTAGCCGAGCCCGCGCAGGCGCAGGAAAGTGGTGTCGCGCCAGTCGTCGGCGCTGCGGGGCAGGCTGTCGAGGAACCCGGCGTCGCAGAAGTAAATGCCGTCGGCGCCGACGAGCTGGATGTAGACCTGCTGGCCGACGGGGGTGGGCCCGCCGATCTTGAGGAGGAACTGGTTGGTGGCCTGGGAAGCGATGACGGTGGCGCGGGGCGGATCGAGGCCGAAGGCGGCGAGGGATGCCTTTTGGCTGGCCAGATCGCGGGCGGTGATGTGGGAGTGGCGGTCGAGCTTCGAGAAGACGCTCAAGAGCCGCTCGACGCGCGGTGCGTGGGCGACGGTTTGGACGGGATGCGTGAGGCGCCAGCGGCCCTCGGTGCGCTCGGCGCGCAGGACGGGGTTGGTCAGCTGGTGGATCTCGACGCCGGTGACCGCATCCGCGCGAAAGCCGGCGAGGACAGGGCTGGATTGGGCGCGGGACTCGGGATCGCGAGGCTCGCGCTCGAACAGCAGGATGAAGGCAAACAAGGCGAGGGCGCTCAGGACCAGGAGCCATGTGCTGCGGGCGTTCATGGGGTGCTCCGGTTCAGTGTCGCCGGCGCCACCAGACGACCAGCCCGACGAACAGGATGGAGCCGGGCAGCGCCAGGAGCAGCAGCCAGCGGACGGCGGTGAGCTGGGCGGGGGTCATCACCACCTGGAATTCGCGGACGGGCCGGGGGCCGATGCCGCCCATGAGCTGGCTGCGATCGAGCAGCCAGTTGATGCTCAGCACGGCGAAGTCGCGGTTGTTGAGGGAGTCGATCATGTAGTTGCCCAGGAAAATCGAGTCGCCCACGACGACGATGCGGGTGGAGGTGGGGTTGATGCTGATGCCGGGGACGCTGCCTTTTTCGACGGCGGCCATGATGGGGATGGGGCCGCGGCGGTTCCGGAAGAGGTTCTCATAGAGGACCTCGTCGCGGATGTCCGCCGTCGCGAAGCTGTTCTCGCCGGAGGCAGCCAAGGGCTCGACACGGGGCGCATCGGCGTCCGGGCGCCCGCCGGGCCGCTTCTCGATGGTTCGGGGCAGAACCAAATGGAGGCGCGAGCGGAGGAGGGGGCGGACGATGGGATGGTTGAGGGCCAGGTAATTCGTGACGACAAGGTTGCGGCTGGCGGCGACCTTGACCGAGCCGGCCCCGCCCGACTCGAGTTCGAGCACGACGTCGTCGCCGACGCGCACGCCCCAGGAGGCGAGCACTCCTTCGAGGCCGGTGCGGCCCAGGTTGTTCATCAGCGCCAGCAGCCGGCCGCCGCGCGCGAGGAATCCGTTGAGCCGGTCCAGCTCGGCCGGGTCGTAGCGGCTTTGGGGGCCGGCGATGATCAGCAGGCTTTCCGGCGGGATCTCCTGGCGCGCCAGATCGATCGTCTGCACCTCGACGTTGTTCTGCTCGAGGATCTGGGCCAGCTTCGAGTAGCCCATCTGCGGATTGTCGCTGCGCGGATCGTGCTCGCTGTGGCCGGCGACAAAGCAGGCTCGGAACCGGCGGGCGTCGGTCACGGCGACGATGGCGGAGGTGAACATGAGCTCGCCCTTGAAGTTGACGCGCTGGAAGGTTCGGGCGCCCGGGGGGCCGCCGGAGGCGGGCCCGAGATCGGAGAGCTCTTTTTCATGGACGATCTTCATGCGGCCGCCGCAGTCGAAGATCACGAGATTGCGATAGAGGGTGTCGTTGTTGGCCTCGGGGAACGAGAGGCGATAGCGCTCCTTGAGGAGCTGGGCGGCGCCCGGGTTTCGCATGTAATCGACCTGCTCGACCTGGATCCGGGGGCAGGCCTGCTGGTATTCGGCCAGGAGGGAGGAGACCGAGCTGTAGAGGGGCGACTGCTGGTCGAAGAAGACCGTGATCTGGATGGCGTTGGTCAGGGAGCCGAGGAAGTTCTGGGTGAGGACGGACAGCTCGTGGGGGTTGGGGGATGCCCAATGCAGCCGGCGATAATGGCGGCTGGAGAGGTAGTTGGCCATCAGCACCAGGGCGAGCATCGCCAGGGCCGACGCCGCCGAGCGCGCGCCGATGACCCATCGTTGGCGGCTCGAGAATCCAGGCGGGGCGGGATCGGCTTTCATGCTATCTCCAGCGCCGGCTTTCGACCACCTTCAGCGTCAGAAAAAGGAAGAAGACGGTCAGGGTGACGTAAAAGGCCACGTGCCGGGTGTCGAGGACGCCCCGGACAAAATCCTGCATGTGCTCGATCATGGAGACGTAGCCGAGGATCTTGGCGGAGCTGCCCAGGCGGGGTATGCCGAAGAGGGATCGGAAGCTCAGGAGGAACAGGCCTGCGCCCAGGACGAACGCCACCACGGCGGCGATGATCTGGCTGCGCGTCAGGGCGGAGGCGAAGCAGCCCATCGACATGTAGAGCCCGCCCAGCAGGAGGATGCCCAGGAACGCGCTGGCCAGCAGCGGGGGGCCGAACGCCGTGGTGTCGTTCGCGTAGTAGCGCACGATCAACACGCACAGGAACAGGGGCATCCAGAGCAGGAGGTGGAACAGCAGCGCGCTGGCGAACTTGGCCAGCACGACCTCGATGTCGCGGACGGGCGCGGTCATGAGGGTCTCGAACGTGCCCGACGATCTTTCATGGGCGAAGGTGCGCATCGTGATGAGAGGGGAGGCCAGGAGCAGGATGAGCCAGAAATACCAGGTCTGATAGAACATCTCGGTCACCGGCACGTCGGTCGACTCCTGGTTGAGGCGCTCGAGCAGGTCGGTGATGGTGAACCCGATCAGGAAGAGCACGCAGGCGATGAGGATGTAGCCGGTGAGCGAGGCGAAGTAGCTCGAGAGCTCGCGCCGGACGATGGCCAGGAACGCGGACATCAGCCGGCCTCCTCCTCCTGGATGTCGCGGGTCATGTGCACGAAGATGTCCTCGAGAGTCGGGCGCGATCGCGTCAGCTCCCGCAGCGTCCAGCCCCGGTCCCGGACGGCGGCGAACAGGGCGGGGCGGAGGTCAAGGCCGGGCAGGGGGGTGAGGGCGCACCGGAGGAACTCGCCGTCCAGGGGCGCGACATTGAAATGGGCCACCCCGTCGAGGCCCTCGAGGAACTCGCGCAGGGCGGCGGCCGGAGCGGCGATCTCGGCGGTGACCTGGCCGCGGCTGCCGACATGCTGCTGGAGGTTCTCGGGAGAGTCGGCGGCCAGGATCCGGCCCTCGTGCAGGATCAGGACGCGCTGGCACGTCATCTCCGCCTCCGGCAGGATATGCGTCGAGATCAGGACGGTATGGTAGCCGCCGAGGTCCTTGATCAGCTGGCGGACCGCCCGGATCTGGTTGGGATCCAGACCGAGGGTGGGCTCGTCGAGGATGATGAGCTCGGGCTCGTGGACGAGGGCGTCGGCCAGGCCGATCCGCTGGCGGTATCCGAGGGAGAGCTGGCCGATCATGGAGTGGCGGACGTCGGCCAGATCGCACTGCTCGAGGACGCAGTCGATTCGCTCGCGCATGCGGCGGCCGCCCAGCCCCTTGAGACGGGCGCGAAACAAGAGGTATTCCCGGACGCGGAGATCGAGGTGGAGCGGGTTGTTCTCCGGCATGTAGCCGATCCGCCGCCGCACCTCCAGGGACTGGGAGAAGACGTCGAATCCGGCGACGCGGGCGAAGCCGGAGGTGGCCGGCAGGTACCCGGCCAGGATGCGCAGGGTGGTGCTCTTGCCGGCGCCGTTGGGCCCCAGGATGCCGACGATCTCGCCGCGGGCCACGGTGAACGACAGGTCGTCAATCGCCGGGTGCCCCGCGTAACGCTTGGTCAGCCCGGATGCTTCGATCATGGCGCCGTCATTCATGGCCTGAGTTTGGACTTTAGGACCGCCCCGACAGGATGCCCAGCAAAAACCTCGGTCATCGCAAGGTCAGCCGGACGGATCCAGCCCGCCGGCGAACGAACAGCTCGTTGCCCTCCTCGACGACCACTCCGAGGGCGACCGTCTCGCCGGCGGCCCGCGCGTGCAGGCGGCGGGCGGCGTCCACCAGGCCCGCCACCGGCTGCCCGTCCAGGGTCTGGATCACGAACCCGTGCCGCAGCCCGGCCCGCGCCGCAGGGCTGTCGGCATCCACACCCGCAATCAGCAGCCCCTCGGAGAAGTTCAGGCCCAGGCTCTCGGCCAGGGCCGCGGTCAGCCATTGCACGCTCGCACCCGTCCTCCGCCGGATCAGGTCCGCGTTGAAGAACCGGTCCTCCGGAGCCAGCCGCAGCGTGAGCGCCAGGGCGTCGCCGCCCCGGCGGATGAGCAGGCGCAGGGGGCGGCGATCGCCGGCGGCGACCAGCCGCTCGACCAGCGGGATCCACCGGGCCGCCGGCTCGCCTTCGAGCTCGAGGAGAAGATCGCCCGCGCGCAGGCCCGCATCCTCGGCCGGGCTGCCCGGCTCGACCGCCAGCACCTCCATCGGCGCCTTGCCCGGATGAAGGCGCGCGCCAAACCAGAGGGACGCGACCTGCTCCGGGCTGAACAGGTCGACCAGGGCGGCGCTGATCTGCCGGATCGGGATGGCGAAGCCGATGCCCTGGCCGGTCCGATAGATGGCCACATTGATCCCGATCACCTCGCCCCGCAGGTTGACGAGCGGGCCGCCGCTGTTGCCGGGATTGATCGCCGCGTCGGTCTGCAGCCAGTCGGGCAGCCGCAGCGGCCCGGAATCGTCGGGGCGCGGCCGCCGGCTCTTCGAGCTGAGAATCCCGCGGCTGACGGAGACGCCCAGGCCAAACGGGTTGCCCAGGGCCAGGACCGTCTCTCCCAGGAGCAGGTCGTCATCGGCCGCAAACGCCGCCGCCGGGAACCGCTGGCCGGCCGGCGCCTTCAGCTTCAGCAGCGCCACGTCCGCTCCCGGCCGCGCCTTGACCACCGCCGCGGCGCACTCCGTCCCGTCGGACAGAACCACCGTGATCTCGTCGGCCCCCTCGACGACGTGGCTGTTGGTCAGCACATAGCCTGACTCGTCGACGATCACGCCGGAGCCGGCGCTGGACAGAGGCGGGAGCTCCTGGACGAAGGGCGCCCAGTTGTCCCGCCACCAATCGTAGAAGAACCCCTGCCGGCGCACCTGGGTGCGCGTGGCGATGTTGACGACCGAGGGCAGGGCGCGCTCGACGGCCTCGACCACCGCGTCGCGGCGCACCTCGGCGGGAGGAGCCGCCGCCGGGGCGCCCGCAAGGGCGCCGGCGCAGGCCGCCCAGGCGCCGAGCGCCGCCGCGGCGACGGGGCCGCGGCCCAACCGACACCGGCCAATATTATTAATAATTGACATACTTAAATTATATGTTATTGATCAACATTGATGAACCGATCATGGCCGGAGTTTTACCGGCGCTGGCGCCGGGAGGGCCTGGAGGCCGGCGCCTGCCGGGAGGCGGGCGGCTCCCCGGCCCCGCCCCCCGAGCGGCTGCTGCAGGCGGTCTGGCGCCACCAGCGCCTGCTGCGCGACCGGCTTCGGACTTTGGACGGCCGCCGGCTCCGGATCCTTCATCCGGGGTTTCATAATGTCGAAGCCGGGCCGGATTTTCAAGGGGCGGTCGTGCAATTCGAAGGGGAGCCCGCCCGCGCGGGGGACGTGGAGGTGGACGTGGCGGCGTCGGGATGGGAGGGCCATGGGCACCATACGAATCCGGCGTATGGCCGGGTGATCCTGCACGTGGTGTGGGAGCCGGCGGCGGCGGCGGGTCCGGGCCGGCCGACGATGGCGCTGTGCGAGTCCCTGGACGCGCCGCTGGAGGAGCTGGAGGAGTGGCTGGGGAGCGAGGCGGCGCGGCGGTGGCCGGAGGAGTGTCGGGGGCGCTGTTTCGACGCGCTGGGGGGGATGGCAGCCGAGGGGCGGCGGGAGCTGATCCGGCAGGCTGCGCGCGTGCGGTTCGAGGGGAAGGCGCGCGAGGTGCGGGCTCGGGCGCGGCAGGTGGGGTGGGATGCGGCTTTGGCGGAGACGATGTTTCGGGTGTTGGGGTACAAGCACAATGCATGGCCGATGCAGCGGCTGGCGGAGCTGGTGGGGTGGGGGGCATTCGAGGGGGGTGTTGCGGAGGCCATGGGGGAGCCGGTGCTGGGATGGCAGGCGCGCCTGCTGGGGCTGGCGGGGATGCTGCCGGAGGAGCTATCCGCGGTTCCGGCGGGGAGCCGCCGGTATGTGAGGCGGCTTTGGGACGTCTGGTGGCGGGAGCGGAGCGGATGGCTGGAGGCGATCCTGCCGTCAGCCTGCTGGCATCGGCATGGCCAGCGGCCGGCCAACCATCCGCACCGCCGCCTGGCGCTGGCGGCGCATTGGCTGGCTCGCCCGGGCCTGCCGGGCGAGATCGAGGCGTGGTTCGTGCTGGGCCAGCCTGCGGCGGAGGCGATCCCTGCGCTGGGCCATCTGCTGCAGGCCGGCCCCGACGAGTTCTGGGACGTGCGGTGCACACTGCGGTCGCGGGGCCGGGGCGAGCCCCAGCCCCTCCTGGGGGGGGCGAGGCTGTCGGGTCTGGCGGTCAACGCCATCCTGCCATGGCTGTGGGCGCGGGCCGACGCCGGCCGCAACGAGGCCTTGCGCGGGCGGGCGGAGGCGCTTTACGCCGCCTGGCCCAAGGGGGAGGACAACCGCGTGCTGGGCCTGGCGCGCGATCGGCTTCTGGGCCCCTCCTCTGGCCGGGAGCTGCGGACTGCGGCCGACCAGCAGGGCCTCCTCCAAATCGTGCGCGATTTCTGCGACCGCAGCAACGCGATCTGTGCCGGCTGCGACTTCCCGGCGCGGCTGCGCGAGCTCGAGAGCCGCGGCTAGCGCCATCGGAGGCCTCTGGCGCCGATCCGCCCAGCGCGCGGGCGCCGGGTTCGGACCTGGAATTCCAGGTCTCCCGCCCCCCCTGTCAATTCTGTCAGTGGCCGCGCCGTTTGGCGTTCCTGTAGAGTCGCGGGCTGGACGATCGACGCGCCCGGCGTTGGAGGAACTTGCGGATGGATGGGCGCCAGCGCCGTGGCGATCTCGACGATCCGATCCAACATATTCGAATCACCAGGAAACAACGCTCGAACCCAAAGGAAACAGATGCCAAACACAGCAACAGAACTCCAGCGCGCCGGCGCCTGCGCCCTGGTGGTTACGGCGCTGGCGATCGGCGTCCTGATGCCGGCCTCGCCGGCGCAGGCGGCCGAAAAGAAGCCCAACATCCTCGTCATCTTCGGGGACGACATTGGCGTCTGGAACATCAGCGCCTACCACCGCGGGATGATGGGCGGGCGCACACCGAGCATCGACCGCCTTGCGGCGGAGGGCGCGCTTTTCACCGACTACTACGGCCAGCAGTCCTGCACGGCGGGGCGGGCGGCCTTCATCCTTGGCCAGAGCCCATTCCGCACCGGCCTGCTCAAGGTCGGGATGCCCGGCGCGAAGCAGGGGATCCAGGCCAAGGATCCGACGATTGCCGAACTGCTCAAGCCGATGGGCTACGCCACGGCGCAGGCGGGCAAGAACCACCTCGGCGACCTGGACGAGATGCTGCCGACCCATCACGGATTCGACGAGTTCTTCGGCAACCTCTACCACCTGAACGCCGAGGAGGAGCCCGAGGACCCCGACTATCCGAAAACGCCGGAGTTCCGGAAGCGCTTCGGCCCGCGCGGGGCCATTCGCGCGTCGGCCGACGGCAAGATGGAGGATACCGGCCCGCTGACCCGGAAGCGGATGGAGACCGCCGAGGAGGAGTTCCTGGCCTTCTCCCTGGACTTCATCGACCGCTCCGTGAAGGCCGGGAAGCCCTTCTTTCTCTGGCACAACACGACCCGCATGCACGTCTGGACGCGCCTGTCGCCGAAGTGGGCCGACAAGAGCGGCTACGGGCTTTATGCGGACGGCATGATGGAGCTGGACGACGTGGTCGGGCGATTGCTGAAGAAGCTCGACGATCTGGGCATCGCCGGCGACACCATCGTCGTGTTCACGACCGACAACGGCGCGGAGGTCATGTCGTGGCCGGACGGCGGCAACACGCCTTTCCACGGCGAGAAGGGCACGACCTGGGAAGGCGGCATGCGCGTGCCTTGCGTGGCCCGCTGGCCCGGCGTCCTCAAGCCCGGCTCGGTCCACAACGAGGTCATGGCGCACGAGGACTGGATGCCGACGCTGCTGGCGGCGGCGGGCGACCCCGATGCGTCGCAGAAGCTGCTCAAGGGCTGGACAGTGGGCGGCAAGACGTTCCGGAACCATCTCGACGGCTACAACTTCGTGCCGTTCTTCAAGGGCCAGGCGCAGAAGCCCCCCCGCCGCGAGATCTTCTACTTCGACGACAACGCCAACCTCAACGCGATCCGGATCGACGACTGGAAGATCAGCTTCAAGATCATGGAAGGGAACATCGCTGACGGCCAGCTCAAGTCCCTCAACATGCCGATCGTGATCAACCTGCGCCAGGACCCCTTCGAGCGGTTCTACTCCGAGTCCAAGATGTGGTTTCGCTGGGGCGGCGACAAGCTCTGGATGTTCGTTCCCGCCCAGATGGTCGTGGGCCAGTTCATCCAGAGCTTCCAGGATTACCCGCCCAGCCAGCGGTCCGGCAGCTTCAGCGTGGATCAGGTGCTGGATTTGCTCCAGACGGACTCGGCCGGCCCCGGCAGGTGAGGGATCGAGGAGCCTGGGACATTCCCCCCTCGAGCCGCCAGCCGGAGAGGCGAGGCCGATCAGACGTCGCAGATGCGGAGCATTTTCTCGAGCGTCTCGAGCGGCTGGCGGGTCGGCGTGTATTCGTGGGCGAGGTAGCCGGTGAAGCCGAGGTCGGCGATGGCCTTGCAGATGGGCGGGTAGTAGATCTCCTGAGTCTCGTCGAACTCATGGCGGCCCGGGTTGCCGGCGGTATGGAAGTGGCCGATGTGCTGGATGTTATCCCGGATGGTGCGGATGATATCGCCCTCCATGATCTGCATGTGATAGATGTCGTAGAGGAGCTTGACGCGGGGGGAGTTGACCTGTTTGCAGACGGCGGCGCCCCATGCGGTGCGATCGGCCATGTAACCGGGGTGGTTGACCTTGCTGTTGAGCAGCTCGATGCAGAGCGTGACGCGCTTGTCTTCGGCCAGCGCCTTGATGTTGTTGAGGAAGCGGACGCTGTTTTCCATGCCCTGCTCGTCCGTGATCCCCTGGCGGTCGCCGGCCAGGACGATGACGTTGGGTGCGCCGGCTGCGGAGGCCGCCTCGATCGCCTCCCGCATCTTGCGGTCGATCTCGGCATGGTTGTTCCGGTCGTTGATCCCGCTCTTGATGCCGCTGCCGCCGGGGACCATGGTAGGGACGAGCCCGTATTTCTTGAGTGTGGGGAAGGCGCTGGGGCCGACCAGGTCGATCCCCTGGATTCCCAGGCGGGCCGCCTCGCGGCACATGCCGTCCAGATCGAGCTTGATCCCCTTGAACACACCCTGGCAGACGGCCTGTTTGAGCCGGCCGGGGCGGGCCGCGGCCCGGACGGAAGGCATCCCCGCGCCCAGAACGTGGAACAGGCCGACGCCGCCCAGCATGCCCAGGAAACCCCTGCGATGAATCGCCGATACATGTTGATTTGACATGCGCTCAGGATAGCGCGTCCTGGTTTCAATGCAAGCGGCGGTTGATCGGCGGATCCGCTTCCCGGGGGCGCGCCGGGCGATCCGCCCTCTCGAGATTCAAGCGGGAAGCCCAAGGGCGGATCGAGGGAGCCAGAATCAGGCGAAGAAAGACCTTGAAATCGAGCCCCGTCTGCAGTTGCATACCAGATCGGAACCCACTGAGAGGACGCGCATCCCATGAATACAAAACTCCCGTGCATTTACTCCCTTGGCGCGCTGCTTGCCGCAGTGCTCCTGAACCCGATCGCATCGGCGGACACGGTATCGTGGACTGGTGCCGGAGGGAACGACAACTGGTCCACGCCTGGCAACTGGGCGGGGGGCGCCCCCGAGCCGGGCAACGCCATTCTTTTCAACGACGATGACGCGACGGGGTTTCCGGGGCTCTTCGGCACGCCGAACAACATTGTCGATGTCAGCGTGGCGATCCAGAGTTTGAAGTATGGGAACACCAACCAGTTGTTCCACACCACGCAGATACCCGCAGGATCGGTTCTGAGCGTCGAGGGGACGGTCAATCCGGTTCTGATGGTGGGGACGGGCCAGGATAACGGGGCCGCCCAGACCGTCTACGCGACCGTTCTGGGGCAGGGCAGCCTTTTCGTGACCAACACCGCCGGCATCATCTCCGTGATCCAGGGATCCGCGACCGCGGGGGCCAAGCTGGCGACGCTCGACATGGAGGGGCTGGAGACGTTTACGGCGTATGTCAGCCAGATCCGGGTGGCGGCGGAGAACGGCGGCAGCAGCACCCCGCAGTACAATCGCCCGAACGCGACCCTGCTGCTGGCGAAGACGAACCTTCTTTCCTGCGCGGGGAATCCCGGATTGCTGGTCAGCCGGACGACCGGCAATGGCGGGACATGCGATGTGCGCCTGGGGCAGGAGAACACCATCTTGAGCGACGGCGGCATCACCGTCGGCGGCCGCAAATCCGTCAGCAGCAAGCTCTCGTTCAACACCATCACCTTCTTCTCGCCGCGGGCCGTGTTTCGGAACCTGGCGGGGACGGGGCGGCAAGGGACATGGATTGTCGGGGACGAGATCGAGCAAACCGGGACGTCGAGCGCGGCGGCTGTCGGGTCCATCGACTTCACATCCGGGACTGTGGATGCCCTGGTGGACACCATCATCGTGGGGCGGGGCTCGGGAACCTCGGGCGGGCAGGGCAGCGGCACGGGCACGATCACGTTTGATGCGGGTGTGATCGATGCGAACACGGTGAACATCGGGATGCAGGCCGTGGCGACGGGCGGGCCGGGCAGGGGCACGGTCAATGTCAACGGCACGGCCCAGCTTGTCGCCAACGGTGTCCTCCGCCTGGCGGCCGGCGGCGCTCCCTCCACCGGGACGCTCAACATCAATGGCGGCAGGGTCCTGGCCCAGGCCATCGAAAATGGCGGGGGCGAGCTCGCCGATGTCTCGATCACGGCCGGCGTGCTGGTCGTGACCAACTCGGCCGGGTCGCCGGACCGCCCGCTCTCGAGCCTGACGGTGACCGATGGCGTGCTGGCGTTCGGCGTGGGGGAGGGATCGACGAACCTCCACGTCGTGAATTTCAGCGATTACAGCGGGAATCGAACCACCATCGACATCCTGTTCCTGCCGCCGATCACGGGCTATCCGGCGCAGCTTCCGCTGATCGGCTACCAGGCCTTCGCGCCGGGCTTCAACGAGCTGGCGCTGGGGAATCTGCCGGCGGCCACACAGGCCTACACGGGCTACATCTCGAACAACGCGGCCCGGAGCAGAATCGACCTGGTGATCACCGGCGGCCCTGCGCCCGTGCGCGCGCTGACCTGGGACGGCAAGGTCGATGGCAAGTGGGACACGGCCACCGCCAACTGGCTCCATGGCGGCGGCTCGACGGCGTATAACCAGGGCGATTTCGTCACCTTCAACGACAGCGCCAGCGGCGTCACCGCGGTCGATCTGACCATGGATCTGGCGCCCCTGACGCTCACGATCGACAACAGCGCCAAGAGCTACACGCTCGCTGGGCCGGGCTCGATCGGCGGCGAGGCAGCCCTGGTCAAGATGGGGTCCGGCTCGCTGATCCTGGGCAACAGCGGCGCGAACACGTTCTCCGGCGGGGTGGCGATCTCGGGCGGGTCGCTTCAGCTCAGCGGCGGCGCCGACCGGCTGCCAACCAACAGCACCGTCACGCTCTCGAATGTTCCGGGCGCGGTGCTGGATCTCAACGGGCAGGACCAGGCAGTGGCGGCGCTGGACGGGGGCGGGGCGCTGGGCGGCGATGTCGCGCTGGGCAGCGCGACGCTGACGATTAGCGGCGGCGGCGGCGTTCATGCCGGCGCGGTGAGCGGCGGTGGCGCGGTGGTCAAGAGCGGGTCCGGCACGCAGGTGCTGGCGGGGGCCAACCTTTACAGCGGCGGCACCGTCGTGAGCGGAGGAACCCTTGCGGTCGCCAACGCGTCCGGCAGCGGCACGGGTTCGGGCGGGGTGCTGGTGGAGACCAACGGCATCTTCCAGATCGGCGACGGCGTCCAGCCGGGCTCCGTCTCGGCCGGGGCCATCACCAACCATGGCATCCTCCGGTTCAACGCGGCCGAGGATTTCACGTTCGGCGCGCTGGTCGTGGGGGAGGGCATTGTGAGCAAGGCGGGCCCGAACATCGTGACGCTGCCCGCGGCCCAGACCTACACCAACCAGACCACCATCACCGGCGGGGCGCTGCGCCCGGCCCATCCGCAAGCCTTCGGCACGACCGACGGCCCCACGGTGATCGGCAACGCGCCCAATGCGCGGCTCGAGCTGGCCGGAGGCATCGTGCTCGACGAGCCCCTGGTCCTCAACCAGAAACAATCCGCGGCGGGCAACGTGCCGGGCATCCGCAATGTCAGCGGCACGAACACGCTCTCAGGCCCCATCGAGCTCATCACGGGCGGAAGCTACTGGATCGTGCATTCGGATGCGGGGAAGCTGATCGTTTCGGGGCCGGCTGCGAACACGACGACGGCTGGGACCCGGGCCCTCTGGCTGAGCGGCGACGGCGATGGCGAATGGAACAGCGGGCTGACCGACGGGGCTGGCGGGAACCTGACGCAGTTCCGGAAAGATGGCGCGGGCACGTGGGTCCTGGATGGCGTCTGCACCTACAGCGGAACGACGGTTGTGAGCAACGGCACGCTCCTGGTCAACACGGCGATCGGCGGCAGCGGCGTCACGGTCGCCGGCGGCGTCCTTGGCGGTCGCGGCTCGATCTCGTCCCCGGTCACCGTGGGCGTTTCGGGGGCGCTCGCGCCCGGCGCCGGGATTGGGAGCCTAGCGGTCCAGAACAACCTCACCCTGCTCGGCGCCGCCGTCATGGAGGTTTCTTCCAGCGGCAGCGACCAGGTGAGCGGGATCCAGACCCTGACCCTGGGCGGAACGCTTCGGGTGGTTGCGATCGGCCCGCTGGCTGGCGGCGAGGTGTTCAAGCTCTTCAGCGCCGCGAGCTTTGCGGACAACTTCACGACCTACGACCTGCCCGTCCTGCCCAGCCCGCTGGGCTGGGATTACAGCTCCGTCCCCGTGGACGGGACATTGAGAGTGACGGGCGGGCTGCCGAAGCTCGAGGTCGAGCGCAGCGGCGACACGCTGACGTTCCGTTGGATCGAGGCGGGGCTCAAGCTCCAGGCCCAGACCAATTCGCTGAGCCTGGGCATCCGCGACAACTGGCACGATTACCCGGGCGGATCCGCCAGCGGCGCGACTGCGACCATCGATCCGGCCAATCCCGCCGTCTTCTTCCGGTTGATCACGCAGTAGAAAGAGCCGGGAGGCTTGACGCCTGCGCCGCAACCGGGTGAAGTCTGGCGGTATGCGGCAACGAGCGAATCGATCGACGGGCCGGCTGCTTCCGGCGTGGGTGTTGGGCAACATGCTGCTGTTCGGGGGTGGGCCATGGGGGCATGGCCCGGGCGGCTGGATGAGCCTCGGGGCGGCGCCGGCATTGCAGGGCGGCGGCGCGGCGCTCCGGCCGCCCGCTGCGCCCCTGATCGCCTGCGACCCGTATTTCAGCGTCTGGTCCTTTGCGGATCGGCTCACGGACGACGTGCCGCGCCACTGGACGGGAAAGACCCATGGGCTGTCGAGCCTGATCCGGATCGATGGCCAGGCCTACCGGCTGATGGGGTCCGCTCCGGCTGAAACGCCGGCGTTGCCGCAGACTGGCCTCCGGGTCTGGCCGACGCGGACGGTCTATGAATTCGAGGGCGCCGGCGTGCGCGTGGCCCTCACCTTCACGACGCCCGCGCTGCCGGATGACATCGAAATCCTGAGCCGGCCGGTGACGTACCTGACGTGGGAGGTTCGATCGACCGACGGGACGGCGCACGCCGTTCAGCTCTATTACGATCACACGGCGGAGCTGGTGGTTAACGAGCCTGCGCAGAAGGCGGTCTGGGGGCGCGAGCCGATGGGCGATCTGGCCGTGCTCCGGCTGGGGAGCGCGGATCAGCCGGTGCTGGCGCGGAACGGGGACGATCTCCGGATCGACTGGGGGTATCTGTATGCGGCCGCTCCCGCGGCGCAAGTCAGCGGGCATGCAGCCACCCCGGCCGCCAGCCGGGCGGAGTTCGCGCGGGCGGGGCGGCTCGAGTTCGAGATGGACAGCCGGATGCCGCGGGCGGTTCGGGACGACGCGCCGGTGGCGGCGTTCACCTTCGATCTGGGGATGGTGGGGGCCGAGCCGGCCTGCCGCTGGCTGGCGCTGGCGTATGACGATCTCTACTCGATCCAGTATTTCGGGCACAACCTGCGGCCGTATTGGCGTCGAAACGGCTGGGAGGCAGCGGACCTGCTGCGGGCTGCCTGCCGCGATTACAGCGCGCTGATCGAGCGCTGCGCAGCCTTCGACCGGGAGCTCATGGAGGATCTCGAGCGGGTGGGGGGGCGCCGCTACGCGCAGATTGCGGCGCTGGCCTACCGGCAATGCCTGGCTGCGACCAAGATCGCCGCCGATGCCTATGGCCAGCCGCTGGCGTTCCCCAAGGAGAACTTCAGCAACGGCTGCATCGGGACCGTGGACATCATCTACCCGATGGCGCCGCAGTTCCTGCTCTTCAGCCCGTCGCTGACCAAGGCGCTGCTGGTGCCCGTGCTCGAGTATTCCGCGTCCGATCGCTGGAAGTTCCCGTTCGCGCCGCACGATCTCGGGCGGTATCCGCACGCGAACGGGCAGGTGTACGGGGGCGGGGAGCGGACCGAGGAGAACCAGATGCCGGTCGAGGAGACGGGCAACCTGCTGCTTCTGGTGGCGGCGCTGGCGGTGTGCGAGGGCGACGCGGATTTCGCGCGCGAGTATTGGCCGCTTTTGGTCCAGTGGGGGGGGTATCTGAAGGCCAAGGGATTCGATCCGGAGAACCAGCTATGCACGGACGATTTCGCGGGGCATCTGGCGCACAACGTGAACCTCTCCGCGAAGGCGATCTGCGGGCTGGCGGCCCTGGCTGACCTGGCCGGCCGGCGCGGAGACAAACAGCTGGAGGGCGCGTTCGGATCCGCGGCGCGCGATTTCGCGGCGCGGTGGGTCCGCGAGTCCGACGATGGCGACCATTCCCGGCTGGCGTTCGACCGGCCAGGCACCTGGAGCCAGAAATACAACCTGGTCTGGGACCGGCTGCTGGGGCTGAACCTGTTCCCGGCCGAGGTCGCGCGGCGAGAGATGGCTTTTTACCGGAAGACGCAGCAGAGATACGGTCTGCCCCTGGACAGCCGCCAGCTTTACACCAAGCTCGACTGGATTGTCTGGACCGCCACCCTGACGGGCAGCCGGGAGGACTTCGATGGGCTGGTGGATCCCGTCTATCGGTTCCTCGACGAGACGCCCGACCGGATCCCGATGACCGATTGGTACTGGGCGAACACGGGCCGGCAGCGGGGGTTCAGGGCGCGATCGGTGGTGGGCGGCGTGTTTCTGCCGATGCTCTACGATCGCGAGCTCTGGAGCAAATGGGCGGGGCGGGACAAGACTCGGTCGTCGGGCTGGGCGCCCATGCCGCGGCCCCCGCGGATCGTTCCGGTGGCGCCGACGGCCGAGAAGCAGGCGGTGACCTGGCGATACACCTTCGAGCAGCCTGCGCTCGAGTGGAGAGACGCGGTCTTCGACGATGCGCGATGGGCGTCCGGGCCGGCCGGTTTTGGGGCCGAGGACACGCCCGGCGCGGTGGTGCGGACGCCCTGGAAGAGCGGCGAGATCTGGCTGCGGCGCGAGTTCCGCCTGCCCCGCCGGCCCGAGGGCGAGGTCCGGATACGGATTCATCATGACGAGGACGCGGAGGTCTACCTGAACGGGGTGGCGGCCCTGAGCGTGACGGGCTACACCGTGGACTACGAGCAGCGGTCTGTCGCGCCCGCCGCGCTCGACACCCTTCGAGCCGGCCGGAACGTTATCGCCATTCATTGCCGCCAGACATCAGGCGGGCAGTACATCGACGCGGGTCTGGTCGAGCTGGCGCCGGCGGCCCCGTGACGGCCGGCCGCGCCTTTTGCGGCTTGCCAAGGGGCTGGGATTCGAGTCTAAACGCGGCCATGGATGGCGTCATGCCCGATTGGGTGGCGGTCATATTGCTGGGGTTGATCGAAGGCATCACCGAGTTTTTGCCGGTGTCTTCGACGGGCCATCTGCTGATCGCGGAGCACTGGCTGCCCCGGCAGTCGGACCTGTTCAACGTGGGAATTCAATCCGGCGCGGTGCTGGCGGTCCTGGTTCTGTTTCATGGGCGGGTGAGATCGATCCTCACCCAGTGGCGCGCGCCGGCCTCGCGCGATTACGGGCTGAAGCTGCTGCTGGCGTTCGCCGTCACCAGCGCCGGCGGGCTGATCCTTAAAAAGGCCGGGTTCGAGCTTCCGGAGACGGCGGCGCCGGTGGCATGGGCGACCCTGATTGGCGGGGGGATCATACTGGGGCTGGAGCGGGCGTTGAAAGGGCGGCCCTTGGGGGAGAGCATCACCTGGCCGATGGCCGTGGCGGCTGGCCTGGCGCAGATCCTGGCCGCGGTGTTCCCCGGAACATCCCGGTCCGGGGCAACCATACTGACCGTGCTGGCCATGGGATTGAACCGGCCGATGGCAGCCGAGTTCTCGTTCCTGCTGGGGATTCCGACCCTGATATCCGCGGGGGCGCTGCAGTGCGCTCACGCTCTTTCGGAGGGAGGGGTGGCGGAATCGTGGTGGCTGCTGTTGCTGGGGACCGTAGTGTCCGCGGTGACCGCCTTTGCCGCAGTGAAGTGGCTGCTGCGCTTCGTCCAATCCCACACCTTCAACGGATTCGGGTGGTACCGGATCGGCCTGGGGCTTCTGATCCTCTGGGCGGCGCGCTAGCCTTGCTTCTCGAGCTCGATCAGGCGGGATTCGAGCTTTTGGACGGCGGCGTGGAAGGCGTGGATGATCTCGCTGGAGGTGACGCTCTCGTTGCGGGCGAGCCGCTCCAGGAGCTCCTCGATATCGACGGTGCTGTGCGGGAGTGACGGCGCGCGAGGGGGCGCGGATGTCGAGTCCGACCGGCCGGCCAGGACATCCAGGACCTGCAGGCACTGGGCATGCGAGATCGACAGCGGATCCTTCGAGGCCAGCGGGTCCGGCCCGGCTTTGCGGTCGGCCTCGCTCACGGAGCGAAGGAGCACGGAGCGGATGGCGGCGGGGATCTCCTGGTCGAGCAGCTCGGTGCGGCCGGTGGCGGTCTGGGTGACATATCGGCTCTGCAGCTCGCGCAGCAGGGCGCCCCACAGGCTGTAACGGGTCGCTGCCGGATCGGAGATGCTGACGGGAACCAGATCCTGCCCTTCGGGCCGGACGGCATAGACTGGCTTGCCCGATGCGTTGCGGCCAGGCACCCAGCGGGATTCCTCGGCAATACACTCGCGGACGGCCAGGATGATCTGCTTCTTGATGGAAGGCGTCAGGGCCCCGATCTGGGGGTGAAGCGACTCGAGAACGGCGGCGGCGCGCTGTGCAGATTTGAACCGGACCGACCGGCCTTTCGGGGGCGCAGCCGCGGCGGGGGGGGCGTCGGGCGGTCCATTGGAGCCGGGCGGGCGGACTGGAGAAGGCGGGGCGTGGGATCCGGCGGGCGCCGAGGGCGTTCGACGGGGCGGATGGGTCCGGTGGGCTGCGGAGGGCGCGTGCCCGGCGGCGCCGGCCTCGGGAGGAGGGGCGGGAACCATGATCGGCAGGCGGCACCCGGGACACTCGATCGTTTGGCCGCTGGCTTGAGCGTCAACCGCGATGCGCTGCTCACAATGAGGACAGGCAAACTTCAATTCGCTCATGCGATTCAAGCTCCTCTATTCCAGCTCCGGACGCAAGCGCGCAGGATGGATTCGAGCGCGGGTCTGCATCCGGAACGGATTATCGACCGGAGGGGGTGTCGTTGCGCCAAAAATCGGCGTGGTAGGTGGGGCCGTCCTTGTTCCAGACCTTGCTGACGATGTCGATGTCGCCGTCGCCGTCCACGTCGCCGAGGCTGGCGTCATGCCATCCCGGGTTGTCCTCCTGGATCACGACGGGCTCGAACCGGGGAGGCTGAGTTCCGGAATGGACCCAGACGACGCCCCGCTCCTTGAGCCCCTTGGGTTTCATGGGCAGCTTCCCTTGCGAGACCATGTAGGCGTCGGGATCCTCCTGCTCGCCGGCGAACACGTCGAGGTGGCCATCGCGGTTGAAGTCGGCGACGCCCAGCGAGTGCCAGGATCCAGTCCCGGGGACGCTGCCGGGCGAGGCGGGCGGGTCGGGCAACTGGAATCGGGTCCAGCGGGCGCCTCTCTCTTCGTTTCGGACCCAGAAGACGTGTCCGAACCCGGTGTCGCAATCGCTGTAGACGATGTCCTGGTCGCCATCGCGATCGAGGTCGACGACCCAGCTTCGGATGCTGGTGCCGTAGGATGCGTTCGGGATGGGGAGGTGGGGCCAGGGACGCCGCGCCCATGTCCCGGCGCCGCGGCCGGGGTTGGAGAACCACGCGCCCGCCACGACCAGATCCCGGTCGCCGTCGCCGTCGATATCGCCGGACCCGTTCGGGGTGATGCCGCCATGGTGGCCGATCTTCTCCGCGACAAGATTGCTGGCCATCGAGCGGGCGGGATTGAACCAGCCGATCGTGTTTCCGTCGAACACCACAATATCCTTCCGGCCGTCTCCGTCGATGTCGGCTGCGAGGATGTCATGGCCGCTGGCGGGGAATGGATGAATCGCCCAAGGGGCATCCGGATCCTGGCGGAGCGCGCCGGGGTTCCGGAACCAGACATGGCTGAACACAAGGTCCGTCCAGCCGTCGTTATCCACATCGAGGCTGGTGCCGCCGAGGGACTGCGGGATCGATGCCGAGTCGGTGATGAGACGCTGGATCCAGACCGCGTCGCTCTTCCGTTCATACCACCAGAAACCGTGGGCGTCGCGTCGGGACAGCGCCATATCCAGGTCGCCATCTCCGTCGAAATCGGCCAGAGGCGTTCCGGCGGTCCCCCAGTTGGTGCCGGGGAGGGGGTTGGCGATGGCAAAATGCGTGAACTTGATCGGGGGGGCGGCAGGGCTGGCGGCCAGCAAGCTCGAGGATGACGCAAAAAGCGCGAGGATAACGAGGGCAAGTGAATTATTCATAAGGCATAAGGGTTTGTGCAAAAATTAATTCCGATTTTGCTGGAGGGGATTGGGCGGGCTGGCAAGGCGCGACGAGCGAGCATACCCGCGCGGTCTGTGAGCGAGGAGCAACACAGCCAGGCCGCCCAAGACCCCCAGCCCTCCGGGGCGGGGCGGCGCCGGGCCATTTGCTTCGTTGCTCGGTCGGTCGAGTATCGCAGGGGGATACACTCCCTCCCTTGCGCCTCGCATCTGGCCCGGCGGCGCTCCCGCCAAAATCGGAAGTAATTTTTGCACAGACCCTAAGGGCCAAAAGGCAGCCGGCCGCGCGAGCGCAGCCAATCGGGCTTTGGGCTGGATTCGGGGCGGGGAGGGGGCCTTGTTAGCGAGCGAGGCGGCCGTGAGGGCCGCCTCGCTGTGACGTTTTGCGATGCCGCGGGAATTGGCCGCGGCGATCGGCCTAGGCTATTTCGCGAGCTGGAAGAACTTCGCGGCGCCTTCCGGCTGGAGGGTGACGGTCATCTGATCGCCGACCTGGACCGGCGCGGTGCCGAACTCGGCCCAGGAGGGATTGGCGAGGTCGCCGCACCATTCGAGCTTGAATCCCGCTGCGGATGCCGGCCAGGAGATGACAAGGGCATCGCCGGACCAGCCGATCGCCATCTCGGGCTGGGGAACGACGATCGTCGGATCGCTCAGGTCCTGTCCGAGGGCGAGGTAGATGTCGTCGAGCCAGAAACCGCCTCCGCTCGAGAGATTGGAGACCGTCTGCTGCGGAGTGTAGATGAAGAACCGGATGAGGTCGTTGGCGGCCACGCCGTTCCGGAAGCTGAATGTCGTGACGCCGTCGTGCGCGGCTGCGACGGGCGCGGGCGCGTCGTAGGCCTGCACATACATTTGCCAGGTGTCGGCCGTATTATCGATCACGACCCAGACCTTGTACCACATGTCCGAGGCGAATGGATGGACGCTGTTGTGGAGCGTGCCGCCGTCGTAGATCCCGAAATTCCGGGTGCCCAGGTTGCTTCCCGTCTGCCGGAGAATGCGGGTTTCGTAGTAATTGGCCACGGCATAGCCGAAGCAGGGCAGGTCGGAGAGGCCGAGGCTGACGTCGTCGCGGCTCCACGTGGTGGAGGCGCAGCGGAAGAAGAGGGTGCCGGTCTGGCCATCCTTGAGCAAGGCCGGGAACGCCAGCGACTGCTTGGCGGTGGCCAACCGGAGCACCTTGTTCTGCGGGTTGCCGCCCCACGCGGCGCCCGTGGGATCCATCACGACCGAGTCGTTTGCGGTGTCGCCGAATGCGCCGAGCCAGCTGCCCTGGTAGAGAATGGGCGCCAGGGCGCGATTCTCGAAGTTGTCGATCAGGGTGAATCCGGAGGCGGCGTTGGCGAAGACAAGCACCTCGCCGGAGTAGCGATAGAGCCCGTCGTTGTCGGTGACCTTGGCGGTCAGCATATGCGAGCCGGGGGCGGCGTTGGGGATGGTGATGGTGTAGGGCGCGCTGGTGGCTGTGCCGACGAGCGTGCCGCTGTCGAAGAACTCGACCTGGGCCACCGTGCCGTCGGCGTCGGCGGCATCGGCGGTGACGACGATGCTCGAGCGCGCGGTGGCGGCGGTGTTGTTGGCCGGAGCGGTGATGGCGACGGTGGGCGGCGTTTTGCCCCAGTATTTGGCCTGGAGATAGGTCTCGATGTGGGCGACTTCGGCCTCCGAGAGCGTGCGGTCGTAGACGAGCGCCTCGAGGATCTCACCGCGGTAATAGTACCAGGTCGGGTAGATCACGCCGCGGCCGAGGTTGCCGCCGTCCTTGTCGATGCCTGCGGTGGCGGGCTCTTTGCCGGACACCGTGGCGACGATCTGCCCATTGACGTAGAGCCACTCGTCGGCGCCATTCTTGAGCACGATGTTCCGTGTGTAATCCCGGGCGATCGAGGCCGGACGCGTGTAGGCGGGGCCGGGGTAATTGGGGCTGCCGCTTTGCGACACCGTGGTGCCGATGCGCCAGTTGACGGAGTCCTGGAAGACGCCCACGGAGAGCGCGCCCCAGCTCAGCGACTCGCTCCAGAACATGGCGGCGGCGCCTTCGCCGCCGGAGCCGGTGGTCTGCGGGACGGTATTGTTGGCGACCAGGACGATGGTCAGGCCGCTCAGGCCGTCCATGGGCATGCTGAAGGTCATGTGATCGCTGAAGCCGTCGAAGCTGACCGCAGGCTTGGCGAGGCCGGACGTGACAAGGGTCGGCCGGCTGGCGGCGGCGGATTGGACGGCGTGGCGCTCGTTGCCGGATTGGTCGGCCCACTTCGACACCAGGTTGTCGGAGGCGGTGATGCCGGCGTCGGCCTTGTACCAGAGGCCGAGCCCATCGAGAACGGGGCCGTCGGTCGGATTCGGAAAGTTGACGCGCGCGACGACGCGTTCGGAGAGCGTATAGGCGCCCTTGTTATCGGTGGCCTTGGCAGTCAGCCCGTAGGCGCCGCTGCCCACGTTGTTCCAGGCGGCGGTGAAGGGTGCGGTGGTGTCGGTGGCGATCAGCTCGCCATCGACGAAGAACTCGACCTGGGCGATGCTGCCGTCATCCGTGGCATCGGCGGCGATGGTGATGCTGGCGGGCGGGTTGAACGAGGCGCCGGCGGCCGGGCTGGTGATGGCGACGGCCGGGGGCTGGTTGGCCAGGTGTTTTTGATGGAGATAGGTCTCGACCGCCTGCCGGTCCGCGTCGGAGAGGGCGGTGGTGTAGACGAGGACCTCGAGGAGATCGCCGTTGTACCATGCGCTCGAGGTTCGGGGGCTGCGTCCGAGCCAGGCAGCGTCGCCGACGCCGGCCAGCGGGAAGCTCTTATCCGAGATCTGCGCGGCCATCGATCGGTCGATATAGAGCGTTTCGACATCGGCGTTCTTCATCAGGGTGGTGATGGTGTATTTGTTGCCGATGGAGGCGGGCCGCGGGTAGCGATGCAGGTTGTTCTGGGCGACGGTGGTCCCGAACCGCCAGTTCACGTTGGTCTGGAACGGGCTCAGGAACACATAGCCCCAGCTGGCGAATTCGGTCCAGCAGATGGCGGGGCTGTCGTAGATGGAAGTGCCGCCGTTCTGGGTGGCGGAGTTGTTGTTGCCGACCAGGAAGATCGTGATGCCCTCGAGCCCGTTGATGGGCATGTTGAACGAGAGGCCGTCGTTGCTGCCATCGAATCGGACCACCGGCAGGCCGAGGGCCGAGGTCGCCACGATCGGCCGATAGGAGCTGGTGCCTTGAGCGGCGTGGTGCCCTTGGCCCGATTGGTCGGCCCATTCGGAGACCGCGCCGTTGACGGCCGTGATTCCAGCGTCGGCTTTGAGCCAGAGGCCCAGGCCGCTGAGCACGGGGCCGTCGGCGGGATTGGCCCAGTTGACGAGCGCCATGACGCGCTCGGAGAAGGAGTAGGCGCCGCTGTTGTCGGTGGCCTTGGCCGTCAGCGAATACGGGCCCGCGGCGACATTGTTCCACTCGACGCTGTAAGGGGCGGTGGTGTCGCTGCCGACGAGCGCGCCGTCGACGTAGAAGTCGACCTGGGCGATGCTGCCGTCATCGGCAGCGTCGGCGGTGATGGTGATGTTGGCGGGGGCGACCAGCCAGGCGCCGGGGGCGGGGCTGGTGATGGCGACGGTCGGGGGCTGAGCGGCGAAGTATTTGTCATGGAGGTACTGCTCGATAGCGAGCCGGTCGGCCTCGGAAAGGGCGGCCGTATAGACGAGGACCTCGAGAATATCGCCGTTGAAATAGCTGGTGGTGGCGCGGCCGAGATAGCCGCTGTCGGAGGCGCCGGCCAGCGGGTAGAGGGTGTCATCGAGCTGCATGGCCCAGGCCCCGTCGACGTAGAGGGCCTCGACATTGGCGGCCTTGATCAGGGTGGCGATCGAGCACTTGGCGCCGATGGAGGCGGGCCGGGCGTAGCGCGGGGCGTATTGCTGGGAGGTGCCGAAGCGCCAGTTGACATTGGTCTGGAAGGGGCCCAGGTAGGTCCAGCCCCAGCTGCCGGTTTCATTCCAGAAGATGGCGGGCGAGTTGGAGCAGGCGGGCCCGCCGTTCTGAGCGGCGGAAGCGCTGCTGGTCACCAGAACGATGGAGAGGTTCGCCAGCCCGTTGATGGGGACGTTGAACGAGAGGAAATCGTTGGCGCCGTCGAATCGGATGCCCGGGTTGCCGGTGCTGGCGGTGACCAGGGTCGGCTGGTAGGAGGCGTTGGTCTGGATGGCGTCGCGCCCCTGGCCGGATTGATCGGCCCAGGAGGAGACGGCGCCTGCGTCGGAGGCGACGCCGGCATCGGCTTTGAGCCAGAGGGCCAGGTTGCTGGTGGGAACGGCGGCGCCCGCGAGCCATTGGCCGAGGGCTGCCAGGCCGGCCAGACAGCCGGCCCATCTTCGAATGGTGGATTGGATTTTCATCGGATTGATTGAGTTGTTTTGAATCGAGATCGTCTTGGATCGGGATCGAATTTACGTGGTTGAACCGCGCGATGGAAACGGAGCCGGCATGGCGTTTGCCCTGAAGCCCGGCCTGCTTACTTCTTTTTCGCCGTGGTCCGCTCGTTGAGCCAGGGCATGTCGATGGGCGAGCTTCCGCCGCTGGCGTAGCGGACGTTTTTAATCACGGGTTTGAGGACGACCGGATCGCGCCATCGATGGATTTCCGCATGGCCATCGGCGAAGCTCAATCCGCCGGAGCCGCCGTGGTAGCTGGCCGGGCAATCGATCATGACGGTGGGCTGGTGGGGGTAGGTGCCGAAAAAGGCGTCGTTGATGCTGTCCTCCCGCTCGTCGAGGATGACCCAGAGGTTGCACGGCTGGGGATCGGTGATGTCGCTCAGCTTCTTGTAGCGGTTGTAGTCCGACCGCGTGAAATCGTCGAATCCGCTGCCGACGACGTAGGCGTTCATGGCGACGCTGCGGACGCGGGGATGCTCGGCGCCGCCGATATTGACGCTGCTGCGATCGCCAGGGCATTTGTAGATGCCGACGTTTTTGGTGTAGGGGCCCAGGCAGGACTTCATGAGCAAGACCAGGTTGGTGTTGTCCCGGTTGTTGCCGTTGAAATCGAGCATGCCATCGACCCATCCGCTGCCCTTCTGGCCCATCTCGTTGGCCCCCCACCGGTTGTTGGGCGGGAGCACGCCCATGTTATCGTCGGCGTACATCATCCAGGCGACCATGAGCTGCTTGAGGTTGTTCATGCACATGATGCTGTGGGCCTTGGTCTTGGCACGGGACAATGCCGGCAGCAGCATGCCTGCCAGGATCGCGATAATGGCGATCACGACCAGGAGTTCGATCAGGGTGAATGCCGGGCGCGAGCGGGCTGCCGGGCGTTGCATCAGAATTTTCATTTCAATGTCAAATAATAGCAGGATCCGCGCCAGAAATAGCACGACCTCGAGGCGAATCCACCCCAAGATACACGAAACAATGGATCTGGCTAGCTCCCCAAATGGGGAGTTTTCGATGCGTGGTATTTGAGGGCGGCCTGGGTGCGCGAATGGACATGGAGCTTGCTGTAGATATGCTTGAGGTGCCAGCGGACGGCATCGACGCTGACGCTGAGCCGGCTGGCGATCCGTTTGTTGTCGAAACCCTCGGCGAGCAGCTCGAGGACCTCCTTTTCCCGCGGGGAGAGCTGCTCGACGGCCGACGCGGCGGAGCCGGGCTGGCGGAAATGGGCGATCACCTTTCGGGCGATCTCCGCGCTCATGGGCGCGCCGCCCTGGCAGGCCTCGCGGATGGCGGCGACGATCTGCTCCGGAGCCGAGCGCTTGAGCAGGTAGCCCGACGCCCCGGCCCGCAAGGCCGCGAAGATCCGATCGGGATCCTCGTAAACGGTGACCATGATGATCTGCGTGTCGGGGAGCCGCTCCATCAGGCGTTCGGCGCACTCGACGCCGGACATGTGGGGAAGCTGGATATCGAGGAGGAGGACGTCGGGCTTGAGGGCGGGGGCTTTCTGCAGCCCTTCCTCGGCGGCGCCCCATGCGCCGACGCACTGGCAGTCATCCGCCATGCCGACGATGGTTTCGAGGCTCTGTCGGACGGTCGGGTTGTCCTCGATGATGGCGACGCGGATCATGGCGATGGCTGGGGGGGGAGAGGGAGGTGGAACGACACGGTGGCGCCCTGGCCGGGGGCGCTATGGATCTGGCATTGCCCGCCGAGGGCGGCCATGCGGGCCCGCATGTTCGAGAGCCCCTGCATGCCGCCCGCGAGGGGGGCGTTATCGAGGCCGCATCCGTTGTCGGCCACGGAGACAATGAGATCCCCGCCCTCGACGGCAATGCGGAGCCGCACCTCGGTGGCGCGGGCATGGCGGACGACATTGTTGAGGGCCTCCTTGAGAGCGAGGAAGAGGCTGTGGCGAACGGTGGATTCGACGGGCGAGCCCGGAAGCGCATCGGAGATTTCGAGTCGGCATTCCAGGGAAGCGAGGCCCAGGAAGCGCTGCGCGTAGAGCGAGAAGTAGCCCGCCAGGCTGGAGACGGTGTCGTATTTCGGGTTCACGGCCCACACGATGGCGTCCAGGGTGGTGACGAGCTGCCGGGCGCGCTCGGTGAGCTGCTGCAGGAAGCCGGACTTCCTGCCGGGATCGAGGCCGGGATCGCTGGCCAGAGAGCCGAGCATGCTGATTTCGGTCAGGCCGCCGCCCAGGTCGTCATGAAGATCCCGAGCCAGGCGGCTGCGCTCCCGTTCGATGGCGCGCTGCTGTTCGACGCGCTGGCGGGCCTGGATCTGCTCGGCCAGGAGGCGCGTGCGCTCCTCGACCTGCCTGCGCAGCACGCCGATCCACGTCAGCGCGATCAGGAGCACCGAGGCCAGAGCGGCGAGCACGGCCAACAGCCGCCGCGGGGTCCACCAGGATGGCCGCGCCAGGACCTCGAGATCGGCCGGCGAGCGCAGGGCGATCGAGAAGCGCTCGATGTCGCGCCCGGCGGCCCAGTCGCCGCCTTCGCCCACATACACGCCTGTCACAGCGACCTGGCTGCCGATGGGGATCGGAGGCAGGGCGCCCATGTTGGTGCTCAGGTGCGCCGTATGCACGTAGGGGCCGGCGCGCAGCTCGAGCACCTGGCTGCCGCGATCGCGCCGGACGTTGACCAGCGACGATTCCACCCGGACGAGGGTGGCATTGTGTGCGCCGCTGAGCAGGTTGGTCTCGGTCAGGGTTCGAGGGGAGGGCAGGGGGCCGGCATCCTGCAGGCGGACCCAGGCCTCATGGAGGGCGGGGGATGCCCCGCTGAGATCGAGGATGCCCACGACATCGGCATGGGCGCCCGGAGGCAGAGTGGCCGGGCTCTTGGGGTAGAACCGGAGCCCGTGGGCGCCGTCCATGAGGCAGAACAACCCCGGCCTCGCAAAGACGATCTGGCCCGAGACCTTGGTCCGCTGAAAAGGGCTGGCCTGAGGATCGAACGATCGCAGTCCGGCCACAGGACGGGCCTCGAGGGCGAAGGGATCGGCAGGCGCGGGCCGGTCGACGGTGATGGAGGGATGGATCATGCGGATCTTGCCGCTGCTGACCAGGCCCGTGACGCGGTCGTAGACGGCCAGCATGCAGCCTCGAACGCGCACCAGGCACTCTTCGAAACGCCTCCACTCGGCGGCGGTTCGGCTGCCCAGGTCGATCTCGATGGAGCCAATCCGGGTGAGGATCCGAACCCCCTGGCCGTCGATCCGGGTCACCAGGCCTTCGATTTCCACATACTGCGAATCGAGGCTGCCGTTCAGAATCTGGTCGAGCGCGGGCCGGACGGGCTCCGGGAGGTGGCCCAGGCCCAGGCGCACGACCTTGTCGGCGCTGATCATCGGGGCGAATGCGCCCGATCGGGTGAAGCCGTGGATCCGGCAGAGATCGCCGATTTGCAGCAGGCTATGCCGGCTGCTCAAGGGGATGGCCAGGTAGATTCCCTGGTCGGAATCCTGGATGACCAGGTTGGGCCCGTTCCCGAAAAGAGCGGTCACGACGCCCTCGACTCGAACGGGGTATCTGCGGTCGGCGTCTTCCTGGCTGAGGCTGCGGACCTGGCGGATCGTGGTCAGGGTTGGCAGCGGAGTGCCGGCGTCATCGGGCGCCGGCAGGGGGAGGAGATGGGCTTCCTTGAGCTGGCCGGGCGCGCCCAGATCGGTTCGCGCGATGACTTCGACCTGGCGTCCGGCAATGCCGGACACGGATCGGGCACACTCGATGGCGGCGCGGCCGGTCGCATCTTCGAGGAGGATCGTGCGGCCGGCCTCGACGGATTGGACCGTGCCGCGCAATCGGACGGCTGCGGTTGCGCGGTTGAGCTCGGCGATGGGGGTGAGGGGCCGATGGCGCCAGGGGCCGGGCGCGATCTCGAGCAGCTGCACCTGGCGGCCGGTGGGGGCCTGGAGCGCGCCCGCGATCGGGGGGCGATCGGGCGGGCCGATTCCCATGCAGATGCCAGCGGCTCGGATCCGGCTGCCGAGCAGCAGATCGGCGGGGCAGCCCGCGGCGTCGACGATCTCGAGCAGGAGGCGGTCCTCGCCGGACGCCAGCTCCAGGCGCAGGGATTCAAAATCTTCATGGACCATTGTGACCTGCCCCTCGATCTCGGACCATGCGAACCGATCGGGCCCGGCCAGCGGTTGTCCGACCGCCAGCCGGCGCGGCGCGGGCGGGGCCTCCTGGCCCAGCCGGACCAGGCGCAGCTGGGAGTCGTCGACGCAGAGGATAGCGCCGTCGTCGGATTCGACCCAGAAGGTGTAGACGCCCGCAGCCGGGATGCGCAGATGTCCGCAGAACTCGAGGCCGACCCTCTCGATCCGAGTGGCTCGCTCGACGTCGAAACTCGCGCTCACTCCCGAGGCGGCGGCCGGCAGGCGGCTGAAATCGGGCAGGAATCCCCACTCGCCTTCCCAGCATTGCCAGGCAAGGCCGGGGAGGAGGCGAGGCTGGTCCGGTGTCGAGGATGCGTCCCGGTGGAACAGGGCGGCTTCGGGGATGGGCTGGCGGGGCAGGCCCGGGCCTTCGTAAGAAACGCGGAGCAGGCCCCTTCCCTGGCTGTTGAACCAGCGGAGCCGGATCGACGGGAGGCCCGGCTCGAGGCGGATCGACGCGGACGCTTCGATCGGGTCGTGGAGGCGGTCGTTATCCACCAGCAGCGGCGGCACCAGGGCGGATCCGAGGCCGCTGCGCTGCGCGCTGCACTCGCCTTCGATCCGGAGCCGCTGTCCCTCGAATGCGGGCGGGGCATCGGCGCCGGGCCGGACAGGCACCGCGCCGGTGGCGTCCGCAAGGATGAACCGGTTCGAGCACGGATCGGCCCAGCAGACGACGCCTTCGATCCGGATCGATCGCCGGCCGTGCTGGCCATCGCCAGCGAACAGGTGGAATTGCGCGATGTTGGTCAGGACAGGCTGGGCGGGCGGGGCCGGGGCGATCGGGGCATCCGCCAGCGTGCAGGGACCGCCGGTTGCCAGCGCGAGCCCTGCCACCCAGTAAAGCGTCCATGTCTTGCCACGGGAACACATGCAGACCTGATGGCATCGAGAACCGTTTCAGGGAATTCTAGGGATCGCCCATCCCATGTGCAACGTTCAAGTGCCGGCGCAGGAACTCGAACGTGCCGGCACCGTGGATCCGATGGGGTCCGTCGAAGTGCTCCAGAACTGCGCGCGTGACAAACACAATTGCATTGGCCACTATCATTGCGCAATGGACGAGGAAAAAAGCCGGCGGCGCAGCTTTCATTCGCCCTGGGCCAGGCAAGGCCATACCCGCTCCATTGAAAGTGGCCGATTATGGAAACGGTTCTCTGCATTTGTTTAGGCATCGGCCTGAGCGCGGCGTGCGGATTCCGCGTGTTCGTGCCGATGCTCGTGATGAGCATCGCCTCGCTGGCGGGCCACCTCTCGTTTTCCCCCGAGTTTCAATGGATCGGGACGTATCCGGCGCTGATCTTGTTCTCGGTGGCGACGGCGGCCGAGGTGGCGGGATATTACGTCCCGTGGGTGGATCACGCGCTGGACGTGATCGCCACGCCGGCGGCGATTGTGGCGGGTGTGATTGTGAGCGCGGCCATTTTCACGGGGATGAGCCCGCTGTTGAAGTGGCCTCTGGCGATCATTGCGGGCGGCGGGGTGGCGGGGCTGGTGCAGGGGGCGACGGTTATGACGCGAACGGCGGCGCTGGCGGGCAGCGGCGGCTTGGCCAATCCGGTTGTCGCGACCATGGAGCTGGGGGGTGCCGTCGCATCGTCCATCGGGGCGATTGTGGCGCCGCTTCTGTTCGCGGCCATTCTGGCGATTGGCTTGGCCCTGGCGGGGCGGAAGCTATGGCGGTGGCGCCAATCCCGGGCATCGGCGGCGATGCCAGGCGGCGCCTGGGCTGCGGAAAACGACAGCACAACGAAATCATCGGCAGCAATCAATCATCCAACAACATGAGAACGCAACGCAATCGATTCCAATGGCAAGAGGCCGGGATCCGGCCGCGGCTGGCGATGCTGGCACTGCTTGTTTCCGCTGCCTGGTCCCTCCAGGGCGAGAACGTGTTCGTCACCAGCTACAAAGGCACCGCGGCCACAGAGGATGTGACTCCCTGTCCCCCGTCGTGCACAACGGGTGCGTCGATCTCGGGCGCAAGCACGGCATCCGCCTCGACCGCCACGCCCACGCCGGTCATTCCGGCCAGCGGACGGCGAGTGGTGTTCGGCAATGCCGCCGGTGCCACCTGGAGCGTGACCCCGACGGACACTGTCCTCACACCGAAAGACAGCGCCACGGGCTACACCTTCACCTCGCTGCAGCACATCGGCGTCTACAAGATCTACGTGACCAAGGGACAATCGGGCAATGCCTCGCCGGACATTCTGGTGAGCATGGCGGCCACCGGCGGCGACCTGGCCGACACCAATGGCCAGCCCGCCGCCTCGATCACCCTGGACCTGTTTCAAGAAAGCAAGCCAAACCATGTCTGGGTCCACGTGGGTTACATCACCAATTCGGTCCCGAGCCCTACCCTGACCTTCACGCATACCAGCGGCACGATCGCATCCACGGGCGGGCGTTGGTACATGGATGCGGTCTGGTTCGAATTCCAGGATCCCTGCACGGGAGTGGCGACCGAGGTCGGCATCGCCGGCCCCCTCGCGCAGGGGCAGACCGTCGTCAATGTCACTGGCGTCGTCGAGGGCGCCACCCAAGTGGTGGTGTATGCGGATGGATCGCAAATTGGCCAGACGACCTCGGCGGGGTTTGCCGCCGGCACGGTCCCGGTGTCGGTGACTCCACTCGTCAAGGGCGCCTCGATCACCGCCAAGCAAGTCAAGGGCGCCTGCTCCGGCACGCCGCCCGGCACCGGCCCGGTGGTCGGCGGCGGCCCGAATTCCAAGCTGAGCGCATTTCTTAGCTGCTGGAAGAACGCCAATCTGGCCGGGCCCATCGGCGCCGAGACGACTTCCGGTCTCACCGAAAACTATTTTATCAACGCCACCGCATTGCGGTCCGCATTCGGCACCGCTCCCGTTGGTGGACGCGAGCTGAATCCCGACGCCTGCTGGAAATTGGCGATCTTCGATCATGCGAGCGATCCGACGATGTATGCCGGCACCGCCACGGTCTTCACCAATCCTGACCGGTTCTGCGCTCTCGAGGGATTGGTGTTCGCGATCGAGACCAACGACAGCGGGCCGTACGACATCTATGTGGATTCGATCATGAACGGGGACGTCGTGGTCGAGGGTTTCGAGGGGTACGAGCCGGACACGATCCAGACATTCACCGCGCCGAATCAGGCCGCCTCGCCCAGCGCAAGCTCGACCTATGTGTCGGCCCCTAATTCAAGCCTGGTCAGCACCAATTACGCCTTTGACGGGACCAACTCGTGCCGGATCCAGTGGCAGTGGGTGGACGGCAACAATATCCGTTGGGCGCACGTCCTGGCCAACGCCGATTCGGGCAAGCATTATCCTCAGCTCGATTTGTCGAAGCAGATCACCGTCCGCTACCTGGTGCTTCCCGCGGGGGTTGCGAAGGATCACAAGTTCTCGGGCACCGTCGGCCCCATCACCGGTCATGCCCCGGCCTACGCGACCGGGAGCAATTACCTGAGCGTGGCGGTCAGCGGCCCCGGGCCATATACCTTCCAATGGAGCTGGAATGGGAGCGTGATCGCCGATGCCACATCGTCCGGCCTCGGCATCGGAACTTACGGCCTGAGCGCGTTTGACGATGGCGCTTACAGCGTCGCGGTCAGCGATGGCGTGTGCACGGAAACACGGAGCGCCACCGTGACGGTAGTCGATCCCATTCCCAGCATTACCAACCAGCCAGCCCACGCCGTGGTCGCAGAGGGCAGCACGGTCAATGCGATGACGGTCGGCGCCGACGGCCACGTCCCATACGGCTATCCCCTCTACTACCAATGGCGATTCAATGGCAATGACATCCTCGGCCAGTTTACCGAAACCCTGCAGATCGCCAATGCGCAGCGGAGCAACGTCGGCATCTACGACGTGGTCGTTTTCAATGCCTACGGGTCGGTCACGAGCATCGTACAGACGCTGGCCGTCGTGCCCGCCGGGATCACCGCCGGCACCGGAACAGGTCTGCGGGGCGACTACTGGAGCACGCACGATTCCACCAACGCATTTGCCGGGTCGCCAGCCCTGACTCGCACCGATCCCATCGTGGATTTCGATTGGAGTGAGAATGCGCCCGGCGCGGGAGTGTCCGCGGAGTATTTCACGGCCCGGTGGACCGGCGAGGTGCAGGCGCTCGGAACGGACACCTACACGTTCTCCACGATCAGCGACGATGGCGTCCGCCTCTGGGTGAACGGACAGAACCTCGTCGATAACTGGACCTTGCATGGACCCACGACCAACAGCGCCACCATCACGCTCACCGGCGCCGAGAAATACCCCATCCAGATGGAGTTTTTCGAACAAACCGGCGGAGCGGTCGCCAAGCTGTATTGGTCCAGCCAGAGCGGATCGATCGGATTCGAGCCGGTGCCAACGTCGCAACTCTATCCCGCAGCGGCGCCGCCCGTCCCCGTGTTCCGCTACGCGCTCGTGTCCGGCACCAACCTGGTGTTCACCTGGGGGCCTGGCAGCGCGAATGTCGTCTGGGCGTCGGACGTCGCCGGCCCTTACACCAATGTGATCTACAGCGGCATCAGCCCCTGCACCGTCCCGGTTGGCGCCGAGCCAGCCCGGTTCTTCCGACTGGAGGTCCGATAATCGGCGCATCGCTCTGCTTGCCCCCCTGCATGCCTCTCGCGGGGGGGGCAAGCGGGCGGGATCGAAGGCTTTGCGCGTGACATTTCGGCTCGCAGGATGCATGCTGGAACATGATGGGCGAAGCCGAAAAGCGATTCACCCTTATGCCGCTGGCGTCCCCCGGCCAGGAGGGGCGCAAGAGGCAGTCTCTTGCCGTTTTGAACCCAACTCCTCCCAACAACGCACCTATGAAACACCAGTTCGAGATTCGGCGAAAGATCCTGATAATCCTGTGCGGCCTGGCCATGGCGGCCTCCACCAGCTTGGGCCTGGCGCAGATCACGAACAACCCGAATGCGTTCAACGACGACGCCAGCGACAATTCCTGGGCTCAGTGGTCGGGTTGGGGCGTCACGTTTTCGAATGTGGTCTGGGACGCGACACGCGATGCCAGCAATAACCCCGCATCGGGATCGCTGCGCGCGGAGATCCCGTTCGTGGGGGCATCGAACGAGCAATTCGCGTTGTTTGGCACGTTTGGGAACCAATCCTATGCCGACTTCAGCATTCATCTCAACGGCCTGCTCTACACCAATCTGAGCTTCGACATCCGGATCGATCCGAGCACGCTGCCGACGGTCAACAACAACTACGGGACGCTGGAGGTTGGTTTCGCGACGCCGAGCTGGGGCCAGGTCTGGATCGGCAGCCGCGCGCTCACGCTCTCGGCCACGAACTGGACGCATGTCGTTCTGCCGATCAACCCGACGCTGGCGGGGCTCAATGACGTGGTGGGCATCGTCTTCAAGCTTTGGTCGAACGGGGCCTACACCCACACGCTGACGTTCAATCTCGACAACGTGTGGGCCGAGCCACTGCCGAGCGACGCCCCGCCTCCGCCGCCTCCGACCATGTCTCTGCTTAGCACCACGCCGGGGCTGCAGTTCATCTCGACCACGGCCGGCGGCGGCAGCGCGCGCTACAGCATACGCTCCGCTGCGCCCAACTGCTCGTGGATCGGCTCATCGACGCCGACAACCTACGAGGTGACCATCAAGGATTATCCGCGGCCCTATGCGTCCTATCCGTATTTCCAAACGCACATGTTCCTGATCCCGGCCGGCAGCCTGCCGTACGGGACCGGAGACAGCTCGCCCGACTGGAATTCGACCAACCTCATCTTCGTTCATATCCAGAACAACCCCAACGGCAGCGCCTACGCGCGATTCATGTACAAGACCAACGTGGCGGGAGGCGGCTGGGGATCGAACCCGCAGCAAGTGTGGGGGCAAAACACCATCGCCGCGCTCAGCAGCCCGTCGATCTTGGGGACGTGGAGCCTGTCGTTCTCGAACAACACCCAGGCGACGCTGGCCGGGCCCGGGGGCGTGTCCACGAACTTCACCCTGCCCGCGGCTGCGCTCCCGTGGTTTACGGATGCAGCCGGCACCTACTTCTACCTGGGCATGCAGCCCAACGGCTCGGCCAATGTCGGCCAGAGCTCCGTGATCGGCGAGGTCAAGATCACCGGGGCGGTGGATGGAGCCGGGAGCCCGGCGGCGGACATCGACGATGCATTTCCGTATCCGCCGCTGGACAGCTCGATATGGGGTGTGGCGGCCAGCGATGCCAACGGCATTCAGGTGATCGGCTGGGACACGCCTTACTGGCTGGTCTGGACCGTTCCGGACACGGATTACACGCTCGAGTACAACCAGAACTATGCCGATCCGGGCGCCTGGTATGACCCGATGCTGACGGCGATCCACCTGGGCGCTCTCAAGCGAGTCCTGGTTCCCATCTGGATGTCCGAGCTTCCGAGCGGCTATTTCCGCCTGACCAATGCCGTCACCGGATCGAACTCGATCAATACCGTCGGCTACAAGCGGTTCGACCTCGCCCAGGGGAGCGCGCCGGTCTCGATCCCCATGATGAAGATGGCTTCCTACCAGATCGGGGAGGTGATCCGCATGGCGCCCGCCAGCGCGCAGGTGGTGACTCCAGCCGCAACCAATAGCTTCACCGCCGCCGGGCAATGGGACGATCCGGCGATGCTGCTGCGGCTTGGATCCGAGTTCCAATTCAACAATCCGGATCCGGCGGTCTGGCCTGTCACATTCGTGGGCGAAGTCGTCACGTCCGCCAAGCCGGTCATCCTGCTCGAGCCGGTCGGAGCGACCGTGAATGCGGGGGACAACGCGCGTCTGACGTCGATGGCTGGCGGCAATCTGCCGCTCAATTACCAGTGGCGGCTGAACGGAGCGAACATCGATGGGGCGACGGACTGCACCTTGACGTTGCTCAGCGTTCAGGCCAGCCAGGCAGGCCCTTACACGGTCGAGGTCAGCAATAGCGCCGGATCGATCGTGAGCACGCAGGCGGTTCTGGTTGTGATCAGTCCGGCTGCCCAACTGGGGGCGCCAGCCCTGGCCGATGGGGTTTTCAGCTTCACGGTTGATGGTGTCGCCGGACACGCTTATGTGGTCGAGGCGGCTGCAGACCTGAGCGGGACGAACTGGATTCCCGTGGCCACCAACCAGGCTCCGTTCACCTTCAGCGAGCCGATCCGGCCAGCCGAGAACCGGTTCTTCCGGGTGACCGACTGAAACGGCCTCCTCTTCCCTCCCCCCGGCTCATGTCTCGCGGGGGAGGGGAGGGCGGACCGGGCAGGAGCCGAAGCCGTCTGCGATCGGTCTTCGGTCGGCGTCCATTCGCACCCAGGGGCTTCGCTCGCAACCAGAGAGCGCCCGGGTCCAGGCGTCGTGCGCCCCGAACGGGACCGCGTGCGGAAAGAGTTGATCTGGGCGGCCTTTGGTGGCAATCTCATGCCCACCATGAACACAATTCCACCCCGAATGGCTGCATCGCATAATTCACCAGCGATCCGTTCGCACACGGCGCCCCCGATGCCCCAGACAGGCATCCCGCGCCGCCACTTTTTGCGCCTGGGCTCGGTGGCGCTGACCGCGACCGTGATGTTCCCGTGGCGGCACCTGGAGGCTCTGGCCCAAGGGGCGGCCGCGCCCGCCGGCGGCCCGGACATGAGATTGGGCGCCGTCGATCTGACCGTGCAGCCGATTTTGATGCACGACAGGCCGCAGCGCGTCGAGGGCCGGAGCTGGCGGAATTGGGGCGGGCTTCAGACGCCGGAGCTGGTGGACGAAGAGGCCGCGCGGATCGAGGGCGAGCTGCAGCGCCTGAGCCGCGGTGCCGGCTTCGGGCTCCGTCTGCTGCCGCTGGCCCGGGTCACCAGCCCCGCCCAGACCGAGCCGTTGAAAGGATCGGCGGCCGACGTGCTGTTGATCTACGCGGCCGGCGCGGGCACGGACACGCTGAACGCTCTGGCCGGCCTGGGCAAACAAATGGTCATTTTCGTCCGATACAAGTCCGGCCCCTACTACCTCTGGCACGAGATCGTCGATTCGCGGTTCCTGCGCAGCCACACGGACACCATCCAGCAGAAGCAGGCGGGCATCGACGACGTGGTGGTGGATGACATGGAGCAGGTGCGGTGGCGGCTCCAGGCCCTTTACGGGCTGAGGAACACCGTGGGCCGCCGCATCGTGTGCGTGGGCGGCCCGGGCGGCTGGTCTTGGCCCACGGCGCCGGAGCTGGCCCGCGCGCGGTTCCAGCTCGACATGATCGACCTGCCTATTCCGGAGTTGAGCGCCCTGATCGAGGCCGGCCGGAAGAACGAGGCGCTCATGGAGAAATGCCAGCGCCTGGCCCGGAGTTACATCGACGCCGAGGGCGTCAAGCTGGTGACCACCGAGAAGGCGGTGCGCGAGGCATTCCTGCTGCAGCAGCTGTTCTACCAGCAGATGGCCAAGTCCGACGCCTTTGCCGTGACCGTGCGCGGCTGCATGAACAGCTACGCCGGCATCATGCCCTGCATGACCCTTACCCTCGTCAACGACGAAGGCTACATGGCCTACTGCGAGGGCGATTTCGTCACCATCCCGTCCGGCATCCTCCTGCATTTCATCTGCGGCAAACCCACGTATTTCTGCAACCCGACCTGGCCGCATCAGGGGAAGATGATGTTCGCGCATTGCACAGCCCCGCGCCGCATGGACGGCAAGACGCTCGCGCCGGTCGAGCTGGTCACGCATTACGAGTCCGACCACGGCGCCGCCACGCACATCCGGTTCCCCCAAGGCCAGCTCCTCACGATCCTCAAGCCCGATTTCGAAGCCAAAAACTGGCTCGCGATGACCGGGCGGATCCTGGACAATCCCTATCCCGACACGTGCCGCGCGCAGGTCGAGGTCGCGCTCCATGCGGACACGCAGGAGGTCATCCGCAACATGCGCGGATTCCATTGCATGCTCGCCTACGGCGATTACACGCGCGAGATCGCCTACGCCGCAAACAAGGTCGGCATCCAGGTCCAGGTGCTCAAAGGCTGAGCCGGCGCCGTCGAATCAACCGTGAACGATCCATCCGCCCGACATCGGGCGCAGCCCGTTACCAACAACGTGTGAAGGCCAGGCGATGAAACTGCTGCGAATATTGCGAGTCGACTTTCTGCCGCACAGCGCGGATGCCGCGCTGCTGATCCTGCGGCTGTGGCTGGGGCTCTCCATGCTCCTCCTGCACGGCTGGAGCAAGCTGGCCGGCTTCGCGGAGATGGCCGGCAAATTCCCGGATCCGCTCGGGGTGGGCTCGAGGGCGAGCCTGGGGCTCGCGGTGTTCGGGGAGGTGGTCTGCTCCGTCCTGCTGATCTTCGGGCTCTTTCACCGCCTGGCCGCGCTTGCGCTCGCCTCCACCATGGCGACCGCCTTTTTTCTCGTGCACCAGGGTGTTCTGACCGGATCCAAGAGCGGCGAGCTCGCGTTCGTCTACCTGGCGGGCTTTGTGACGCTGCTTGTGGCTGGGGCGGGACGCTTTTCCATCGATGCGAAGACGGGCGGCCCCTCGCGCGCCTAATCCCCTCTGGCATTCTCGAAAAATCTGGTACGGGGTGAACAAGGGGGAGCCCGGCATCTCGGGTGAAGGCACGGGCTGCTACAACACCCTGGCGATCTCGGACGACGGCTGCCAGACGTGGAAAGAGATTGCCTATTTTTTGAGGCATCCCTTGCTGAGGTCAGCCCAGGGGAGCTGCTGGCCTGCTTCCGCACCACAGCCGAACAGCACATAACCCGCAGCAGCAATGGCGGCAGGAGCTGGAGCGCGCCCATTCCATTTACCGCCCATCCCAATGCCAGAAATGCCAAAGGGCGAATTTCAATAACAGGGCTGCGCTGGCAAACGAGGAGGGTTCCGGAACCACTTCGATCCTGTAGCCCACTTGGCCCGGCTTACCGCTGAATCAAACCCGCGATGGCTTGGCCATCCGGACCGACGATCCGGGCGCGCGCCGACCAGCCGCCAGCGCCCTGGGTGATCTTGAGGAGGAGCTCGTTCGAGCCTTTGGCCAGGCGGATGGGCGCCTGATCCTGATCCGCCACGTCGCCGCGGTCGACGTTGTTGGCATGGACAAGCTTGCCGTTGAGCCAGGCCTTGACGCCGTCGTCGCTGCCCAGAAGCAGGATCGCGTCCGCATCCTCCGGCGCGATCAGCTCCGCCTTGAGATACGCCGCGCAGTCCACCTGGCCGGGAAAGAGGGCCGCCAGATTGACCTGGTCGGCGGGCGGGACCGCCAGCCATCGGACGGGCTCGCCCGGGTTCTCGGGGCCGAACGGGATGTCGAAGATGGCGAGCGCGCCCGCAACGCCGGGCCTGCGATAGGGGCCGCAGACGAGCCACTCCCGGATGAACGGGCCGGCGAACCCGAGCTTTTGCGCGATCTGGAGGCGGGCGGCCTCGGCCTCGGCCTTGACGGCCGGATCGGCGGCGGCTTTCCGGGCGAGCTCGAGGGTTTGAAGGTTCGGAACGCGCGCCAGGCCGGAAAGCACCCGGCGCTTGTCGTCGACGCTCGAAGCCAGATCGAACGCGGCAGCCAGCGCGTCGGTGCGCTGTCCGATGGCGAGCTCCGCCGATTCTTCAGCGGCGAGACGAAGGATGCCCTGGATCGCCAGGGCGCGCAGGCCGGGATCGGCTGCGCCGCGGGCGGCCTGGATCAGGTCGGGCAGGAGGACGCCATCGCGCGTGTCGCACAGGGCGCGGGCGGCCGCAGCGCGAACACGCCGATCGGGATCGGCCAGCGCGGATCGGAAGGCAGCGCGGAGCCGATCGTCGGCGAACCGCGCGCCGGCGCGCAGGAGGGCCATGCGGACCTCGAGGTCGCCAGCGGCCAGCCCTTGCGCAATCGGCTCTAAATTGGGGCTGGAGCCTCCAGGGAGCCGATCGGACAGCGACTCGAACACGGCGATGACATCCTCGCGTGCGTCGTCGTCGCGGGCTGTCTCGAGGAGCCGGACGAGCTCGGCGATATGGCTGCCGTCGGCCAGATCGCGCAGCGCCTTCAGGGCGGCTTGGCGCGCAGCGGGCTGGCTGCCGGATGCCAGCCGCAGCAGGGCCGGGGCCGCGCTCCGTTCGGCGCGCGCTGCCAGGGCGCGAATCGCTTCAGCTTGAACGGCGGGTGCAGCCCGGCCGAGCTCCGCCACCAAGGCGCCCGCCACGTCGCCGCGGTGGAGCATGACCAGCGCCTGGCGCGCCGCCTTCTGCTCTGTTGCGCCGCCGGATGCCGCCGATTCGGCCAGCAACGGCACGCTGGCGGCGTCGCCGAGCACGCCCAATGCCGCGCAAGCCGCTGGGCGGACGGCGGTGTCGCCGGCCCGCGCGGCGGCCAGCACGGCGGGCAGCGCGGCCGCGTCGCCTCGCTCGCGCATCAGGGCGATCAGCGCGATTTGCAGGGCGGGGGATGCTCGGGGCATAAGGGCTGCAAAGGACCGGGTGGCGCCGGGATCCTGGACCTCGCCCGCCAGCCGCAGCGCGGCGGCCTCGAGCGCCGGGTCCTGGCCTTCGAGCGCGGACAGGATCCGCGCCAGAGTGTCTTGGCCGGAGCATCGGATGAGGCCCGCATAGGCGGCGGCGCGGACGTGATCGCTCTCGGCCGGGGCGCTGAGCAGCGTGTAAACGCGGCTGGCCTCGGCAGCGTTACCGCCGGCGAGGCATTGCTCCGCGCACTCGAGCAGGCCCGCGATCGCGGCCATCCGGACGGCGGGAGCGGCCCGGCGCAGCGCCGATTCGAGGGCGGCCGTCGATCGCGCGCCGCCAATCCGCCCGAGCGCGGCGGCGGCAGCGGCGGCGACGGCGGCGTCCGAGCCGGCCAGGAGCGGCTCGAGCAAGGGCACAGACTGGGGATCGCGCCGCCAGCCCAGCGAATCGATCAAACCGGCTTGGACAAGGCCCGACGTTCGGCCGAGCGCATCTCGAAGAGCCGCGCCCGCCTCCGGGCAGGGCATCGCTTCCAGGGCATACCGCGCTGTGTGGGATGCGCCCTCCTCGCCAAGCAGGGCATCGAGAGCGGGCACGGACCGCGCGGTGCCGATCCGGCGCAGCTCCTGGCAGGCGGCCCATTTCTGCGGCGCCCCGGCCGAGGATTCGAGGATGGCGATCAACGCCTGTTCATCGGCAGCGCGGGCGCCGAGAGCGGGCAGCGCGATCAGGCCGGCCAGGAGAAGGGGGAGATGGGGTTTCATGGGAGGCGGGTTCGGGGATCGCGCTGATCTGTTCACAGCCGCCACGGGGGGCGCGTGCTGTAGGAGCGGAGGCGGTTGGCCTGCTCGTCTCCGATGAACTCGCCCTTGACCGGATCGAGCCGGACGGTCCGGCGCAAGGCCATGGCGATGCCGCCGGCGAGGATGGTGTTCATGGTGCGCACGGCCGCCTCGACGTGGGCGATCGGCTGCCGCCGGGTGCGGACGCAATCGAGGAAATTGCCGGAATGGCTGTCGGACCGCTCGACCCGCGCGTCCGTAGAGCGGATCGGCTCGCGCAGGATCCGATCCGGATCGGCGACGATGCGGGCGCGGTCGACAGCGATCCGGCCTTGGGTGCCGACAAAGCAAGCGCCGCCCTCACCGCCGACCGGCTCGCCCGGAAAGCCGATCGAGTGGACAACGACGCCGTTCGAGAAGCGGATGTGAGTCTGGCCGTCTTCGGGCCGGCCGGCCACGCCGCCCGGATGCGCCGCCCCGGAGGACGCGCCTGCGGCCGGCTCGTAGTCCGCCTCGATCGGGGCGGCGATGTCCGGGTTCACCGTCCACTGGATGAAGTCGTAGTGGTGGGGGCTCCAGTTCAGATCCCCGATGAGCAGGCCGGGCAGGGCATGGCCGGCCTCGCCGCCGAACGGGCGCCAGGGCAGCGGCCCCAGCCACATGTCCCAGTCGAAACCGGCGGGCACAGGACGGGACTCGTTCGAGGTCCAGGCGGACGGGAACAGCGCGCCGGGCTGGCGGTAGGCATAGACTTCCCGGAGCTGGCCGATCCGCCCGTTGCGGACCAGCTCGCAGGCGATCCGGAACTTGCCGTCGTATTCGGAGCGCTGCTGCGTGCCGGCCTGGAACACGCGTCCGAATCGCCGGGCGGTCTCGACCAGGACGCGTCCTTCGCGGAGGGTGATGGCGACGGGCTTCTCGCAATAGACATCCTTGCCTGCGCGCATCGCCAGGATCGACATGGGGGCCGCCCAGTGATAGGGGAGCGCCAGCAACACGGCGTCGATGTCGGGCCGGGCGAGGAGCTCGCGAAAGTCGCTGCAGGCCTCGATGCCGGCGTATTGGGATCGCCCGAGCTTGCGGGCGTACATCTGGCTGGCGCGCTGATGGGCGCTGTCGCGGCGCTCCTTGCGGACATCGCAGACGGCCAGGACCTGGACGTCATTGCGGGCGACGTATCCGCCGGGCACGTAGGTCCAAGCGCCGCCCAGGAGGTGGCCGGCGCCCTGGCCGCCCAAGCCGATAAAGCCCATCGTGATGCGGTCGCTGGGCGCCTTGATGCCCTCGCGGCCCAGGACGGACGAGGGCAGAACGGCCGGAGCGGCAAGGGCGATGCCAAGCGCGGCGGCCCCGCGCCGCAGAAACGCGCGCCGGCCGATTTGGATTGCGGCTGTGTTCATGGTGTCGGGCAGATGCGCTTGAATTCTCAAGCCGGTCCGAGGCGTTCGAGCAGGCGTTCGAGCTCGGCGTCGGTGTTGTAGAAGTGCGGCGAGATTCGGAGATAGCCTTGGCCGGCCCGGTCGTAGCGCAGGGAGGCGGCGATGCCGTCAGCCTCGAGCCGGCTGTGGAGGAGGGGCAGATCTGTGCCGGCGCGATGAACGGAGAGGATGCCGCCGGCGGCGGCGGGGGGTGCATCGGCGTTCAGGACGGACCATCCGCGGCTCTGGAGCTGTCCCTGGAGCCAGGACCGCTTCCGCAGCAGCTCGGCTGCGATGTCGTCGATGCCCGTCTCGATCAGCAGCTCGAGCGCGGCGTGGAGCCCGACGATGCCGAGGAGATTGGCGCTGCCGGCCTCGTAGCGCCGCGCATCGGGCATGAAATCGAGCGTATCCCGCGCGATGTATTGGGGGCAGTGGACGTTGTTCCAGCCGAAGGCGGCGGGGCGGAGATGATCCTGGATCGAGCGCTTGACGTAGAGGATGCCGGCGGCGCAGGGGCCGAGCATCCATTTATGGGCATCGGCGGCCATGAAGTCGACGTGGTCGACGGGGGTGGGAAATGCGCCGAGCGTCTGGATGGCGTCGAGGCAGAAGAGGACGCCGCGCTGGTGGAGGAGGTAGCCGATCGAGGAGATGTCGATTCGATAGCCCGACACAAAATGGCAGGAGGCAAGCGCGACCAGGCGCGTGCGCGGCGTGAGATGCTGCTCGACGATCTCGGGTGTGATGGCTCCGAGGGACGAGGTGCGGATGGGGGCGAGATCGACGCCGGCCTTCGCCAGCGCCATCCATGGGTAGACATTGGACGGGTAATCGTCCGGGTAGAAGAGGATCTGGTCGCCGGGCTTCCATGCCAGCCCCGAGGCGACCTGGCTCAGCCCGGCCGAGGTCGGGCCGACAAACGCAATCTCCTCGGGCGCGGCCCCGATCAGCCGGGCGGCCAGCTCGCGGGTCTGGGGCATCCGGAGGGCGGGCGCGAGAGTCTCCTGGTCGCCCGAGGTGCAAAGCGCCGCGTAGTCGCGGATGGCATCCGATACCCGGCGCGGCAACGGGCAGACGCCGGCATGAGCCAGGAACACCTTCTCGCGCGTCACGGGGAATTCGGATTGGCGCACCGGCTCGAGATCGAGGATTTCGCGCAACGTCATGGGGCGACTGTAGCGGGGATGAAGCGCGGAGGGAAAGCGGAATTGCGGCCGGCTACGGCGCCTGGCGGAGGTCGTCGAGGATGCGGCGGGCGGCGAGGGCGGGGTCGGGCGCGGCGCAGATGGGGCGCCCGATGACGAGCCAGGTTGCGCCCGCATCAAGGGCGGCCCGGGCGCTGAGGGTGCGCTTCTGGTCGCCGGCAGGGTCGGAGCCGGACCGGATGCCGGGCGTGACGAGGACGAACGGCTTGGGCAGGAAGCGGCGCAGTGGCTCGATCTCGAGCGGGGAGCAGACGAGCCCGCGCAGGCCGGCATGGGCGGCGAGCCGGGCCAGGAGCTCGACCTGGGCGGGCAGGGGATGGGGCAGGCCCAGCTCGGCGAGGGCGGCCGGGTCGAGGCTGGTGAGGACGGTGACGCCGAGGATGAGGGGGGGAGGCCGCTGGAGGGCGGCAGCGGTCTGCTGCGCGGAGGTCTCGGCCGCCTGCATCATGGCGCGTCCGCCTCCCGCATGGACGGTGAGCATCTGGACATCGAGCCGGGTGGCTTGGGCGACCGCCTCGGCCACCGTGTGAGGGATGTCATGGAACTTCAGGTCCAGAAAGACCGGCGCGCCCATGGCGCGGAGGCGGTGGACCGCGGCCGGTCCTTCGGCGGCAAAGAGCACGCTGCCGACCTTGAACGCGCCGACGAAGGGCTGGACGCGCTCGGCCAGGCGGAGCGCGGCGTCCAGGGGGACGACATCGAGCGCGGCGATGACGGGATTGATCAAGCTAGCTGCCGTTGGCGATGGGCTCGCCGGTGCTCGAGAGGGCATCGGCGGGCTTGTCCTTTTGGGCGAACGCGAGCTTGTCCTTGGCGAGGGACACCTGGACGGGGAGCCGGGGCTGGAGGTGGCCCTGGAGGAGCTCCTCGGCGAGCGGGTCTTCGAGGTATTGCTCGACAGCGCGGCGCATGGGTCGGGCGCCGTAGGCGGGGTCGTAGCCTTTCTGGATGAGGAAATCGCGGGCGGCGGGATCGAGCTCGAGCCGGAGGCTTCGGGCCTTGAGGCGCTCGCTGAGCTTGGCGACTTCGAGGTCGAGGATGCGGACCAGGTCATCGCGGGTGAGAGAGCGGAACACGATGACATCGTCGAGGCGGTTGAGGAACTCGGGCTTGAAGGTGCGCTTGGCGTCTTCGAGGAGCTTCTCCTTCATCTTCTCGTAGGATGCCTCCTCGGAGGCGGAGGTGAAGCCGATGGTGGTTTGCTTGCGGATGCCCTCGGCCCCGACGTTGGAGGTCAGGAGGATGATGGTGTTCCGGAAATCGACCGAGCGCCCCATGCTATCGGTGAGTTTGCCTTCCTCGAGGATCTGGAGGAGGATGTTCCAGACATCGGGGTGGGCTTTTTCGACCTCATCGAAGAGGACGACGCAATAGGGTTTGCGGCGGACCTGTTCGGTGAGCTGGCCGCCCTCCTCGTAGCCGACGTAGCCGGGAGGGGAGCCGACGAGGCGGGAGACGGTAAACTTCTCCATGTACTCGCTCATGTCGAGCTGAACGAGCGATTTGGAGTCGCCGAACATGGCTTCGGCGAGGGCTTTGGCGAGCAGGGTTTTTCCGACGCCGGTGGGGCCCAGGAGCATGAAAGTGCCGATGGGGCGCCGGGGGTCTTTGAGGTCGGCGCGGGAGCGGCGGAGGGCCTTGCTGATGGCGGCGACGGCCTCCTTCTGCCCGACGACGGTCCGGGCGATCTCGGACTCGATGAGGAGGAGGCGCCGGACCTCGTCCTGCTCCATGCGCTGGAGGGGGATGCCGGTCCATTTGGAGACGACCTGCATCATGTCCTCCTCGTCCACGTGGACGCGCTTTTCCTCGCGGGAGGCGCGCCAGTCGGCGAGGACGGCATCGAGCTTCTCTTTGGCCTGCTTCTCCTGGTCGCGCATGGAGGCAGCCCGCTCGAAGTCCTGGTCTTTGATGGCCTTTTCCTTGCGGGTCTTGATCTCCTCGATGTCGGCCTCGAGGGTTTTGACCTCGGGGGGCCGGGTCATGGCCTTGATGCGGCAGCGGGAGCCGGCTTCATCGAGGACGTCGATGGCCTTGTCGGGGAGGTAGCGGCCGGTGATGAACCGGTCCGAGAGGCGGACGGCGGCCTCGAGGGCGGAATCGGTGAACTCGGCGCGGTGGTGCTGCTCGTATTTGGGGCGGAGGCCGCGAAGGATCTGGATGGCCTCGTCGACCGAGGGGGCCTCGACGCGGACGGTTTGGAAGCGGCGCTCGAGGGCGGCGTCCTTCTCGATGTATTTGCGGTATTCGTTGAGCGTGGTGGCGCCGATGCACTGCATCTCGCCGCGGCTGAGGGCGGGCTTGATGATATTGGAGGCGTCCATGGTGCCCTCGGCGGAGCCGGCGCCGACGATGGTGTGGAGCTCGTCGATGAAGAGGATGACGTTCTTGGAGCGGCGGATCTCATCCATGACGGCCTTGATGCGCTCCTCGAACTGGCCGCGGTATTTGGTGCCGGCGACCATGAGGGCGAGGTCGAGGGTGATGACGCGCCTCTCGCGGAGGAGCTCGGGGACATTGCCGCGGGCGATCTCCTGGGCGAGGCCTTCGACGATGGCGGTCTTGCCGACGCCGGCCTCGCCGAGGAGCACGGGGTTGTTCTTGGTCCGGCGGCAGAGGATCTGGATGACGCGCTCGATCTCGTTCTGGCGGCCGATGACGGGATCCATCTCGCCTTTGCGGGCGATGTCGGTGAGGTCGCGGCCGAAGGCTTTGAGGGCGGGCGTTTTGACCTCGCCTTTTTTCTCGGCCCCCTTCTCGGCGGGCTCGGCGGCAGCGCCTTCCTCGCCGGCGCCGTAGTTGGGATCGAGCTCCTTGAGGATCTCCTGGCGGGCCTGCTCGATATCGACGTCCATCTCCTTGAGGATGTGGGCGCCGACGCCATCGCCTTCGCGGAGGAGGCCGAGGAGGATGTGCTCGGTGCCGACGTAGGTATGGTTGAGGGCTTTGGCTTCCTTGGCGGCGAGGGCGAGGACCTTTTTGACGCGGGGGGTGTAGGGGATGCTGCCGATGACCTTCTGGTCGGGGCCGGTCCCGATGCGTTTCTCGATCTCGAGGCGGAGGGCTTCGAGGTCGAGGTTGAGGCGCTGGAGGACGTTGACGGCGACGCCCTGGCCGAGCTTGATGAGGCCCAGGAGGAGGTGTTCGGTGCCGAGCACGCCGTGGTTGAGGCGGTCGGCCTCCTTGCGGGCGAGGGCGAGCACCTGCTGGGCGCGCGGAGTAAAATTGCTGAGTCCTTCGTCGCTCATACGTTCAACATCCCAATTACATGTGCTACACGGAAGCGGATTTGTCCAGCGAAGGACCGGAGGAACTGCGGCGCGGGGGCATGACGGGGCGGCTGACGGCGGAGAGGCGCTCCCGGAGGAGGTCGGCGCGGCGCTGGTCGCGCTCGTCCGCGGGGAGCTTCTCCGAGCAGCGCTGCTGGAGGTGGCCGGGCTGGGTGACCAGGAAAAGCTCGTCGACCAGGGATCGATCGAGGCCGGGGAACATGCCCAGATCCAGGCCCAGCCGCAGGAGGGAGAGCTGGTTCATGGTCTCCTTCGAGGCGATGATGTGGGCGTGGGCGAGGATGCCGTACGCGCGCCCGATCTGGTTGCAGACGACGGCGGGCTGTTTTTCGAGGAGCAGGGCGCGCGCGTTCTCCTCGCTCTCGATGACCTGGGCCAGGACCTTGATGAGGCGCTCGACGATCTCGATCTCGGCCTCGCCGAGGGTCATCTGGTTGGAGACCTGGAAGATGTTGCCGAGGGCTTCGGTCCCCTCGCCGTAGAAGCCGCGGACGGCGAAGCTGAGCTTGTTGACAGCCTGGATAATCTGGTTGATGTGCTCGGCGAGGACGAGCCCGGGGAGGTGGAGCATGGCGCTGACCCGGATGCCGGTGCCGACGTTGGTGGGGCAGGCGGTGAGGTAGCCGATCTCGGGCGAGAAAGCGTAGTCGAGGAGTTTTTCGAGGCTGGAATCGAACTGGTTGATGGTCTCCCAGGCCTGCCGGATCTGGAGCCCGGGGAGGAGGACCTGCATGCGGAGGTGATCCTCCTCGTTGATCATGACGCTGAGGACCTCATCGCGGCTGAGGAGCCAGCCGCTGCCGGCGTTGCGGGCGGCATGCTCGCGGCTGATGAGGTGGCGTTCGACCAGGATCTGCTTGTCCAGAGGGCTGAGGACATCCATGGATTCGGCGAATCCGTCCTGCAGCGGGGGGAGGCTGGCGACGGCCTGGCGGATGAGGTCCAGCACCTGGAGCCGTTCGGCTTTCTTGGCCCAGCCGGGGAAGGCGAAGCTCTTCAGGTTGCGGGCCAATCGGACCCGGCTGGTCAGGACGATGCGGTCGTGGGGGCCGGTGCGGCGGCTGGCGTCGGCCGGGCTGCTGAGAAAGGCCTGGAGCGGGATGGATTCAGGCATGGCTGGCCGGGTTGAGCTGCTGGCGCAACTGCTTGATCTGGTCGCGGAGGGCGGCAGCGTGCTCGTATTGCTCGGCGCGGACGGCCTCGTCGAGCTCGGTCTGGAGCTTTTGGATCTGGTCTTTGAGATTGGTGGATTGGGGGGTCTGGTGGGGGACTTTGCCCGTGTGCCGCACGCCCTTGTGCATGGACTTGAGGAGGCTGTGGAGCGGCTCGCTGAAGACCGTGTAGCAGCGGCTGCAGCCGAGCCGGCCGGATTTCTTCAGGTCGGCGAGGGTGAAGCCGCAGTGGGAGCACTGGAGCTCGGCCTGGGCGGCGGCGGGCTCGGGCGCAGTGGCGCCGCTCAGCCCCAGGAGGATGCCGGCCAGGGAGAAGCCGGCGGGGTCATCGACCCCCTTGGCCTTGGAGCACGGCTCGCACAGATCGACGGTCTTCATCTGGTTATCGACGATCTGGGTGAGGTGGACGGTCGCCTCGTTTTTATGGCACGCGTCGCAGAGCATAATTGCGTGGCAGCGGGGGGCGGTTAGGGGTTGATGGGCTCGCCGGTGGCCTGGGTCAAGGCGTGGTAATCCTGCATGAGCCGCCGGGTCACGGCGCCTGGCTTGCCGCTTCCGATCGTCCGCCCGTCGATCTTGACCACCGGCACGATCTCCGCAGCGCTGCCGGTGATGAAGCACTCGTCGGCATTGAAGAGGTCGTAGCGGGTGAGGTTGGTTTCGGTGACGGCCAAGCCGGCGTGGCGCGCCAGCTCGAGCACCACCCCGCGGGTGATGCCGTAGAGGGCGCCCGCGTAGAGGGGGGGCGTGGCGAGCCGGTCGCCTTGAACGATGAACAGGTTGTCTCCCGTGCACTCGGCCACGAACCCCTCGGCGTTGAGCATGACCGCCTCCTCGCATCCGGCGAGGTTGGCCTCGATCTTGGCGAGGATGTTGTTGAGGTAGTTGAGGGATTTGATGGCTGGGTTGAGGGCGCTGTGGAGGTTGCGCGTGGTGGCGACGGTGACGATCTCCATGCCGCGCTGGTACATCTCCGGCGGGTAGAGCTGGATTTTATCGGCGATGATAATGAGGGAGGGTTTGCGGCAGCTCTTGGGGTTGAGGCCGAGGGTGCCGACTCCGCGGGTGACGACGAGGCGGATATAGCCGTCGCGGATCCGGTTGCGGCGGCAGGTGTCGATCACGGCGCGGGTCAGGTCGGGCGGGGCCATGGGGATCGTGAGGAGGATGGCCTTGGCGGATCGGTAGAGCCGCTCGATATGCTCGGCCAGCTTGAAGACCCGCCCCCCGTAGGCCCGAATCCCTTCGAATACCCCATCGCCGTAAAGCAGCCCGTGGTCGAACACGGAGACCTTGGCCTGCCCCTCATCCACGAATTTTCCATCCAGATAGATTTTCATGATCTACGCTCGAACCACACTACTTGATTGCATCCTTTGAAAGCAAGTGCTGTTCCAGGCTGGACGCGGCGCGAGCGAATGGATGGAACTGAATGGGTCGGTGATGGTTGGCGAGGGATCGAACGGCGGGGGCGGCGGAGGGGGCGTGCGGCCTTCCGGGCGTCCCTCCTGTGCCAGAAGGGGGATCGGCATGCGCCAGAATGGCGCAATCGAGTCTTGGCGGTTCAGGGCCGGAGGATCCCCTCCGCCAGCTCGAGCGCGCGAGGGGCGGCGGCGGCGACTCTCGAGTCATGCGTGGCGATGATGAGAGTGACGCCCTGCTCGCGCCAGATGGATTCGAGCAGCCGGATAATATCGAGGCCGGTCTGGGAATCGAGGTTGCCGGTGGGTTCGTCGGCGAGCAGGAGCATGGGATGATTGACGAGCGCGCGGGCGATGGCGACGCGCTGCTGCTCTCCGCCGGACAGCTCGGCGGGGCGGTGCTCGAGTCGGTGGCCGAGGCCGACCCGTTCGAGGAGGCTGCGGGCGTGAGACTCGACCTCGTCGGGGGCGCGGCGGGCCAGCCGGCCCGGGAGGCCGACGTTCTCCAATGCATCCAGCTCGGGCAGCAGATTGTAGGCCTGGAAGATGAGGCCGATCCGCCGGTTGCGCTGGTGGGCGGACTGGCGGGGGCGGCTGGCGGCGATGTCCTCGCCCTGGAGCCGGATCACACCGGCCGTGGGGGCGTCCAGCCCGGCGAGAAGGTGCAGCAATGTGCTCTTGCCCGTGCCCGAGGCGCCGCGCAGCGCGAGGAATTCGCCCGCGTTGACCCGGAGATCGACCCCGCGCAGGACCTCGACGATTCGATGGTCCAGGACGTAATTCTTTCGAAGGCCGGCGACCTCGAGGATCGGCGCCGGGCATGGTTCAGGCCGGTCATTCATGGCGGAGGGCATCGACGGGATTCAGGCGGGCGGCGTGGCGGGCGGGAAGGACGCCGGCGAGCAGGCAGAGGGCCAGCGAGCTGCCACAGATGAGCGCGATGTCCTGGGGGACCATGAGGGCAGGGAGCTCGGAGAAGCTGTAGATTTGAGCCGGAAAGAGCTCGAAGCCGGTGAGGCGGTTCATGGCGTGGAGGAACGGGTTGCGGTAGTGGAGGCCGAGCAGGCCGAGGCCGAGCCCGGAGAGGACGCCGGCGACGCCGACGGTGAGACTTTGGAAAAGGAACAGGCCCATGATCTGGGCGGGAGCGGCGCCCAGGGCTTTGAGGATGCCGATGTCCGAGGTTTTATGGACGACGAACGTGAACAGCGCGCTGGTGATGCCAAAGGCGGCGACGATCATGATGAAAAAGAGGATGTAAAACATCACGTTCTTCTCGACCATGAGGGCGTCGAGGATGCCGGAGTTCTCCTCGTACCAGGTGCGGATGCCGACACCCTCGGGCAGGTTCGGCAGGAGGCTGCGGCGGACATCGTCCGCCCGGAACGGATCCCGCAGCATGACAAGGAGGCCGTGGACAGTATCGCCGAGGTCGTAGAGATCCTGGGCGTTGGCGAGGGAGGCGACGACGACCGACATGTTGAAATCAAAATAGCCGACATCGAAGATGCCGCGGACCTCGAAGTCGGCGGGCAGGATGATCTCCTCTTCCTGGCGCTGGCGGCTATCGCGCATTTGCTTGAGGCTGCGGACGGAATAGATGGAGAGGGGATCGCCCACGCGCAGGTCGAGGGCTCGTGCCAGCTCGATGCCGACGAGCAGGCCGTTGCCGCGAACGTCGAAATCTCCTTCCCGAATGCTCGAGGGGAGGATGCTGACCCGGTGTTCGAGGGAGGGATCGATGCCGCGGAGGTAGGGGGCCATGACCTTGGCGTTGCCGGTGGCGGGCTGGGTTTCGATAAGCACCGGCCCCCAGACCAGGGGCGCGACCCCCAGGATATCGGGATGGTCCACCAGGGGAATGATCCGGCGATAATCATCCATTGTGCCGCCATCGGCCACCACGCGCAAATGGGCGTTGAATCCGAGGATTTTCTCGCGAAGCATCCGGTCGAAACCGCTCATCACGCTGATCACGATGATGAGAACGGCGACGCCGAGCGTCACGCCGACCATGGTGATGAGGGTGATGCGCGATACGAGCGTGCGCTTGGGGCGCAGATACCGCAGAGCCAGAAACAGTTCCACCGGCAATCGCGACATGGCGGGGGGATGCTAGGGCATGAGGCCGGGAATGGCGATTGTTTTGTGAGGCGGCGGGGGCGCGCGAATGGGACGGATGGAGATTAATGAGCTGCGAACCGGGCGAAGATCCAGAGTACGTCGCTGAGCCGGTTGAGATAGACCAGCGGGCATAGGCTGGCGATCTGGCCCGACTCGAGGAGCGCGCAGACGCGGCGTTCGGCGCGGCGGCAGGTGGATCGGGCGAAGTCGAGGGCGGCGGAGGAGGGGTTGGCGCCGGGTAGAGCCCAGCCTTGGGAGGGGCCGAGGCGGGGCTCGAACTCCTGGATCCAGCCATCGAGCTGGTCGATCATGGCGGAGTCGACGGGCCGGAAGCCAGCCTGATCGAATCGTGCGCGGTCCTCCTCGGCAGCGGCCAGCTCGCCCATGAGCCGGATGAGCTGCTGCTGGATGATCTCGATGGATTGCTGGATGGCGGGCGGGGGCTGGGCGGCTCGAGCCAGCCCGAGCGCGCTGGTCAGCTCATCGACGCTGCCGCAGGCCTCGACGCGCGGGTGGCATTTGGAGACCGTGCGGTTAAATAGCAGGCGGGTCTGGCCGCAGTCGCCGGTCCGTGTGGCAATGCTCATGGCCCGAGCGTGCCGGGGCGGTGCGAAGGCCGCAAGGGTTTTCACGGACCGGCGGCGGGGGCGGGTGGGGATGGCGCGCGCTGGACGGTGCGCTGGTAGTCGATGATGGCCTGGGTAAGGGTCTGCGCCAGTTCCTTTTTGTATTCGGCGGTGAGGATTTGGGCGTTTTCGTCGGGATCGGAGAGGAAGCCGCATTCGACGAGGGCGGCGGGCATGGTGGCGGAGCGGAGGACAGCGAACCGGGAGCGGCGGACGCCGCGGTCGGCATGCTCGAGATCGCGGACGAGGTGGCGCTGGATCTGGTGGGCGAGGAGGATATTGAACCGGTCGTTGAGGTTGCCGGGGAGTGCGCCGACGCGGCCGCGATCGGCGGGATCGTTGGTGGAGGGCGCTCCGGCGGGGGTGAGGCAGTAGACCTCGAATCCGCGGGCGTCCTTGGATTCGGAGCTGGCGGCGTTGAAGTGGAGGCTGACGAAGAGGTCGGCCTTGGCTTTGCGGGCGAGCTGGGGGCGGAGATCGAGGTCGACGGTATCGTCGGCGGTTCGGGTGAGTAAGACCTTGAAGCCGGCTCCGAGCAGCCGGCGCTGGAGCTCGCGCGCGAGCTGGAGCGTGAGGTGTTTTTCGGACTCGTCTCCGGCGGGGAATCCGGGATCGCGCCCTCCGTGGCCGGGGTCGATGGCGACGGTTCGGATGGCGGCGGGGGGGGGCAGGCGCGGGGGGTGGAGCAAGGGGGAGAGCATCGTGCGGTAGTCGAGCAGAGAGAGGAGAGGCTGGCCCTTATGCGCGAGGAACGGGTAGCAGAGCCAGACAGTGATGCCGTTGATCTCGGAGCGGATGGATTCGGATTTGAAGGCCAGGCGCTGCCACTGGTTGGTGAGGAGCCACTCTTTTTCGCCGGATGAGACGACCTGGAGGCGCTGGCTGGCGGCCCAGGCGCGGACATCGAGGTAATCGCGGCCGTCGACGGTCACGCGCCGCAGCGTCGGGGACGGGGCGGCCGAGCTGGCCGCGGACAGCAGGAGGCAAAAGAGCAGAGTGATGCATGCAGAGCGCATCGGGATCGAATGTGCCCGGCCGCCGGCGCCAGAGCAAGGCAAATGGGCTGGCCGCGAACGTATTGCAGCTTGTGCTTGCCAAAGGGCGCTGGGTTTCCATATTGTCTACCCTTCATAATTGTAGCTGAAATGAACAATTGGACGATGCAAGTGTGGATGGCGATGGCGCCGCCGGCGGGGACGTCGACGAATCCGACGGGCGACATGCTCAAGATGCTGGGCACGATGGCGTTTTTCATGCTCGTGCTCTATCTGCTGATGATCCGGCCTCAACAGAAGAAGGCGCGCGAGCACACCCAGATGGTCAAGTCATTGCGGCCGGGGGACAAGGTGGTGGTCGGCGGCGGGATTATGGGCGTGGTGGTGGGAGTGAAGGAGAAATCCATATCCGTGCGGTCGGCGGAATCGAAGCTGGAAGTGCTGCGGAGCGCCGTGACCGAGATCGTGGAGAGGGCCGAGGCCGGCGGGGAATCGTAATTTTTCAACATGAAACGGAACAATGTGTGGAGGTGGGCGTTTTTGGCGTTCGTGGTGGCATGGTCGCTGCGCGAGGTCTACCCGCCGATGGGACGGAACCTGATCGAGCATTTTCAGGACCGCGCGGCCAACCGCGAGGACGCTCGCTTCACGAACATCGTCGCCCAAGCCCAGGCGCTGCAGGCGGCCAATCCCGTCCGGACGTATGGCAACCTGGTGGATGCAATCGGGACGAACGACATCACCGCTCTGTTTCCGGATCTGAAGCCGGAGCCGGGATCGAATCCGACGCGCTGGATCCTGAGCAAGCTGCAGCAGGAGGCGGCGGGGCGGATCAAGCTGGGGCTGGATTTGCGGGGCGGCACGTCGTTTCTGGTGGAGATGCAGATGGCCAGCGGCACGGACACCAACTCGGTGGACGCCAAGTTCCGGATGGAATCGATGCTGAGCCAGGCGGCGGAGGTGTTGCGCAAGCGGGTGGACCGGCTGGGGGTGGCGGAGCCGCTGATCCAGCCGGTGGGGAGCACGCGGATCCAGATCGCGCTGCCAGGGCTGACCGACGCCGAGAACGAGAGCGCGCGGCAGACGATCGAGAAGGCGGCGTTTCTGGAGTTCCGGATGGTCCATCCGGAGAGCGCGGAGTATCTGGCGCAGGGGATCCCGGCGCCGGGGTATGAGGTGCTGACGATCGCTCCTCGCCGGCCCGAAGAGGGTCAAACCCCGCAGCCGTTCCTGGTCAAGAAGAAGCCCGAGCGGGGCTTGACGGGCAAGAACGTGCGCTATGCCAACGTGGTGCGCGATCCGGTGACGAACGAGCCGGAGATCCATTTCACGCTCGATGACGAAGGCCGGACCAAGTTCGGCGAGATCACGATGGAATACCGTCCGCAGGGGAACAAGTTCTTCCTGCTGGGGATCGTGCTGGATGGCGAGCTGATCTCGGCGCCGCGGATCAACGAGCCGATCCTGGGCGGCCGCGGCACGATTAGCGGCGGGTTCGATCTGGACGAGGCGATCACCCTGGCCAACGCGCTCGAGAACCCGCTCGAGGCCCCGGTGAAGATCGTCGAGGAGCGCCGGGTGGATCCGTCGCTGGGGGCGGACTCGATCCGGAGCGGGGTCGTGGCGTCGATCGTGGGGACGGTCCTGGTGTCGCTGTTCATGCTGGTCTACTACCTGTTTGCGGGGGTGGTGGCGAACATCGCGCTGCTGCTGAACATCGTTCTGCTGATGGGCGTGATGGGGTATATCGAGACGACGCTGACGATCCCGGGCATCGCGGGCATCGTGCTGACGGTGGGCATGGCCGTGGACGCCAACGTGCTGATCTACGAGCGGATTCGAGAGGAGCTGGCGGCGGGCAAGTCGATGCGGGGCGCGCTGGCGGCCGGGTATGACAAGGCGTTCGGCACCATCTTCGACAGCAACCTGACAACGCTCATCTCGTCGGTGATCCTGATCTACATGGGGACGGGCCCGGTGCGCGGATTCGGCGTCACGCTGACCATCGGCGTGATGGTGAGCATGTTCACGGCGCTGGTGGTGACGCGGCTGCTGTTCGATCTCTGCCTGGAACGCGGCTGGATCACGTCCCTGCCGATGCTGCGCTTCGTGAAGGAGACGCGCATCGACTTTCTGAAGTTCGCGAAGCCAGCCTTCGTCATCTCATGGCTGGTGATCGTGATCGGGATCGCCTACGGGGTCTATCGGGGGAAAGACACGCTGGGGGTGGATTTTGCGGGGGGGGACACGCTGACGCTGGGGTTTGCGGAGCGGGTGGAGGTGGACCAGTTGCGGGAGGCGGCGGCGCGCGCGGGGGCGGGTGAGTCTTTGATCCAGTATCAGAAGGAGCTGAGCACGGGGACCGAGACCTTGCGGGTGACGGTGCCGTATGACATGGGCGTGCAGGTGGACCAGGCGTTGCGGGAGGCGTTTCCGGCGGCGAAGTTCGAGCGGCTGGCCCTGGACCGCGTGGGGGCGACCGTCGGGAAAGAGATTCAGCTGACGGCGCTGAAGGCAACCATCCTGTCGCTGTTTGGCATATTAATCTACGTGGCGGTCCGCTACGAGTTCTCGTTCGCCGTGGGGGCGGTCGTGGCGATCATCCACGACATCCTCATCACGATCGGGTGGTTCTGCCTGTCGGGACGCCAGTTCAGCGCGCCGATGGTCGCCGCCATTTTGACCATCATCGGCTTCTCGATCAACGACACGATCGTCATCTTCGACCGGATCCGGGAGGATTTGAGGCTGGGCGTGCGGGGGACGTTCCGCGAGGTGATCAACCAGGCCTTGAACCAATGCTTGAGCCGGACGATCATCACATCGGGGACGGTGCTGCTGGCGACGCTGTCGCTCTATATATTCGGCGGGGGTGTGATCAACGATTTTGCGTTTGCGTTCCTGGTTGGCGTGCTGACGGGGTGCTATTCGACGATCTACATCGCGAGCGCGCTGGTGCTCTGGTGGCACAAGGGGGAGCGCCCGAAGCTGAGCGCGCAGATTGTCGAGGAGAGTCCAGCCGCCGCGAACGCATAGCGCAGCGGGCTGTCCAGGCATGTTCGAGTTGACCGAAATCCAGTGGTGGCATTGGGCCATTTTTGTCGCCTCGATTCTGGTGTGCCTGGCGCTGGATCTGGGGGTGTTTCACAAGCGGGCTCACGAGGTCCGGTTTCGGGAGGCGCTGGCGTGGACGACCTTCTGGTTTCTGCTGGCAATGGTGTTTGCGGCCAACCTGGTGAGCCTGCGGGGGCGGGTGGAGGCGCTGGAGTTTCTGACGGGATATATCATCGAGCTGTCGTTGTCGATGGACAACGTCTTTGTGATCGCGATGATCTTCGGCTATTTCCAGGTGCCGGCGGCCTATCAGCATCGGGTGTTGTTCTGGGGGATCCTGGGGGCGCTGATCATGCGGGGGGTGATGATTGGGGGGGGGGCGGCCCTGGTGGCGCGGTTTCACTGGACCCTCTACTTCTTCGGCGCGTTCCTGGTGTATAGCGGGGTGAAGATGGCGGTGGGCAAGCTGGATGAGGTTCGGCCCGAGAACAACCCGCTGGTGCGTTTGGCGCAGCGCTGGTTTCCGATGATCGGCCATTTTGACGGCCAGAAGTTCCTGACTCGGGTCGACGGCCGGCGGTTTCTGACTCCGCTGGCCCTGGTGCTGCTGATGGTGGAGACGACCGACCTGATCTTCGCGCTGGATTCGATCCCGGCGATCTTTGCCGTGACGACCAAGCCGTTCATCATATTCACCTCGAACGTGTTTGCGATACTGGGGCTCCGGTCGCTCTATTTCGTCCTGGCCAACGCGATCTGCTATTTCCGGTATTTGAAGGTAGGGCTGTCCGTGGTGCTGATCTTTATCGGGGCGAAGATGCTGGCCGTGGACTGGGTGGGGCCGGTGCCGATCGGGGTGGCGCTCGGGGTGGTGGGCGGCATCATTCTGCTCTCCATCGCCGCCTCCGTGATTGCCGGCTGCCGGGAGCGGGGGCGGACGAAGCCGGGGGTTGAAGCGGCGAATCGACCATGAATCCTGACTCCGCCGGTGGAGCTGGCGCGGATCCGCCGTCGCCCGAAGGCGGGGGCGTGAGCCGGGCGGCGAAGCCGCCGCCGCTGTCGAAGGAGATCGAGTTGCTGCTGCAGGGGTCGGCGGGCGAGGGGCGCCGGACCCTCAACGGGATGCTGGAGGGGACAGGGGGGCGCGGGGTTTATCTGCTCATCATCGTGCTGAGCCTGCCTTTTGTGACGCCGCTGCCGCTGCCGGCGGTGTCGACCGTGCTGGGCGCGGCGATCATCCTGCTGGCGATCCGGCAGATGCTGGGGCTGCCGCCGCGGCTGCCGCGGTTCCTGGGCGAGCGGCCCGTGGCCTGGAGCCGGCATCCGAAGCTGGTCCAGGCCAGCATGAAGCTCCTGCGATTCATCGAGAGATGGGCGCGGCCCCGGGGCCCGAGCTGGCTGAGCTGGCGGGCCGCCCGGATCGGCAATGGCGCTCTGCTGGTGCTGATGGCCCTGTTTCTTACCCTGCCGCTGCCCCTGCCGTTCACCAACACCGGCCCCTGCTATGCGATCATCCTGCTCTCGGCCAGCCTGATGGAAGAAGACGGGAAGCTGGTCTGGGTGGCGTACGCATGTGCGGTGGGAACGCTGCTCTATTTCGGATTGATCAGCGGGTTGATCGCGGGTGTTCTGGCGCGATACTACTCGACGATCTACGATTGGGTGTGCCGTCTGTGTGCCTGAAACCGCACTGGAGCATCGATGCGCCTCCGCCGGACAGCGTGGCGGGAGCGGCGGCGGAGCTGGGTGTGGCGCCGTTGGTGGGCCGGTGCCTATGCAACCGCGGCTATCGCGACGGCCCGGCGATCGAGGAGTATCTTCATCCGCGGCTTGCGCGTCTGAGGGATCCGTTCGATCTGCCGGACATGGCGGCGGCGGTCGAGCGGCTGGGCCAGGCGCGAGTGCGGAGGGAGCCGGTGGTGATCTTTGGCGATTACGATGTGGATGGGGTGACGGCGACGGCGCTGCTCGAGGAGGCGATGGGCGCGCTGGGGTGGGCGGTGGACTGTTATTTGCCGCGGCGGCTGGATGAGGGTTATGGGCTGAGCCTGGAGGCTGCCGGGCATTGCCGGGAGCGTCATGCGGCGCCGCTATGGATTGCGGTCGACTGCGGATCGACCTCGGTGGAGGCGATCGGCTGGCTGGGATCGCAGGGGGTGGATGTGATCGTGGTCGATCATCACCAGCTCTCCTCTCCAGCCCCGGCTGCGCGGGCATTGGTCAATCCCCGGCGCATGGAGGGCAGCGGCGGTTCCGGCGAGGCGGCGGGGGATGGGCTTTGTTCGGCGGGTTTGGCGTTCAAGCTGGCGCACGCGCTGGTGAAGGACGGCCGGCGCCAGGGGTGGGTGGAGGCCGTCCGGTACGATCTTCGGTCTCTGCTGGATCTGGTGGCGCTGGGGACCGTGGCCGACCTGGTGCCGCTCAGGGGCGAGAATCGGATTCTCGTGGCGCACGGGCTGGGCCGGCTGGGGCAGACAGATCGTCCGGGTTTGCGGGCGCTCAAGGAGATCAGCCAGGTGGGAAGCCCGGTCAAGGCGGTGCAGGTGGGATTTCAGCTGGCGCCCCGGCTGAACGCAGCGGGCCGGCTGCAGGATGCGGAGGCGGCGCTGCGGCTGCTTCAAGCCCGGGATCCTTCGGAAGCGGCGCGGCTGGCGGGCGAGCTGGATGCGCGGAACCGCCAGCGGCAGGCGATCGAGCAGGAAATCCTGGCGGAGGTCATCCGGAAGGTCCAGGCCCAGTTCGATCCGGAGCGTGACTACGTGATCGTCGAGGGGAGCCGGCCATGGCACATCGGGGTGGTGGGGATCGTGGCGACGCGGGTGCTGCGGCAGTATCACCGGCCGACGATCATCCTGGGCGGGGATGGCGGTCTTTGGCGGGGGTCGGGGCGGAGCATCGAGGGATTCGATCTGGCGGCGGGGCTGAGGGCGTGTGGCGATTTGCTGGTCCGGCATGGAGGGCATGCGCAGGCAGCGGGATTGACGCTGGATCCGGCGAACGTGGATCGTCTGCGGGATCGGCTCAACGCCTATGCCCGGGATCGGCTGCGGCGGGAGGATCTGCGGCGGATGCTGCGGCTGGATGCGGAGGTGACCTTGGGCGAGATGACGCGGGAGCTGGTCGAGCAGCTCAACCGTCTGGAGCCGGTGGGATCGGGGAATCCGCCTGCGCAATTCGCGGCGCTCGGGTTGCGGTGCGTGCGGCCGGCGCAGCGGATGGGGCGGGATCAGCAGCACGTGAAGCTCCAGGTGACCGACGGGAGGGCTGCCAGCGAAGCCGTCTGGTGGGGGGCCGGGGATGCCGCGCTGCCCGAGGGACCATTCGACCTGGCCTTCGCACCGCGGCTCAACGAATACCAGGGCCGCTGCCTGGTGCAGCTTCATGTGCTGGGCTGGAGGCCGGCATCGTGAGCGGGCGCGGGATCGAGGGCGGGCTGGACAATGCGGGCGGAACTGGTATGAGGGCGCCATGACTGGGGCGATCATCGTGGCGGCCGGGCGCGGGTTGCGGATGGGGGCGGGCGCGGACAAGCTCTGGCTGCCGGTGGCGGGGCGTCCGCTGGTGACGCACACTTGGGAGCGAATCGATCGGGCGGATGGAATCGACGAGGTGATCCTGGTCGTCCGGGCCGAGCAGCGGCCGGCGTGGATCGAGTGGGGCGCGCGCCTGCCGCTGCGCAAGCCCTGGCGGATGGCCGATGGCGGCCGGGAACGCCAGGATAGCGTCCGCAACGGGCTGGATGCCTTGGGACCGGGGTGCGAGCTGGTGGCGATCCAGGACGGCGCCCGGCCATGCACGCGGCCCGAGCTGGTGTCGGCGACAATCGCGGCGGCGCGCGAGCATGGCGCGGCGGCGGCGGCGGCGCGTGTGGCCGATACCCTCAAGGAAGCCGACGAGCGCCAGATGGTGGTGCGGACCGTGGATCGGACGCGGCTCTGGGGGATGCAGACGCCGCAGACCTTTCGGGTGCCTGTGATTCGGCGGGCGCTGGAGGCGGTGCGGGCGGGGGGGGCGCTGGTGACCGATGATGCTGCCGCATGCGAGTGGATCGGATTTCCCGTGAGGCTGGTCGAGAGCCGGCACCCGAATCCGAAGGCGACCGTGCCGGCGGATCTGGTGTGGATCGAGTGGCTGCTGGCTCACGAGAGCCCGGCGCCGGAGTGATGCCGACGGCCGGCTTGTCAGACGAAAGAGACCGCCGTAACGTGGAGCGCGGGCGCGGGCGTGCGATGGGATCCGGGGGATTGCGCTCGCCGATGGTGAGCCCGCGAAGCGAGCGAGCGCCGCGCGAGCGGCGGGGAAGGGACGATGATGATGAGGCGATTGGCGTTTGGGATGGTGGCGGGCGTGCTGGCGTTGAACCTGGCATGGGGTGCGCACCTGTATTTGCGGGCGGCCAGGGCGGACGATGCGGACTCCGTTTACCAGCACCTGGAGCTGTTCACGGCGGTCCTGGACAAGGTGCGCAAGGGATATGTGGATGCGGAGAAGACGGGGTATCGGGACCTGGTCTACGGCGCCCTCAAAGGGATGCTGGACTCGCTCGACTCGCACAGCGAATTCATGGAGCCGGTTCAATACGAGGATTTCAGCAAGGACACCGAGGGCGCCTTCGGCGGGGTCGGGATCGTGGTGGGGGCGCGGGACGGCTACTTGACCGTGATCGCGCCGATGGAGGACACGCCGGCCTTCGAGGCAGGGGTGAAAGCGGGGGACCGGATCATGAAGATCAACGGCCGCAGCACGGAGCGGCTGACGCTGCCGGATGCGGTGAAGGTGTTGCGGGGCGAACCGGGATCAGCGGTTCGGATCACCGTCTGGCGGCCGGGCACGCAGCAGACCCGGGAATTCAAGCTGGTGCGCGCGATCATCAAGGTCGAGACGGTCAAAGACATTCGCGGGCGGCGCGAGTTCCAGGTGGAGCCGGACGGGCTGGGGTATGTCCGGATCACGCAGTTCAACGAGCCGACCGGGGACGATCTGGAGGCGGCGCTGAAGAAGCTTGAGGCCAACGGCATGAAGGGGCTGATCCTGGATCTGCGCAACAATCCGGGGGGGCTGATGGATCAGGCGGTGGCCGTGTGCGACCGTTTCGTGAAGCGGGGCACGCTGGTGGTATCGACCGAGGGCCGGCTCGAGCCCAAGCGCAAGGAGTATCGCGCCACGGGCCGGAACAAGCATCTGGACATCCCGATGGTTGTGCTGGTGGACGGCGGCAGCGCGAGCGCGTCCGAGATCGTCGCCGGCTGCCTCCAGGACAACCGCCGCGCCGTGATCATGGGGCAGCAGACCTTCGGGAAGGGATCGGTCCAGACCGTCATCCAGATGCCGGACGGATCGGCGCTGCGGCTGACGACGCAGAAGTATTACACGCCGAGCCACCGGGTGATTCATGGGAAGGGCATCCAGCCGGACATCGTGGTCCCGGTGAGCTCCGAGGATGAAGAGGCGCTGTTTGTGCAGCGGCAGCCGGGCGGCGCGGACGCGCTCGAGACGGTCAGCGAGGCCCGGCGCCAGGCGATTCGGGAGACGCGGGACGTGGTGCTCGAGCGGGCTCGAGATCTGCTGAAGGGGATGACGATCCTGGCGGAGAGGAGCCGGGCGGCCGAGGCGGTGGCCGCCCGGTCCAGCCCGTGAGCGGGCATGGGCGGACGCGCCGCAGGCCAACGAATCCGATGATCATCTGGGCGATCGAGACATCGTGCGACGAGACGGGGTCGGCTGTGGTGATCGATGGGCGGGTGCGATCGAACGTGGTGGCCTCGCAGGTGGCGCTGCATTCGGAGTATGGGGGGGTGGTTCCGGAGCTGGCCACGCGGGAGCATTTGCGGAACCTGATGCCGGTGGCGCGAGAGGCGCTTCGCCAGGCGGGGATCGGTCCGGGGGTTGTCGATGCTGTGGCAGCGACCCGGGGGCCAGGGCTGCCGCAGGCGCTGATGATCGGGTTCAAGGCGGCGCAAGCGATGGCCTTTGCGCTGGAGCGCCCCTTGGTGGGGATCCACCATCACGAGGCCCACCTCTATTCGGCCTGGATCGACGGGGAGAACGGCCGGGCGCGATTCGACGATTTCGTGCCGAACGTGACGCTGGTGGTCAGCGGGGGCCACACCCTGCTGGTGCACGTGCCGGCGGTGCTGGGGCATCGGCTGCTGGGGTCGACCCTGGATGACGCAGCGGGAGAGTGTTTCGACAAGGTGGGGAAGATGCTCGGGCTGCCTTATCCCGGGGGGCCGATCCTCGATCAGTTGGCGGAGAAGGGCGATCCCGGGGCCTACGATTTTCCGCGTCCGCTCCGGGACGATCCCGGCGACGATTTCAGCTTCAGCGGCCTGAAGACGGCCGTGCGCTATTTTCTGGCGCGGCATCCGGATGTGGCGGAGGACGAAGCGGGTTTGCGCGACGTGTGCGCCAGCGTGCGCGCGGCGGTGGTGGAGGTGCTGGCGGTGAAATCGGTCCGGGCGGCGGAGCGGCTGGGCGCGGAGTGCCTGGCTGCAGCGGGGGGGGTGACGTGCAGCCGGGGATTGCGCCGCGAGCTGGCGGATCGGTGCGCGCGGGCGGGTCTGGAGCTGCGGCTGGCGGATCCGGCCTATTGCACGGACAACGCCGGCATGATTGGCGTGCTGGCGGAGCTGAAGCTGAAGGCCGGCTGCCGGCCCGCGGCTGAAGAGGAGGATGTCCGGCCGGGGTGGGCGCTGCCGGAGGTCAGCGGGTCGGAGGGGGCGCCGGCGTGACCGATGGGGCTGGGGGGTTCTGACGGCCTGCCGGAGCGGCCGAAGGCGGCTCGAGCCGGTGGACGATCCAGGCTGTCACCAGGGTGACGGTCGTGCCGATGAGAGTGAACCACGGCCAAAACACCGTCCGGATCTCGGGGCGGCTGCCCACATCGACAGTCCATTTCAGCTGGCTCACCCCGATCATGAACACGAGCGAGACCAGCATTCCGATGACGATGGGACGGGGTCCGCGCAGGCGGGCGAAGACGGCGAGGATGAGGCCGCCGAGGAGGGCGCCGCTGGTGAGGCCGCGCAGCGTGAACGCCGCATTCAGGACGAAAGCAACCTCGCGGCTCAGATAGGCGGTCAATACCAGCACGCCCGCCCAAAACACGGTCGAGTACCGGCTGAACTTCAGGTAGTGCTCCTCGGGTTTTCCGGAGCGGAAGGGCTTCACGAAGTCCATGGTCGACACGGAGGCCAGCGAGGTCAGAGCCGAGCTGACGGACGCCATGGCGGCCGAGAGGATGGCAACAATGAGAAATCCTTTGAGGATGTGGGGCACTTCGGTGAGCATGAAGATGGGAAAGATGAAATCGTTGGCCTGGATGCCCGCGCGGGCCTCGGGGATGGGGATGGCGATGGGATTGAGCTGGTAGTAGACGGCGAGAAACGCGCCCACCAACAGGAACACCAGGAAGAGCGGGAAGATCAGGACTGCGCTCAACACAAGCGCCTTGCGCCCATCGGTGACCGTGCCGCATGCGAGGACTCGCTGGACGATGAGCTGCTCCGCCCCGTGGGAGGAGAGCACCATCACCGTTCCGCCGATGATCCCCATCCAGATGTTGAAGGGCGCGCTCCAGGAGAAGGCGGGATTGAACCAGTGAAGCTTGCCGGCCTCAGCCGCCATTTTCCATGTGACCGGCCAGCCGCCCTCGATCTGGCTGGGGATGTAGAAGAGGGTGAACAGGCCGCCTGCGAGAAACAGGCCGAACTGGACCGCATCGGTCCAGATGACGGCCTTGACGCCTCCGATGTAGGTGTAGACCAGGGAGAGGAACACGAACAGGAGGATGGCGCCCAGGACGGGATCGCCGGCGAAATCGGGCGGGGTGTCAACCCCGGTGAGCCGGTGCAAGGCGAGCAGCGGATACCGGGTCAGAGCGCCGAGCCATTCGCGTCCCAACATGAGCTGGATGGGGATGGAGACGACGTAGACGCGGACGCCGGCGGCGAGGATCTCGCTGATGAGGAACAGCCCGCCGGCGGTCTGGCGCGCGGCCGGGCCGAACCGATCCGAGAAGAGCTGGTACGGCGAATAGATCTCGCCTTTGAGATAGTGGGGCACCATGACGACAGCCAGAATGATGCGCGCGATCACGTAGCCGACGATCATCTGGATGAACATGATGTTGCCGCCGAAGGCCATGGCGGGGACCCCGATGATGGTGAGCGCGCTGGTCTCGGCGGCGACAATCGACAGGCCGATCCCCCACCAGGGCGTGTTCTTGCTGCCCAGGAAATAGTCCCGCGTGTTGCGCTGGTCCTTGCCGAACCACACCCCGAGGGCTACGATCCCCGTCAGGTAAAGCCCGATCACGAGCCAGTCGCTGCTGCCCAGATAATTCATTGCATGCATCGAAGCGCGAGCGGGCAAGCTTGGCCAGAAAATTCCGCACGACGGCCCGGAGGCGGGCAGGCATGGCGCGGCGGCGCGCGCCGCATTGCGGATCGGGATTCGGAAGCCGAAGAAGAGAACATGAATGCAGGCGTGAGGAAGTGGATTCGAGTGCTGGGCATCATGTCCGGGACGAGCATGGATGGCGTGGATTACGCGCTGTGCGCGATCCGGGAGGGCGAGGTCCGGCTCCTGGATCTATGGCACGCGGAGTTCCCGGCGGGGCTGCGTCGGCGCCTGCATGCGGCGGCCCGGAGCGAGCTTCGGACGTATCCGCTGGCGCAGCTGCATCATGACCTGGGCCGGTTCTATGCCCGGCACGCGCGGGGTGGCGGGAGGAAGACGCGGCCCCATTGGATCGGGGTCCACGGCCAGACGGTGTATCATCAGCCGGACGGCCGGCATCCCGCGACGTGGCAGATGGGCGAGCCGGCCTATCTTGCGGAGGCGTTGCGGGCGCCCGTGGTGAGCAATTTCCGGGTGGCGGACCTGGCGGCGGGCGGGCAGGGGGCGCCCCTGGCCACGCTCTTTCATCGAGTTGTGTTTGCGGCGCCAGGGCAGCACCGGGCGGTCAACAACCTGGGGGGGATCAGCAACGTAACCTCCATGGATTGGAGGAAAGGCAGGGAGCCCAGGGTGCTGGCCTTCGACACGGGGCCGGCGAACGTGCTGATCGACATGGCGGCGCGGCACTACTCGAGAGGGCGGATGGACATGGACCGGGACGGCGCCTGGGCCAGCCGCGGGCGCGCGGCTGAATGGCTGCTGGAACGGTGGTTGCGCCACCCGTATTTCCGGCGGCCGCCGCCCAAGAGCACCGGCCGCGAGCTCTTCGGCGAGCCTTTTTGGACGAGGGCGCACGCCGAGGCGCAGGCCGCCCGCCTCGGCGCCGCCGACCTGCTCGCGACGCTGACAGCCTTGACGGCGCGCTCGATCGCGCTGAACTATCGCTGGCATCTGCGCCAGATCCCCGATGAGGTCATTCTCACGGGCGGCGGCGCGGAGAACCCGGTGCTGAGGGAGGAAATCCGGCGGGCGCTGGCCATCTTCCGGCCGGATGTTCGGGTCCGGACCGGCACTCAGATGGGCTGGCCCTCGAGCAGCATCGAGCCGGCCGCGTTTGCTCTGCTGGCCTGGCGGAGGATGATGGGGTTGCCCGGCAACCTGCCCGCCACCACCGGCGCGCGACGCGCGGTCCTGCTGGGCCAGGTGTCCGAGTGCAGCGGCCGCGCTTGATCGGCGGATTCCTCCTTCTTCGGCGCGCAGGATCGAATGTCAAGATGCCTCGCGCGCCATGCATTCGGGGTCGTCGTGCGCGGGAGAATTGACGCGGCGCGAGACGGGAAACCATTCCATCCATTCGGAGGGATACGGCTGGAGGCAGGAGATGAGATCGCCGGCTGCGGCGTCGGGCGCGAGCCAGGCGGCCTCGTGCTCGGGGCGGAGGATGGCCGGCATCCGGTTGTGGATCGAGGATAGCAGCGAATTGGGCGGCACGGTGACGATGGCGGCGGTGCGGAGGGGGGGGCCGTCGGGCGGGCGCCATTCGTCCCACAATCCGGCGAAGGCGAACAGTTCGGCGTCGAGGCGGCGAATGCAGACGGGCTGCCGGGATCGGGCGGGGCCGGTCCATTCGTAAAAGGCATCGGCGGGAATCAGGCAGCGCCGGCGCTGGAAAGGCTGGCGAAAGGAGGCTCGATCCTGAAGGGTCTCGGCGCGCGCGTTGATCGATTGGCTGCCGGCCGAGGGATCCTTGGCCCAGAAGGGGACCAGACCCCAGCGATGGCTGGCGATGTGCCGGAGGCCGTCCTGGTTCCAGATCACGGGAATGAGCTGGCTGGGGGCGATATTGTAGCGGGGCGTCCAATCGAAATGGATCTGCCCGAGGGCAAACCGGTGCGAGATGGCCACCGACGAGTGCTGGAGTGTGTAGCGGCCGCACATAATCGATCGCTCGATGTTCACGCGCAGGAAGCGGCCGGGCAAGGCGATTTTCCCGCCGGGGGCGCGCTGGCCGATGGCTGGTTTTGGTTTGAGCCGATCGGGACGGCTGGAGTATACAGAGCGGATGAAATCAACTGGAGTGCTGCTGGGGATGGCGGCTGTATGGCTGGCTGCGCTGGGACAGCCGATCGCGGCGGAAAGAGATCCGATCGATCTGCCGGATGGCGGGGCGGTGATGGCCCGGCTGAAGGGGGGGCATCCGCGGCTGATGGCCAGCGCGGGGGATTTCGATCGATTGCGGGAAGCAGTGAGCAGGGAGGGGGATCTGGGCAGCGGGTGGAAGCGATTGCGGCAGTCGGCCGACGACATCTGCGGCCAGGCGCCATCGAGATACGAGATCCCGGACGGGCTGCGCCTGCTGAGCACGAGCCGGCGGGTGCTGCAACGGGCCTATACGCTGGCCTTCGCGCACCGGATGACGGGCGATCGGCGATACGCGGACCGGCTGGCGCGGGAGCTCGAGACGGCGGCGGGGTTCAAGGATTGGAATCCGCGCCATTTTCTCGACACGGCGGAGATGGCGCACGCGTTTGCGATCGGGTACGACTGGCTCTGGGATTACTGGACAGCGGAGCAGAAGAGGATGCTCCGCGAAGCGATAATGCAAAAGGCGTTCGAGCCGGCGCTGGGCTTGTATCGGAAGAACTCGGGCTGGACTCGAGCGCGCCACAACTGGAACCAGGTCTGCAACGGGGGGCTGGGGATCGCAGCGCTGGCGGTTGGCCCCGAGATGCCGGAGGCGGCGGGGGAGATCCTGGCAGGGGCGCTGCGGTCGGTCCGCTTGCCGATGGCGGAATTCGATCCCGACGGCGCATGGCAGGAGGGGCCCGGCTACTGGAACTACGCGACGTCGTACAACGTCTATTTCCTGGCGGCGCTCGAGACGGCGCTGGGGACCGATTTCGGCCTTTCAGCCGCGCCGGGTTTTGGGGAGACGGGCTGGTTTCCGATCTACATGACAGGGCCGCTGGGCCGGACGTTCAACTATGCGGACGGGGGGGACAGCCCGATTCGGGCGCCGCAGATGTTCTGGCTGGCGCGGCGGTTCCAGCGGCCCGAGTTTGCGGCCTACCAGGCGCGGATTGCGGCTCCGCATGTTCTGGATCTCGTATGGCGGGGGCCGGATGCGCCTCTCATGTCGGCGGGGCATCCGCCGCTGGACAAGTGGTTTCGGAAGGCCGAGGTCGTCACCATGCGGGATGCGTGGGGCTCGCAAGACGCGCTGTTTATCGGGTTCAAGGGCGGCGACAACAAGGCCAATCATAGCAACCTCGATCTGGGGACGTTCGTGCTGGACGCGCTGGGGGTGCGTTGGGCGGTGGATCTGGGGGCGGGCAACTACAATCTGCCGGGCTACTTCGGGAGCCAGCGATGGACCTATTACCGGCTGCGCGCTGAGGGGCACAACACCCTGGTGTTAAATCCCGGGCCAGAGCCGGATCAAGCGCCGAAGGCGTCGGCGAAGGTGGTCCGGTTCTCGAGCGAGCCTGGCAGGGCGATGGCGGTGGCGGATCTGACCGAGGCGTATGCGCCGCACGCCAGCTCCGTGAAACGGGGGATCGCGCGGCTGGGGGCCGGGCAAGCCCTGGTGCAGGACGAACTGCAGGCCGCCAAGCCGGTGGACTTCTGGTGGTTCATGCACACTCGGGCTGAGATCTCGGTTGAAGGGCGCGAGGCCTGGCTGCGGCAGGACGGCCAGCGGCTCAGGGCGCGGATTCTCGAGCCGGCGGGTGCGCGGTTCGAGGCGCTCGAAGCGGCGCCGCTGCCGGGAACACCTCAGCCGGCGCGCCAGGACTCGAACCGAGGCGTCCGCAAGCTGGCGATTCATCTGCCGGCCGCGCAGGACCTGCGATTGGCGGTTTGGCTGGTCCCGTTACGGCCGGACGAAACCGGGCCGGGCCAGGCGCCGGAAGTTCGGCCGCTGGCCGAGTGGTGACGGCATGGCGCGCCGCGCCGGAGCCCTCGCGGCCATAGGACAGCGCCGGAAGGCCGAAACGCTTACGGATTACCGAGGATCTTCCATTCGAGGATGCCGGCGGAGAATCCGGTCTGGAGCCGGGCTTCGAGGCGCAGGGATTGGGTCTCGATCCGGGTGAACCGCGCTTGGTTCCAGGCATCGGCTTGAACGCCGAAGCCGGCGGACGGTTCGACAGGGCGCCATTCCTCGCCAACGCGATGGAGCACTCTCCACGATGCCGGCACGCGGCACTGCCCGACCCCAGTATCGTCGAACCAGTAAACGGAGACACCTGTCACTGGCCGGGGCTTGTCGAAGTCGAACTGAACCCATTCGGTGGTGCCCTGGCGGTCCCACCAGGTGAACCTCGGGATGGCTTGATCGCCGGACTGGGAGGGCTCGAGCCCGTCATCGAGGGCATCGACGGTGTCGTTCTCGTAACAGTGGGAGGCGGAGATCCGGAACGCGGAACGCCTGGCCTGCGGGGGGGCGATCCACTCATGGGCGGCGGGGCCCGTGCCGATTGTTGGGAAGGACGAGATCCGGAGACGTGCGGCGCCCATCGGGATGAGCGTGACTGTCTCGAGGGGTTCGGCGGAGCGGACGGGGCTGGGCTGGAGCTTGCCGACCAGCCCGAGCGGATCGGTCTGCCAGGCGGGGATTTTGCGGGCATTGACCTTGAGCCGGATGGGGGCATTGGATGGCGTGAACGGCTGCGCCGGCAACGGTTTTCGCTGGCGAACGACTTCGAACGATCCTGCGGGATGATCGGTGTTGAGAGCCAAGCCGTAGTTCCAAGCCGAGCCGGGGAGGACCTCCCATTCGGTCCAGCCGTTGCGCTGGCCGTAGGGCTGCCAGCGCTCCTGGATCTCGAGAGCGAAGGTCAGCGGGCCATGATCGACCGAGACGGCGTTCTGGTTCTTGGCCCATCGGCGGAGCGTGATCTGGCGGGAGAACTCGAGGGTGAGGACGTCGCCGTTCTGCCAGGTGCGATGGACGACGAGCCAGGAAGGCGGCGCGGTCGAGACGGGGATCGATTGGCCATTGATCTTGACGGCGGGGCGACCGCTCCAGCCCGGCACGCGCAGGTAGAGGGGGAAGGCGACGGGCTGGGGTGTGGAGAGGCGGAGTCGGACGAGATCATCGAATGGATAATCGGTTTCCTCGGCGATCTGGACGGGGATGCCGGGGCCGACGCGGGCGCGGACCTCGGAGGCGGCGTAGAGCGAGGCAGCAAGCCCGCGGTCCCAGGTGGCGAGCCAGAGCTCCTCGGCGAAGAATGGCCAGCCGTGGGAGACGTTGTGCTGGCAGCAGCGGTAGACCTCGAACGGGCTGTAGGAGAACATCGTGCCGCGGTTTTGGATGCCGGGCGATTTATTGTGGCGGTCGAGCTGGACCTGGTTGGCGCAGGTCAGGTAATGGAGCCCCTTGAGATCCGGGGTGAGCGCGGCGGGGAAGCTGTTGAAGGCGATCTCCTCGCACCGATCGGACCAGACGGGATTGCCGGAAATCCGCTCGAGAAGCTCGAAGCTGTGCATGAACTCGACAATCCCGCACGTCTCGAATCCCTGCCGCGGATCCGTGAAGCCGGGCCGGCAGTTTTCGTCGCCGGCGAACGTGCCGCCGGGGAACTGGCCGTAGAGGTCGAGGATCTTGCGGTAATTGCGTTCAGCCGCGTAGAGGAGGATCGGGTCCCGGCTCTGGACGTAGAACATCGCGGGGGCGCGGAAGCCCTGGGCGATATTGACGTTGTGCCAGTTGATGATGTCCTGGTCCCAGCGAGCCATGTTGTGGTGGATCTTGCTGGCGAGCTCGAGCAGCCAGGGATGGCCGGTCCGGTGGTAGAGCCAATGGACGCTCTCGATGTTGTCGCCGGCGCGGATCCGCGGCCAGTAGCCCTCGCCGAACGCGGAGGCGGGCAGGAGGTTCTGCCAGGCGCAGTATCGGGTCATGACACGGATGGCGCGCGGGTCGGCGGTGTATTCGTAATAGGATTGGAGGATGTTGAGCATGACCATGTGAGGCCAGAGGTCGGGCTTGCCGTTGATGCCGGCCAGGAGGGCTTGGGGGCCGAAGTAGCCGTCCTCGCGCTGGGAGGCCATGACGGCTTCGATCCAGCGCCGGGTCTCGGCGATGATCGAGGCGTCGTCGAGCACGTAGCCCAGGTCGCCGTAGCCTTTGAGCCAATACGGGAGTTCTTCCCAGCCGCGTTCGCCTGATCCGTCGGGCCGGGCCCAGGCGCTCTGATCGAAACGGAGCCAGGGAGAGATCTCCTGGAGGCGGCCGATCATGCCGTCTCGTTCGAGCTCGAGCATGTGGCGGAGCCAGCCGCGGGGCTGGACGGCGCCCGGGGGCAGCTTGAGAAACGGCGCGGGCTGGATGGGGGCGCGCGGCGCGACATAGAGGCCGTCGCGGCGTTCCGCGACAGCGGTGAGAGCGGATCGGATCTGGGCAGGCTGGCCCGCCGCGGGCGCTGCAGGCGGGGCGGCATCGGCGATATCGGCGATGGCGGCGAGGCCGACGTCGATGTATTGGCCGCCGCCGGTTTGGCGGCAGTGGACGGCCAGCAGATTGGGGCCCGGCCTCAGCGCGGAGACGGCCGCAGCGGAGACGGGGATCGGCTCGTAATCCGTGGTATAACCGGCGAGCGCGGCGGCAGGCTGGCCATTGACGAACAGCTCGGCATCCTCGTCATGGTGGATCATCCAATGGAGGTTCTCGCGCGGGAAATCGGCGGGCAGGTTGACCGTGCGGCGGAGCCACAGGCCGGGTGTCTTCCATTCGGTGCGGACGACGGCGCCGGGCGTGTTGGCGGCGCCGAATCCGGCGGGGCCGCTCTTCCATTCGGCATCATCGAAGCCGGGCTGGCTCCATTGCGGAGGGGGCGGGCTCGTGGAGTATCGCCACGTGGCGGCGGTTTTCTGGGAGGTGGGGATGATCTCGCGGATGACGGGCGGCGGCGGCGGGGGGAGATAGACGGAGCGGTTGGCGCGGGCGATCGCCTCGCCATCGGGCTTCACTTGGGCCCGGTCATACGTCAGGAGGCCGTTGACCTCGATCTCGACGTCGGTGGTCTGGGTGTAGATGGCGGCAGAGAGGCCGTGCGAACCGATCAAGGGACGGAGCTTTCGGATCAGGCCGAGGTAGCCGGCGGTCAATGTGGCGGGATCGGCGAAGCTCCGATAGCCCCAGTTCTTTTCATCCTGCCATGTATGGCCGCGCAAGGGCAGGCCGAGCCCGCCGAACTCGCCGAGGACGCCGGCGCGGGCGGGTTCGGGCGGGGGCGCGCTGGGGCCGGGGTAGGAGTGGATATCGAGGACGTCGCCGACCTTCTTGTCGGTCCAGCCGCTGGCGTTGTTGACGAGCCGGCTGGGATCGAGCTGGCGAGTGAGCTCGACGATGCGCTCGGTGTCGTATTGGCCCCAGCCTTCGTTGAACGGCACCCACATGACGATGCTGGGATGGTTGAAGAGGCCGGCGACCATGGCGCGGAGCTCGGCCTCGAACTGCCGCTGGTCTTCCGGGGTGCGAGGGCGCGCGCTGGGCATGTCCTGCCAGACGATCAGGCCCAGCTTGTCGCACCAGTAATACCAGCGGTCGGGCTCGATCTTGACGTGTTTCCGGGCCGTGTTGAACCCGAGCTGGCGGGTCATCTCGATGTCGAACCGTAGGGCTTCGTCGGTGGGCGCGGTGTAGAGCCCGTCCGGCCAGAAGCCCTGGTCGAGAGGGCCGAACTGGAACAGGGGCTCGTTGTTCAGCATCAGCCGGGTCATCCCTTTTTCGTCCTTGCCGATCGAGATCTTGCGGAGGCCGAAGTAGGTCGTGAGCCGATCCGTCGCGGCGCCGTCCTGGTAGACGGTCAGGCGTGCGTCATACAGGAATGGCTGGTCGGGGGACCAGGGACGCGGGTGCGGCACGGCCATGGTCAGGCGCATGGAGAGGGGAACACGCGGAGGCGCGGAGGTCGTTGTGAGGGTGGAGATCTCGGCTTGCTGGATGATCTGGCCGGCTTCGAGGATATCGACAAGGAGCGTCGTGCTGCGTGTTCCGGCGGGGGCTTGGATCGATGCGTCAAAAGTCACGGCGGCCGCATCGAGGTTGGGGGTGATCCGGAGGGAATCGACGTAGGCGGCCCCGAGAGGCTCGAGCCAGACGGTCTGCCAGATGCCGCTCGATGGCGTGTACCAGATCCCGTGCGGGTTCCGGACCTGTTTGCCGCGGGGCTGGCTGCCGGCGTCGGTGGGATCGCTGACGGCCACGCGGATCTCCTGGCTTCCCTCGGTCCGGAGCGCGTCCGTGATGTCGAAGGAAAAACCGTCATAGCCGCCGCGGTGCTGGCCCAGGAGCTTGTCGTTGAGCCACACGGCGCACTCCCAATCCACCGCCCCGAAGTGGAGGCGGACGCGGCGTCCGGCCCATTGGGCAGGGATCTGGAACGTGCGGCGGTACCACAGCCGGTTGGTTTCGCTCAGGCGTTTCATGACGCCGGAAAGAGCGGACTCGATCGGGAACGGAACGAGGATCTTGCCTTGATATTGAGAGGGCGGCTGCAGGCCCGCAACGGCGCGGGCCGCGGATGGATTTTTAGCAGGAGATGCGGTGTCAGAGATCCCGCCGCGTGAGGGCACGCGGCCTGCATCGCCAGCAACCGTCCCGGTGTAGGCCGGGTCACCTGACCCGGCGTTTGGAACCTTGTCTTTGACCGCGCCGCGCGGTGTGCCGGTGACATCCTCGATCGAATAATCCCAGAGGCCATTGAGGTTGAGCCACTCGGCGCGTTCGAGCTGGGGCCGGGGATATTCGGGATGGGGCTGGGCGGGCGAGACATCGCCGGCCCAGCGGGTCATGAGCGGCGCGCGAGCTGGAGGCCATTCCTGGGCCGCGGACGCTCCGGCAATGGCCAGGCTGTAGATCGCACAGAGACCAACAAGTCGTCGGATGCCACTGTTTTTCATAAGATCAGGTTGGGATCGGATTCGAGTCGGGGGGGGTTAACGGATCGATTGTTCGGGGAGTGCGGACTGAATGCCTTCGTCCAATGGCATCGAATCTTGCTCGAGACCGGCGGTGCGCTGGCATCGGGCGAGCTCGAGCTTGAGGGACTCGAGCTGGCCGGCATAGCGGGGGTCGCGGATCAGGTTGCGGCGTTCCTCGGGATCGTTTTGCAGGTCGTAGAGTTCGGCCAGGTGCCGATCGGGGCCGCCGTCCCCGTGGGGGTAGCGCACGTATTTCCAGCGGTCGGTTCGGACGCCTCGGACATTGGGCGTGTAAGGGAATTGTTTTTCGTAGTTGTACTCGTAGAACCAGGATGTCCGCCAGCCCGGGTCGTTGCCGTGGACGAGATGCCTCCAGGAGCGGCCATGGATTTTCTCAAGGGGCGGCGCGCCGCAGAGGTCGAGGATCGAGGGGGCGACATCGACAGTCAAAACCTGGGAACGGATCACGCGCGGCTGGCTGGGGGGGATCAGGGGAGGATAGCGCAGGACGATCGGGATGCGGATGCTGGGCTCGTGCATGGTGCGCTTATCGACCATGCCGTGCTCGCCGTTGAGGAGGCCGTTGTCGCCCATGAACAGGATCAGCGTGCGATCGAGCTGGCCGGAGATCTCGAGGGCGCGTCGGAGCCGGCCGACGCTGTCGTCGACGGACCGGATCGTGCCCCAGTAGGCGCGGGTCATGGCGGCGAAATCCTTGACGGCCTCGGGGCGGCGGTCGGGGAACGCCTTGCGCCACTCGAACAGCGGGCCATAGATGCCATGCCAGGTGTCGAGCCGCAGAGCCACCCAGAGCGGTTTGTCTTCGAGACGGAAGGCCGTGTCCGGGTAGGGGATCTCGATCCGGTCGAAGCTGTTCGAGTAGCGGGGCTCGGGGATGTAGAAGCTATGGGGCGCCTTGTGGCCGAGCATGAGAAGAAAAGGTTTCGATCGGGGCCGCTCGAGCCAGCGGACGGCCAGGTCGGTCACGGCGCGGGTGTAATAGCCGGGCAAAGCCTGCCGGGCGCCATCGATGTTGAACTCGGTATCGTAGTATTTGCCCTGGCCCTTGTGCGTGACGAAATAATCGAACCCAGGGCGGCGCTCGTCGTTGTTCTCGCCCATGTGCCATTTGCCAATATAGGCGGTTTCATAGCCGGCGGACTGGAGGATGCGCGGGAAGCTGGGGAGATCGGCGGGGTATTCGGTAAAATTGTTGAGCACGCCGTGCGCGTGAGCGTAGAGACCGCTGAGGATCGATGCGCGGCTGGGCGAGCAGAGCGATGTGGTGCAAAACGCGTTGGCGAACCGGACACCTTCGGCGGCGAGGCGGTCGATGTGCGGAGTCTGGAGGTGGGGATTGCCGGCGCAGCTCATGGCATCCCATCGCATGTCGTCGGTCAGGATCAAGAGGACGTTGGGGCGGCTCGAACTGGCGGAGACGACGGCGGCGGACACCAGAGGCGCGGCCGATCCTGCCAGGAAGAGAATCCCGCACAGGGCGGATGCCGTCGAGTCCAGTTTCATCGGGGACAACATAGCGGAAAGCCGAGCAGGAGTGCGAATGGAAAAAGGCGCCGTGAGCCGGAGGGGGTGTAGGACAAAATTCTCTGGCGGGCAACTCGGATCCCGGCCGTCTCCCCGACCCTCCGCGGCAGTGGAGGGCCGGGGAGAGGAGGGCGTGCATTTTCTGAAACCCCTCTCCATGAACCTGCCCACACGAGCGCGGCCTTCAGGCCGCTTCAACAAGCGACAGGCCGAACGCGCGGAAGCGGGCTAAAGCCCGCGCTCGTGCGCCTGCGGAGGTAGGGACGAGCCGCCGGCTCGTCCGCTCGAGCGCGGCCTTCAGGCCGCTTCAACACGCGACAGGCCGAACGCGCGGAAACGGGCTAAAGCCCGCGCTCGTGCGCCTGCGGAGGTAGGGACGAGCCGCCGGCTCGTCCGCTTGTCAGCCGACTCTTGCACCCCCTTGCTGGCGTAGCCGCAGCTTTCAAGCTGCGGCTGTATCTCACCACGAAGGTCAGGAAGAAGTTGCCCACGAATCACACGAATCACACGAATCGGAATGCCGACAGCCGAAAGGTAGGGCGGCCACTCCGTGGGCGCCGCATGATCTCTTGGCAGCCAAGTCTCGATTCCCTCGCCCCGCGCCAGCGGGGAGAGGCTGGGAGAGGGGATCCAGCAACTATTCTCTCACCGCGAAGTGGCATCCAGCCGCACGCTGCTGCGTCCGCGGGTCCGGAAGGATTCGCAAATGTCAAATATTTAGATGCGACCCCATTGCTTTTCTGCTGGAGGGTGTGGACTTCGATTCACGGTGGCTTGCCAAGGAACCAACCGGACGCGGGCTCGGCGGCGCGCCGGGTTTCGCCGATGCTTTTCACCGCGGCGAACAGCACGGCTCCACTTGACTCCTGGGGAGCGGCATGGTGAGGTGGCAGCATGCGCATGGCGGCCATTGACTGGGCGATTGTCGGGCTCACGATTTTGATATGCCTGGTGCCGCCTTTGCTTCTGATGCGGCGGGCGCGGTCGAGGCCGGCAGAGTTGTTCACCTCGGGCCGGTCGGCGCCGTGGTGGCTGATCGGGGTGTCGATGGTGGCGACAACGTTCAGCACGGACATGCCGAACCTGGTGACGAATCTGGTTCGGGAAAAGGGGGTGGCGCACAACTGGGTCTGGTGGTCGTTTTTGCTGACGGGGATGCTGACCGTCTATGCGGCGCTGTTCGGATCGGGATGTGTGCTGTTCGGGCGGTGGCCGCAGGCGGTCTTTTGGATTGCGGTGCTGTTGGTTGCCGGTTGGGGATTGCGACGCGTGCCCCATCGATCATTCGCACAAAGCCATGAATAGGCCATCGAACCAAAGACAGGCGCCGGCTGGATCGGATCAGCGGCATTCGCGCTCGATCGTGTGGATCGGTGTGTTGCTGCTGATTGGGTCGGCGGCGCTGATCCTGATGAAGGAACGATTCATGCCCGCGGCGCCGCCGCCGGCGCCCCAGGATTCGCGCGCCCCGGCGATGGCCGGGCCGGCGCCCACGAACCCGGCGGCGTCGATCCCGCCGGATCCCCGGCCGTTGTTTGCAAAGCTGGTGGGCCGATGGGTGCGTCCGGACGGCGGCTATATCCTCGAGATCCGCCGGGTGGAGCCGCAGGGGCGGGTCGATGCCGGGTATTTCAATCCGCGTCCGATCCGGATTGCGCGCGCGGAGGCCTCGGTGGCGGGCCCGACGGCCAAGCTCTTCATCGAGCTCCAGGACGAGGGATATCCGGGATGCACGTATCGGTTG